>Ga0137415_10008535_pt1 | contig 10154 bp, 9 predicted proteins | sample CZODoug3_1_1_16f_FD_183082 | JGI IMG/M metagenome (GOLD analysis project Ga0137415, IMG submission 183082) | Vadose zone soil fungal communities from Angelo Coast Range Reserve, California, USA - CZODoug3_1_1_16fungal (Hybrid Assembly) | ecosystem: Environmental > Terrestrial > Soil > Vadose... | reverse complement strand
TCGGATGCTCGGTGGCCACGATGTAGATGCAGTGGGCGGGGCAGACCGTCTCGCACATCATGCAGGCGACGCAGCGGGGCGAGCCGTCCTCCCGTCGCACGAGGCGATGGAGGCTGCGCAGCCGCGTCGCGTAGGGACGCCGCTCGTCCGGGTACTGGATGGTGACGGCGCCGCGCGCGCTCTTGATCCGGAAGACGGTATGCAGGGTGTGCCGCCACATGTTGGCGAAGAAGCGGAGCCCCGTCAGCTTGAGGCCGCCGAACACCTCGGCCAGATAGAAGCGCTGGCGGAGACCGAGCCGGCTCGAGTGCTTGGGATCCGCCGGCGTGTTCGCACCCTGATACGGAGAGGCCATGCTCAGGCCTTCCCGAGAAGGAGGATCACGAGCCCCGTCACCACGATGTTCAGGATGGAGAGCGGGAAGAGGCCCAGCCAGCCCAGGCGCATGGCCTGGTCATACCGGAACCGGGGCAGCGTCCAGCGAATCAGCATGAGGAACCAGATCATCGCCACCACCTTGGTCAGGAAGGCTCCGACCTGGAGCCCCGTCACCACGAGATGCGGCAGGGGCATCTCCTGTCCCCACGGGAAGACGAAGCCCGCGGCCTGGAGATACGGCACCTGCCAGCCCCCCAGGAAGAGCGCGGTGGTCATCCCGGCGATCACCACGGTCTCGAGAAAGTCCGCCATCGCGAACATCCCGAACTTCATGCCGCTGTACTCGATGAAGTAGCCGATGATCTCCGACTCGCCCTCGGGCATGTCGAAGGGAATGCGCTTGGTGGCCGCGATTCCCGCGGTGAGGAAGAGAAAGAAGGCGAGCGGCTGGGTCAGGATGCCCCAGGCGGGGATCCACGGTCCGAAGTACTGCGGGAGCAAGGGCAGCCCCTGGGCGCGGGCGATGTCCTGCATGTTGAGGGAGCCGTAGACCATGACCACGCCCATGATCGAGGCCCCGATGGCGACCTCCGCCGAGATCATGAGGGCGGCGGCGCGCTGGCCGCCCAGGAGCGCGTAGTTGTTGGCGGAGGCCCAGCCCGCCATCATGAGCCCGTAGACGCCGAGCGAGAGCATGGCGAGGACGTAGAGGATGCCGACATTGAGGGTGACGGCCTGGAGCTGGATCTCGCGCCCGAAGATCTTGAGGGTGTCGCCGAAGGGGATGGAGGCGAAGGCGCCGAGGGCGAAGAACACCGACACGAAGGGCGCGAGCTTGAAGAGCATCCGGTCGGCGTGGGCCGGCATGAAGTCTTCCTTCGTCAGCATCTTGACGGCGTCGGCGAGGGGGTGCAGGAGCCCCAGGATGCGGATCCCGAAGATGCTGGCGCGGTTGGCCCCGATCCGGTCTTGCATGATGGCCGACTGCTTGCGCTCCACCCAGGTCAGGAGCCCGCCGAAGTTGAGCACCACGAACATGATGAAGGCGACGGGAATGGCCTGGAGCAGGAGATCGAGCGCGGGGCCGTTCACGCCGTGGCCATCCGTCCCGTATCGCCGAGGGCGCGGTACGTCATGCCGCCGAAGGCGGGCACCGCGGCGGCCAGCGCGTTGAAGACCTGCTCGGCGCGCTCGGCGCTGAACACGGGGTCGGAGGCCCCCAGCGCCTTTCCCACGACGGAGAGGATCTTCCAGTCGGGCCACGACTCGCCGAGGGGCGGGATGGCCGTCCGGAAGCGCTGCACGCGGCCCTGGAAATTCGTGAAGGTGCCCTCGGTCTCCACATAGGCCGCGCTCGGCAGCACGAGGTGCGCCCGCGCGGAGACGTCGTTGGCGTTGGTGCCCTGGAAGACCACCGTCTCGGTGCTCTCGATGGCCGCGAGCACCTCGGCCTCCGGCCAGCCCGAGGCCGCGAGATCGTGGTGGAAGATCCAGAGGAGCTTGAGGCGCCTCTCGCGCGCGGCCCGCAGGATTCCCGCGGCATCGCGCCCGCCCGGGCCAGGGGCGACGCCGATGAGCTCGGCCCCGCGGCTGTTCGGGTTCTTGTCGGCGCGGATGAGGAAGTCGTCCTCGTCGCCCGGGGCGCCCGGGGGCACCCGGAAGTCCAGGTTCCTGACACCCAGATGCTCGGCCAGGCGCCTGAGAGCCCAGAGATCCTCGTTGGACATCTTGGGGGAGGCGAGCAAGCCTACCTCGTCGGGCGGGCAGCCCTGGAGTCTCTTCACCAGCTCCGGTAGGGCGCGGTCCCAGGACACTTCGCCGCCCTCGCCGCCCCCCTTGTGCAGCGGATGGGTGAGCCGGCTCTTGTCGTCCATCCACTTGAACCCGTAGCGGCCCTCGTCGCAGAGCCACCACTGGTTGATCTCGGCGTTGAAGCGCGGCTTGAGCCGCGCCACCCGCCGGCCTTGATTGTGGTGAGGGCGGTGCCGGTTGGTGTGCACCTCGACGTTGCAGCCCCGCGCGCAGCCGTTGCAGATGCTCTTGGCCGTGTCGAGGTACCACACGCGGACCTGGAAGCGGAAGTCGCGATCCGTGAGGGCGCCCACCGGGCAGATGTCGACGACATTGCCGGAGTACTTGTTCTCGAGGGCGGTGCCGGGGAAGAGGCCGATCTCCGACTGATCGCCGCGCTGGAAGATGCCCAGCTCGCCCGTGTGGGTGATCTCGTCGCAGAAGCGCACGCACCGCGAGCAGAGGATGCAGCGCTCGGCATCCAGCATGACGTGGGGGCCGATGGGCACCGCCTTGGGCTTGTGCACCTTCTCGTCGACCATGCGCGGGTCGTAGAGCCCGTGCTTCATGTAATAGATCTGCAGGAAGCACTCCCCCGCCTGGTCGCACACCGGGCAGTCGAGCGGGTGGTTGATCAGGTGGAACTCCATCATGGAGCGACGGGTCTCCAGCACCCGCTCCGTCTCCGTGTGGACAACCATGCCCTCGGTCGCCTGCGTGTTGCAGGCGATCTGCGGACGCGGCACCTTGTCGATGTCCACCATGCACAGCCGGCACTGCCCCGCGATGGACAGGGCGGGATGATAGCAGTAGTGCGGCACCTCCGCGCCGGCGGTCTTGGCCGCCTCGATCAGGTTGGTCCCCTCGGGAACCTCGACCTCTTTGCCATTGATGGTGAGCTTAGGCATGGGCCGAGCTCCTGATCAGATCCTCGAACTCGGAGCGGAACTTCTCGATGTAGCTGATGTAGGGCCCGACGGCGCCGTCGTAGAAGGCGCAGATGGTCGTGCCCGCCCCGCGCCGGGCGACGTCGAGGATGGTGTCGAGGTCTTCTTTCCGGCCCTTGCCCTCCACGATGCGGTGGCTGATCTTGTAGATCCAGCCCGTGGACTCCCGGCAGGGTGTGCACTGGCCGCAGGACTCGTGGGCGTAGAAGCGGGCCACCACCATGAGCGCGTCCGGGATGGACACCGTCTCGTCCATGACGATGATGCCGGCGGAGCCGATCATGGAGCCCTTGCTCTTGGGCCCGTCCACGTCCATGGGGATGTCGATCTCGTCGGGCGTGAGGATGGCCGCGGACGATCCGCCCGGCACCACGGCCTTGAGAGCGCGCCCGCCCGGTATGCCGCCACAGTGATCGTAGATGATCTGGCGGAGCGTCACCGACACCGGGGCTTCCACGAGACCGGGTCTGACCACGTGTCCGGAGACCGAGTAGAGCCGGGTGCCACCCTGGGTCTTGGTCCCGAGCGCGGCGAACCACTCCGCGCCCCGCGTGATGATGTGGGGCAGGCAGGCGAGCGTCTCGACATTGTTGACGATGGTCGGCTGGCCGAAGGCCCCCTTGACGGCGGGGAAGGGTGGCTTGACCTTGGGCCAGCCCTTCTTGCCCTCGAGCGACGAGATGAGCCCCGTCTCCTCGCCGCAGATGTAGGCGCCCGCCCCGCGGTGCACGACGATCTCGAAGTCGAAGCCCGTGCCCTGGATGTTCTTGCCGAGGAGACGCGCGTCGTAGGCTTCCTTGACGGCGGCGCTCACGATGCGCCACGGCTGGACGTACTCGCCGCGGATGTAGATGAAGCCCAGGTGCGAGCCGATGGCGCGCGCGGCGATGAGCATGCCCTCGATGAGGGCGTGCGGATCGCGCTCCATGAGATAGCGGTCCTTGAAGGTGCCGGGCTCGCCCTCGTCCGCGTTGACCACGAGATAGCGCGGCGCCGTCGAGCCCTTGGGAATGAAGCCCCACTTCACGCCGGTGGGGAAGCCCGCCCCCCCCAGGCCGCGAAGGTTGGACTTCTTGACCTCTTCGGCAATGGCCGCCGGCTCCATGCCCTTGGCCTTCTCCCAGGCCTGATAGCCGCCCCTCTCGCGGTAGACGCGGATCGTGTGCGCGTCCGGGACGTCGAAGTTGCGGGTGAGGATCGGCTCGGCCATCAGAGAAGGCCTCCCACGATCCCGTCCACCTTCTCCGGCGTCAGGTAGCCCTCGTAGCGATCGTCCACCTGCATCATGGGCGCCTGCTCGCAGGCACAGAGGCACTCGACGCTGAGCAGGGTCACCCGCCCGTCGGGCGTGGTCTCGCCGACCTCGACACCGAGGCTCTGGGTCAGGTGCTCGATGATGCCCTTGGCCCCCAGGAGATGGCAGGAGAGGTTGTGGCAGACGGCGACGACGTGGCGGCCCTTGGGCTGCTGGAAGTACAGCGTGTAGAACGTGACCACTTCGTGCACGTGAGCCGGCGAGAGCTCGAAGAGTCCCGCGACGTACTCTTCCACCTCGAGCGAGATATAGCCGAAGGTGTCCTGAGCGAGATGCAGCACGGGCAGGAGCGCTCCTCGCTTGTCCGGGTAGAGCCCCTGCAGCCGGCGCACCTCGGCCAGATGCTCGGCGCCGAACTCCGGATTCCGGGCGTTACCGGTCAAGCTCGCCTCCGATCATGTTCACCGACCCGAAGGTGGGAATGATGTCGGCGACCATCTGGCCCTCGATCATCCGCGGCAGGGCGGCCACAGGAGGGAGGCACGGCGGCCGGCAGCGGACGCGATAGGGCCGATCGGTGCCGTCGGAGACCACGTAGAAGCCGAGCTCGCCATTGGCGCCCTCGGCGGCGAAGTAGGCCTCACCGGCGGGCGGCCGGATGCCGTTGCCGTCCATCACCAGCATGAAGTGGTTCATCAGCCCTTCGATGGAGCCGTAGGTGGTTTCCTTGGGAGGCAGGACCACTCGCTTGTCGGCCACATTGACCTGGCTGTACGCGGGGCGCTCCTGGCCACGGAGATTCGGCGACAGGGTGATGGGCAGGAGCAGGAGCCCCTCGGTGTGGCCCTGCTTACCCCGGTCCACGTAGGCGTCGACGGGAATCTCGCGGCCCTCGAAGTCCACGTTGATGGCTCCGCCGGGCATGCCCTCGAGCCCCTGCTCGACCATGCGCATGGACTGCTCCATCTCGGCCATGCGCACCAGGTAGCGATCGAAGTTGTCGCCGTTCTTGCCCAGGGGCACCTCGAACTCGACCCGGTCATAGGCCCAGTACGGCTGCACCCGTCGCAGGTCGAAGGCCACCCCCGCGGCGCGCAGCAGCGGCCCCGTGATGCCCCAGGCGATGGTCTCCTCCGGCGAGAGCGCCCCCACGCCGACCATGCGGTCCATGAAGATGCGGTTGCCCGTGATGAGGGTGTGGACTTCCTTCAGCACTTGCCGCACCTCGGCGAAGGCCTTGCGCACCTTGATGCCGAAGCCCTCGGGCAGGTCGGCCTTGACGCCGCCCACCCGGCCGTAGGAGATGGTCAGCCGCGCCCCCGTCACGTCCTCCACGAGCTCCCAGAGGAACTCGCGGGCCTTGATCATGTAGAGGAAGACGGTGAAGGCGCCCAGCTCCATGGCGGAGGCGCCCACGCAGGTCAGGTGGTCGCAGATCCGCGAGATCTCGCTCATGATCACGCGGATGTACTTGCACCGGTCCGTGACGTCGATGCCGAGGAGCTTCTCCACGGCCGAGGCGTAGGCGAAGTTGTTGATGAGGGGCGAGACGTAGTTGAGCCGGTCCGTGAAGGGGATGGCGTTGTTGTAGGGCCCCGCCTCGCAGTCCTTCTCGAAGGCGCGGTGGAGGTATCCGATCTCGACCTCGCCCTTGACCACCACCTCGCCGTCGAGCTCCGCGAAGATGCGGATGATCCCGTGCATGGCGGGGTGCGCGGGGCCCATGTTGACGTAGAGATGCTGGCTGCCGTCGCCCGTGCCGGGGACCCCGCCCTCGCCAAGAAAGAGCTCGCGCGCGCTCTTGTCCGCCATGGGGCTAGACGTTCGGCCCGATCAAGGGCTGGCGACGCGAGATGGGATAGTCCTTCCGCAGGGGATGCCCCACGAACTCCTCGTAGAGGAGCAGACGGCGGAGGTCGGGATGGCCCTCGAAGCGGATGCCGAACATGTCCCACACCTCGCGCTCCAGCCAGTTGGCGATGGGCCAGAGTGAGGTGGCCGTGGGCACCCACGCGTCGTCCTCCTCGACCTGTACTTTGAGGCGAACCCGGTGATTGTGAGGAACCGAGTACAGGTGATAGACCACGTCGAAGCGTGGCCCGTCCTCCCGCCCCGGAAATTTCTGGTAGTCGACGGCGGTCAGGTCCATGAGCATGTCGAACCTGAGCTCGGCGTCGCTCCGACCGTAGGCGAGGGCGTCGACAATGCCGTCGCGCGCCACCACCAGCGTGTGATCGCCGAGCCGCTCGTGCGCATCGAGGACGCGCGCGCCCAGGCGGGCGCGCAGCCGCGCGAGAATGGCCGATCCGTCCATGGAAGGCGCTAGTAGCGCTGCGCGCCGGCCGCGATCTTGTCCTGCAGCTTCATCAGGCCATCGATGACGCTCTCGGGACGGGGCGGGCAGCCCGGAATATAGACGTCCACGGGAATGATGGTGTCGATCCCCTGGACCGTCGCGTAGTTGTCATAGAAGCCGCCGGTGCACGTGCACACGCCGAAGGCCACCACCCACTTCGGCTCGCACATCTGGTCGTACACCCGTTTGAGCACGGGGGCCATCTTGTGGCTGATGGTGCCGACCACGAAGAGCACGTCGGCCTGGCGCGGAGAGAAGCGCGGCAGCCCCGCCCCGAAGCGGTCGACGTCGTAGTGCGAGCAGGCGGTGGCCATGTACTCCATGCCGCAGCACGCCGTCACGAACGGGTACTGGAAGATGGAGTATTTCCGCGCCCAGCCGATCGCCTCGTCGAGCTTGGAGGTGAAGAAGGAGCCTACTCCCATTCGAGACCTCGCTTCTGCCAGATGTAGAGAAAGCCCAGCATGAGGATGCCGAGGAAGACGAGCATGACGGAGAAGCCGAACCAGCCGAGGCTGCGGAACACCGTGGCCCACGGCCACACGAAGAGCAGCTCGATGTCGAAGATGATGAAGAAGATCGCGATCGTGGAGAACTTGATGGCGAAGCGTCCCTCGGGCAGCGCCACCGGGTCCTTGCCGCACTCGAACGGCTCCATCTTGATGAGCGAGTAGCGCTTGGGGGCGATGAGCCCGGGGATGCCGAGGAGGGCCCCCGCCACCACCGCCGACACCGCGAAGACCATCAAAATAGGCAAGTATTCCAATTAAGTTAAGTTCCGGGGGGGAGCGACCGCCGCTCCTCCCCTGGCCCCCCCCACCGGTTCGACCGCATCGTGGGTGGCTCAACACATTCCGCATCGGTTCTGGGGGGAAGCGGCGCCGCTCCTCCCCCAGCCCCCCCCACCGCATTGATCATCTGCCGAGTGTCGGGTGCTCCTCTCCCAGCCTCCCCCACCGCATTGATCGTACGGTTCGCGGGAACATGACGCTTGGCGTGATAGGACGAGCGGACCAGGGGACCCGACTCGACGTGGGCGAAGCCCAGGGCGCGTCCCGCCTCGCCCAGCTCGGCAAACTCCTCGGGGGCGTAGTACCGGGCCACGGGCAGGTGCTGGGCCGAGGGTCGCAGGTACTGCCCGAGGGTGAGGATATTGACGTCGGCGGCGCGGAGGTCGCGCATCGTCTCGAGCAGCTCCTCCCGCTCCTCGCCGAGCCCCAGGATGACGCCCGATTTCGTGAGGAGCCCAGGCGCGGCCCGGCGGGCCCGCCTGAACAGCTCCAGCGTGCGCTCGTAGCGACCGCCGTGGCGGGCCAGCTTGTACAGGCGCGGCACGGTCTCGGTATTGTGGTTGAGGATATCGGGTCCGGCGTCGATGACGGTCTGGAGCGCCTCGGCCTGGCCCTGGAAGTCGGGAATCAGCAGCTCGACGCGGCAGGCCGGCGCCTCGCGGCGGATGGCGCGGACGGTGGCGGCGAAGGCCTGCGCGCCGCCGTCGGCGAGGTCGTCGCGGTTCACCGAGGTGATCACCGCGTGCTCCAGGCCGAGCTCCCCCACGGCGTGTCCCACGCGCTCGGGCTCCTCACGATCCTCCCAGGCGGGCTTGCCATGAGCCACCGCGCAGTACCCGCAGTTCCGCGTACAGATATCGCCGAGGATCATGAAGGTCGCCGTCGAGTCCTCCCAGCACTCGCCGATGTTCGGGCAACGCGCCTCCTCGCACACGGAGTGAAGGTTCCACTGCCGCATCAGGCCCTTCAATCGGATGTAGTTCGGGCCCCCGGGCGCGCGCACCTTGAGCCACGCCGGCTTGGGCGCGGGTGCGGGCCTGGGTGAATCCAGGAGAGGGAGCGAAATTCCCATGGAGATGTGTCCTTTTCCCCTTCGACTCACGTCATTATGGCACACATTTCACAAGCGTAAAAGGCACGCCCGGCCCATCGCGGCGAGCGCGAGCGCGGTGCCGAAGGAAGAAGCAGGGAATCAGGCGATCAGGGGAGCGTTCGGCGGCTCGGTGATGGCCTCCCGCGCTGCAGAGAGGCGATGACCGTGGAGAGATGGCTGGGATCCGCCGGCTTCACGATGTGCGTGTCGAATCCGGCCTCGAGGGCCTTGCGGCGATCCTCGGCTTGCCCGTATCCGCTCAGGGCGATCAGCCCCACGTCCTTGCTCCGGCGGGCGCGGAGCTGGCGGGCGACCTCGTAGCCATCCACTCCCGGCAGCCCGAGATCGATCACCACGATGTCGGGGATCAGGGTGAGCGCCATCTCGATGCCGGTGGGGCCGTCGCAGGCGCCGTAGACCTCATGGCCGGCCAGGGTGAGGAGCATCTGCAGCATTTCGCGGGCGTCCTCGTTGTCCTCGACGAGAAGGATGCGGCTCCGACCGATCTCGTGCCCGGAGACCTTGACGCCATCGGGGTCCGGAACGGGCGGGGCGCTCCGCGGGAACCGCACGGTGAACCGGCTTCCGCATCCCTTGCCGTCGCTCGCCGCCTGCACGCTTCCGCCGTACAGCTCCACGAGCTGCCGGGCCAGGGACAGGCCGATCCCCAACCCACCCTGCGTGCGCTCGGGCGCGCGGTCCGCCTGGAAGAAGAGGTCGAAGGCGTGCGCGAGGGCCTCGGGCGACATGCCCACCCCCGTGTCCGTGATTTCCACCACGCTGTCGTCGCCCTCGGGGTGCACCCGGATGTCGATGCTGCCTCCGGCCGGGGTGTACTTGAGGGCGTTCCCGACGAGGTTGATGAGGATCTGATCGATCCGCACCGAATCCGCCTCCACCCACGTCTCCTCGCTCTGCACGCCGATCACGTGCCCGGTCATCCGCTCCCCCGCCTCCAGGGTCTTCAAGCAACGCTCCACGCTCTCGGCCAGGTTGACGATCGACCGGTTGAGGCTGATCTTCCCGGTGGTGATCCGGCTGACGTCGAGCAGATCGTCGACGAGGTGCATCAGGTTCTGCAGCTGCCGCCGGATGACGCCGCGCGCGCGATCGGCCGGATCGCCGCCCACCCGCTCGAGGACCCCGAGGGCGGAGGTGATGGCTCCCAGCGGATTGCGCAGCTCGTGGGCAAGCATGGCCACGAACTGCTCCTTGCGCAGGTCGCGCTGCTCGATCTCGCGATAGAGGAGGCAGTTGTCGATGGCCATGGCCGCCCGCGCGCCGAGCTCTTCGACCATCATGATCCGGACCGGATCATAGGGCTCGCGTCGCTCGCCCACCGCCACCGCGAGCACGCCCAGGGTCGTCCCGCGCGCGTGGAGGGGGCAGGCCACCCCTCGCACCACCGCCTCGCCCCCTCCGCCGTCGATGAGGAGCTGGCTCCCCATGGACTGGATGGCCCGCTCCATGCTCGCGGACAGCGACCTCTCCGTCTGCACGGCCACGCCTGAGGCGTCCCGATGCCGGACATGCACGGTGTCCC
>Ga0137415_10008534_pt1 | contig 10154 bp, 6 predicted proteins | sample CZODoug3_1_1_16f_FD_183082 | JGI IMG/M metagenome (GOLD analysis project Ga0137415, IMG submission 183082) | Vadose zone soil fungal communities from Angelo Coast Range Reserve, California, USA - CZODoug3_1_1_16fungal (Hybrid Assembly) | ecosystem: Environmental > Terrestrial > Soil > Vadose... | reverse complement strand
ACCGCATGACCGATCGCTGCCTGCGCCTTAGCCAAGCCCATGACAGCGGTAACCGGGCCTCCAGTCTCAGGCGCAAGATCGGGAATTACGTGCAGGACTCTCATATTACTTCAGTAAAGGTGGCGGCGTTGCCCGGCCGGACTGGAGACCAGGCAGCTCTTCGTTGCTGGCTCGTCGTTTGGGTAACTTCCGTGGCCGGCAAAGAAACTTTCGAGTTTCTTACTGCACTCCTGAACCACGTTCGCAACCGAAATCTCCCGCAAGCAGCGCATATTGCGCAAGAGTGAACTCATCAGTCTGGATTGTTGTTCTAACCAGGCGTCTCTTACAACTGAGAATCGCCGGCAGTGTCCTTAGTCTCTCTGGAACCCTGCCGGGCAGACAAATAGCGGACAGACCCAGCGGCCTGTGAAGAATTGGTATTGCATCGCCCACGCTTGCGTCGTCAAAATTACGGTCTGCAAAACCTTTACACGTCGGTTCGATTCCGGCCCGCGCCGCCAGCCTTTTCCCCCACAGGTTTCTGGCCACCTGAGACGTGGCGTGAAGTTTACGCGCAGCCCGACTTGGCAGCCAAAAAGCGTTCCATCCAGCACCAATGCGGCCGTCAGCGCGATTGAGGTTGTGGGTAAATAGAAAGCCTCAACCACTGAACTGTGTGAGTCTCCTCGAGCCTCACTTCCGGTTCGAGCGCGAGTCGAAACGATAACCGAAGGTGAAGAGCCACTGGTCGTAGTTCTGCGACCCGCCGCGATTCCAGGTGTATCCAGTCTGCGTGAAGTAGTGGAGTCCGAGGGCGGCTTCAAAATTTCCGGTCACGAAATGCGCCGCATTGGTGCTGGTTGGCGAAGCGAACGATTGCCGTCCCCCGAGTACTTCCCAGCGTAAGGTCTCATGGAGACTGCGCGAGAACGAGACCGACTCGTAAGAACCGCTTCCGAACGAGCTGTTGAATTTCGAATAGTGCACATCCGTCCGAAGGCCAATCCAGGGCATGCGGCCCACCGTGACTCCATACAGCTGGTTCCACGACGCCTGCGCATCCCCGGAGCGGCTGCTGCGGCCGAGCGTGAAGTATGTCCAGACATCACTCAACACCTGCACCCGCGCGCCTCCGCTGAAGCCCTGGAACAGGTATTTGTCCAGCAACCCCGTGCCGATCAGTTGCGGATCGAAGGTCGGAATGTCGCGGAAGTAGGTGTGATTGAGATCGAATTCCACGCGTGGCACCGGCTGCAGGCGAACCGTGAGGAAGCTGCGGCTAATGCCCGGGCCCGGTGCGGCGACCGCCGCGTTCCCGCTCGGGCTATCGGCTTGCAGCGAGTGGTAGATTGACAAGTACCTCTTGTAGAAGATTCCATTCTCGAAGAACACGAAGGGCCGGTCGATGTTCCACTTCAGCATACCGATGCCCATGCCCGAGGTGCTGGTGTAGCGCAGGTTGTCGAAGCTGCCGCCTTCGAAGTTCACAAACCCGCCGCCCATCCGGCGATTCGGATCGTAGCTCCATGAGGTGGGGTCCGGGGACGTGCCCGCGAAGATGCCAGCGGTGACACCTGGCGTGAGTTTCCGCCCGAAGTAGCCTCCATCGATCGAGTCCAGACTGGTGGCCCACGGCAAATAGAGCCGTCCAAATCCGGCCACCCAATTTGAATTCGGGTTGTCGTAGGTCAGCGCGATCGTGTACGTACGATTGATCAGGTCCTGTATTGTGGTCTGCGTGCCGGACGACCGGTTGCTGAGGCGGCCTCTCCAGAAGCCGGTCAGATTCCAATAGCTGCCGTTGATGCGGGTGATGTCGGTCCGAATCATCAGACCCGCATTCGAACTCAAGCCGCCGCCAGCATCGTGGTTCGCGACCCCGGAATAGTCAAAGCCGATCCTGCCCCGAGCGCGATTTATCTCCGGCAGCGGAGGACGCGGAATTTCCAGGCGTGCTTCGTCGTCGAGCGTGTCCCCTTCACTGAAGGCCAGGACCACGGGATACTTCCGCGTCGCACTCAAGGAGTGCTGTGCGATCAGACCCTGAGTATCTTCCGAAGAAAGATACGCCCAGTCACCCACAGCCACGGGACGGGTTGGGTTGTGGATCTCGCTGACCGCAGAAGACAATGCGACCGAAGCCACCTCGAGTTCCGCGATGACCTGCGCGTCCTCGCTTTTGGCAGCGGTCGGCTTGGAGGATGGATCGAGGGCTTTTACGTCGAGCTTCATGCCTTCCGCCAGCCCATCGTTGCGACCACCCTCCAGGTACGCCACTCCTTCGGCAACGTATTTGATTCGATAGGCGATGCGAACATCGGGATTCGCTCCGCTTTGTGCGTCAGCTGTAGTGTCACTCGCACCCGACTGACCGGACTCTAAACCTGACCCTTCGGACGCCGCTGGCTTCGTGGCCGGGCTGGGTTTGCTCGATTGCGTCGCGGAAGCGGCTCCAGCAGAATTCGCTCCGGGGTTATTCGCAGCGGCACTCGACCGCCCCTCTGGGAAGGCAAGCGGGGGGAAGCCAGCCGGCGGCACGACCGCGGACGGGGTGGGGTTTGAGGTGTCCTGGGGGGGCTGCGTCCGGTGGAGCCGCCCGATCAACGGAGCCGAAGCGGCCGCGGCCGGTCCATCGCGTTTCTTCCTGGAACCGGCTTCCGCTGCCGGCAGCACGCTCAGGACGATCTTGTTTCCCTCGGCTGCAAGCCTATAAGGTCGCGCTTCACTCAGAGCAACGATCAGGCGGGTGAATGGAGAACCGGCGCGGCTGTCGAATTCCGCCCGCACCGACTTCACACCGTTTTGATTTACGGCGACGGGCGCCCGCTGCTCGCCAAGACCCGCATCCGGAAGTTCAAGCACCAGACGGTCGGGGCGGGTGAGGAGAGTGACACGGGGAGTCACGGGCGAGGTGAGGTCGACTTCGATCCTCACCCCGCCCTGCTCCTCGACCACCACCACATTTCGAATTCTGACGGCGTCGCCAGTACTCTGCGCGTCTACGCCCACTCCAAGAATTACAAGCAGAACGAGATTAGCGAATACCTTCACTGGCACTCCGCTTTTTTCGATGAAGTCACCCACAGCGAATCACGCCGCCTAGCCCCCACGGGCGTTCCTGTGGCAGCCATAGCAATTCACGCTGTTGTAGACGTACCCGCCGACGCCTCGATGCTGGTTGTCCGTACCCGACTTCGCGTGACAATTGGTGCACTGGAAAACGCTGTAGTCGTTCGGATTGGTATGGCAGGTTGCACACACTCCGTTCGCCCCGCCGTGGTTCGTGGAGAACCAGGTGTGATTGAAAGTGGCGCTCAGCCAACTGGTGGTCGAATGGCAGGTCGCACAAGAGGTCGGGAAGGCCGCCGACACGTGGTTCGGATTCGTTGTCCCCTGGTAATCGGTTTTGTGGCAGCCGTAGCAATCGGTCGGCAGAGTCGTGTAGTTGTTGTTTACGTGACAGCTGGCGCAGGCCACGGTGGTGTGCGCACCGGTGAGCGGGAACGAGGTGTTGTTATGGTTGAAGGCGGCGGGCGTCCAGGCCGCGGTGCTGTGGCAAACCTCGCATTGTTGAGGCAGTCCCGTCGACACGTGATTGGGGTTGGTGGTTCCCTGGAAATCCTTCAGGTGACAGCTCACGCAAGCCGTGCTGGTGATGTTGTAGTTCCCGTTCACATGGCATTGGCTGCACTGCACGGTGGCATGGGCGCCGGTGAGTGGCCACCCGGTCGCGGCATGATTGAAGGTGGCCGTCGTCCAAGCGGTGGTGCTGTGACAGACCTCGCACTGCTGCGGAAATCCTGATGATACGTGATTCGGATTGGTCGTTGCCTGGTATTCCTTCAAGTGGCAGCTGACGCAGGCGGTGTTGGTGATGTTGAAGTTCCCATTGGTGTGGCATTGATCGCATTGCAGCTTCGCATGCCCACCGGTCAGCGGGAATCCCACCGAATCGTGATTGAAGTTCGCCGGCTGCCAGGCCGCCGTGCTGTGGCACACCTGACAATTCTGCGACAGCCCGAGCGCCAGGTGGTTGGGGTTGCTCGCCTTCTGGTAGTCCGGCAGATGGCAGCCCACGCAGGTGGCCGGGGTCCCCTGGTACTTCCCCCCTGTGTGGCAGGCCGCACAGTCCAGCGTCGCGTGCATTCCGGTTAAGGCAAATCCCGTCACTCGCAGGTGATCGAACTTAGCGCCCAGCCAGGTGTTGATCGAGTGGCACTGCTCGCACTGGGTCGGGAATGCGGAGGAGACGTGGTTCGGGGCGTTGGTCTGCTTATACGTATTCTGATGGCAGGAGTAGCACTGGGTCGACAGTCCCTGGAACTGTCCAACCCCCTCACCTTTATGGCAATCGACGCACTCCAGCCCTGCATGACCTCCCACGAGCGGGAACCGGTTCTCGTGCTCCCGCACCGACTGGACGAGGATATTCCAGCCCCGCACGGTGTGACACTGTTCGCAGCTCGCCCCCATTTGGCGGCGATGAATATCGGCGTGGCAATCCGCGCAGTGCGTTCCGGTGTTGGAGAACACCGGCTTGGCGTGGCACCGGGTACACGCCACGTTCTGGTGCAGCCCGCGCAAGGGATAGCTGGTTTTATCGTGATCGAATTCCGGAACCGCCCGGATCGGCTTCCACCCCACGGAGGTATGGCAGTTCTGGCAGGGGATGCTCAGGTTGCCATGCGGACTGCGCGAGACGGTTTGCTGACGCCCCTGTCCGAGACCGGGTGCAGGGGCCCCGCCAAGCAGCGCGCAGACAGCAGCCGCGGCAAGGCACAGCCTCGTTAGTGAATGACAGTGCCCCAAGGGTCCTACCACCTCGTGTCAAGCAGAGAAGCACTTGATGGGCCAAGTAGGGGGCGGCGTTTTAGACGTTCTTACTTAAGGCGGAAAACTCACGCGAATGCACAAGCAGAAGGGAGATCAGTGTGTCCATGCGACACAACTTGGGTGCTGGCAGTGCCACAGGGCCGAAACGGGCGATTCCATTTGCCGATGACTCCGGGCCCGTGGTCTCGAGCTGGCGGGCGATTTTCGCGGGTGCTCACAAAATCGAACTGGAGAGCAAAATTTTTGGCTAGTCGTCTTTCTCGCGATCAGGTTCCGGTGGCTCCGAGGTGGGAGGATTTGCCTGCGTTCCAGGCCGATGCCGGTCCTCCTCGCCATGACCGCTTATTCCACCCACCCCGGGTTTCACTCGGTCGTCATCCTTGCCCTCGCCTCGATTCACCATTCCATGCGGTGGCTCGGGATTGCGATCCTGCTCGACGCCGGTAGAGAATCCGGGCCGCAACATGACCGGGGGACCTTGCCCGAACCCTCCCACTTCCACCAGACCTTCGAACACTTCGACCGAGGTCTTCTGCTTCTTGCCGACCTCCACTGAAAAGCGCGTGCCGCGCACGGTGATCACGGCCGTCGGCGTTCCCATGCGGAACGAAGGAGCATTCCCCAGCCGTTTCTGAATCTTTGCGTTGATCTTGCCCAGCAGCAGCTCCAGCCAGTATCCCTTACCCTGGTCCGGCGCCTTCAGCACGACGTGGCTGTTCGATTTCACCAGCACCTGGGAGCCGTCCTGCAAATCGAGCAGCACGCTTCCCTTGACGGCATCGATCTTGCTCTCCGGAGCCAATTGTGTTCCTCGCTGGGCCGTCACGACGTCGCCCTGGGGAGAATGGAACGCAACCTCCCCTTTCAACTCCGCAATCGTCGCGGAACCAACGGTCAGGGCTGTCGGCTCCGGGTTCTGACCGATCGCGCCAGCAATCACGAACGCCACCATCAACGCCGTCGAACTGTGCCGTAGGGCGGTCATGCGATCTCCTTGGTCACCGCCGCCGGCTCGGTCATCGCGGGCAGGCGGATCTCGAACCGGACGCCGGATGGCTGGCTCTCTGCCCGGACCGAACCGCCGTGCTTTTCAGCAATGCGCTTCACGAATGCCAGACCGAGGCCCCAGCCGGTCTTCCTCTTATCCGTGTTAGATGCTCGAAAGTACGGGTCAAACAGCCGGGAAATTTCCTGCTCTGCGACCGGGCTCCCTACATTATGCACGCTGATAATAATTTCTTCGTTATCTCGGAAGCAACGCACGCCAATGTCAGTGCCCGGGTGGCCGTACTTGATCGCGTTACTGACAAGATTCAGAACCGCCCCGCTAATCAGCGGCGCGTCTCCCATCACCGTCACTCCCTCGTGGTTGTCGAGCACGAGACGCATCCCGGCCGCGTTCGCCAGCGGTTGCAGGATGTCGAACACCTGGCGAACGATTCCTTCCAGTTCGATCAACTCGACGGAGACGGGCTTGGCCCCCGCGTCCAGCCGCAGAACATCCAGGTAGCTGCTGATCAGCGCCAGCAACCGCTTCGACTCGCGGAAGATCGTCTCTGGAGCTCCCCCACAGGCCGGCGAGTCCGGATAGCGCATCATCAGTTCGGCAAACCCCTGCATCGATGACAGCGGAGTGCGCAATTCGTGCGTGATGAACCCGAGTGCCTCGGCGCGCGCCCGGTCGCGCTCCACCCTCGTCCGCAGGCTCGTCAGCGTCACGATTGTTCCGCCCGCAGGAGACAGCTTGGTCGGAGGCAACGGCGCAATGCGCGCGGAGTAGAGTTCGCTGGCGAGCGAAATCTCTCCCTCCTCGATCGAGCCGTTCAGCACCAAGGGCGCTTCGTCGCTGGCAGTCCAGTGCGCGCGCACCTCGTCCAGTGTCAGGGAGGCTTCCGGTCGCAACTGGTGGGCGCTCGCGAACGCTCGATTATTGAGCAGAAGCTTTCCGTACTCGTCGAAGATTGCGATCAGGTCCTGGGTCGACTCGAGCAGCGTCTTGTGCAACTCATACAGCGAGCCCAGCTCGGTCTGGAGCTGTTCCAGCAGCTTGAGGCGCCACGAGAGATCGGTTGTTTCCCGCACCGCGCCATCCTTGGCACGCAACGCCAGCCACGATCGCAGCCCCAGCAATTGCTGAGTCACACTCCGTTCGACCCGGACAAAATCCACCGTGTAGACCAACAGGGGCGCCACCATCACGGCCAGCATCATCGATCCCGCGGGCAGAACGCGGGAGCCCAAGACGAACATCAACAGCGCGATTCCATATACCGCGGCACCCGTGAGCAGCAGCGCCCCCAGGGCGGCGAAGCCGCGCCACTTCCGAAAGATGACAACCGCAATCGCACAAGTTGCCAGCAGCACCAACGCGCCCGCCCACAACGGAAGTTCACGCAGCGTGCGCCCCGTCAGGATGCTGTCGAGAATCTGCGCATGGACTTCCACTCCAGGCGTCGGGAACTCTGGATGCAGTGGAGTGCTCAACCGGTCTCCGATCTCGGCGGAACCAAAACCAACCAGTACCGGCCTCCCCCGTACCCGCGCTGGATCAAAGCCATCGAGCACTGCGCGCGCTGAGATGGCATCGAACCCACCTCGCCGAAACGGGATGCGCACGAGAACAGGCTTCGCCGTGCTCACCGCTCCGGCGTCGTCCACCACCGGAATGTCATACGAAGACAGGAACGAGGAAGTGCGCGGCCCATCCATTGTGCGCGCCATCTCCACAGCGAACGCCCACCGGGGCCCGTCAACCCTGAGGTAGCGCGCCGGATATCGACGGCAGACACTGTCCACATCAAGAACCGCCTGGGCGTGACCCACCGCCGCCGACTGTGCGAATTGCGGCAACGGCTCGATCCACTGCGACCGATCCGGATAGGCCGCGATCTTGTCAACCACTACGGTGCGTCCGGCGCGCAGCGCCTGCTCGAGAGCCCTGTCCGCGTCCGCCGATTGGGGTTCCGACAACAGAATGTCGAGGCCAATGACACCCGCTCCAGCCTGGGCAAGGTTGTTCGTGAGTTTGGCCAGAAGCGTCCGCGACCAAGGCCAGCGCCCGTAGCGCTGCAGGCTCTCATCGTCAATCGTGACCACGACAACCCGGGAACGTTGTTGGGGCGCTGGAGACAAGCGGAAGAAGGTGTCGGTGAAGCGCACCTGCCAGTCGCGAATCACCGCGATGGTGGAGAGCACTGCCACCAGAAGGAACAAGAGCACCGCCAAGCTGGACGCCTGGCCCCAACCGCGATGGTGTGGCTCCGTGTTCTTCATTTTTCGTTCGTGGACTGGAGATCAATTCCCAGACGCAGGGCCTTCCGGTAGAGCGTCTTTCTCTCGATGCCGAGTCTGCGCGCCGCCTCGGACCGGTTCCCGCCCGTTTGTTTCAGGATCTGCACAATGTGTTGGCGTTCGAGTTCCAGCAACCGGTCGGGGGCCGTGGCGGCCGGGACCGGCGTGTCTTCGCTCTCGGGCAGTCGCTGGGTTTCCGCCTCGACATCGGCCCGCGTGATCTCTCCGGTGGGCGCGAAAATCGCCAACCGATTCACGGTATTCTCGAGCTCACGAACATTGCCCGGCCACTGCATCTGCAGCAGATGTTGCACGGCCGCCGGATCGATGGTTACGGCGAGGCCGTTCTTCTCGTTGAATCGCCGCAGAAAATGCCGTACCAATAAAGGGATGTCATCCCGCCGTTCCTCAAGCGCGGGGAGGTCGATGCGCACCACGGCCAGACGATAATAGAGGTCCTCGCGAAACTGACTTTGTTTCAACAACTGCCCCAGGTCGCGGTTGGATGCGGCTAGGATGCGCACATCGATCGGGGTGTACTTGTTCGAGCCCACCCGCCGGACTTGCTGCTCCTGGATCACCCGCAACAGCTTCACCTGAAACGACAGAGTCGTCTCGGTAATCTCATCGAGAAACAGCGTCCCACCGTCGCTGGCTTCCACCAGGCCTCGGTGGGCGCCAGCCGCTCCTGTAAACGCACCTTTCTCGTGCCCGAACAATTCGCTCTCCAGGATGGTTTCGGTGAACGAGCCGCAGTTCACTGGCGTGAAGGCTTGATCCTTCCGTTTGGAATGCTGATGAATCGCCCGCGCGACCAACTCCTTGCCCGTGCCACTGGCGCCGGTGATCAACACGCTTACGTTGCTCGCAGCCACTCGCCCGATCGCCTTGTACACCTCGAGCATCTTCGGACTTCGCCCGACCATGGCCGAGTCCAGCGGTTCATCCACCCGCGGAGCGATGGGTTGCCGCCGCTGCGACCGGAATCCGTCCGCGCGAGCGGCAATGGCGCGAACCTGCTCAGCGGTCAGGGGCTTGCTGACGTAGTCCACCGCGCCTTCGGAAAGCGCTCGCGCTGCGGTCTCGACGCTGACATTTACGGTCATGATCACCGGATAAACCCTGGGCCGCACCGCCCGGAGGCGATGCAACAAATCGATGCCATTGAGAGCGCCCAGATAGACGTCCACCATGGCCAGATCCGCTTCGTTCGCCGCGAGGTACCGCTCGGCCTCCTCCGCGCGAAGAAACGTGTGGCACTCGTGCCCTTCCGCCACGAAAACGGCCTTGAGGAGGGCACAAGTGTTCGGCTCGTCGTCAATCACGACCACCCGTAGTGGTTGCATGTCCGGTAACTAGCTTACTGCAAGACCCAGTCTGAATAGAGCAATTCCACTGCCAGTCTGAGACTTCCGGATCGGCGCTGCAAGTTGCTCGGGCGGGACTTTTGAGCTCGACAGGACGCGGGCTCGGGGGAGGGGGGGAGGAAAATCAAACCACCCAATGAACCGCTCGGAGATGTGGGTTCGCTCGTGCCCGGGCCAAGCAGCCCGGGCTTTGTGCTCAACTTGAACTCGAAATCCCCGCTTGCTGTTTCCGCGGGGGGGCGGCTCGCAGCCTCCGCTAGCTCAGTTACCGTTTCCTGGGGATTTTTCCGTGCCAAATGCTGCCGCCGCGCTCTTCCCGCCTGCTCCTTTCAATACCTGGTTCTCCTTACTCTTGCGGTGGATCTGCAGGGTCCGCAGGTAGTGAACCAGGTCCCAGGCATCGTTGGGCTGAATCACGTCCGCGAACGACGGCATAGGAGTTCCGTCCAAGCCCGTCATGAAAATTCTGTATAGATCCTGGTTCGTCTCGCCGCACTTGAAACGGGAGTCATTGCCCGCCTCCGCGAAGTTGTACGGCCGGATGGGTTGTTCCTTGCTGTCGGTCAAGGTGGGGGCCGAGGGACCATCTCCACGTCCCTGCTGCCCGTGGCACTTCCAGCACTCCATCTTCTGAAACAGTTCGGCGCCGTGCGTGATGCTCTCCTTCGTCAGCGCCGGCTC
>Ga0137415_10008533_pt1 | contig 10156 bp, 8 predicted proteins | sample CZODoug3_1_1_16f_FD_183082 | JGI IMG/M metagenome (GOLD analysis project Ga0137415, IMG submission 183082) | Vadose zone soil fungal communities from Angelo Coast Range Reserve, California, USA - CZODoug3_1_1_16fungal (Hybrid Assembly) | ecosystem: Environmental > Terrestrial > Soil > Vadose... | reverse complement strand
CTCATGTCGTACGAGCCGGCTGCCCTCGACGAGATCGACGTCCGCACGCTCGACATGGTCGCCGGCTTCGCGGCGGCCGCGTTCGACCGCGCCTCCGCCTCTGCCCGACTCAAGGCAAGCGAGCGCCGCACCCGCGCCGTCATCGAGTCGGCGCCGTATCCGATCGTGATCTTCGACACGGCCACCGGAGGGATCGTCGAGTTCAACCCGGCGGCCGAGCTGGGCTTCGGCCGCGCGCGAGCCGAGGCGATCGGCAAGCCGGCGACCATCCTCCTCCCAGAACGGCATGTCGAGGGCTTCAGCCGCTGGCTGCACGATGGCGAGCGGGCCGGCTCCCAGCTGTATGCGGGAACCAGCTTCGAGACCATGGGCATGAGGGCCGACGGCACCGAATTTCCAATCGAGGTCGCCGTCGCCGACCTGCCCGAGGAAACGCATTTGGCGGGCGCATTCATCCGCGACGTCAGCCTTCGGCACAGCCTCCGCGAGAGCCGCGAGCGTTTGGCGTCTGTGGTCGCCGGAACACCGGTCATCTTGCTGGCCTGCGACGTCGCCGGGACCATCACGCTCAGTGAGGGCAAGGGACTCGCGGCATTTGGGCTCACGCCTGCGGATACCGCGGGTCGAAAGCTGCACGAGCTGCTCGCCGACGAGCCGGACGCCCTCGGGCACCTCGACCGGGCCCTTCGCGCGGAGTCCTTCAGCGGGCTGATCCATCTCGCGGGACCCGACGTGTTCTTCGAGGCGACCTACGCTCCGATTCACAACGATCAGGGCGCGATGACAGGGGTGTCGGCGATGTTGACAGATGTCAGCGATCGCATCCATGCCGAGGCCGCGCGCCATGAGAGCGACACCAAGTCGCGCCTGATGGCCATGATGAACCACGAGGTGCGGACGCCCCTCAACTCCATACTCGGCTTCGCGACCCTGCTGGCGGAGACTCGGGTCGGGCCGCTCAACGAACAGCAGCGCCACTACCTCGCCAACATCGACGCCGCCGGACGCCAGCTGCTCGAGCTGGTTAATGAGTCCCTGGACCTGGCCAGGCTCAGGTCAGGGCGAATCGCGGTCGACCTTCGCGACGTCTCAGCCCAGGACGTGCTGAACGCCGCCGCGGGACAGGTCCAGCCGATCGCCGATGCCGCCGGGGTGGCTCTGGTCGTCGAGCCCGCGGCGGATGTCATCGTCCGCGCCGACCCGGGACCTCTTACTCAGGTGCTCCTGAACTTGCTCTCCAACGCGATCCGGCATACGCCGCCCGGTGGCAAGGTCACTCTGTCGGCGAATGCTGATGGTGAGCACGCCGCCATCCATGTGGCGGACACCGGCCAGGGCATCGCCCGCGAAGACCTCGCCCACCTGTTCGAAGAGTTCTACCAGGCACGCAACCACGCTCCCGGCGGGACCGGTCTCGGCCTGACCATCAGCCGCCGGCTCGTGGAGGAGATGCGCGGGACGATCGAGGTTGAGAGTGAGCTCGGGGCGGGCAGCACGTTCACGGTGACCCTCGGACGCGGCGGCCCGCTTCAGTCCTAACCGGCCGCTAGGCCGGTTCAGTCATAAAGTAGAGCGCCCCACTGCTCGCCGCTGAGGTTTAAGTCGAGGCGCTTGAACGGCCCCAGCCCGCGGACGGTGAGCCCGAACCTGGGCGGTAGGCGGCGAGCCGCACGCCGGTCGACCAGCAGCCTGGTGCCATCGCCGAGCACAGCGGTGACGAAGTCGCGCCGGTCGTCCTTGCGCGTATGCCGGCGGACGCTTACTGAGCACAGCTTGCCGCCGCCGCAGCACCGCTTGACGTCGAACGCGACCACCCGCGGCGCATCGCTGGCGTGCGAGCGCATCCACTCCTGCGCGCGCCAATCCGCTTCCACGCGGAACGCCCCGATCACACCGACATTATGCCCGCGCCCCGAGCTGGAGACGTCGACTTGAGCGCATCGCGCACGACCGCGGCGAGGCCCTCGATGAAATCGGGCCGTGTGTTGAACGATTGGGTTCGGCGCAGCTCGATTCCGCGCTCGCGCGCAAACGCCATCGCCTCGACATCGATGTCGTAGAGGATCTCGAGGTGATCGGCGACGAACCCGATCGGACACACCAGGGCCCGCCGTACGCCGGACCGTCCCAACGATTCCAGCAGGTCGGGACCCAGCCACGGCTCGCCGGTGTGGCTGGCGGATTGAAACGCGAACTCCCATTCCGGCAGCGCCGTTCCGTCCGCCACGAGCCGGCAGCTCTCGAGAAGCCGCTGGCGATAGGGATCGCCCGCCGTCTCGATGCGCCGCGGAAGGCTGTGCGCGGTGAAGAAGATTCTCTCCGGGTCGAAATCCACCATGGCCTCCGCGAGCAGAGTGCGGATTGCGGCGATGAACGCCGGCTGGTCGTGGAAGCCACGCACAACGATGAGCTCCTGGTCCCACGCCTGGCGCAGCGTTGAGAGATAAGCTCCGACGCTCATCTCGGCATAGTGCGGCGCGAGCGGCAGGCCCACGAGCCGCTCGATGCCTGCGCTCCGCGCCTCGGCCGCCGCGTCGGCAATGAAAGGAGGCGCGTGCTTCATGCCCGCGAACACAGGCAGGCGGAGCCGACCGGCCAGGGCTCTCGCTTGCGCGCGCGTGATCTCGGTGAGCGGCGAGCCGCCAATCGCGTGGTACCGCTCGCGCAGCTCGGCCACCGCTTCTGGGGAAGGAGTCTTACCCCCGCGAATGTGCGTGTAGTAGGGCTCGATCCCGTCGTCTCCGTCAGGGCTTCCATATGCCATGCACAGAACGCCGGTCTTCGCATCACGCAACCGCGGGGACTCCTTCGCGCACGGTCTCGACGAGCGCCTGAAGGTTCTCGAGCGTGCTGCCCGGGAGCACACCGTGACCGAGATTGAAAATGTGGCCCGGGCGGCCGGCCGCGAGCCGCAGCACACGGCGCGCGCCCTCGACGACACCGGCAGCCGGTCCGAGAAGGACGGCCGGGTCGAGGTTGCCCTGTATGCCTCGGTGGTGACCCACGCGCTCCCATCCCTCGTCCAGGTCGATGCGCCAGTCGAGCGAGATGATGTCCGCGCCGGACTCTGCGATCAAGTCGAGAAGACCGGCGGTCGAGGTCCCGAAGTGGATTCTCGGTACATCGAGCGACGCTGTGGATTCGAAGATGCGCCGCGTGAACGGCAGCACCCGCTCCTCGTAGTCGCCGGGTGACAGCGCGCCGACCCAGCTGTCGAACACCTGCAGCGCCCGCGCCCCCGCGGTCACCTGCGCGTGGAGGTATTCGGCCATGACTGTGGCGAGCTTGTCGAGCAGAAGCGCAAATGTCTCGGGCTCGCGGAACATGAACTGCTTGGTCAGGACGAAATCCCGGCTAGGCCGGCCCTCGATGGCGTAGCTCGCGAGCGTGAAAGGACCGCCCGCGAAGCAGATGACCGGGACCGGCGACTCGCGCGCGACCATCCTCACCGCATCCAGCACCTGAGGCACGGACTCGGATGCGGGCGGCGTGCGCAGGGCTCGAACAGCGTCAGCGGTTCGAATCGGATTTGCGATCACGGGACCGACGGAATCGACCAGCTCGAAGCCGACGCCCATGCCGCGCAGCGGCAGCATGATGTCGGCGAACATCACCGCCGCGTCTACTCCCAGCCTTCGCACCGGCTGAAGGGTTACCTCCGCACAGAGCTCGGGCTGGGCGACGATCTCCTCCAGGCTCCAACGCTCGCGCAGAGCCCGATACTCCGGAAGCGATCGTCCGGCCTGCCTCATGAGCCACACAGGCGTCCGTTCGACGGGCTCCAGCCTGCAGGCTCGCAGGAACAGCGGCGTGCTCGTCGCGGTCAAGCGCCGAGCAGCTCTGCCAGCTCGCCGAGTGGGCGATGTATCCCGGCCAGGATGGGCGTGTCGCGCACGGTCGAGCGCCGGCTCTCGGTGGATCGAAGCGCGCGCACCAGCTCGCCAAACGCGGGGAGGTCGTCGGTCTCGTAAGCGACCACGAAATCCTGGTCGTCCAGACCGAACGAGTAAGCCAGCAGCTGGCGTACCTGCGGGTATCCGTGGCCGACCCGCATGTGCTCGTTCATGACGCGCTGCCTGGTGTCCTTGTCGAGCAGGTACCAGTCGGCCGACTTCGTGAAGGGATAGACGATCAGGTAACGCGATCGCTCGCCGCTGAACAGCGACTGTTCCTGCGGTGTCGGCTTCTTCACGTACTGCGAGGGCTGGATCAAGCCGAGGAAGCTCTCCTTCGCGTTCATCCACGTCCCCATCCCGCACCGCAGGGCGGCGGCCGCCGATTCCTCGAGGGCCTCGAGTGACGGGGCGAGCCGCCAGAGCAAAAGGTCGACGCCCGCCTGCAGCCCGACCATCGTGTATGCGTAGCTCTTGACGTCCTGGGCGTGCTCGACGGAGGAGACGAAATCCGCGAGCGTCGACCGACGCTGTGCATCCGGGAGTCGCCGCCACCCGGAATCCAGACCAAGGGCAAGGGCATGCACGTACTGCTCACTCACCGGGCCGCGTCCTCGCGCAGCCATCGAGCCGCATCGGCCGCCAGGTACGTGATGACGATGCCTGCTCCCGCGCGCACGATCGCGGTCAGCTCCTCGAGAGCCGCGGACTTGCGGTCGAGCCAGCCTCGTTCGGCGGCCGCTTCGAGCATCGCGACCTCACCGCTGACGTGATAGGCGGCGAGCGGCACGTCGAAACGCTTCTGGGCGCGAACCAGCAGGTCCAACGAGGTGAGCGCGGGCTTGACCATCAGGATGTCGGCCCCCTCGCGCACATCGAGCTCCATCTCGCGCATCGCCTCCCGAGCGTTGGCGTAGTCCATCTGGTAACCGCGCCGGTCGCCGAACGCGGGGGTGGAGCCGGCCGCCTCCCGGAACGGACCGTAAAAAGCCGAAGCCGCTTTCGATGCGTACGCCATGATCGCGGTGCCGTCATGGCCGGCATCGTCGAGCGCGGAACGCAGGGCCGCGACCTGGCCGTCCATCATGCCACTCGGTCCGACGATGTCCGCTCCGGCGTCTGCATATGCAACCGCGGCTTCGGCCAACAGCGGCAGGGTCGCGTCGTTGTCCACGTCCCCATTCGCGATCACGCCGCAGTGGCCGTGGGTCGTGTACTCGCAGAGGCAGACGTCGGCCGCGAGGACGAGAGGAAGCCCGGCTTCTTTGAGCGCGCGCAGCGCCGAGGGCACCGGGCCGCCAGGGTCCGATGCACCGGTGCCGCCGTCGTCCTTGCGGTCGGGGATGCCGAAAAGCAGCACCCCGCCCACGCCAAGCTGCGCCAGCTCGCGCGCCTTTTCGACCGCTCGGTCGACGCTGAGGCGCGCGTGGCCCGGCAGCGAGCCGATCGGCTCGGCTCGGTTTCGGCCGCTCACGACGAAGAGCGGCATCACGAACTGAGCGGCGGCAAGGCGCGTGCTGCGCACCAGCGACCGCAGCGCCGCGGTGCGGCGCAGGCGCCGAGGACGCTCGGCACCAGGCGTCTTTACGCGGGCTACAGGAGCTGCGACTCGACCCATCGCTCCACCTCCTCGTCGAACGCTCGCTTCAGGGCGGCGCGAAGACCGCCTGCGTCCTGCGACTCGGCTTCCGCGGCCACCTCGAACCCGAGCTGGCGCGCCACTGCGCTGGTTTTGGGACCGATCGTGATCGCCACCAGCGCCCGCGCGCGAACGGCCTCCTTCCCCGTCAGCTCGACCGTGCCGCGAACGGCCGACCCAGACGCGAACAGGATCGCCTCCACATCTCCGTCAGCAAGCGCATCGAGCAAGGCGCGGCGCGACGTGGCAGGTGCGGTGATCGTGTGGTAGGCGACGACGTCGTCGACGTGGGCGCCCATCGTGATGAGCTTTTGCGGAAGCGCCTTGTCGGCGGCGTCCGCCCGAGCGAGTAGAACCCGGGATCCACTCAGGCTGGCAAGTTTCGCCATCGCCTGCGGGATCGCGTCGCCTCTCGCCGACGCGGGCACGACATCCACGCGCACGCCTCGCTCGCGCAGTGCCTTGGCGGTGGTCGCGCCCACGGCCGCCCAGCGCACTTTCGAAGGCGGCGACTGCACCCCATCGAGCAGGGCGGACACGCCTCGTTTGCTTGTGATCACGACCCAGTCGTATTCGCCGACGCGCGAGCGAGCGCGATCGAGCTCGCCGTTCGCATGGGCAGACCCGATGGCGATCGCCGGAACGTGCAACACACGGAAGCCCTCGCTCTCGATCGCCTCGCGCTCCGCAGCGTCGAGCTCGGGACGCGTATCGATGACCGCGCGCGAGTGCAGCGACACGAAGCTCTTCAGCTCGTGAGCGGCGGCGGACACCGCGTGCGCGAGCGACCTGCCGCTTTCGATGTCATGCGAGAGGCGAACCAGATGCTTCGACCGGCCATCCGGCGTCACCGCTCCGGCCAGCATCGTCAGCACGCCGTCGACCTCCACGGCGACCGCGCCAACTGGCGCCCGGCACCCCCCGCCCATCGCTTTGAGCAGAGCGCGCTCGGCCACGACGGCGATGCGCACGGCAGCGTCGTCCAGCCGGCCGAGCACGTCGAGCACCTCGCTGTCGTCTCGTCGCGCCTGCACGGCCAGCGCTCCTTGGCCCGGAGCGGGCGGCATCGATTCGCCGTCGATGCGCGTCGCGATCCGGCCGCCGAGCTCGAGCCGGTCGAGCCCTGCCGCCGCCAGCACGAGCGCGTCGGCCTCACCGGCATCGAGGCGCCTGAGGCGCGTGTCGACGTTGCCGTGGAGCGGGATCACGTCGAGGTCCGGTCGCAGCGCGCGCAAGAACCCGGAGCGGCGCGGGCTGTCCGTCCCGACCTTCGCGCCGACCGCGAGATCGTCGATGGAGCGCTCCGAAAGCCGCGCCACCAGCGCATCTCGCGCGTCCGCCCGCTCCGGGTACGCGCCGATGACGAGGCGCGAATCCTCCACCAGAGGGAGATCTTTGGCGCTGTGGACGGCAATGTCGATCTCGCCCGCCACCAGCGCTCGCTCCAGCGCCGTGACGAAGATGCCCTCGCCGATCGGCGCATCGGGCGCGCGAACATCCCCATCGGAGACGATCGTCCTCACCTCCACCGGCGCCCCGGCGGCGCGCAGCCGTGCGGCAACGATCTCGCTCTGCACCAGCGCCAGGCGCGACCCTCGAGTCCCCAGTCGAAGCTGTCTAGCCGAACCCACCGTCAACAGTCGAGTTTGGCAGCACCGCCAGGGTCGGCGCGGCGGCGACCACGTCACCGACGACCAGCGTGGCCGGCGTGCCGATTGCAGCCTGGTCCGCCATGCGCGCGATGCCCTCCAGCGGGCCGGTCACGCTCTGCTGGTTGGGAAGCGTCGCGTTGCTGATCACGGCGGCCGGGCGCGAGCCGCCGACGGCCTCGGCCACAGCCGCGGCCACCTCGGCGAGGTTGGACCTCGGCATCAGGACCACGAGCGTGTCCGCGGCGAGCGCTAGCTCGCGCAGGCGGTCGAGCGAGCGATCACCCTGCGCCGTGGTGATAGCAAGCGAAGAGGCGACCCCGCGCAGCGTCACCGGAATGCCGGCGGCCGCGGGCGCGGCCAGCGCCGCGGTGACTCCCGGGACGACGACGACCTCGATGCCTGCGTCGACGAGATCCGCCAGCTCCTCGCCGCCTCGACCGAAGACGAACGGATCCCCGCCCTTCAGCCTCACGACCGCGTACCCGGCGCGGGCCAGCTCGATCAGGCGCGCGGTGATGGCCTCCTGACTCGGGTTGTCGAGGCCGGCGCGCTTGCCAACGTCTTCTATGCGTGCGTCCGGACCGCAAAGGGCGAGCGTCTCGGGCGCGATGAGAGCGTCGTGCAGCACGTATTCGGCGTCGGCGAGCAGCTCGCGAGCCTTGAAGGTGAGCAGATCGGGATCGCCCGGGCCGGCGCCGACGAGGGCGACCCGGCCGGGGCCGATCGCGCCCGCCTGCCCGATCGCAACCGCCAGATGGGCGGCGTCATCCGCGCGGCCGCGCCGGAGCAGGCTGCGCACCTCTGAGTTGACGATCCGGCGGAAAACGCGCGTCTGCTCGGGGATGGGCACGCCCCGCGCGCGGAGCTGGCGGCGCACGTTGCCGACCAGCGCCACGAACGGCCCCCACTCACGCCCGAGCCAGCGCTCGATGCGGGCACGCAGGGCCGACGCGAGGTACGGGCTCTCGCCGGATGTCGAGATGGCGATGAGAAGCGGGTCGCGTCTCACGATCGCCGGCGCGATGAAACGGCACTGCGCCGGGCGGTCGACGACGTTGATCAGGATGCCCGCTTCCTCCGCCTCCTGCCAGCTGCGCCGGTTGATGTCGGTGTCTTCGCTGGCATCGACGACGAGGCGCGCGCCGGCGAGATCGCCGCGCTTGTACTCGCGTGACGGAATCACCCGAACGAGCGCTCCCGCTTCGCGGAGTGAAGCGGCCTTTTCGCGCGCGAACTTGCCTTCGCCCAAAACCACGCACGGCTGGTCGACGAGGTCGAGAAAGACCGGGTAATACCTCATGCGGTGGCTTCCTCTTTCGTCGCTGCGTCACGAAGCACCTTCGCGACCTCGGGGCGCGTGAACTCGGGCGGCAGCTCTTTGCCCTCGTCCAGGAGCTTGCGGACGGCAGTGCCGCTGAGGGTCCGGTGCGACGTTGCCGGGTGCGGGCAGGTCCTCGACGATGCCATCCCGCCGCACTCCTCGCAGTAGAAGGTGTGCTCGAAGCGGAGAATCTCGATTCCAAGCTCATCTGGTCCGTACTCGTCGAAAATGCGGTGCGCAGCGTAGGTGTCGTAGTAGTTGCCCACTCCGGCGTGGTCGCGGCCGACGATGAAGTGCGTGCAGCCATAGTTCCGCCGCACGATGGCGTGAAAGACGGCTTCCTTCGGCCCGGCGTAACGCATCCACGCCGGGTTGGTCGCGAGCAGCACGCGCTCGGGCGGGAAGTAACCCCGGAGCAGCTCTTCGTAGCAACGAATCCGAACCGCGGCGGGTATGTCGTCGCTCTTCGTCTCCCCCACCAGCGGGTGCAGCAGCAGCCCGTCGATGGTCTCGAGCGCCACCTTCTGGAGGTACTCATGGGCGCGATGGACCGGGTTGCGGGTCTGGAAGCCGACCATCGTCTTCCAACCGCGCTCGGTCTTGATCGCGCGGACCTGCGCGGGGGTGAGGTCGTACTCCGGAAATCCCGACGCCGCGTGCGCCAGCGCGACCACGCCGCCTGCGATGACCCACGAACCGGAGTCCTTGAGCACGCGCACACCGGGGTGCGCATCGTCATCGGTTCCATAGACGCTGCGAGCCTCCACCAGGTGGTCGGTGCGAAATGCGTTCGTGACGTCGATGATCCCGACCGGCTGGTCGCCGACGAACAGCGCCACGCGATCGGCCGTGGGTGCGCTTTCGGCGCGAAGGACGACGGGGATGGTGAAGGGTTGGCCGCCGGCGAGCCGGCCGCTGGTCACGACCGCTTCGTAATCTTCTGGGCCCATGAAACCGTTGAGCGGCGCCAACCCGCCGCTCGCGAGCATGAAAAGGTCGGAAAGCTCGCGCTGGCCGACGTCGAGGCGCGGCAGCGTTCGAGCTTCGGCGCGAAGGGCATGGAGCTCGTCGCCGTCCGGCAGGCGCTCACTCACACGCCGCGGCAGGTGGCCGAGGCGCTCCAGGGCATCGATGATCTTGGCGAGGGATTCGGCCGGCGTCTCCCGCGCCGTGTCGCAAACCACCTCGGGATGGAGAGGCTCTTCGTAGGGATCGCTGACGCCGGTGAAGTTGGAGATCTCGCCTGCGAGCGCCTTTCGGTACAGGCCCTTGGTGTCGCGGTCGGTCAACGTCTCGATCGGGCAGCGCATGTAGACCTCGACGAAACCGGACGTCTGCGCGCGGACCTCATCGCGCACCTCCCGATATGGCGAGATCGCGGCTGTGATCGCGACCCCTCCGCTGCGTGCGACGAGCCGCGCCACGTAACCGATCCTCCGGATGTTGGTGTCGCGGTCTTCTTTGGAGAAGCCCAGCCCCTTCGAAAGGTGGGTGCGAACCTCGTCGCCGTCGAGAAGCTCGGTGTGACGTCCTCGCCGAGCGAGCTCGGCGACGAGCGCGTTGGCGACAGTTGACTTGCCGGCGCCCGACAGACCCGTGAACCAGACCACGAAGCCCTTGCTCATGCTTCGCTCCCGAGCAGCCCCCAGCG
>Ga0137415_10008532_pt1 | contig 10156 bp, 8 predicted proteins | sample CZODoug3_1_1_16f_FD_183082 | JGI IMG/M metagenome (GOLD analysis project Ga0137415, IMG submission 183082) | Vadose zone soil fungal communities from Angelo Coast Range Reserve, California, USA - CZODoug3_1_1_16fungal (Hybrid Assembly) | ecosystem: Environmental > Terrestrial > Soil > Vadose... | reverse complement strand
GCCCCCGGGCGCAATACCCAGCGGTCCACTCGGGAGTCCGTCTGCGCTGGAATCCAGCGAATATCTTCGGGTACCAGAGTCCCCAGCCCGCGCACTTCGCGCAGCATCGGCCCGCGCTTCACTTCGTCCGGCCAAATCGTGGCGCGGTCCACCGTGGGCGCCGCCGGCCGCAGCCGCGAGAGCCCGTAGGTCACGCCCCCGACTAATAGGATAGCGACGGTCGCATACACGATCCGCCGGATTTTCTTTGCTCTTGCGTTGGATGGTCGTTGAATGTCCATGGTGTTGTGCCACTCTATAGAACGCAACTCACCTGCCCCGTGTTCCCCTCCGTAAGTCTACGCTTTTTCAACGCCTTAGCATGCCTCCTTTTACAGCAGTCCTCTCAAATTGCCCGGAAATGGGATTCCCCGTCCCGCCTTCGGACAAGCTCAGCCCCGCCCAGCCTTCCGCCTGCGGCTCCTCCCTATTCCCTTTGACGTCCCAACCCCCCATGCGGTCTTGAGCGAGGGGCCGGGGCGTAAGCCGCCGGGCTGACCATGAGAGGCTGGGGCCCACATGCAGCCCTCTATGGTCGAGACCGCTCCGTTCGGGCGCTTGGCGGCCCACTCGCCGATTTTAGGCGTGCGGATTTTGACTCTTACACGAACTAAACAACTTGCCCAGCGGATTGGCGAAAGACCGATCAGGCGGACTTCGGCCGTTTCAATGTTCGGCCACAAACTGCGAGTCGAGTCCGGAGGCAGGCTGTCCACCTCTACACAGGTCACCAGTCACCGATCACCAGCCGGCCACGAACATCCCGGGGTCACCGATCGTTGTATCATTCCACTCCGTGTACATCCTTTTAAACGAAATCGAATGCCGCGTCCTGGGCTCCCTCGTCGAGAAAGAGATCACCACTCCCGAATACTACCCGCTCTCCTTAAACGCCCTCGTCAATGCCTGCAACCAGAAATCCAACCGCGAACCCGCCATGAACCTCGACGAAGCGGCCATCCGGCAAGCGCTGCATTCTCTGGACGGGCAATCCCTCGTCCGCTCCGTCAGTGCCGCGGACAGCCGCGTCACCAAATACGAACACCGCCTCCAGGAGACCTTTAACTTCTATCGCCACGAAATCGCTATCCTCTGCGTTTTGCTCTTGCGCGGTCCTCAAACGCCCGGCGAACTTCGCACCCGCGCCGAACGCATGCATCCTTTCGATGATCTCAGCGCCGTGCAATCCAGCCTGCAGCACCTGATGAAGCGCGAGCCGCCCCTCGTCAAGATTCTTCCCCGGCAGTCCGGAACCAAGGAAGCGCGCTACGCGCATCTCTTCTCCGGCGAAGTGGAGGTATTCGAGGCGAAGCCTGAGGTAGAAGCAACTGCCACGGGCATCCGAGCGGACGGCGAGCGCGTCGCTCGTCTGGAACAAGAAGTCGCAACACTTCAAAAGGAGATCGCCGACCTGAAGCACCAGTTCGCAGTATTCCAAAAGCAGTTTGAGTAGAGCCGCCGCCGCGCGCGGTACTTCGTGCTCAGGGGAGAATTGCAGACCACGCCATGAAGTCGGAGCCGACGAAACGGACCCCGCGATCCGGGACCGCCAAGGTGCAACCATGGCGAGGACGGTTTCCAGTTCTTCCCCATTGTTGTTCTTCTTGGTTTGCGTGCCCAATATCTTGGCGCCTTCGAAATCTCGACACAAATCGTCAGCGACTAGACCCTGCTCATCCTAGCAAATGATTCGCCAGGGCAAATCCGACCATGCGAACTTACCCGGCGTTGATGGCGTAGCCGAATAGCCTGTTCCGAGTTGACGACGGTACATCCGGAATACGCTGGCCGCGAGCATCACTTCTTCGTGTAACGAGTCTATGGGCGTAGTATTGCTGTCGCCTTAGGTCGCGTTTCTGCGAGCAAACGATTTGGAGCATTACGCGCCTGAAATCTATGCAAACCTACGTTCTCGGAATCGATGTTGGTACGGGCGGCACTCGCGCTTTGATCATGGGACGTGACGGAGCTGTCTTTGTCTCCGCCACCGCGGAGCACGAGCCCTTCGCCTCACCCCAGCCCGGATGGGCCGAACAGCGCCCTGAAGATTGGTGGCGAGCCGCGGGAATCGCAATTCACAAAGCACTCGCCAAGGGACAGTTGCGGGGCGAACAGATTTCTTGCGTTGGATTTTCTGGACAAATGCACGGGGCGGTGATGCTGGACGCCAGCGGCGATGTGGTTCGGCCGGCGCTGATTTGGTGCGACGTGCGAACCGAGAACCAATGCCGGGAACTGACCGAGCACGTTGGCGCCGAGCAGTTAATCCGTCTGACTTGCAATCCAGCCCTTGCTAATTTCACGGTCACAAAATTATTGTGGACACGCGAGAACGAACCGGAAAACTGGAAACGAGTGCGTTCGGTCTTGCTTCCGAAGGACTACGTTCGATTCCGGCTCACAGAAGAAAAAGCCACGGATGTCGCCGATGCTTCCGGGACCCTCCTGCTGAATGTAGCCCAGCGTCAGTGGTCTGCCGAAGTTTTGCAGGCGGCCGAAATCGATCGCTCATTACTGCCGGCGCTCTATGAGTCGGCGGATGTCTGCGGGAAAGTCTCTGCCCTGGGTGCCGAAGCTACGGGTCTGTCGTCTGGAACACCTGTCGTGGCTGGTGCGGGGGATCAGGCGGCAGGCGCCGTCGGCATGGGCATCGTCGCTCCGGGCGCTGTGAGCGCCACGATTGGAACCTCAGGAGTCGTTTTTGCGGCGACGGATCGTCCGGCGATGGATGCTAAAGGCCGGCTGCACACTTTCTGCCACGCTGTACCCGAACGCTGGCATGTGATGGGCGTAACCCAAGCCGCGGGCCTTTCCCTACGATGGTTTCGGGATCAATTTGCCCGCGTTCCCGCAGTAGATGGACGAGATCCCTACGAGCAGCTCACCGCCGAGGCGGCTACCGTTCCGCCTGGCGCGGATGGGCTGCTTTGGGCTCCCTACCTCATGGGCGAACGCACTCCGCATTTGGACCCCGCCGCGCGTGGAGTTCTGGCGGGCTTGACGGCCTCGCACAAGCGGGCTCACGTAATCCGCGCCATTCTGGAAGGTGTCGCTTTCAGTTTGAAAGATACGTTTACGATCTTCGCCGAAATGAATGTGCCGGTGAAAAATATTCGCTTGGGCGGAGGAGGCGCGAGGTCGCCTCTGTGGCGGCAGATTCAAGCGGATGTCTATAGTCAGGAAGTAGAGATTGTCGAAGCGGAGGAAGGGGCGGCCTTTGGCGCGGCCATTCTTGCCGGAGTGGGAGCCGGGATGTGGCCCTCGGTGGGAGCGGCTTGCGATTCGGTTGTGCGGGTAGTGGAACGCATTTCTCCGATTCCGGCGAATGTCGTGGTGATGAACGCCGCCGGCAAGGCCTACCGCCGAATCTACCCGGCAATGAAATCCATTTTCCCTTCGTAGGTGCATCGATGCTAAGCCAGGGAGGAAGTCCATGACGAACAATGACGCTTACCAGCCAAAACCCAAACATAAGTTTTCTTTCGGGCTCTGGACGCTCGGGAACCGGGGGCGCGATCCGTTCGGCGATTTCGTTCGCCCGGTCATTTCTCCCGTCGAGATCGTTGCCATGCTCGGCGAAGTGGGAGCCTGGGGCGTCAACCTTCATGACAACGACCTGGTGCCCATCGATGCCACTCCGGCGGAACGCGACGCCATTGTGCGCGAGTTCAAAAAAGCCTGCGCCGATAACAAACTCGTCGTCCCGATGGCCACGGTGTCGCTGTTTTTTCATCCCATTTTTCGTGACGGTGCCTTTACGGCAAACGATCCCGACGTGCGCGCCTACGCATTGCAGAAAACTATGCGCGCCATGGATCTCGGGGCGGAGCTGGGCGCAAAGATTTTTGTGTTGTGGGGCGGCCGCGAAGGCGTCGAAACCGATGCCTGCCGCCGTGCCGATGAGGCTGTGAAGCGACTGCGCGAAGCGGTCAATTATCTTTGCGAATACAACATCGACCGAAAGTACGGGTTCAAGTTCGCGCTGGAAGCCAAGCCCAATGAGCCGCGTGCGGATATTTACATGGCTACCACCGGCCATTATCTAGGCTTCATTCCCACGCTCGATCATCCGAAGATGGTTGGCGTCAATCCCGAGGTCGCACACGAGCAAATGGCCGGCTTGAATTTCATGCATGGAGTAGCGCAAGCATGGGAAGCGGGCAAGCTTTTCCATATTGACCTTAACGACCAAATGCCGGGGCGCTACGACCAGGACCTGCGCTTCGGTTCGGCGAACTTCAAGTCCGCGTTTTGGCTCGTGAAGTTCCTGGAGGACGTCGGATACGACGGGCCGCATCATTTTGACGCCCATGCCTATCGCACTGAGGATTACCGCGGCGTGCAAGACTTTGCGCGCGGCTGCATGCGCACCTATCTGATCCTGAAAGAGAAAGCAGCACGTTGGAACGCAGACAAGGAGATTCAAGCAATCCTCCTGGAGATCTCCGGTGGGAGCACTGGCTCTCCTCAGAGAGGGCCGTATTCGAAGAAGGGCGCCGCTGCCTTACTGGCCCACGTTTTCGACAAAGACGCGATTTGTAAGAAGCGCTTGCCCTACGAGCGCTTGGATCAACTCACCGTCGATCTTCTCGCCGGTCTGCGATGAAAACTCGAGCGATGACCTCTCTAGCCGCATCGTTTTTAGGCGTCGCGGCGAAATCCCGGATCACATCGCTGGATTGGGCCGTAATTGCGCTCTATTTCGGCGTTCTTCTCTGCGTAGCCTGGTGGGTGGTTCGCCGGGGGAAAGATTCTGCCGCGGATTACTTCCTCGCCGGTCGCAACCTGAGTTGGTGGATCATTGGCGCCTCGATTTTCGCCTCCAACATCGGATCGGAGCATGTGGTGGGCCTCGCCGGGGCTGGCGCGACGAGCGGTGTGGCCCTGGCGCACTATGAATTGCACGCTTGGTGCCTCTTGGTCCTCGCATGGGTCTTCGTGCCTTTCTACATGCGCTCGCAGGTCTTCACCATGCCGGAATTCCTGGAAAAGAGATTCAGCGAGAAATCGCGCTACGTTCTCTCCGTCGTCTCGCTCATCACCTTCATCGTCTCCAAGATCGCCGTGGGCATTTTCGCCGGCGGCGTGGTCTTCGGTACGCTTCTGCCCGAGCTTCGCCTCAACCTCGGCGGAATGGAGATCGACAGCTTTTGGATTGGCTCGGTTCTGGTGATTGCCCTCACTGGGCTCTACACCGTTTTTGGCGGCATGCGGGCGGTGGCGTACAACGACGCCGTTCAGGTCCTCGTTCTGATCGTGGGCTCCGCATCGCTGACATTCTATGGGTTGCACCAATTGGGCGGATGGAGCGAACTCCGCCACTGGTGCGGTTCCGACATGTTCAATCTGTGGAAACCGCTGATTCCTGCAGGTGTGCGAGGCACATGGTCCCCGGTGATCGAAACAAATGCCGCGGGGCATGTTGTGAAACAGGCTTGGTATTTCAATGACAATTTTCCCTGGCTTGGCATGTTGTTTTGCGCGCCGATCATCGGGCTGTGGTACTGGTGTACGGACCAATATATCGTGCAGCGCGCGCTGGGCGCCCCCAACGAAACGGTAGCCCGCCGCGGGAGCATCTTTGCCTCGTTTCTCAAGCTGGCCCCTGTTTATCTGTTCATCGTCCCTGGCATGGTGTGTTTCGCCCTGGCGAGAAGCGGCAAGATTCCCGAGCTGGCCGGAATGATGGGGCCGGACGGCCATGCGATTCCTTCTGTTGCCCAGGGATCATTTCCAATGCTCGTGCAATACCTCTTGCCTCCAGGTTTGCGCGGCATCGTAGTTGCCGGCTTGCTCTCGGCGCTGATGGGATCGCTGGCCGGGGTATTCAACGCGTGTTCGACCCTCTTTACTGTGGATTTGTACGGGAAGTGGAAACCAGGGGCGACGCAGCATGAACTGGTGCGCACAGGACGCATTGCCACCACGGTCATGGTTTTCATCGCCTTCGCGTGGATTCCGGTCATCAAAAATGCGCAAGGGCTCTACGGCTACTTGCAGGCGGTACAAGGGTATCTGGCCCCGCCGATTTTCGTGGTGTTCTTCCTAGGCGTGTTCTTCAAGCGAATGAACGCTCAGGGTGCGCTTTGGTCCATGCTGGTTGGCTTCGTGCTGGGGATTTTCCGGATGATTGTGGATACGCCCGTGACTCTGGGTCTGCGGGGATTGCAGAATGGATACGCGCACGGCTCTTTCCTGTGGATCGTCAACAATATCTATTTCCAGTACTTCAGTGTGCTCATCACGCTGGTCTCGGCGATAGTCATGGTCGCGGTGAGCTACGCGACTTCCCAGCCAGACTACGAAGCAATCAAGAACCTCACGTTCGAGACTACTACCAAGGAAGATAAAGCAAACACCCGCGCAAGTTGGAGCTGGATGGAGGTCGGCGGTTCTGCCCTCGTGGTTCTTTGCATTCTCGGGGCCTATTTGTATTTCAGGGGCTAGAGCAATTCTGGCTCGAACCCATCGCCGAGCTCCCGCCGACAATCGCCAATGCGCGAAGCAGCGGGGTAGACCTCGCGAATGTATCGAGGAAAGGCTCAAAAAAAACAGAACGGTACGGCACATCGGAAAGATTTCCTTTGAGATGGAAAATGAGTAGAGTAGCGTCTCGCTCCGAAGTCGAGGCGGCTGAGAAATATGGATACAGGCAGACCGGCATACTACTCTGGCCTTGCTGACAAAACAGTCTTCATCACCGGCGGAGGAAGCGGTATTGGTGCAGCCTTCACGCGCGCGTTCGCAGCGCAGGGGGCGCGCGTGGGTTTCGTGGATATCGCGGAGGAAGCAAGCCGTGCGCTGGTCGCTGAGATTCAGAAAGAGACGGAAAAGGCGCCACTCTTCATCGCCTGCGACCTACGCGACATCGCCGCGCTGCAAGCTGCTATCGAAAGAATCCGCGTCGGTTTGGGGGACATTCGTGTGCTCATCAATAATGCCGGGAACGACGACCGTCACAAGCTTGGCCAGGTCACGCCTGCGTATTGGGATGACCGGATCTCGGTGAACTTGCGGCACATGTTTTTCGCGGCGCAAACGGTGGCGCCGCAAATGAAGCGACTCGGTGGAGGCGCAATTATCAATCTTGGCTCCGTTATTTGGAGGCTCAAGCAAACGGGCCTCCCGGTATACAACGTGGCCAAGGCTTCCATCACCGGGTTGACGCGCGTGCTGGCGCGAGAATTTGGACCCTTGGGCATACGGGTGAACACGCTTTCGCCCGGGGCGGTCTGGACCGAGCGGCAAATCAAATTGTGGTATACGCCTGAGTTCGAGAAGGAAGTGATGGCCGGCCAATGTTTGAAGACGCGTGTGCTTCCTAGCGACATTGCAAACATGGCTTTGTTCCTGGCTTCGGACGCGGCGGAAAAATGCACGGCACAGGACTTCATCGTGGATGCAGGGTGGAGTTGAGGGAACGATGAGAACCATCAAAGGACCGGCGATTTTTCTGGCGCAGTTCGCGGGCGATGCGGCACCATTCAACAGTTTGAAGAGCATTGCGTCGTGGGCCGCCAAGCTCGGCTACAAGGGCGTGCAAATTCCGAGCTGGGATGCGCGCCTGTTTGATCTGCAGCGCGCGGCAGAGAGCAAGGCCTATTGCGAGGAGATCCGGGGCACGGTGGCCGCACACGGTCTGGTGATCACCGAACTCTCGACGCATCTTCAAGGACAGTTGGTGGCCGTGCATCCCGCGTATGACGTGGCTTTCGATGGGTTCGCGCCGCAAAAGCTGAGAGGCAATGCGCGAGCGAGGCAAGCGTGGGCGGTGGAACAATTATTGTTGGCGGCGAGAGCGTCCGCCAATCTGGGGCTTGCGGCGCATGTGACATTTTCCGGGGCGCTGGCGTGGCCGTACGTGTATCCGTGGCCACAAAGGCCCGCCGGGCTGATAGAAACTGCTTTTGAAGAGCTGGCAGTGCGCTGGCGTCCCATCCTGGACGCATTTGATATAGCGGGAGTTGACCTGTGCTTCGAGATCCATCCTGGCGAAGATTTGCACGACGGGGTCACGTTCGAAATGTTTTTGGAGCGCGCGGGCAATCACCCGCGGTGCAATGTGCTTTTTGACCCGAGTCATTTCGTGCTTCAGCAGCTCGACTATCTTGAATTCCTCGATCTGTATCACAGCCGCATCAAGATGTTTCACGTGAAAGATGCAGAATTCCGTCCGACCGGCCGCCAGGGCGTCTACGGAGGCTACCAAGCCTGGGTGCATCGAGCCGGAAGGTTTCGCTCGCCTGGAGATGGCCAAGTTGATTTCAGTGCCATATTCTCTAAGCTGACGCAGTATGACTTTCTTGGTTGGGCGGTACTGGAGTGGGAGTGTTGCATCAAGAGCAGCGAGCAGGGAGCTGCGGAAGGTGCTCCTTTTATCCAGCGGCATATCATCCAGGCTGCGAGCAGCACCTTTGATGACTTCGCAAGTTCAGGCGCGGATCAGCGCGCCAATCGCCGAATGTTAGGACTGGATTGAAATGGGACGAGGGTGATGACAGCAAATCCAAAAGCAACTGACGCAATAAACCGGCGTCTTCGGCTCGGTATGGTCGGCGGCGGACCGGGCGCTTTCATTGGCGCAGTGCATCGCATTGCCGCGCGGCTCGATGATCGTTTTGAACTGCTTGCGGCGGCGTTGTCCTCCAATCCGGAACGAAGCCGCGCTGCGGCTATTGACTTGCATATCGCGCCGGAACGTGCCTACGGAAGTTTCGCGGAAATGGCTGCGGCAGAAATGAGGAGGCCGGACCGGATTGACGCCGTCTCGATCGTCACGCCCAATCATCTTCATTTCGCGCCCGCAAAGGCGTTCTTGGAGGCGGGCATTCACGTCATCTGCGATAAGCCTCTTACTACGACCGTGGAAGATGCGCTGGCGCTTGCAGAGATCGTTCGCCGCAGCGGGCTCATCTTTGGCTTGACGCACAATTACACGGGCTATCCGCTGGTGCGCCAAGCACGCGAGATGATCGAGGCCGGGGAACTTGGGCGAATTCGCATCGTGCAAGTGGAGTACGCGCAGGATTGGCTGACTACTCCGCTCGAGCAGACGGGACAGAAACAAGCCGTTTGGCGCACGGATCCTGCACAGAGCGGACCTGCGGGCAGCCTGGGAGACATCGGAACACACGCCTACAACCTCGCTTGTTTTGTGACCGGACTTCGCTGCGATCAACTTGCAGCCGACGTTTCCATTTTCGTGCCGGGACGTCGCCTGGATGACAATGTGCAAATGCTCTTGCGATTTGACGGTGGCGCGCGAGGAATGTTGTGGGCGAGCCAGGTAGCCACGGGAAACGAGAACAATCTGCGCCTGCGAGTTTATGGAGAGAAAGCGGGAATCGAGTGGGGGCAGGAGAATCCGAACTATTTGCGATTTACTCCGTACGGGAAGCCGCCGGTTACGATCAGCCGCGCTGGGGCTGGAGCGACGGCGTCTGCGAAGCACGCGAGCCGCATCCCCTCCGGGCATCCGGAAGGATACCTCGAGGCGTTCGCTCAACTTTATGCGGACTTGGCGGAACAGATTGCCGCACGGAACGCGGGGCGCGCTCCGGCGCCCTCGTCGCTATTGGTGCCGAACGTGAAGGACGGAGTAGCTGGTGTTCGTTTCATTTCTGGAGTCCTGGAATCTTCTCGCCAAAACTCGGCCTGGGTGAATCTGCCCCACTCCTGATTGGAAGGGGAATTGGGGTGCATAGGCGCCATGGGCGGTGAGGCGTAGGAGCGTGGTCGCCTAAGGAACTGTAACCGAAACGTTGCCGAAGGTGGCAGTGGCCAGTGCCGTAGTGCCGCCGCGGGTCACGGCCAGCCCCACATTCACAGTCTGTCCCATCGGGATTGCTTGGCTCGGCCCCAGTTGTGTCCAGTTCACTCCGTCCGATGACGTATAGCTGCTGTACATGCTCCCGCTCCGGCTCACCTTCAACCAGTACGGCAGCGTTGCAACCATACTCCCCGGCTGCGACGTGTTCCCTCCAGCCGCTGTCCGCACATCAAAATAAATCCCGCTGTAGGTCGCCCAGTCCGCCGTTGCCGCATTCGCCGATCCCGCATCCAACGTCTCGCGAATCATCACCCCCGCCGCCACATACCCGCTGGAACCTCCACCCTG
>Ga0137415_10008530_pt1 | contig 10157 bp, 6 predicted proteins | sample CZODoug3_1_1_16f_FD_183082 | JGI IMG/M metagenome (GOLD analysis project Ga0137415, IMG submission 183082) | Vadose zone soil fungal communities from Angelo Coast Range Reserve, California, USA - CZODoug3_1_1_16fungal (Hybrid Assembly) | ecosystem: Environmental > Terrestrial > Soil > Vadose... | reverse complement strand
ACGGCCTCGGTGTCTTGTTCGATGAATTCGGTGATGCCGTGCACCAGCGCGTGGGACAGCCTTTTTTCGACCGGCCATTCGCGCCAGGCCAGATCCTGCTCCTTGGTCTGCTTCTCCTGGCCGCGGAACTTTTCCGCCAGCTGCAGCAGTTTTTCGGACGCGCCGGGGTCGCGGTTGAGGATGACATCCTCGCACACCTGGCGCAATTCGGGATCGATATCGTCATAGACGATCATCTGCCCGGCATTGACGATGCCCATGTCCATGCCGGCATGAATCGCATAATACAGGAACACCGAATGCATGGCCTCGCGCACCGGCTCATTGCCGCGGAACGAGAACGAGAGATTGGAGACGCCGCCGGAAATATGCGCGTGCGGCAGGTTTTTGCGGATCCAGCGGGTCGCCTCGATGAAATCGACGCCGTAATTATTGTGCTCTTCGAGCCCGGTGGCGATCGCAAAGATATTCGGGTCGAAGATGATGTCTTCGGGCGGGAAGTCGAGCCGGTTGACCAGGATGTCATAGGCGCGTTTGCAGATATCGGTCTTGCGCGCGAACGTATCCGCCTGTCCGGCCTCGTCGAACGCCATCACCACTACCGCCGCGCCGTGACGCTTGGCGATGGTCGCCTCGTGGATGAATTTTTCCTCGCCCTCCTTCATCGAGATCGAATTCACCACCGGCTTGCCCTGCACGCATTTCAGGCCGGCCTCGATCACCTTGAATTTCGAGGAATCGACCATCACCGGGACGCGGGCGATGTCGGGCTCGGCGGCGACGAGGTTGAGGAACGTCACCATCGCGGCTTCCGAATCGAGCAACCCCTCGTCCATGTTGACGTCGATGATCTGGGCGCCGTTCTCGACCTGGTCGCGCGCCACCTGCAGCGCTGCGGTGTAATCGCCCGCGGTGATCAGTTTCCGGAACCGCGCGGATCCGGTGACGTTGGTGCGTTCGCCGATGTTCACAAACGGGATCGCCGGCGTAAGTTCGAACGGCTCCAGGCCCGAGAGCCGCAACCGCGGCTCGATCACGGGAACAATGCGCGGCTTGTGCGGGGCGACCGCGGCGGCAATCGCCGCGATATGGTCCGGGGTGGTGCCGCAGCAACCGCCGACGATATTGACGAGACCGGCTTGGGCAAATTCGCCGATCAGCCGCGCCATATATTCCGGGGTCTCGTCGTACTGGCCGAATTCGTTGGGCAGCCCGGCATTGGGATAGGCGCATACCAGCGTATCGGCGACGCGGCCGATGTCGGCGATATGCGCGCGCAGGTCTTCCGCGCCGAGCGCGCAGTTGAAGCCGATGGTGATGGGCTTGGCATGCCGCACCGAATTCCAGAACGCTTCCGGCAACTGGCCCGACAACAGGCGGCCGGATTTGTCGGTGATGGTGCCCGAGATCATCACCGGCACGTCGATACCGCGTGCCTCGGTGATTTCGGCGATCGCGTAGAGCGCCGCCTTGGCATTGAGCGTGTCAAAAATGGTTTCGACCAGCAGCAGATCGGCGCCGCCATCCAGCAGGCCGTTGATCTGCTCGCCATAGGCCTTGCGCAGATCGTCGAAGGTCACGGCGCGATAGCCGGGGTTGGAAACATCCGGCGAGATCGAGGCGGTGCGGTTGGTCGGGCCCAGCGCGCCCGCGACAAAGCGCGGCTTGCCGTCCTCGGCGGCTACCCGTTCGGCGGCGGCGCGCGCGAGTTTGGCGCCGTCGAGATTGAGTTCATAGGCGAGGTCCGACATGTCGTAGTCGGCCTGCGCGATCGAGGTCGAGGAGAAGGTATTGGTGGCGACGATGTCGGCGCCGGCGCGCAAATAGGCGGCGTGGATATCCTCGATCGCGTCAGGCTGGGTCAGGATCAGAAGATCGTTATTGCCGCGGACGTCGCGGTGAAAATCCGCAAAACGCTGCCCGCGGAACGCGGCCTCGTCATATTGCAGTCCCTGGATCATGGTGCCCATGGCGCCGTCGAGCACCAGGATGCGTTCGCGGGCGGCCGCGAGCAGGGCGGTTCGCTTGGGAGAAACAGACACTGTCATCGGATCAGGCGGCTTTCTGTGCGCCCTGCGGGCGAATGCCGAGCAGATGGCTGATGGCGAACACGAGGTCCGCGCGGTTCATGGTGTAGAAGTGGAAGGTATCGACGCCGTGTTTTGCCAATTTCTGCACCTGGCCGGCGGCAACCGTCGCCGCCACCAGTTTTCGCGTTTCCGCGTCATCGTCGAGGCCTTCGAATTTCTCCGCCAGCCAGCCCGGAACGCTGGTCCCGGCGCGGGTCACGAAATTGCGGGCCTGTTTGAAATTGTGCATCGGCATGATGCCGGGCACGATCGGAATTTCGATGCCGCGCCCGCGCACCCGGTCGAGGTAGCGGAAGTAGAGATCGTTGTCGAAGAACACCTGGGTAATGGCGCGGGCCGCCCCGGCGTCGACCTTGGCCTGCAGCGTGTCGATGTCGGCGTCGAAGTCGGGGCTCTCCGGATGCTTCTCCGGATAGGCCGACACCGACACCTCGATATCAGGATGACGCTTCCGGATGCTCGCGACGAGGTCGGCCGAGGTCTTGTAGCCATCGGGATGCGCGGCATAGGGCGTACCGATTCCGGCTGCCGGATCGCCGCGCAAAGCGACGATGTGGCGGACGCCGACATCGTGATAGCGGTCGACGATGTCGTCGATCTCGCCGCGCGAGGCGCCGACACAGGTCAGGTGCGCCGCCGGCAACAGCCCGGTCTCCTTCAGGATGCGGGCGATGGTGGAATGGGTGCGCTCGCGGGTCGAACCGCCGGCGCCATAGGTCACGGAGACGAAATTGGGCGCCAGCGGCGCCAGCCGATTGATCGTCTCCCACAGATTGCGCTCCATCTCCTCGGTCTTGGGCGGGAAGAATTCAAAGGAGATTTTGGGAGCGTTTGGCGCGCGGGGCCCGTCGGATGTGGGCGATGTAACCTCGGTCATGGCACTACTCACAAACTCCACAGGGTTAGGCAGCCATCAGGCCGAGCTTCCAGAAGCGCTAAAATAGGCCAAACGGGGCGTCGCAAACAGCCCATCAGTGATGGGAAATTGCCCAATATCAGGGGAATAGTTTAGATTTAGGATCCAGTATCACACCCGGTGGGCAAGATCGAAAGAGCTCCGTATATCTCAGTAAATGCAATATTATGGCATATAAGTGCAATAATTGGAACGGAAATGCCGCAGTCCATCAAGGGTGGGCAGAACAGCCCTGTTAAGGAATTGTCTTAATCATTCCCATTTTCATGATGACCGGCCGTCAACCCCGGTTCTTCCATCGCGGGCCTGATCTGCACGTCTGAGGTCTTTGTGGCCCCGATCCGCCGCACTAGTTTAACGCCATGATCCCGCTTTCGGTTCTCGACCTTTCCGTCGTCACCACCGGTACCAAGCCCGCCGCGGCGCTGCGCAACAGCATCGATCTGGCGCGCCATGTCGATGGGCTCGGCTACGTCCGCTATTGGCTCGCCGAGCACCATAACCTCGCCTCAGTTGCGAGCCCCGCGCCCGACCTGATGATCGGGCAGATCGCGGCCGTCACCAAAAACATCCGCGTCGGTTCTGGCGGCGTGATGCTGCCCAACCATGCGCCGCTGGTGGTGGCCGAGCGCTTCAAGATGCTGGAAGCGCTGTTCCCCGGCCGGATCGATCTGGGCTTGGGACGCGCGCCCGGCACCGACGGCGCCACCGCCTACGCGCTGCGCAGCCGGCTCGACCGCCGCGAGGGCGACGATTTCCTCGAACGGCTGCACGAGCTGACCTTGTGGGAGACCCGCGATTTCCCGCCCGGCCATCCCTTCAACAAGGTGGTGGCGATGCCGGATGATTCACCGTTGCCGCCGATCTGGCTGCTCGGCTCCTCTGACTACTCCTCCGAACTCGCGGCCCAAGTCGGGATGGGCTTTGCGTTCGCGCATCATTTTGCGTCCTACGATGCGGTCGATGCGCTGACGAATTACCACGCGCGTTTCAAGCCGTCGGGCTGGCGCGCCAAGCCGCACGGCATTCTCGCGGTCGCCGCGGTCGCGGCCGAAACCGATGCGGAGGCTGAACAGCTCGCGTCATCGATGGACCTCAACCGCCTGCGCCGCGACCGCGGGGAGTTTCTGCCGCTGCCGAGCGTCGAGGAGGCTTTGGCCTATCCCTACACCGACGCCGAGCGCGTCTCGATCGCGCGCAACCGCTCGCGGCTGTTCGTCGGCAGCCCGGCGACCGTGATGGCGAAACTGCAGCCGATGATCACGGCGAGTAAGCCGGATGAACTGATGATCATCACCGCGGTGTACGATCACGACGCCCGCAAGAAATCCTATGATGTGCTGGCGGATGCGTTCGGGTTGGGCAAGAAGGCGGCGGCGTAGCACACTGTCGTCCAGGCCTTGAGCCGGGACCCATACGCCGCGGCTTATCGGTGAGGGCGCTGGCGTTAGATACCTTCGGTAAATTGAGCGCCGCGGCGTAGGGGTCCCGGCGTTCGCCGGAACGACGTATGGAGGGCCCTCTACCTCAATCCGCCTTCTCGCTGAACGTGGCGCGGAAGGGTTGGGCGGGGTAGACGCCGATGATGCGGAATTCGCGCGAGAAAAATTTTAACTCCTCCAGCGCAAATGCCAGGCCCTTGTCGTCGGGATGTCCGTCGACGTCGGAGTAAAATTGCGTCGCAGAGAATTCGCCGTCGACCATGTAGCTTTCGAGCTTGGTCATGTTGACGCCGTTGGTCGCAAAGCCGCCGAGCGCCTTGTAGAGCGCGGCGGGCAGGTTGCGCACCCGGAAAACAAACGTGGTGACCAGCGGCCCAAAACCTTGTTCGGCCCACTTGGCCTCGCGCGCCAGCACCACGAAGCGCGTGGTGTTATGGGTCTCGTCCTCGACATCCTCGGCCAGGATATCGAGGCCATAGATGTCGGCGGCAAGCTGTGACGCAATCGACGCGCAGCTCTTGTCGCCGCGCTCAGCCACGATCCGCGCGCTTCCGGCGGTATCGCCGGATACGATCGGCTTGATGCCGAGCTTGCGGATGATGCGCCGGCACTGGCCGAGCGCGTGGACATGGCTTTCCACCGTCTTGATGTCGGCAAGTTTGGCGCCGCGCGGCGCCATCAATTGATGATGGATCGGCAAGAACCATTCGCCGACGATGAACAGGCCGGAATCCGGCAGCAAATGATGGATGTCGGCGACGCGGCCGGCGACCGAGTTCTCGATCGGGATCATGCCCAGATCCGCTTCGCCCGAGGCGATCGCGGCCAGCGCGTCCTCGAACGTCGGGCAGGGCAGCGGCTCGGCGTCCGGATAGGCTTCGACGATGGCGATGTGGGAATTTGCCCCGGGCTCGCCCTGGAACGCGATTTTCAGCTTTTTGGTCATGGTGCCTTGTATCAGCCGCCTAAGTTTTCGCCAGTATCTGGCGGGCGGTTTCGAGATCGGCCGGCGTGTCGACGCCACGGGGTACCGTGTCGACGATGGTGACGTCGATCCGCATGCCGGCCTCCAGCGCGCGGAGCTGCTCTAGTTTTTCCTGACGCTCGAGCGGCGATGGCGGCAGCTGGACAAACCGTTCCAGCGCCGCGCGGCGATAGGCATAGAGGCCGATGTGATGGTAGCGCGGCCCGTCGCCCCAAGGCGCCGTCGCGCGCGTGAAGTACAACGCGCGCAACCGCCGCGGGCCGATCGGCGAGCCGACCGCCTTCACCACGCTCGGAGCGCGGTCTTCCTCCTCGGTATGGATTTGGGACGCCAGCGTTGCGATGTCCACAGCAGGATCAGCGAGCGGCGGCAGCACGGCGCGGATGGTGTCGGGCGTGATGGTCGGAAAATCGCCCTGCAGATTGATCACGATTTCGGCCTGGCCCTCGGGATCGAGGGTTTGCATCGCTTCAAAGATCCGGTCCGAGCCGGACGGGTGATCGGCGCGGGTCATCACCGCCTCGCCGCCATGGGACTTCACCGCATCCGCGATCTCCGGCGTGTCGGTCGCGACCGCGACCCGGCCGATTTTGGCGGCTTCCGCTCGGCGCAGCACGTGGACGATCATCGGCAGGCCGCCGATGTCCAGCAACGGCTTGCCGGGCAGCCGGGTCGCCGCCATGCGGGCAGGAATCAGCACCAGAATGCGGGGTTCGGTCATCGTTCAAGGACCCCGGCCGATAGCCGGGAAATGATGGGGATGGAGCCAAAGTCGGCGCGTTTATACGGGTTGCCAGAGCGCGGGCAAACCGATATCTCAACCCTGCTTAGGGTGCGGCGCAAAAGGCCGATTCCTTTAGCCCCATCCGCGGCCGTTTTGCCGGCCTGAAGTCGACCTTTAAGGCCTGGAGCCTGATCCGAAATGGACTCCTTCGAACTCAACAAAATTATCGGTGCGATCCTCGGCACCTGCATCCTCCTCCTGGTGACGAGCTTTACCGCCGGCGCGATCTTCTCGCCAGAGCTGCCGGAAAAGCCGGGCTTCGAGATCGCCGTGAAGGAAGTGGCCCATGAGGGTGGCAAGGAAGCCGCCGCGGCGCCGTCCGAGCCAATCGAGAAATTGCTGCAGACCGCCTCCGTCGAAAAGGGCGCCGCTTCAGCCAAGAAGTGCGCCGCCTGCCACACCTTCGAAAAGGGCGGCCCGAACCGCGTCGGTCCGAACCTGTTCGGGATCGTCGGCGACCACAGAGGCGAGGGACGGGGATTCAATTTCTCGGCGGCCATGAAGGCCAAGGCCGGCACCTGGAGCTATGACGACCTCAACCAGTTCATCGCCAACCCGAAGGGCTTCGTTCCCGGCACCGCGATGGGTTTTGCCGGTATCACGAAGGACAGCGAGCGCGCTGACGTGATCGCTTATTTGCGCACGCTGGCCGACAGCCCGGTTCCGCTCCCGACCGCAGCGAAGTGATATTCCGTGCGTCCGGCATGGACTTAATCGCGAGCGGCCAGGCAATGCCTGGCCGTTTCCATATGATGATCGCGGTGTCGTTATCGGGACGTTTCGCCGCACCGGGGTTGTTCCCGGTCTATTATCATGAGGAAAAAGCAACCTAATTTGCCGAACCGTTGCCTTATATTGGGTCCTCACTGACGCGCAGCAGCAGCAACAGGAATTCTTGTTTTGGCGATCACCCGACGACACCTTCTGCAAAGCGGCGCCGCAGCCGCCATGGCTCCGGCGCTGGGGCTCACCGCCGGCGCGCCCTCGATCACATCGGCCCATGCGCAGCCCGCACCGGATGGACTGACCTGGCGGCACGCGCTGTCGACCTTTGGCGACGTCAAATACCCCGTCGACTTCAAGCATTTCGACTACGTCAATCCGGATGCGCCCAAGGGTGGCGTCGCGCGGCTGTTCGAGCTTGGTACCTATGACAGCTTCAACATCGTGATCGCCGGGTTGAAGGGATCGGTCGCCGGCGGCGTCGCCCGCATCTACCAATCGCTGACCGACTCGTCGTTCGATGAGGTGAGCACCTCTTATGGCACGATCGCGGAGGCTGCCACTTATCCGGACGATCTGTCCTACGTGATCTACCGGTTGCGTTCGATCGCGCGGTGGCACGACGGCAAGCCAATCACGCCCGAGGACGTGGTCTTTTCGTTCGACGCGTTCAAGACCAACAGCCCGATGTACAGCTCCTATTTCGGGCATATTGCCAAATGCGAAAAGATCGGCGAGCGCGACGTCAAGTTCACCTTCGATGCGCCCGGCAATCGTGAATTGCCGAATATCACCGGTCAGCTCACGGTATTGCCCAAGCATTGGTGGGAAGGCACCGATGCGCAAGGGCGCAAGCGCGACGTGACGGCGACGACGCTGGAGCCTCCGCTGGGGTCGGGACCCTATCGCATCAAGGAATTCGTCGCCGGCCGCTCGCTGGTGCTCGAACGCGTCAAGGATTACTGGGCCAAGGACCTGCCCTCGATCGTCGGCCAGGATAATTTCGACGAACTTCGCTACGAGTTCTTCCGCGACGATACCGTCGGGCGCCAGGCCTTCAAGGCAGATCAGTTCGACTGGTATGCCGAGCGCAGCGCCAAGGAATGGTCGGTCGCCTATGACTTCGATGCGGTGCGCGAAAACCGGGTGATCAGGGAGAAGTTTCCGGTCTTGAGTTCAGGGAGGATGCAGGGTTTCGCGTTCAACCTGCGTCGCCCACTGTTCAAGGATGCCCGGCTGCGTCGTGCCTTCAACTACGCCTTCGATTTCGAGGAGATGAACCGGATACTTTCCACCGGCGAATATCATCGCGACAGCAGCTATTTCGATCCCATCACTGACCTGATGGCCACAGGCCTGCCGGAGGGCACGGAACTGGAAATCCTCGAAACGGTGCGCGACAAGGTGCCGGCCGAGGTCTTCACCACGCCTTACAAGGATCCGGTCGGCGGCAATCCGGAAGCGGCGCGCAACAATCTGCGCGAAGCCGCGCGGCTTCTGAAAGAGGCTGGATTCGAAATCCGCGACCGCAAGCTGGTCGATTCCGCTGGCCAAGCCGTCAGCATCGAGATTCTGTGCCCCGACGAGGGAAACGAGCGGATCTCGCTGTTCTACAAGCCTGCTCTGGAACGACTCGGCATGACAGTGAGTGTTCGCAAGGTCGATGACGTGCAGTATCAAAATCGGCTGCGCGATTTCGACTTCGACATCACCACCGCGGTGTGGGGACAGTCGCTGTCGCCGGGCAACGAACAGCGCGATTGGTTCGGCTCGCAGGCCGCGGATCGGCCCGGTTCGCGCAATGTCGGCGGCATCAAGAACCCCGCGGTCGACACCCTGATCGACCGCATCATCTACGCCAAGAGCCGCGGTGAACTCGAGGCCGCGTGCCGGGCGATGGACCGCGTCCTGCTCTGGAATTTCTATTGCGTCCCGCAATTCAACTACGGCTTCCAGCGCTATGCGCGCTGGGATCGCTTCAGCCATCCCGACCCGCTGCCCAAATACGGCGTTTCCGGATTTCCGAACCTGTGGTGGTATGACGCCGACAAGGCAGCCAAGATCGGCAAGCGCACTTGAAGGAATCGCGCATGGCGCACCTTACCCGTCGACACGCGCTCGGTCTCGGCATCGGCGCGCTCGGCGCCGCGCGGTTTGGCCCCAGGCCGGCGGCGGCCGAAGATGGCGCCGAGATGCACGGCATGTCGGTGTTCGGCGATCTGAAATATCCGGCCGACTTCCACCATTTCGACTACGTCAATCCAGCAGCGCCGAAGGGCGGCTTCTTTTCGCTGATCCCGTCGACGCGCGCCTACAACCAGTCGTTCTTCACCTTCAATTCGCTCAACGCCTACATCCTGAAGGGTGAAGGCGCGCAGGGCATGGACATGACCTTCGTGCCGCTGATGGCGCGCGCGGGCGACGAGCCCGATTCGATGTACGGCCTGGCGGCAAAATCGGTACGGATCTCGCCGGACAAGCTCGTCTACCGTTTTGCGATGCGGCCCGAGGCACGGTTTCACGACGGCTCGAAACTGACCGCGCCGGACGTCGCCTTTTCGCTGAATACGCTGAAGGAAAAAGGTCACCCGCTGATCGTGGTTCAGCTGCGCGACTTTGTGAAGGCCGAAGCGCTCGACGACGCGACGGTGGTCGTTACCTTTGCGCCGAAACATGCCCGCGACGTGCCGCTCTACGTCGCCGGCCTGCCGATCTTCTCCAAGGCCTATTACGCGACGCGCCCGTTCGACGAATCCACCCTCGATACCCCGCTGGGCTCCGGGCCGTACAAGGTCGGCAAATTCGAGGCCAACCGCTACATCGAATATGAACGCGTCAAGGACTGGTGGGCGGCCGACCTTGCTGTCAACCGCGGCAGCTACAATTTCGGCATCGTGCGTTACGAGTTCTACCGCGACCGCGACGTCGCCTTCGAAGGCTTCACCGGAAAGAATTATCTGTTTCGCGAAGAGTTCACCGCGCGCATCTGGGCCACGCGCTACGACTTTGCCGCCGTCAAGGACGGCCGGGTCAAGCGCGAGACCCTGCCGGATGAAACGCCGTCGGGCGGGCAGGGCTGGTTCTTCAATACCCGCCGCGACAAGTTCAAAGATTCCCGCGTGCGCGACGCCCTCGGCTATGCGTTCGATTTCGAGTGGACCAACAAGACCGTCATGTATGGCGCCTATGCGCGCACCTGTTCGCCGTTCCAGAATTC
>Ga0137415_10008529_pt1 | contig 10157 bp, 7 predicted proteins | sample CZODoug3_1_1_16f_FD_183082 | JGI IMG/M metagenome (GOLD analysis project Ga0137415, IMG submission 183082) | Vadose zone soil fungal communities from Angelo Coast Range Reserve, California, USA - CZODoug3_1_1_16fungal (Hybrid Assembly) | ecosystem: Environmental > Terrestrial > Soil > Vadose... | reverse complement strand
ATGTTTTCCCTCACGCTCATATCCGCGAACAGCCGGCGCGCCTCCGGCACGGACGCAATGCCGCGCCGAACGATCTGCGGCGTGGTCAGACCGAGCGTCGAGGCACCGTCGAAGGTCAGTTCGCCCGAGCGCGGTCTCACCAGGCCGAGAATAATCTTCATCGTCGTCGATTTGCCGCTGGCGTTGCCGCCCAACAGGCACACGATATGACCGCGCTGCACGTCGATCGAGAGGTCGAAATGCACCTGTGCCTGGCCGTAGAAGGTATTGATGTTGGACAGCCGCAAAAGCGGGGCGGAGGAAGGCGCAATGGTATTCATGCCGCCGTCTCCCGCGCATCGGCCGCCGGCTGCGACAATCCGTGGCCGAGATACGCCTCTATGACCCTGGCATCGTTCCGCACGTCGTCGCCCGCGCCTTCGGCGATCTTCTTGCCTTCGTCCATGACGACGACACGGTCGGAGAGGCGCATGACCATGTCGAGCTTGTGCTCAATCAGCAGGATCGTCAGTCCTTCGGCTTTCAGTTCGGCGACCAGCGCCTGCATTTCAGTCGTCTCGGTCGGATTCATGCCAGCCGTCGGCTCGTCGAGCAGCAACAGTCGCGGCCTGAGCGCCAGCGCGCGCGCGATCTCGACACGGCGGCGATTGGCGTATGACAGGCTATAGGCCGGCTGATCGATACGTGGCAGGAGACGCTCGCCAAACCGCGCCAGGATCCCCCTCACCTCTTCGCGCAACTGCTCCTCCTCAGCTCTTACCGCAGCGGGTCGCAACAGTGCCAATCCCAGTTCCAGTAGTGGCCCGATCAGTGGTGTTGCCGGCTTGACGGCAAGTAACCGCGTATGCGCGCCGATCAGGACATTCTCCATCACGCTGAGATTGCCGAAGACGCGGCCAAGCTGGAACGTACGCGCGATACCACTGCCCGCCAGTCTCTCGGGCGAAAAGCCGGTGATGGCCTTCCCATCGAGACGGACCTCGCCACCGTCGGGCCGGTCGAGCCCGGTAACGAGATTGAACAAGGTGGTCTTGCCTGCACCGTTCGGGCCTATGATGCTGACCAATTCGCCTTTGGCGAGGTCGAGATCGATGCCGTCGACAGCGATAAGTCCCCCGAACCGCCGCGTCAGTCCGCGCAGTGAAAGCAAGGATGCATGACTGGCGACTGGCGCGTTGATCTCCTCGGCCATCAGATGGTTCCCAACAGGCCTTGCGGCCTAAACCGCACCAGCAGCAAAAGGACGATGCCGTAGATCAGGATGCGGTACTCCGCCGCGACCCGAAAAACCTCGGGCAGACCAACCAACGCCACCGAACCGACGATCGCGCCGGCGACGTTGCCCAATCCCCCCAGGATCACGATGGTCAACGCCAGAATGGACTGCTGCGTGTTGAAGGTCTCGTGATTGATGTAGGAATAAAGATGAGCTGCGATGCCGCCGCTGACGCCCGCGGCGAACCCGCCGAAAATGAAAGCCAATGCCTTATAGCGGTTCAGGCTGAGACCATAGGCCCGCGCCGCAACATCATCATCGCGAATAGCGCGAAAACTACGACCGATATGTGAACCGAGCAACCTCACCTGCAAAAGCCCGAGCAGAACCATGATCGCGAAGCTGAACCAGTAGATCGACGCTGCGCTGACAAATTCATAACCAAATAGCGACAGCGGCGGGATGCCCGAAACCCCGATCGGTCCGCGTGTGACCGTTTCCCAGTTCAGGATGACCAAGGAGATGATTTCACCGATTGCCAGTGTAGCGATCGAGACGTAATGCCCGCGCAGCCGGAACGACGGCGAGATCAGAAGCGTCCCGAGCGCCGCGCTCATGAGCCCCCCGCAGATGATAGCCACGCTCACTGGAACGGAAAAATCCAGCGATAGCAGTGCGGAAGTATAGGCGCCGATGGCCAGCAGCGCCGCATGTCCCAGCGAGACCTGACCTATCGTGCCGGCGACAAGCGTCAGACTGAGTGCCAGCATCGCGAAGAGCCAGGCATTGACAAGTGTCTGGAGCACATAGGATGAAACCGGAAGAAGCGGTAGAAGCGCAAAGGCTGCGAACGCGACCAACAATGCCCAACGCGGTATGCGGACCGGGCGACTGGGCGCGATGAAGGTGCCGGTGAGCGGTTCCGGCGGCGCCTGCTTGGCGTTTGCGAATATACCGTTCGGCCGAAAGACAAGGACCACGATCAGCAACAGGAATGCGAACAGATTACGGTAGCTGGTGCCGAAGACCGCCACGCCATAGCTTTCCACCAACCCCAGCAAGAGACTGCCAACCACGGCGCCTGGCACATTGCCCGCTCCGCCGACCACCTCTGCGACAACACCCTTGAGGGTTGCGTGAAGGCTCATCGCGGTATCGATCTGATTGTAGTACATGCCAACCAACAAGCCGGATAGACCACCAAGGGCAGCGGCGATCCCGAACACTGCCTGGTTAACGCGGTTGACATCGACCCCCATCTGCATGGCGGCGTCGCGGTCCTGTGCCGTGGCCCGCACGGCCCAGCCGAGCTTGCTATAGCGCAGGAAAACAAACAGCAGCAGAGCGCTCGTGATGCCGATACACGCAATCAGGATATCGAGTGGACCAATCGTTCCCGTCCCGATCTGAAAACGGATATCGGGCAGCTGGCTCGGTAGCGCGCGCGGATTGGGCGAAAAGGTGAGCATTACAATCTGATCGAGCACGAAGCTGATGCCGATCGTCGCCAGTAGCGGTGCAATGCGTACCGAATTCTGCAAGGGCCGCAAACCGAAGCGCTCGATGATCAATCCAACCAGCGCCGAGGTTACTGCAACCAGAACAATGGTGATGAACAGCGGTGTCCGCAGTCCCACCACCGCAACCCAGCCGATATAGGCACCCACAAGGTAGATGGAGCCTTGCGCAAAATTGATCAGCCGGCTAACGCCGAAAATCAGGGCGAGCCCGACCGCCACGAGCGCATACACGTTACCGAGGATCAATCCATTGATCGTGTAGTCGAGCCAGGAAGACACACTGAGTTCCTAATAAGAGAAGCCGTGACTGGAGATGCTCCGCCGGCATACGATTTCAGGTCGGCTTGCCGTCCCAAAGCGTGAACTGGCCCTTTCGAACGACGAGTTCGGCATTCATGGCTCCTTTGACTCGACGGCTCGCTACGTCAAAGGTCGCTTGTCCAAAAATGACCGTGGAGACGTCACGGATTTTCGTGAAAGCGTCCCGGATCGCTCGCCGATCGGTACCGCCAATTCTCACCACCGCAGCGGCCACATTCATCGCATCATAGGAATAGGCGTTGAAGGCATCGGGCTCCTGCCCATTATACTTTGCCTTGAAGCCAGAGACGAACTTTTGGACCTCGGGGCGCGGATCATTGGGAAAATACCGGGTGCCGAGATGAACATCCTCGACCGCCTCTCCGCCAAGCTCCAGAAATTTTGGCGAATAAACGGAGCTCGCGGCGCAGATCGTCTGCTTCAGGCCGACTTGTCGCGCCTGCCGAGCAATCAGCGCGCCATCGGAATAGTACGAGATCAGAATGAGCCCATCCGGATTGGCATCCCGGGCGCGCACGAGGGTGGAACGGAAATCGCGCTCGTCGGGAATATATCCCTCGCTGATGACCACTTCGGCGCCAAACTCCTTGGCGGCGTTCGCGAAGTAATCGCGGCTCGTGCGCCCCCAATCGGTGTTGAGATGCAGGATGGCGAGCTTCTTGAGGCCAAGATGGCTCACGGCATAGCGCGCCAGCAGCGGCTGCTCGTCCGCCTGGCTGACGGAGGTGCTCCACATGAAGTCGCCACCCTTTGTGAAATCTGGATGCGAGTTGGTGAAACCGAACTGCACCAAGCCTGCCCGCTGATAGATTGGCGACGCGGCCATCGACGCCGGACTTGAGAAATCGCCGAGCTCCATGACGATCTTCGGATCTGACACGAATTTCTGGGCAATCGCCACCGATTGGCGCGGGTCGCTCTGGCTATCCTCAAAAGTATAGACGAGCTTGCGCCCGTTGATGCCACCTGCTGCGTGGATCTCATCCAACGCCAGATCGAAACCTTGCTTCCATTGCGCCCCATATTGCGCGTTCGGACCTGTCAAAGGGCCGCTGACACCCAAGGTGATGGGCTCGGAAGATTGCGCAAGAGCGGCGCGCGACATTGCCGCTCCCGTCGCGACGGCAGCAAGAGACCCTTTCACCAGGGTACGACGGCTGATGTTTCTCATGTGCGACTCCATCGGTTCTGACATTGGAAATCCATCTCATTCGGGGCAATTATCATGCCACGAGGATTACTGAGAGCAGCCGATGCGATCATGCATCGGTCCCATTTGTCGGCTCGCCGAGGGAAAGCATCAATCTGTTCGCCCAGTTGAAGAATGCCGCGCTGTTGATCACGTCGACGATTTCCGCATCATCGAGACCCACGCTGCGCAGTTCCTCGACGTGCTGCTGACCGAATCCGATGGGCGTCGAGGCAAGCGCAACCGAAGCTCTGACAACAGCGTTCCAGCGCGCGCCGAGATCGGCGCCCACGCCTTCGTCGAGCAGGCGCTGAACATCGTCGCGGCGCTTGGAATGGACCGTGGCGAAGCGCGCGTGCACGGACGCACAATAGATGCATCCGTTGTAGCGGGATGTCGCTGCGGCCGCGAGTTCGCGCTCGGCCCGCGGCAAGCCATCTGCGATGTTGTAGAAGATGTCCTTGTCGGTCTTGGTCCTGGCTTCGAGAACTTCCGGATCGCGCACCAACAGGCGAAAGTAATCAGACTTCGCGCGGGATCGATCGACCAGGCCGGCCCAATGCCGCTCCGTCAACTCGGCTTCCGCCAGCGGATCAAGCCAGGGCAGCCAGCCCAATTCGTCCTGAGTAAAGGCGACCGGTTCGTTGTTGCTGGCATGAACGACGATTGAATCAGTCATGATTTCTTTGCTCCTTAACTGGCTTTGGCCGCAGCATCTGCATGGTGTCCGAGTGCTGCGCCAAGCGTCCGCAGGCCGGCGGCGACCCGGACCTGAAACGACAGGAACGCGACGAGTTGGGACAATGTCACGATCGCGGTCGTCGACCAGCCGGCCTCCAGCAGCGCCTGCATAGCAGCGGAACTCGCGTCACGCGGACGGAATACCAGCAGATGAGCATGTTCAACAGCGGCGGCAAGTCTCGCGCCAAGGACACGCTGGCCGTCTCCGGCAACGCGATAGATCAAGCCTGCTTTGTCCTCGACCGAGAGTGGCCCGGCCGGAAAGGCACCGTACGGGCCTTCCGTCGTGGCTCGTTCGGTTTCGGCTTTGAGCGCCTCGACCAGCTCCAATCGGTCTGCGGCCTTGGCAAGCTTGGCCAAATAGAAGCTGGTTGCAGCCGGCTCATCATGGACGCCAGCTACGAATGCCGCGACCGCATACCGTTCCGCGGCCGCGACGTCACCAAAATCGACCGGTTCAAACAAGGCGACATAGCTCCTCTGGGCGTTCTCCCGCGCTTGCAAGCGCCGGGCGCGGATGCCGCTCAAGCTGGATCCCGGTTCGATACCGGCGAGAAGATCGATGATATCTCTTGTCTCTGTACTCATCATTCGGCCTCGTTCAATTCGATGATTTTCGCATCCCAATCAATCCACCAGGGCAGCATCGGCCGCAGTGCTTTTTGTCCAGCCCAATGCCGGAGCAACCGTTTCCGCGATCAGCTCGATCGATCGCAGAATGAATTGATGCGGGGGATCGATCGAATGCGCCTGAAAAACAAGATCGGTCACCCGCTCCAGCGTGCTATCGGCACGGAGTGAGGTGATGACGTCGTCAGGTTTCCCCACATGAACATCGAAGGCAGAGATCATGTCGGTCAGAGCGTCCCCTGGCGACGCGTGACCGGCAGAGACGAAGTGATCGCGTTGACGCCGCAATCCGATGTCGGCCAGGCGTAGCGCTTCCTTGCGATCGTCGGCGGCGAAGACGCTGCGCGACGCCATGATCCGGGGCTCGCGCCCGGGCGGCAATGCGTCGAGGTACGCGTCGATAATGGGATGCTGAAGCTCGGCAAGCGACGCGCGCGGAGCTTCCCTGGACCGGGGCTGCGTCCTTGACAGCAGCAAACCGTCGCCCGCTTTGCCTGCTCTCGCCCCGCCGCTCACCGAAAAGGTCGCTTGCCAGATTCGGTCGCACAATTGCGGTCTCGGTGGATAGAGCGTATCGCCGCCGACGAGCGGCCCGCCCGCCAGGGCGTTGCGGACAACATCGAGATTCCGCGCGAAAATGTCCGCACGCTCCGCACTATCAAGTCCAAAGGCCGCAAAGGCCGACGGGTTTCCACCGGTCCCGACCCCGAGTTCAAGACGGCCGTTCGACAACAAATCCAGCACCGCGGCGTCCTCCGCCACCCTTACAGGGTTTTCCAGCGGTAGGGTGACGATGCCGGTCCCGAGGCGAATGCGGGACGTCCGCGCAGCGACGAAACCGAGAAAAGCGAAAGGCGCTGGAAGACCGCCCTCGCTTTCATGGAAATGGTGCTGTGCGATCCATGCGGAATCAAGACCTGCGCTTTCCGCGTGCATGATCTGCTCTGCCGCCAGACGATATCGTTCGGCCGGAGCCGCCTCATCGAGAACCCGGGTGAAAAAACCTAATCTCTTCGAATTTAAGAAACGCTTCATGCTAACCTTTGCGACTGGAACAGAAGGAAAAAGTCGAGGCCCAGTCACCTCTTGTTCATCGTACGACACACACCAAGCGAGGCAACCTACCAAGCCGGCGCGGAGATCATAGAACAGTCAAATCAGATCAGGTATGTGGTTTCCATGGTTTGTGCCTAATCCGAAACCCGCCGGTGTTTCGCCCGGCTCACGCGTAGACCTCAACTCGTGCCCGCGCCCTCTCCGCGTACGGCTCGGCGAAAGCTGCATCGTGCACGCTTGTTCTGGTCGTTGAGAAGGTCGGTGTGAGAAGCTGCCGCAATTGCGCTTCGTGGTCGTCACACGACAATCCCTGAGCCGCCAACCATCCGTCGTCGAACAATGTGCTGCGATAGCGATCCCCGGAATCGCACAATATCGTCACCAGCGATCCCTCCTCGCCGGCCGCAGCCATCGCTGTGAAGACCAACCAGCACAATGCCGAATGGGCGCAACGATTCCGGAAGATCGTGACCGGTTTTCCGGAAGTCGTGGATTTCTTTCGGTTGAGCGGAGACGTCGACTATCTGATCCGCGCCGTGGTGCCAGATATCCGCGCCTACGACGAACTCGTCGCGCAGTGAAGAACGGCGCGGCTTCGGTGGAGGGCTCAACGGTCTCGTAAGCCTCGTTCGCGTCGACCTCTACAACGTCAGACTGGGCAGATCGAGCCTGTTGGCATGAGCACATGCAATCGCACTTTCGTAGCCCGCATCGGCATGACGCATGACGCCCGTCGCTGGATCGTTCCAAAGCACCCTCTCGATGCGACGCGCAGACCCTTGCGTTCCGTCGGCGACAATCACCATGCCTGCGTGCTGCGAATAGCCGATGCCGACGCCTCCGCCGTGATGCAGCGAGACCCACGTGGCCCCGCTGGCACAGTTGAGCAGCGCATTGAGCAGCGGCCAGTCGGACACAGCATCCGAGCCGTCGCGCATCGCTTCGGTTTCGCGGTTCGGGCTCGCAACCGAGCCGCTGTCGAGATGATCGCGGCCGATGACGATCGGCGCCTTCAACTCGCCGCTCGCCACCATTTCATTGAACGCCAGGCCCAACCGGTGGCGATCGCCAAGGCCGACCCAGCAAATCCGCGCCGGCAGCCCCTGGAACTTGATCCGCGCTTTCGCCATGTCGAGCCAGTTGTGAAGATGCTTGTCGTCCGGCATCAGCTGCTTAACCGCGGCGTCGGTCCGGAAGATATCTTCGGGATCTCCCGAGAGAGCGGCCCACCGGAATGGCCCGACGCCGCGGCAGAACAGCGGTCGGATGTAGGCCGGAACGAAGCCGGGGAAGTCGAACGCGTTTTTCAAGCCCATATCCTTCGCCATCTGGCGAATGTTGTTGCCATAGTCGAGCGTGGGAATGCCCTGGGCGTGGAAGTCGAGCATGGCCTGGACGTGGCCGACCATGGAGGTCTTGGCCGCCGCTTCAACCGCTTTCGGATCGGCCTCGCGTCTGGCCTCCCACTCGGCGAGCGTCCAGCCCTTCGGCAGGTAACCGTTGATCGGATCGTGCGCGCTGGTCTGGTCGGTGACAATGTCTGGCCTTACTCCGCGAGCAACCAGCTCGGGAAAAATATCGGCAGCATTGCCCAGCAGGCCGACCGAGATTGGTTTTTTGCTCTGGGCCGCCTGCGCCATGATCGCGAGCGCTTCATCAAGCGTGCTTGCTTGCCGATCGAGGTAACCCGTGCGCAACCGCATCTCGATGCGGCTCGGCTGGCATTCGATCGCGAGCATCGACGCACCGGCCATCGTCGCGGCAAGTGGTTGGGCGCCGCCCATACCGCCGAGACCCGCCGTCAGGATCCACTTGCCCGCGAGGCTGCCGCCGTAATGACGTCGCCCCACCTCGACAAACGTTTCATACGTCCCCTGCACGATGCCCTGGCTGCCGATGTAGATCCACGATCCCGCTGTCATCTGCCCAAACATCATCAGCCCGAGCCGGTCGAGTGCATTGAAGTGATCGAGCGTCGCCCAGTGCGGCACCAGATTTGAGTTCGCGATCAGCACGCGCGGCGCATCGGGATGGGTGCGGAAAATTCCGACCGGCTTGCCAGACTGGACTACCAGCGTCTGGTCGCCTTCGAGCTTGCGTAGCGAGGCAACGATCCGATCGAAGCTGTCCCAGTCGCGGGCTGCCCGACCAATTCCGCCATAGACGACAAGTTCGCTCGGCCGTTCGGCAACGTCCGGATCGAGATTGTTCATCAGCATTCGGAGCGGCGCTTCCGTTAGCCAGCTCTTGGCGCTGATCTCGGGCCCGTGCGGCGATCGGATGATACGGTCGTTGTCCAGTCGGCGGTTCATGACAAATGATCTTTCCCGGCAAGTATTGGAAACGGGTTGTTCTTGAGCACCGAAATCACGGCGGCCGGCAATGCGCCGACCGCGACCAGCGCCGTTGCCTTCGCGATATCGTCGGCCATGTAGCGATCGACACCAAGCGCCGGCACCTGCTCGCGCAACACCGCAATAACCGCCGCAAGCGCAGGACTGGTCGCATGCGGCAAACGCAGCCCGATGCCTTGCGCCGCAACCAGCAGTTCAATGCCGAGAATGCTGGCAAGATTGTCCGCCATGTCCGACAACCGGCGCGCAGCGTGCGCGGCCATCGACACATGATCTTCCTGATTGGCACTGGTCGGCGTCGAATCGATCGAGCAGGCCGAGGCGCGTTGCTTGTTCTCGGCATAGAGCGCCGCCGCCGTCACTTCGGCAATCATGAAGCCGGAGTTGACGCCCGGCTCGGGGGTCAGGAACGGCGGCAGGCCGAAGTTCAGCGTGGGGTCGACGAGCGTGGCGATGCGTCGTTCGCTGATCGCGCCGATCTCCGACAAGGCCAGCGCAATCTGGTCAGCGGCAAATGCGACCGGCTCGGCGTGAAAATTGCCACCCGAGACGATCTCTCCGGTCTCAACCAGCACCAGCGGATTGTCGGTGACGGCGTTGGCTTCGATCGTCAACGTGCGGGCGGCTTGCATCAGCAGGTCAAGCACGGCGCCGGCCACCTGCGGCTGGCAGCGCAGGCAATAGGGATCCTGCACGCGCTCGTCGCCTTCGAGATGCGAGTTGCGAATGTCGCTACCCGCCAGCAACGCGGTCAGGGCCGCGCCGGCCGCGATTTGCCCGGCATGCCCTCGCAGTTGCTGGATCTCCGGGCGAAACGGGGTCGTCGAAGCCATGGCCGCATCGACCGACAAGGCACCTGTCACCAGCGTCGCGCAGGCCAGGCCATGCGCGCGCAACAACCCGGAAATGGCATATGCCGTCGAAAACTGCGTACCGTTGATCAGGGCGAGGCCTTCCTTCGGTCCGAGCGTCAGCGGCGCGAGACTGGCGGCGGCCAGCGCATCAAGGCCCGGTACAACCCTTCCGTCGACAAGCGCCTGACCCTCGCCGATCATGACGGCTGTCACATGCGCTAGCGGCGCCAGATCACCAGACGCTCCCACCGATCCCTGCTGCGGCACCAGCGGATA
>Ga0137415_10008528_pt1 | contig 10158 bp, 8 predicted proteins | sample CZODoug3_1_1_16f_FD_183082 | JGI IMG/M metagenome (GOLD analysis project Ga0137415, IMG submission 183082) | Vadose zone soil fungal communities from Angelo Coast Range Reserve, California, USA - CZODoug3_1_1_16fungal (Hybrid Assembly) | ecosystem: Environmental > Terrestrial > Soil > Vadose... | reverse complement strand
CCACCATCAGCGCCACCACGGCGGTCTTCACCGGGTTCGGCGCCGGCTATCTCAGCGCCGGTGCGCCGTTCGTGTGGACCCTGCTGCTGGCCGGCGCGGTGTTCGCCATCTGGGCGGCCATCGCGGCCGATCTGACCGCCAAGATCCCGCTGGCCGGCTACGCCTACCAGTGGACCAGCCGCATCAACGGCCCCGGCCTGGGCTGGTTCACTGGATTTGTCGCCCTGATGGGCTGGGTCTGCGGGATGACCGGCGTCGGCTATGTCCTGTCCGGGTACCTCGGCGGCCTGTTCGGCTGGACCATGAGCCAGACCGCGCAGATCCTGGTCGCCATCGGCGTCGTCGCCCTCTGCATGTTGATCAACATCTACGGCGTGCGGTTCGCCACGACGGTCAACAACATCGGGGTCGGCCTGGAACTGGTGATCACGGTGGGTGCGACGATCCTGGTCGCTGTCCTCGCCTTCTCCGCGCCGGATCGCCACCAACCGGTCTCCGTGCTGTTCACCGGTGGCCAGGCCGCTGACCACGGCAGCTACGCGCTCGCCTGGCTCGCGGCCGCCCTAGGGCCCTTCTTCGGTCTGATCGGCGTGGAGTCGGGGGCCGACGTGGCCGAGGAGACCAAGAACAGCCGCCACGTGGTGCCGCGCACCATGTTCTATGCCCTGGCCACGTCCATCGTGATCGAGCTGCTGATGTACGTCGTCTACGTGCTGGCGATCCGCGACCCCGCCGCCGTCAACGCGAACTCCGCGGCACCGATCGAGGAGATCATCAACGAGCAGGCCGGCCCGGTGATCACCAAGATCGTCATCGCGGTGGCGCTGACCAACATCCTGGCCTGCCTGCTGGCCAACATCCTGGTGGCCACCCGGCTGACCTACTCGATGGCGCGGGACAACATGCTGCCCCTCTCGCGGCTCTGGCGGCACGTCTCGCGGAGCAACCGGACACCGACGTACGCCATCCTCGGGCTGGGCGGGCTGTCGGCCTTGCTCCTGCTGTCCGCGCTGGTCAACGAGCAGGCCTTCAACTACATCCTGGGTGTCGCTTCGCTGGCCTTCTTCTCCGTGTACATCCTGCAGACCGTCGGCCTCATCGTCGGCGCTCGGTGCGGCACCATCCCCGCCGGAGAGCCCGGCACGTTCGACCTCGGCCGCCTACGCATGCCGCTCTACATCCTGGCGCTGGTCGTCTTCCTCACGGTCGCGGCGGTGCTGGTCCTGCTGCCCCAGTTCGCCGGCAACGGCTGGGTCTTCCTCGGCATCGTCGCGGTGGCCGCGCTCTGGTGGGCCACCGGCCTGCGTAGCCGGCTGCGCCAGGGCAAGGCCGGCGCCGGTTTCGCCGCGACCCACTCCTGATCCCGTTCGACCCTTCGGAAAGGAACCTCCGCCATGAATCTCGCCAACACCGGGACTGGCTTCTCCACCAGCAACCTGGTCAGTGTCGAGCCCGGGGCGATCCGCGAGGACACCCCAGCGGGCTCGGTCATCCAGTACAGCGACTACGAGCTGGACACCTCGAGCGCTTTCGCCGGCGGCGTGGCGTGGATCGAGGGGGAGTACGTACCCGCCTCGGACGCCCGGATCTCGATTTTCGACACCGGTTTCGGCCACTCCGACCTGACCTACACGGTGGCCCACGTCTGGCACGGCAACGTGTTCCGGCTGGGTGACCACCTCGATCGGCTGCTCGGCGGCGCCCGCAAGCTGCGCCTGGAGTCGCCGCTGAGCAAGGACGAGCTGGCCGACATCGCCAAGCGCTGCGTGGCGCTGTCCCAGCTTCGGGAGTCCTACCTGAACCTCACGCTGACCCGCGGTTACGGCAAGCGGAAGGGCGAGAAGGACCTCAGCAAGCTCACCTCGCAGGTCTACGTCTACGCGATCCCCTATCTCTGGGCGTTCCCACCGCACGAGCAGATCTTCGGCACCTCGGCCATCGTGCCCCGCCACGTCCGGCGAGCCGGGCGCAACACCATCGACCCGACGATCAAGAACTACCAGTGGGGCGACCTGACCGCCGCCAGCTTCGAGGCGAAGGACCGCGGCGCCCGCACCGCGATCCTGCTGGATGCCGACGGCTGCGTCGCCGAGGGGCCGGGCTTCAACGTGGTGCTGGTCAAGGATGGCCGCCTGGCCTCGCCGTCACGCAACGCGCTGCCGGGCATCACCCGCCGGACGGTGTTCGAGATCGCCGAGTCGATGGGCGTCGAGGCAGTGCTGCGCGACGTCACCAGCCAGGAGCTTTACGACGCCGACGAGCTGATCGCCGTCACCACGGCGGGCGGGGTCACCCCCATCACCTCCCTGGACGGCGAGGCGCTCGGTGACGGCAGGCCGGGGCCGCTCACCGTGGCGCTGCGCGACCGGTTCTGGGCGCTGATGGACGAGCCGTCGGCGCTCATCGAGACGATCGAGTACTGACCCGATGGGCGCGGCACTGGAGGCGACCGTCGACCTCGCGGCGATCGCGCACAACGTGGGCGTCGTCCACGAGCGGTCCGGCGCGCCGGTGATGGCCGTGGTCAAGGCCGACGGCTACGGCCACGGCGCCGCGGCGGTGGCCAGGGCTGCGCTGCGGGCCGGCGCCGTCGAGGTTGGGGTGGCCACCATCGCCGAGGCGCTCGCGCTGCGCGAGGGCGGGATCGCCGCGCCGCTGCTGGCGTGGCTGCACACCCCGGGAGCGGACTTCGCCGCCGCGATCCGGTCCGGCGTCGAGGTCGTGGTGTCCTCGCTCCGTCAGCTGGCGGCGGTAGCCGCGGCGGCCCGGACCCTCGGGCACGCCGCCACGATCGGCGTGAAGGTCGACACGGGGCTCGGACGCAGCGGGGTGGCCCCGGACGAGTGGCCGGCGACCCGGGACCTGCTCGCCGCACTGGTCGCGGAGCGGGTGGTGACCCTCCGGACCGCGATGTGCCACCTGGCCCGGGGCGACGAGCCGGAGCACCCCTACAACGACGAACAGGCGCGCCTGATGGACGAGTGTGTCGCGGACCTTCGACGGGTCGGCGCCGCCCCGAGCAGCGTGCACCTCGCCAACTCCGCCGCCGGCCTGACCCGCAAGGACCTAGCCCGAGACCTGGTGCGGGCGGGTATCGCCCTCTACGGGCGGACCCCGGTGCCCGACTTGGACGACTTCGGCCTGATCCCCGCGATGACGCTGACCGCGGAGATCTCGCTGACCAAGAAGGTCCCCGAGGGGCAGGGCATCTCCTACAACCACACCTGGGTGGCGCCGCGCGACACCACGGTCGCGGTACTGGCCTGCGGATACGCCGACGGGCTGCCCCGGCTTCTGTCCAACCGGTGCGAGGTCTGGATCGATGGGCACCGGTGTCCCATCGTGGGTCGGGTGTGCATGGATCAGACCGTGGTCGACCTCGGGCCGGGCTGCGGCGCAGTGGCCGAGGGCGACCGCGCGGTGCTGTTCGGCACGGGATCCCGCGGCGAGCCCACGGCCCTGGACTGGGCCCGGGCCGCGAGCACCATCGACTACGAGATTCTCACCGGCATCCGCGGCCGCCGGGTGCGGCGCTACGTCGGCGCGGACCGCGCGGGACCCAACGGTCGCCCGGCGCTTTATACGGGCTGCTAACCCCCATGAGTGAGGTGGCCGGGCGCGGCTGAGCCGTCCAGCACTATGGCCGCACTCGTTCCGGGGACTTGTAGACGTACTGGGTCTGCAGCTCCGAGTAGGCGTCGATACCGTTTTGGCCGCCGGTGCGGCCGATACCGGAGTTCTTGCTTCCGCCGTAGGGGATGTGCGGCGCTACCTCGGCGTGGCTGTTCACCAAGGTGGTGCCGCACTCCAGCCGGGCGGCCAGTTCGGCGCCCCTGGCGATGTCGCTGGTCCAGATCGACCCGCACAGACCGTATTCGGTTGCGTTCGCCGCGGCGATGGCGTCCTCGACGTCGTCGAACGGAATGACCGGAAGCAGTGGACCGAACTGCTCCTCGGCGACCACCTTCATATCGTCGGTCACGTTGGTGAGAATGGTGGCGGCCACGAAGTAGCCGTCCCGGTCGAGCGGATGGCCCCCAGCTGGGATACGGGCGCCGTGCTCGATCGCGTCGTCGAGAATCATGCGCACCCGCTCGTACTGGGGCCTCGTGGTCAGCGGATCCAGCGCACCGTCGACGCCGTTGTGCGCGGGCTGGGCCGCGTCGGCCAACCGAGCGAGGGCGGCCACCATGGGCTCGAAGATGGATCGGTGCACGTACAGCCTCTTGATCGCGGCGCAGGTCTGCCCACTCATCAGGAAGGCCACGTTGAATATCTGCTCGGCCACCGTGTCGACGTCCACGTCCGGCAGCACGATGGCCGCGTCGTTACCGCCCAGCTCCAGCAGGACGCGCTTCAACCCGGCACCCGCTGACTGCGCGATCTGCCGCCCCGCGGCCACCGACCCGGTGAACGAGACCATGCGCACGGTCGGATGGTTCACCAGGGCCGCTCCCAATTCGTCACCGCCGGCGACGATGTTCAGCACACCGGGTGGGACGATGTCCTTCCACAGTTCGCCCAGCGCGAGCGTAGCCAGCGAGGTGAACGGTGACGGCTTGGCAACCACGGTGTCGCCCACCAGCAAGGCAGTGGCGATCTTCTCGCAGAGAATGAGGATCGGCGCGTTCCAGGGAGTGATCGCGGCCACCACCCCGACCGGCTTTCTGACCATGATCACCGATCGCTGCTCGTTGTCCTCCAGGACATCCACCGGAACGTCGGTGCCGGCCGTATGTTTCATGAAATAGGAAGCGACATATGCCTCCGCGCTTCCCCGGACGCATCCTTTCTCCAGCGTGGAGATTGCCACGATGTCGCCGATGTGTTTATCGAGCGCGGCGGCCATCTCGGCGATCACCTTCTGCCGCCCGCCAGGTCCCAACGCTGCCCAGTCGCCAGCGGCACGTTCGGCCGCGCCGACCGCCTCGGCCAGCAGTTCGTCCGTGGCTTGCGGGCACTCCGCGAACACCTTCCCGGTCGACGGATCATGCACGGGGAACGTCTCGTCGTTACGAATGATTCGTCCGTCGATCAGATGCCCCAGTCTCGCGAGGTTGTCTGCACCTGTCATCAGCATGTCTTCTCTCTCAGCGGCGGCCATGCGGGGCCGCCGTCGAATTCGATTCGGTTGGATCGTCGGATCGCACCAGGTGCAGTGCGCCGGTGGGGCATTCGGCGACGATCTGTTGGACCAGCTCGTCCTCGCCGTCCGCGGCGCCGATGACCTGCGCTACGCCGTCGTCGCCGATCTGGAACAGGTGGGGCAGCGCGTGCACGCACCCTCGGGTGGCCAGACAGCGGTCGCGGTCCACCTCGACGTGCCGGCGGGAGATCGCGGCCATCATGACGCACCAGTACCGATCATCATCTTGGTGATGCGACGGGAGTTGAAATGCATGGGGTCGTATTCGAGTTCTCCGACGATCCTCGCGCTGTCACCGAAGCGTCGTTCGAACTCCTGGATGACGAGTTTGGCTTGGACCTGTACCAGGTGCATACCGATGCACAGGTGCGGCCCGGCACCGAAGACGATGTGGCCCGCGTGGTTGCGGGTGATGTCCAATCGCCGCGGTTCCGGCCACTTTTCCGGGTCGAGCCAGGAGGGAGCGTGCAGGGTGAACACCAGTGACCCTTTCTTCAGTACCTGCCCGCCGAGTTCGATGTCCTCCATCGGGAACCGCGGGATCGCGCCGACTTTGCTGCCGCCTGACCAACGCAGAATCTCCACGACGGCCGAGGACATCAACTCAGGCCGATCGCGCAGCAGTTGCCGTTGGTCAGGGTGTTCCAACAGGGCCTTGATCGCCATGCTGTGCAGGTCCACCGCGGTGTCCGCGCCGGCGACCACGAGGGCCACGATCACCGACAGGATCTCCATGTCGGAGAGGTGTTCGCCGTCGATCACGGTGCCGACCAGCGTGCCGATGAAGTCGTCGCCGGGGTCGGCACGGCCGCGGCGTTCGACGATGGTGTCGAGCAGGTGCTGAAGTCCTGGCAGGCTGTTCTGGACGAGGGTGTCCCGTTCGGCGGCGTACATCGGGTTGGTGGCACGGACCATGTTCCAGCCGAGCCCGTGTTCGAACAGCTCTTCCGCATCCGGCGGGACGCCGATCATCCGGGCGATCGCCCGGATCGGGACCTTGGCGGCGATGTCGGCGGCGAAGTTGAACAGCCCCGGATCGCGGATCTCGTCGAAGAGACCGATGACGTTGTCGCGGATCTTCTCCTCGATCTGGTCCATCACCCGCCGGGAGAACGCCGGCGCGGTCAGCCGCCGCACCCGTTGGTGTTCAGTGGATCCGGCATTGAGCATCGACTGCGCCGTGCACTTGTCGTACAGGGTCCATCGATCTTCCGGCACCGGTGGGGGCGCGTCGTTCCAGTCCTCGTACCTGGTGCTGAACCGCGGGTCGCGCATGACCTGGCTAGCCAGGTCATGGGGCGAAACGAACCAGACGTTCATGTCGGTGTGGAAGGCGACCGGGTACTGGGTGAGCATCCGGTCGATCACCGGGAACGGATTATGGACGTATTCAGGATCGAAGGGGTTGAAGATCGAGAAGTCGATCTCCACACGCTCGGTATCGGTAGCCGCGACGGCCATTGTCGCTCTCCTCGTTGTTGACAGGGGTTCCGTTCGGGTGTCCTCAGTCGAACTTCGCTGCCCACAGGTAGGGGTCCGGCGCCGTCCGGTCGGAGAACGATGAGGCACGCTTGCGGAATATCTCCCTCTCCCAGTCGATGGCGGCGGCGAACCGACCGGCGGCCAGTCGTTCGTCGGCTTCGTGATCGTTGACAGCCCAGAAGGTTCCGTTGCGGATGGCCTCGACAACGGTCGCGGCGACCTCGCTGGGCTCGGCCATCGACGTGGGTACTCCGCCCTTCTCCAGGCCCTGCTGGACCAGTGGCATCACATCGGGGCTACCCGCCAGATTTGTCCTCGTCAGCGGTGGCAGCACGACGTGCACCTTGATGTGCGTGCCTAGGTCACGGAGCTGGCCGTACAGGCATTCGAGCAGCGTGCAGACCGCCTGCTTCGAGACGGAGTAGGAGGGGGTCTGATAGCTGACGCCCACAGCTCCGGCGCTGGAGGAGGTGCCCAGCACATGGGCGGGGGTGCCCTGCGCGATCATGCGCGGCACAAATGCCTTGATACCGTGCAGAATTCCGAAGAAGTTGATGCCGAAGGTGCGATTCCAGTCGGTCAGATCGTCGTCAAGCAGCGTGCCGACACCCGCGACACCGGCGTTGAGATGCAGGATGTCGACCTGCCCGTAGTGGTCGTACGCGGCGTCGGCCAGGTGCCGGACGGAGTCGTAGTCCGCGACGTCGGCGTGAACGGCGAAGACGTCGTGGCCGGCCGAGGACAGTTCCTGCTCCGTCGCCTTCAACGCGGTGTCGTCGATGTCCGAGAGCACGACCTTGCAGCCCTGTTCGGCGAGGAGTGTGGCCGTGGCACGGCCGATCCCGTACCGGCCACCGCTGCCGGTGACCACAGCAATCTTGTCTTTGAATTCGTCCACAGCCTGCTACCTTCTTTTCAGTAAATAATGACTTATATTATATAAGATCATATGACTAGTCGACCTGCCTGATCGGCTCTTCCATGACGTCCCTTGATCCGTGTTGATCCGTGTTCGCCCACCGGGGCCGTAGGCGTGGTCGATCGAGCGGGCGCGGTCACCTCGGCGTGTCCGGTTCACTGGCCAGGGTAATTTATGCATGTGCGTAAATCAATGTGCCCGGCGAGATTTCCCGCCGAATCTGGCCGCGCCGTCGGTTACGGTCCTGGTGTGACGACTGTCCCTGCTCGGCGCGGCCCTCGCGTCGACGTCGATGCCAAGACATTGATCATCGACACGGCCGAACGCATGTTCGGCGACGCCACCGTCGACGCCGTCTCACTGCGTGCCGTGGCACGGGAGGCCGGACTGGGCAACCGAGCGGTGCCCTACCACTTCCCGACCAAACGCGACCTCCTCGCCGCGGTTCTGCGGCGCCGCTCTTCCGCGCTGGCGCAGGCGATTACCGACGGCCTGTCGCTACTGATTCGACGCGAAACGCCCCCGGTGGTGCGCGATGTCATCGAGGCAATCCTGATGCCGTTCGTCAACATGTTCCGCGAGGACCCACGCGGAACGTTGCGGTGGATCAAGGTCTACACCCAACTCGCGCTGGCCGAGGACCAGATCTGGGCAAGCGACCTCGGCACCGATCCCAGCATCACCGACTTGTTCCTCACCGCGGCCGGCCGAGCGTTGCCGGAAATCAACGACGAAAAGGTTCTGCGGCGTGTCGGCATCGCGATGTACTCCATGATCACCATCCTGGCCGGCACCGACCTCCCTGCCTACGGCCAGCCACTGGGGCCCGACGGGCTCGATCCCGACTGGGTGGAACAGCTCGTCATCTTCACCACCGCGGGCCTGCAAGGGCAGGTCAACCCGTAGCAAGATGAAGTGCGTGAGTGACGTTGAGATGCTGATCTCCCGGTTCACCGGCAGGCTCTCATAGCCAGGCCGGCATCTTCGCGACGGTCCCGCTCATGATCAAGACGTAGCCGGTGTTGTAGAGCCCGAACACCAGGTTCACCAACCCGACCGCGGCCAGGAGGGTGACCAGGGTCGAGCGGCGGCCGTGCCACCAGCGAGGCGCGAGCTCGCGATTCGTCGGGTCGGCAGCATCCCGGCGAAAGAACGTCACCATGCCAGGCAGGGCCCAAGCGAGACCGATGGCGAACCCCTCGTAGATCGGCCACTGGCTCGGCTCGCCCTTGTCGACCGCGGGGCCTCCGAGCTGAACATACGCCAGCAATCCCCCGGCAATACCCATCCGCTCGAAGACCATGTCGAACAGCCCGACCGCGAACCACGCCACCAGCACCACGAGGCCTGAGATCCGAAGGTATCGGCGGGCAGCCCGCATCAAAGCGGCCGTCCCCACGGCGACCAGCGGCAGCATGTAGACGAAGACAGGTCCCTCCAACAGGATCGCCTCGGGAAGCGGAGAGCTGTCCCGGACGAACGGCAAATGCATCGTCCAGTCGCCCCAGTTGATGAACTCCTTGTTGAAACTGAAGGTGTGGTTGCGGACGTTGACCAAGGGCTCCTGCCAGAACACGAACGTCCAGGCCACCGTCCATAGCACTGGCCAGGTGAGTCCGCGCCGCCGTAACCAGTCCCATACCACGTACGCGAGCCACAGGAACACTCCCACTACCGAGACCCACTGCGCCCGAGCGACGCCCGCACTGACCGACTCGGGGAGTGGCTTTGGCGAGGCAATCGTCGCGAAGTCGGGCGACAGCAACCATGCCGTGTACCCCCAGATCTGTACGGCCACGACGACGACACCCACGACGGCGAGGAAAGCCACCAGGATCTGGCTCTTGGACCAGTCCGAACGAGCCGGTGCGCCGTCGAGTTGAGTGCTCGGCGCGGGGATCTCTCGTGTCATTCGCGGGCTCCTCGACAGGGAGAGGTCAATATATATTATATTTAGTTAGACGGGTACCCATCTCACTGAGGCAACGCTGAACCGACGAAGGGACCGGATCGAGGAAGGCGTACGCGGCGGTCGTGCCGGATTCCGCCGTGGTCCTGAGTTTGACGTCGGATGCTCACCCAGACATCGGCTGTTGACCAATCCTGCCAAGGGTCTACGGTCCGCTGCCCCAACCATTCCCGCGTTGATCTCTCTCAGCGATCAAGCCCGCCTTGGTCGGGTGGGTGGAGGTAGGGCAGTCCCTATCTGTCGGGGGGAGCTGTCCCCCGGGTCGCGTGGGGTCCGCTCCGGACACTTCGTTGGGTTAGCACCGGTGATGTCCGTGCTGGTCAGCGAGCACGCTGTTACCACGTGTAATACGGCGGCTCGGTGGCTCGGCCGATCTACATCCGAGCCAACCATCGCGGGGCGACAAAGATTGTTCTGAGTCCGAACGCCGAATTTGTTGGCGGAATCACGAGGGGTATGCCATGAAGATCTACAGGGGTTTGGGGGAAGGATAATGAGGCGACAGGGTCCAGTTCTGACCTTGCTTGTCGTGGTGCTCGTCGGCCTGACACTGCTGGTATTGAACATGTTGCGCACCCCAGCGGGCACCGCCACCGCGGCGGGCCAAGCGGCGACTTCCGCGGTAGCGGCCGCCGCGCCAGC
>Ga0137415_10008527_pt1 | contig 10158 bp, 8 predicted proteins | sample CZODoug3_1_1_16f_FD_183082 | JGI IMG/M metagenome (GOLD analysis project Ga0137415, IMG submission 183082) | Vadose zone soil fungal communities from Angelo Coast Range Reserve, California, USA - CZODoug3_1_1_16fungal (Hybrid Assembly) | ecosystem: Environmental > Terrestrial > Soil > Vadose... | reverse complement strand
TGACCGGGCAGCCGCGCCAGCCGGTCGAACATGAGGCGATCGCCGTGGCAGTGGACGACCGTCAGGAACGACCGTGGCCGGAGCGCTTCCAGCACCCGCCGGTCCCACGGCTCGCCGAAGCGCGCGTAGGTCTCCTCGTCGACCACGCTGCCGCTGGCTGCCTGGATCGAATAGAAGATTCCGCCAATTCCCTCCGCCAGCGCCAGCTCGTTGAAGCGCAGAACGGTCTCGCCGATGGCGTCCACGGCGCCCGCGACCGCGTCGGGCCGCTCGCGCAGATCGGTGGCGAGGCGGTCGCCCGAGAGCTTGCGCGCGATCGAGAGCGGCGAGAAGACCGTCGCCAGCACCGGGGCGTCGCCGATCCGCCGGTCGAAGCCCAGGCGCACGATCGTCTCGAGCTGCTCCACCCATCCCTCGGCGCTGGCGGGATCGAGCCGCCGGATGCGCTTCCAGTCGTCCCCGGTCTTCACCGCGCACGACGCGCACGGCCGGTTGCCCGTCGGCAGCACCTGCTCGGACTCGACGCAGCCCCAGGCCTCCACGCAATAGCCGCCGCGCGGCGTGATCTTCAAGAAGTCCGAGCCGTAGTGGTCGTGGAAGCGGAGCGTCGCCTGGGCGAGGCCGGCCGGCGAGCGATCGACCGCCGGAAAGTGGCGCCAGACGGCGTAGGGCACCCGGTCCACCGGCGCGCGCTCGATCGCGGCGGTGATCCGCTCGCGTCGCGACATCTGTTTCATGACGTCACGCATCCTTCGGTCAGGACGGGCGCGCCGTCGGGTCCGACGGCGTCGAAGGCGATGCCGCACGTGCGCGGGGCGCGGCCGCGGACCGTCAGGCGCGAGGGCAGCGTGACCATGCCCGTGAAGCGCACGCCGACGCCCCGCACGCGGCTCGGGTCGCCGCCGAGGTCGCGGGCGACGACGCGGGAGACGGCCAGCGCCAGCGTCGCGGTACCGTGCAGGATGATGGCGGGCAGGCCCGCGGCCTGCGCGAGCGCGGCATCCGTGTGGATCGGATTATAGATGCGCGCGCACTCCGTGTAGACGTGCGCCATCTGCACCGGGACCTCGACCGGCGTCTGCCAGCGGATGGCGCCGTCCACGGTCGCCGCCGCGAGCGGGGCCGGCGGCGCCGGCGCCACCTCGGCGCCCCTCAGCTCGATGCCGCGGTAGATCGAGCCATGGTCCGTCGTCGAGACGGCGACGCCGGTGCGGTCCGTGGTCGAGAACCGGATGACGACGAGGACGCCGGCGCGCAGCGTCTGGACGCTCACGACGCTCGCCCTGACGCGCAGCCCTTCGCCCGCCCGCGGCGCCCGGTGAACGACGAGGTTGTGAAAGGCGTGAACGCCACGCTGGGCGACCGTCTCGTCCATGGTCTTCGCGCGCAGCGCCTGGGCGAGCGGCCACTCGTAGCAGACGGGGAAGAGGGGATGCGCCACGGGCCCACCGGGCGCCCGCGTGTCGTAGTAGCGCGGATCGGTCTCGCCGAGCGCCGCCGCGTAGGCCATGAGCCAGCGCGCGTCCACGGTGACCGCGGTGGGGCCCACCTTCTGGCCGGCGAGCCGGGCGGTGTCGAGCGTCGGCGTCGCCATCAGGCGCGCGGGAAGTTCATGGCGTCGACGAAGATCTGCTCGAAGTCGGGATGGGCGGCCAGCGAGACGTGCTCGATGCGCGAGGCGATGGTGTCGGCGTGCGCGCGCTCGGCCTCGGACAGCAGGCAGAGCTGGGCCCCGAGCGACGCCGCGTTGCCGACGTAGCGCACGCGGCCGACGGGCAGGGCGGGGATGAGGCCGATCCGGATCGCGCTGAGGATCGACAGGTAGTTGCCGAAGCCGCCGGCCAGCAGCAGCTCCTCGACGCGCTCGAGCGGCACCGCCGCGACGTGCAGCAGCATCGTGATGCCGGAGGCGATGGCGCCCTTGGCGAGCTGGACCTGCCGCACGTCGTCCTGGGTGAGCACGATCTCGGCGCGCGCACCCGCCTCGCCCGGTCGCAACACGACGAACACGCGCTCCTCGCCCCGCATCGCCACGCGGCCACGCAGCGCGGGCGGCAGGCTGTCGCGCGCCTCGACCTGGATGAGACCGGTCCAGTCGATGACGCCGGCGTCCAGCAGCCCGGCAAGCAGATCGATGAGCCCGGAGCCGCAGATGCCGAGCGCGGGTGTCTCGCCGATTGTGTGGATGTGGACGTCGTGATCGATCGTGACCTTGTCGATCGCGCCCTGAGCCCCGCGCATGCCGTGGCGGATCTGCGCGCCTTCCAGCGCGGGGCCGGCGGGCGCCGAGCAGGCGAGCAGGCGCTCGCGCGAGCCGAGCAAGACCTCCCCGTTGGTGCCGATGTCGACGGCCACGCGTAGCGCGGGCGAGTCGGCCAGCCGCGTCGCGAGCGCGACCGCGACGGCGTCGGCGCCGACGAACCCGGCGACGAGGGGGAGCAGGCAGACGCGCGCCTCGGGGGCGATCTTCAGGGGCAGGTCGCGCGCGGGCAGGACCGCGGCGTGCCGCATCACCGGTGCATACGGTGCCAGGCCGACGTGGGAGGGATCGATGCCGAGCAGGAGATGGTGCATGCAGGTGTTGCCGACCACGACCGCCTTGTAGATCCACTTCGGCAGCACGCCCGACGTGCGGCACACCTCGGCCACGTGCTGGTTCAGCAGGCCGACGATCCGCGTCTGGAGCTTGCGGAGGTTGGTCGGATTGAACTGCGCGAACGCGATGCGCGACATGAGATCGCCACCGAAGACCGCCTGCGGATTCAGGCTCGACACCGACGCCAGCTGCTCGCCGGACTCGAGCTCGATCAGCGTGGTGACCACGCTCGTGGTGCCGACGTCGATGGCGAGGCCGAACTTCATGGCCGTCGTGTCGCCGCGCTCGACGGCGACGACCGTTCGCGCGGCGCCGCCGGGGCCGCTGCCCGAGATGCTGCCGGAGACGAAGGTCGTGACGGTGACGCCGGCCGGATCGTCGCGCAGCGCCTGTGGCAGCCCCGCCAGGACGCTCGGCCCCACGCTCTCGGGTGCCACGCCGACGGCGGCCGCGAGCTGCTCGAGGTCGGACGTCTGGTGGTGCTCCTCCCGTGGCAGCGAGACCTTCACCAGCTCCTTGGCGATTCCGGCATCGATGCGCACGCCGAGTCCACCGACCCCGGGCCCCGCGCCGAGGATCTGGAACGCGTGCTCCTCGAGCGGCGGCGCGACCTGGACGGTGATGGGCTCGGTGACCGTGCACTGGCAGGAGAGCCGGTAGCCCTCACGCACGAGGTCGTCGCCGAGCTGGATCTCGTCCATGATCGTGGGCGGCGGGATCGTGCCCTCGACGAACTTGACGCGGCAGGAGGTGCAGCGGCCCCGGCCGCCGCAGGTGGCGGTGACGTCCACGCCGCCGTCGTGCGCCGCCGTGAGGATGCTGGTGCCGGCCGCGACGGTCAGCTCGCGGCGCGGCCGGGCGTCGCCCGGCTGCGTCAGGATGACGAGCGAGACGGGCATTCGACGTTATTGTACGCGCGCCCGCCCTACTGCGTGATCTCGAACTCGACGCGGCCCGTGCCCTCGCCCTCGACGGCGGGTGGCGCCGTCTGCGCGGTGAGGCGGCCGGCGTCGACGCCGTGCGCGACGAGCGCGTCGCGCACCGCCGCGACCCGCCGCTCGGCCAGCACCGCCTCGGCGGCGGCCGGCGCGCGGTCTTCGGCGGCCAGGGCCGCGAGCAGGTCGTCGAGGGCCGCCGGCGGCTCGCGCTTGGGGAACCGGCGCGTGAACAGCCGCAGCGCCTGCTCGCGCAGCGCCGCCTCGCCGCCGTCCTTCGCCCTGGCCTGCAACCGCTCGCGCAGCGCCTCGCGCTTGAGCGGCTCGACGTCGGCGACCGTCAGCACGGGGCGGAGCCGCAGACGGATCGCCGGCTTGTCGCGCAGGAACGTGGCGAGGCGGTCGAGGTGCTCGGTCATGCCGGGGGCGGGCGTGGCGCCGCCGCTCACGAAGGTGACGGGATTCACGCTGAGCGACTCGATCCGGGAGTCCTCGGTCACGAAGAGCTTGCCGATGAGCGCGAAGGGCAGGCCGACGGTCTTGAAGGCAAGCCCGCGCAGCGCGCTCCAGATCCCGTCGCCGAGGTCGAACTGCGGCGACGACAGGCGACCGTGGACCGGCAGCGAGAGCTCGACGTGGCCGTGGCTGTCCTTGAGCAGCGAGACGAAGGTGTCGAGGGGCAGGCCGATCGGCCACTTCGGCGGTTTGGCGGGCGTCTGGGAACGCCGGACGTCGAGGCCATCGACGCCAACGTCGTTGGTGGCGTCCAGCTCGTCGCCCTCGATCTGGTAGTGCGCGGCGAGCGTCAGCCGCCCCTGACGCGCGGTCCAGCCGAAGAGTGTCTCGAGATACGCGTTGGCGCGCGGCGCCGCGTAGCCACCGAGCGTGAAGAGGACGTCCACTCCCAGCGGCGCGCCGACGGTGCCGAGCTCGCCGCTGATGGAGAGCGGGGCGCTCGGCCCGAGCGTCGCGCGGAGCGCGGTGCGCGCCTTGTCGGTCGGCGTGTTGCCCACGCCCATCATCGTGAGGTTCACCGCCGACAGCTCCTCGGCGAAATCGGGATCGGTCGCGCGATCCACGAACCGGCCGAAGCCGTCCGTGAGCGCGAGCGTGCCGAGCGAGAAGCGCAGCGGCTCGGTCGGCTCGCGCGGCCCCGGGTCGCGGGCGGCGACCGGCGTCGGCGCCGCCGCCCGCGCGCGCGGCGTGAGCAGGTCGACGAGCGGAAAACGCCCCGACCCCTCGCGCTCGAAGAGCAGCCACGGCTTCTCGATCTCCATGCGCGCCACGCGCACGCCGCCGGGCCACTGCACGTCCACGCCCTCGGCACGCGCGCGGCCCGCGGTGAGCAGCTGCCGGTTGGCGTCGCCGACGCCGAGCTCTTTGACGGTGGCGGCGCCGCGCACCGAGAGCGTGAAGGGATCGAAGCGCGCGCTGATCTGCGCCTCGCCGTCGACGCTGCCGCTCACCCGCGCGCCGATGGGCAGGTAGGGTTGCGCGGGTGAGAGCGCCACGTCGGCGAGCGTCACACGCACGTCCATGCGCGAAGGATCGACCTGAAAGGTGCCGCGGCCCTCGAGCCGGCCCCCGCGCGGCATGGGGGTGGCCACCACGACCTCGGTGGGAATCTTCACGGGCCACGTGAAGTTGCGGACCTCGAGCCGCGAACCGCGAATCTGAAAGCGCGCGGCCGGCTCGACGGAGTCGTCCACGATATTGGTGCCGCCGTCCTCGAAGAGCGCGTGGCGGACCACGACCTCGGGGCTGAGCGCCGCCTCGGCCGGGGGCGACGCGGAGTCCGGCGCGGCGCCCGCCGCGGGCGTGGCGCGCGGCTTCGCGGCGAGCGCGGCGTGCAGCGAAAGTTGGCCCCGCTCGTCGCGATCCACCAGCGCCCACGGTTTGCTCACGCGCAGGTCGTCGACCGAGATCCGTGCGGGCGCCCGATAATCCACGCCCGTCGCGTCGATGCGCGCCACGGTCAGGAGATCATGGTCGCCGTCGACGAGCGCGGCGTCGGCGACGCCGACGGTGCCGCGCACCCGCATGCGCGGCGGATCGAGCCGTCCGCGCACGTCGAGGTCGGCGGCGACGCGTCCCTGGACGCGGCCCCGGAACGGCAGGTATGGCTGCGCCTGCGCAACGTCCAGGTTCTTGGCGCTGACCTTCACGCGCACCACGCGCTGGTCCAGCTCGCCGTTGCCGGCCGCCGTGACCGTGCCACCACCGGGCAGCGTGGCCTCGAGCGCGATCTGCGCGGGGCCGCGCGCCGGCCACCCGGCGTTCTTCACGCTGAGGCCGATCGCGCTGACCCCGATGCGCGCCGCCGGCGTGACCGTGCCGTCGAGCAGCGTCAGCGCGCCGTCCTGGACGCGCAGCTCGCCGATCGTCACGTCCGCCGTCGGCTTCGGTTGGCCCGCGGCGCGAGTCGGCTCTCCGGCAGCGGCCTGTCGCGTGAAGAGGCTCGGCAGCGTGAGCGCGCCCGCGGCGTCGCGCTCGACGGTGGCCCACGGGCTTCGGAGATTGAGGAAGCCGACGGTCAGGCGTGCCGGCCACTCGTAGTCGATGCCGCCGGCGTCCAGGCGCTCGACGCCCAGCGGCGGTTGGCCGGGACGCGCCGGGTCCGTGACGACCAGACGCGTGGCGCCGGCCGAGCCGGTGATCCCGAGCCGCAGCCGCTTGTTCTCGAGCGATGCGACGACGCGCGCGTCGACGTCGGCGATGCCGCCCAGCGCGCCGGCCAGCCGCGCGTAGCGGTTCGCGAGATCGGCGGGTAGGCGGAGCGCGCGCACGGCCAGGTCGGCGCGCGGGGGGGTGCTGGTGATGGTCCCGCGCACGTCGAGGCTGGCGCCGCCGGGCAGCCCACCGCTGAAGAGCACGCGCCCGGGACGCCGTGACGGCCACGTGAGGTCCTCGGTCACGAGCCGCGTGTTGGTAAACGCGTAGCGGAGCGGCGGATCGTAGAGCGCCTCGACGACGGCGAGGTCTCCCTCGACCTCGGCGCGGGCGACGGAGAAATCGCCGCCTTTGACGGCGAGGTCGTTGAGCGTGATCGTGATCTCCGGCGAGGTCGCGAAGGCTCCGTCCTGACCGCGGCGGTGCAGGACGACGTCGCGCACGCGTGCGCCGGCGCTGACCAGGGTGCCCTCGGCCGAGTCGTGCACGACAGTGAGGCCGGCGGCGAGGACGCCGCGCTCGGGCAGCACGGCCGCGTCGCCGGGCAGATAGAGGCGCAGCAATCCCAAATCCACGTTGGCGGCGCTGACGTGGGCGCGCAGGTGGAGCGGCGCCAGTCGAAGGTCTTCGACGTGTACGTGCAGCGGCGCGCCCGCGACGACGCTCTGGAACTCGAGACCGCCCCCGGCGTTCGTGGTCGAGAGCGCGCGGCCCTCCACGCCGATCCGCTCGACGCCCCACGTGCGCGCGGGCGAGAGGGTGCGGTCCTCGAAGAACAGCGCGCTGTCGGCGATATGGAGCCGGTCGATGGTGACGGGCGTGCGCCCCGGCGGCTGGGCCGGCCGCTCGAGCAGATCCGAGATATTGAAGCGCGTCGGCGACAGGCGGATCACGCGGATCTCGGTGCCCACGATGGCCAGGTCCTCGATCCAGACGTGTAGTCGCCACAGGGAACGCCGGTGGATGCGGCCCTCGATTCGGGCGACCTTCGCGAGGGTGCCGGACCCCTCCTGCGCGGCCACGCGCACGCTGTGGAACGCCACGCGGCCGGTCAGCAGGCTGAGCTCGACACGATCGATCGAGACGCGGCGCCGGGTGAGGCTCTCCAGCCGCGCGATGGCGGCGTGGCGGACGATCTCGGGCGCGAAGGACAGGACCGCCACGCTCACCGACGCGAGCGTGACGGAGACGATCAGAATGATCAGCCAGACGGTGCGGCGTCGGATCACGAGCGCGGCCTTTCGATCCCCAGCATACCGCGTTAGACTGCGCGCCATGGACGACGTATTCGACCTCGACACGCTACGCGCCGCCGCGCGCCTCGCCGGCTTCGCGTGGAGCGACGCGGAGCTGGAGGCTCTCCGGCCCGCGATCCAGACGTCGTTGAGGCTGCTCGCCACCCTCGAGACGGTCCCGCTCGGGGCCGTTGAGCCCACCACGCAATACCGGATCCTGTGAGCGCCGGACTCGCGTTCACCCCGGTCACCGCCCTGGCGCGCATGATCGCGTCGAAGGCCGTGTCGCCCGTCGAGGTGGTACGCGCGCACCTGGAGCGGATCACCGCACTCGATGGGACGCTGCGAGCGTACCTCACCGTGTGCGACGAGGCTGCGCTGGTTGCCGCGCGCGCCGCGGAGAGTGCGCTCGTCGCGGGCCGGTCCGCGGGGCCGTTGCACGGTGTGCCGATCGCGCTCAAGGATCTCTACGACACGGCGGGCGTGCGGACCACGGGCGGTTCGACGATCCTTGCCGACCGCGTGCCCGAGGCCGACGCCACCGTCGTGCGCCGGCTGCGCGAGGCGGGGGCGATCGTGCTCGGCAAGCTGCACATGGTGGAGTTCGCCTACGGCCCGGAGGGGCTCAACGCGCACCACGGCTCGCCGCGCAACCCGTGGGATGCCGCGGCCGAGCGCATGCCGGGTGGCTCATCGTCGGGCTCGGGCGTGGCGGTGGCGGCGGGACTGGCGCCGGCCGCCCTCGGCTCCGACACCGGCGGCTCGATCCGCATTCCCGCGTCGCTCTGCGGAATCACCGGGCTCAAGCCGACGTATGGTCGCGTCAGCCGCGCGGGCGTGCTGCCGCTGGCGTGGTCGATGGACCACGTGGGGCCGATGACGCGCACCGCCGCCGACTCGGCGCTCCTGCTCCGCGTGATGGCGGGTTACGACCCCGCCGACGCCTCGACGAGCGTGTTGCCCGTGCCGGACTATCTCGGCGCGCTCAGCGGCGACGTGAAGGGCCTGCGCGTGGGGCTGCTGCGCCGATTCTTCCTGGAGTCCGCGACGCCGGAGGTCCGCGCGGCGGTGGAGACGGCTGCCCGCGCGCTCGAGAAGGCCGGGGCGATCGTCGACGAGGTCACGCTGCCCGCCGTCGCGCACGTCGGCGCGGCGTCGTATGCGGTGGTGGCGTCCGAGGCGCTCGCGTATCACACGGGCTGGCTGAAATCGCGGCCCGGCGACTACGATCCGGAGGTCCGCACGCGCCTGCAGCTGGGCGCCTTCGTCACCGGCGCGCACTACGTGCGGGGCCAGCAGGTGCGCGCGCTCGTGCGCGGCGAGGTCGACGCCGCCCTCGCGCGGCGCGACGTGTTGCTGGCGCCCGCCACGCCGCTGACCGCCCCGCGGCTCGACGAGCGGCAGACGACGCTCGGCGACGGGCCGAGCGATGTGCGCGGCGCGCTGATCCGGCTGACGCGGCCGTTCAACTTCTCCGGGCATCCCGCGTGCGCCGTGCCGTGCGGCTTCGACACGGGCGGGCTGCCGATCGGCATGCAGATCGTCGGCCGGCCGTTCGACGAAGCGACCGTCCTGCGCGCGGCCGACGCCTACCAGCGCCTCACGGATTGGCACACCCGACGCCCTGTGCTAGCGTGACCGGCCGGGAGGAGTGCCTGATGACGGATCCGAATCTCGATCGGCGGCTCGCGGCGCTGGAGTCTCGCCTCGGACGCCTCGAACAGCTGCTGGGCACGCTCAACGATCGCCTCGAGATCGCACCGGGCGCCGGGGACACGAAGGCCTCCATCCAGGCGTGGGTCACCGACTACGTGTCGATGCGGCTGCAGCAGCTGGTGCCGGAGACCTGCGAGCACCCGGAGGGCGAGGCGCCGGCGGTGGCCGAGGGGCCCGTGCTGCCGGGCACGCGCGTCCGCTGCACCGAGGAAGTCCTGCACCGCCTCGGCCGGATCCCCATTCCGTTCGTCCGCCAGATGGTGACGCAGAAGGTGGCCGAGAGCGCGCGCGCCGAGAGCGTCGGCGTCGTCGACGTTCCCTTCTTCGAGCGGGCCGCCACGTTCTGACAGTGCAAGCTTGCAGGAGAGGATCTCCTGAGCTACCAGCACTGGCAGCAGCACGTGATGGCCGGTCCCGCCCTCTAGCCTGAGCGACGAGGAGCCCGTCCGCCTCCCGATCGAAGACGCGCTGGACCTGCATTCGTTCCTGCCGCGCGACGTGCCCTCGGTGGTCAACGAATACCTCCGGGCGGCGCACGCGCGCGGCTTTCGCGAGGTGCGGCTGATCCACGGGCGTGGGATCGGGGTACAGCGGGCGATCGTGCAGTCGCTTCTGCGCGAGCACCCGCTGGTGGCGCACTTCGCCGACGCGCCGGACGACCGCGGCGGCCGCGGGGCGACGGTCGTGACGCTGCGCTAGCTACTTCGCTTTCGTCCGCTCGGCGAGGTGGCGGAAGAGGAAGTCCTCGTCCGCCGGCGAGAGGTCGAAGCGCCGCGACGCCTCGTCGATCAGCTTCACCCGGTCCACCTTGGGGTTGTCGTGCAGCTGGTCGTCGATCCACTTGACGGCCTGCTTGATCGGCGCCTCGCCCGCGCTCATGGGCCGCCTCCTATGTCTGCTCGCGCTCGAAGGTCGTCTTCCATTCCTTGTTTCGGTCCTCGATGTCGGGGATGTACTTGATGGTCGACCAGGCGGCGCGCGCGCGTCCGCGCATCGCGTACATCAG
>Ga0137415_10008526_pt1 | contig 10159 bp, 9 predicted proteins | sample CZODoug3_1_1_16f_FD_183082 | JGI IMG/M metagenome (GOLD analysis project Ga0137415, IMG submission 183082) | Vadose zone soil fungal communities from Angelo Coast Range Reserve, California, USA - CZODoug3_1_1_16fungal (Hybrid Assembly) | ecosystem: Environmental > Terrestrial > Soil > Vadose... | reverse complement strand
GAGCTCACCTGCGTCTGGATCTGCGTCAGCGCGCGGTTGGCGTCGTAGTTGAGCCGCAACGTCGCGGTGATGGTCGAGACGCCGGTGACGCTCGTTGAGGACAGATAGTCGATCCCCTGTGCCTGGGCGATCGCCTGCTCGAGGGGCTGGGTGATGAAGCCGGCGATCGTCTGCGCATCGGCGCCGTAGTAGGCAGTGGTGACGGTGACTACGGCGTTTTCGGTCTTCGGGTACTGACGCACTGAAATATCGCTGAGCGCCCGCAGCCCCAGCACCAGTACCAACAGGCTGACGACGATCGCCAGGACCGGTTTGTTGATGAAGGTATCGGTGAAGTTCATCGCTTACGTCCCGCTCAATTCTCCTGAGGCGTCGGGTTCGGACTGTTTGCCGGCTGCACGCTGTTGTCGATGCGGATTGGCGAGCCGCTCTTCAGCTTGATCTGGCCGCTGGTGACGACCTCGGCGCCCTCGTCGAGTCCCTTGAGGATCGCGACCTGATCCCCGCGCGTCGGCCCGGTCGTCACGAAGGCCTGGCGCACGACCGGCGCGTCGGGTGGCAACTGCGGTCCCTGGTTCGCCTTGGCCTTCTTGCCGGCATCCTTGGCCGCAGGCTGCTGCTCTATCGGCTCGGCGTTTTGCGCGGCCTCTGCGGCCTGGGCCCTGTCAGCCTCCGCTTTGGTCTTGACCACGAATACCGTTTCGCCGTACGGGTTATAGACGATCGCCGTTTGTGGCAGGGTCAGATAGCGCTGCTTGGAGCCTACATCGATGCTGACGTTGGCGAACATGCCTGGCGTCAGGACGCGACCTGGATTGGGTACCCGCGCCTCGAGCTGTACGTTGCGCGTGTCGCTGTCGACCTTCGGGCTGATGGCGCTGAGCGTGCCTTCGAACGCCTTGCCGGCAAACGCATCGAGCCTCAGGCTGACCTTCTCACCGGTCCTGAGCTCGGCGAGAGTCTTCTGGGGCAGGTGGAAATCCACATAGATCGGGTCGAGTTGCTGCAGCGTCACGATCACCGTGCCGGAGCTCAGATAAGCGCCGGGATTGATGGTGACGATGCCCGCACGGCCTGCGAACGGTGCGCGCAATTGCTTCTTGGCAACATTGACCCGCTGCTGCGCGACCGCCGCCTGCTTGCCCTGCAGGTCCGCGGCCGCCTGGTCGTAGTCGGCTTTACTGATCACCTGCACCGCGAGCTGCTCCTTGGCGCGAGCGAACGTGACCTCGGCGAGCGCGGCGGCTGCTTCGAGCTGATGCAGCAGGGCGACGTCTTCGCCGTCACGCAGCTGCAGCAGCACCTGGCCTTCCTTTACCTCCTCGCCTGATCTCACGTTGACGCGAGTCACGAGCCCGGCCACGTCGAGCGCGAGATCGGCGCCGCGTACCGCGCGCAGCGTTCCCACCGCGCGCAACTCGGGCTGCCATTCCTGATAGGCGGCCTTGGCGGTGCTGACCACCGCGGGCGGAGGCGGTTTGCTGGCCGCTATCATCTTCATGATCGACATGACCTTGATTCCCGCGATCACGGCGATCAGCGCGAGCACGGCGACGATCATGATGATCATGCGCTTGGCGGTGCTCGGTTTTTCTTCTACGCGCGTCTGCATGCGCGGCTCCCTCCCATGCGAGTCGATGTTAGTGGTCGCGCTCACAATGATGTGGGCGTCTTCTTCAAGGCCACCGCCGAGCTGTTTGGCGGCGCTCCTTGCGTGGCGCGCCCGGCGGCGTCGGCGCCGTGCGTAGAATGTACGGGCCAGCGCGATCCTTTGAAAGATCGACTCGCCGCTGGTTTCTGGTATTCTGCCGCGGCGTCGCGGTGACATGCCCCTCTCAAAAGGTGTAGGCGAGTCGCCGGCGGCCGCGTTCCCGCAATCGCGCCACCCGTTCGCGTGCGCATTCACCGCTTGGCCGTGCGCGGTGAGGCCGCGTGCGCGCTGGCCGCGAGCCATCCATGCCGGACCTGAAACCGCTCGTGCCGGTGCGAGCGCTCGCTCACCTGCGGGCGCAGGTCGGAGCGCCACTCGAGGCGGCCGACGCGGCAGCAATGGCAGGGGTCTCTCGCGTTGGAAGTCAATGAAAATAAAGAATATTCCAAGCCGATAGAGCGATCGCGGCCGCACCGCCGGCGCGATGCCGCCGCAGCTGTGGCGAATCCCCCCGCCATTCCACCGTGGCCGAAGACCCTCGGGCAGAGTCGCGTTCGCTCCCCCGATGTGCGGCGCGAGCGGGCAACCGGGCTTGACCGATCGCCGGGGACGCCTCAGGGTTAGGCGTCGGGGTGCGCGTTCCATGTGGAGAAGCATATGCAGCGAACCGTGCACGACTATCTGAAGGCGCTCGAAGCCGGGGATGCCGAGAAGGCCGCATCCTTGTTTATCCCCGACGGCTGGGTGGAGTCGCCGTTTCTGGGTCGATTGCCGGTACGGCAGTTCATCAAGAAGGTTGCGGAGTCATCGAAGGGAACCAAGCTGACCGTGCACGACGTACTGGTGAGCGCGGAAGGTCATCTGCGAGCCGTGGCCTACTACCTGTACGACTGGCGCCTGAAAGACGGCTCACGCGTGGCGTTCGACTGCGCAGATGTGTTTAATTTTGACCCGAGCAGCGGGCGAATCCAGTCGATTGTGCTCGTGTACGACACCCATCCGGTGCGCGGCGTCGTCGAGAGCAAATACCCGTAAGAGACAGACCCGCGCACAGTTGCGGTGCACGAACCGCTGAGGTGGCGGGTCGGGGACGGTTCACGAGTTTAAGCGATGGAAGTGTCATTGCTGACGGGCTGGGAGAATTTCTACGTCATCGTCGGCTCCAGTGCCGGGGGACTGACGGGAATAACCTTCGTCGTCATCGCGTTGATCCGGGATGTGCAGCGCGTGCGGCCGACCGGTCTGCGCGCTTTTCTGACGCCGATCATCGTACATTTCGGCGGGGTGCTGGCGCTGGCGGCGTTTGTGAGCATGCCGCATCAAAGTGTGATGAGCCTGAGTATCGGGCTCGGGATCGCCGGGCTCGCGGGTCTGATCTACGGCGGCGTCATTGCAGCCAATATGAGCCGTCAAGGTAGTGTGTACTTGCCCGTGCACGAGGATTGGATCTGGAACGTGACCCTGCCAGCGGTGGTGTATGGCGCTCTGCTCGTCATGGGGTTCCTGATCTGGCGCAGACCTCTGCAGGCCCTGTACGGCGTCGGCGCTGCCTCCCTTGTTTTGCTGTTCATCGGCATCCGCAATGCCTGGGACCTTGCCGTCTGGATGACCGTGCACCAACAGCGCGAGCCGCACTGATGGAGTAACTCGGGCAGCTCCGGGGGCTGCGCGCTCGAGACTGCGTGCTCACTTTGGCGGCAGCTCGATCTTTCCCGCCAGCTCGACGCTGCGCGGCGCTGCCAGTCCGCCGAAGCGCCGGTCGATTTCCTTGAGAGATTGCTGTGCTGCGGCGCCCTTGCCGGTTGCAATGTGCGATTCGACCTGCTGCAATTTCGCCAGCAGCTCGCTTTCGAGAGCTGCTCTGCAGGAGGCGAGCTTGTCTGGGTCAGGCCTTGCCGGCCTGAGCATTGCTTCCAGCGCTCGGGACAAAGCCGCAGAATCCGCCACCTCATGAGCGGCCGGCGAGCGGCCCGTCCGGGAGATAACCTCAGCGTCGGTGTCGAACACGCACCACTTGCGCATCGATCGCATACTGACTGCAGCCATTTCCAGATGAGTGAGGTCCGCTTCCCCGCTGAGGTAGACGAGACGTGAGGAACTCTGAAACTGCAGAAACAGATCCCTCGGAGGCAGCGCAATGTCAGCATCACCGATCGGATCGCTGCCCGCGTTCAGGATCGCGCCGCGGAACACATCAGGGTAGGCGAGCGCCAGGCGCTGCGCCACGCGCGCTCCGCCCGAGAACCCTGCCAGATAGACGCGTTGCGGATCCACCGGATAACGCGCGAGGACGTTGTGTTCGGCGAGCAGCGCCAGCGGTTCGCGCCGACCCAGAACGCTCTCCTCATTACCGGAGCGCGCCGCGCTGACGAAGATGAGGTGATATCGATCCAAGACGGCAGTCCAACCAACAGGCAGTCTCGCATCCTGCCACGGGGGCACGAACACCAGCAGCGCGTAGCCCTGCGGCGGCGCGGGTGAAGGAACGTAGAGAACGAAGGTCTCCTGCGAAAGATCGATGGGCTGTTCACTCAGCCGCGTGCCGGACTGAGTCAATATTCGCGGCAGTTGCGCCGCGGTCAACGGGCTCAGCGAGCGGCGCGCGAGCTCGAGGTTAGTGGACAGCGGAGAGTAGTCGGTGAACACCGGATGACTCAAGGTCCCCGCCAGCGCGAAGCACGCACACGACAAGGCAGCGAATGCCAACAGGGGAGCAAGGACCCCTGGGGAGAGCCCCCCTGCGTGTCGGTGCTTTTTCTGGGCGCTGATCACTGTGCGAAATGAGGAGGGTGTCCGCCAGCCGTGCGAGCCAGGTTGGATCGAGTCGCGCCGTCGGCTCACAACCGTACAGTACAGGGTCGAGTCGCCGGTGAGAGGATTGTGCGGGAATGTGCGGGTATTGGTCTACCGGCGCAAGCTGTCGGGATGTTTTAATGATCCGACGGAAACTACAGTCTTTAGACAAACCCCAAGCGCCGCCCGTGAGTGCCGGCAGGGGTTTCTGGGGAGGACGATCATGGGTCAATTCGGGTTTGGAGCCTGCCTGGTAACGGCGCTGGCGCTGAACGCGACTTCGTTCGCGGCCCCAAACGCGACCAAGCCGCAGTCCGAGAAGCCCGATAGCGAGCGGGAGAAGCCCGACGAGCGCAGGTTCGAGCCCTTCAAGCCCGAGGCGGTGACCAGCACCGGCACTGTCACGGTCGGAGGTCAGGCGATCTCCTACCAGGCGATCGCGGGTACCTTGATCGTGCATCCGAAGGACTGGGACGACGTGCCCCGCGATCCCAAGGCCGACAAGGCAAGCCCGCCGCCTGCGGAGGAGGGCGCCGAAGCCAGGAACCCGACCGCCGAGGCTTCGATGTTCTATGTGGCCTATTTCAAAGGCGGCGGCGGCCCGCGACCGGTGACGTTCTTCTACAACGGCGGCCCCGGCTCGGCGAGCTTCTGGCTGCACATGGGCGCCTTCGGGCCACGCCGAATCGTCACGGCGACCGACGCACACACGCCGGCCGCGCCGTACTCCCTGGTCAACAACGGATCGAGCCTGCTCGATGCCACCGACCTCGTCTTCATCGACGCACCGGGCACCGGCTTCAGCCGCATCGCCGGCAAGGACAAGGAGAAGGCGTTCTTCGGCGTCGATCAGGATGCCTATGCCTTCGCCGAGTTCATCTCCCAGTTCCTGTCGAAATATGGCCGCTGGAATTCACCCAAGTATCTGTTTGGCGAAAGTTACGGCACGCCACGCTCGGCGGTGCTCGTCAATCAGCTGCAAGCGGACCGTGCGACCGATTTCAACGGCGTGATCCTGCTCTCTCAGATTCTCAATTGGGATCTGAGCCCGGATCGTCCGACGGGCAATCCCGGCATCGATCTGCCCTACCAGACCGCGCTGCCAACCTATGCGGCAACCGCCTGGTACCACCACAAGCTCACGGGGGAGCACGGGAGTCTCGAAGCTCTGCTTGCCGAAGTGGAACAGTTCGCCATGGGGGACTACGCCCATGCGCTCGCGGCGGGATCCGAGCTCAGCGCGGCGCAACGCGCCGTCATTGCCGAGAAGCTTCACCAGTACACTGGACTTCCCCTCGATTACATTCTCAAGGCGGACCTGCGTATCGACGGCGGGGAATTTCGCCAGAACCTGCAGGGCGATGGTGGCATGACGACCGGCCGGCTCGATTCGCGGTTTTCCGGCCCCGACATCGATCCCCTGAGTCAGCGCGCCGATTACGATCCGCAAGCCGCGGCACTCAGTTCGGCCTATGTGTCTGCATTCAACGATTACGTGCGCAGGGACCTGCACTACGGCGACGGTAAGGTCTTCAAGCCGAGCATCCGCATCTTTACGACCTGGAACTTCCAGCATCGGCTCCCCGGACAGACTCAACAGCCGCTGTCCTCGCGCCAGGGCTCCAACGTCATGCCCGACCTCGCGAACGCGATGAAGATCAACCCCAACCTGAAGGTGCAATTGAACGCCGGGTATTTCGACCTCGCGACACCCTTCTATCAAGGCGTTTATGAGATGCACCACCTGCCGATTCCCGCGAACCTGCAGGCCAATATCGAGTACAAATTCTACGACTCGGGGCACATGGTCTATGCCAAGGACTCATCGCTCAAGATGTTGCACGATAATGTCGCGGCGTTCATTCGCCGAACCAGCAATCTCGGCGGCTGAGGCAGGGAACGCATGAGCGCGCGTCGATGCGCAGCGCTGCTAGCGGCGCTGGCCGTCCTGCTTCCGGTAACGCAGACGCAACCACGGACGGCCCCGTCCGCGAGCTATCCGCAGCCACCGCAGGCGCTGTTCAAGGACCTGTTCGTGGCGGTGCAGAGCGCGCGGATGTACGGCGATGACAAGGTGTTTCCCGATGCCGTGCCCAAGGCCGCGCCGGCGGCAATCCTCGCGGAGTATCACGCGCAGCGACCCGAGTCGCCCGAGGCGCTGAGGCGCTTCGTGGCTTCGCATTTCACGCTGCCATCGGAAGCGAGCACTGTGGCCTCCCGACCCGAGCACGTCTCAATCGTCACCCACATCGATGAGCTGTGGGATGCGTTGACGCGGCGCACACCGACCGCCCCCGCCTATTCCTCGCTGCTACCCGTGCCGCGGCCGTATGTGGTTCCGGGCGGGCGGTTCCGTGAGATGTACTACTGGGATTCGTACTTCACGATGTTGGGTCTGCAGGAGAGTGGGCGCCATGATCTGATGGAGGATATGGTTCGCGACTTCGCCTATCTGATCGACACCTACGGCCACGTTCCCAACGGCGTGCGGACCTATTATCTCAGCCGCTCTCAGCCGCCGTTCTTCTTCGAAATGGTGGGCCTGCTCTCGAGCGACGACCCAGCCGCCTCCTTCGCAGGCTTTCTCACGCAGCTCAGGCGCGAGCACGCCTTCTGGATGCAAGGCTCGCAGGGCTTGCGAGCCGGCACGGCTCAGCGTCGCGTCGTGGCCCTTGCCGACGGCTCGATGCTCAACCGCTACTGGGATGACCGCGACAGCCCACGGGATGAGGCGTATCGGCATGACAGCGAGTTGGCGCGCGCCAGCGGGCGCAACCCCCGGCAGGTCTACCGCGACATCCGCGCGGCCGCGGAAAGCGGCTGGGATTTCGGCTCGCGCTGGTTCGCCGATGCACACACGCGCGCCACCATCATCACCACCGAGATCGTTCCCGTCGATCTCAACAGCCTGCTGTTCGGTCTCGAGGAGGCTATTCGTGCCGCCTGCCAGCGCATGGCCGATGAGGTCTGCGCGAAGGAGTTCCAGCGTCGCGCGCAACAGCGGCGCGCGGCCATGGACCATTATCTGTGGGATCCAGCCGCCGGAGCGTATCTGGACTATCACTGGACGGAGCGTACGCGGGTGCCGCGAATTTCTGCGGCAACGCTGTATCCGTTGTTCGCGATGGCGGCATCCCGGGAGCAGGCAGACGCGGTCGCCGCGGCCATTCGCAAGGAGCTCCTCAAGGAGGGTGGCATCGTTACGACGACGCAGGCCACGGGCGAGCAATGGGATGCGCCCAACGGCTGGGCGCCGCTGCAGTGGATTGCTGTTTCCGGTCTGCGTCAATATGCGCAGGCGCTCCTGGCCGAGGCCATTGCCTGCCGCTGGATGGTCAGCGTCAACCGCGTGTACGGCGAGACCGGCAAGCTGGTTGAAAAGTATGACGTCATGAGCACCGGCCGCAGCGGCGGCGGTGGCGAATACCCGTTACAGGATGGCTTTGGCTGGACCAACGGCGTGATGCGCAAGCTCATGGCGTTGTATCCGGCCGCGGCCGCCGATTCCAATATCGAGCAATGCCCGAAGATCGCAGGCCCATGATGCGCAGACATCGCCCAACGGTCTGAGGCTAGGAGTGGGCGCCGGATTGCCGCCCAGAGCGCAGCGCGTGGCTCGTCCCAAGCAGGGCGCGACCTCCCAGCCCAATCAGCCGCCACGCAGCGTGAAACAGCACCCACACCGCGACCGCAAACAGCAGTGCGAACAGCACCCCTTCGAGGGAGAGCGCGAAGGTGGGTACCCAGTCCGTGAAGGTCGCGCGCACGAGGCCGGCGTCGGCATGCAGCGCCAGATAGCCGAGCTGATGAAACAGATTGCCGTGCAACGCGTCGACGGCGCTTTGCAGTCGTTGCACGGTGGCGATGAGAGACTGGATGACGCTGCCTTCCAGGTGGAAGGTCGCATCCTTGCTGTCCAGGTGATATTGAATCAACTTTCCGATATCGCCCTGATAGAACTGATCGGCGATTCTCTGCCAGGGTTCCAGATCGATTCGGGCTTGATCGAGCCGCCCCCCCAACCGCTGGCGATACTGCGCGATGAAACCCGGCACCAGACCGCCGGCCACCGCCGCGGTCACCAGAAATAATCGATCGAACAATCCGCGTAGGAACAACATCATGGTGCTGACCCAGGCGTGCCCGTGCGGTCGCGCTTCGCTCATAAGCTTGCGCTCCCCGCACCTCAAAGGCCAGGTTTCACGACCGCGGAAGAGGCGCTATTGTGATGCGTAACCCAAGCAGCGATAGCGATGAAAAAACTGAAACACGAAGCGGAATTGTTCAAGGCGGCGTTGCTCGCAGGCGTTGAGTATGCGGAGGGCAGGGGCGCGGTGGAGTTCGAACCCACAGATTCCGCAAGTCAGAAGCTCTGGTACGTATACAGACTGCTGGTTCACGATAAAGTCATTCAGCCCCTGCCTGAAGACCAGGTCTCCGAAGTCACGATGAGGCACAAACTCGCAATCTGGTACTCAAAGCAGCTGCCTCAGGACCATCCACTCTTAAAGTAAGACGCGGCTGGAGTACCGAACGGGGGCGTCCCGGCCACGGGACCGGGGCGATTTAGGGCCCGGCAGACACGTCCCGGCACCAAAACGTTGCACTAGGGCGACAGCTGTAGCGTTGCTCCCAGGACTCCGGAATTTCCCGATGGCCAAACAGGTCATTGCATCGACACGACCATGCGGGTTTTGCCGGCTGGGTGTTTGCCTCTGACTCGGTATTCTGTCCGCGGGCCATAGTAATGCCCCGGGAGAATCCGTACATGGACGCAATCGCAGACGTTTCTGCGGCACTACAACCATCAAGAAACGCCAGCAGCAGCGAGATTGCAAGCCAGCTCAGCGCGGTCGCCATCGATGCCGACGAGGGCATGGTCAAGCAAATGCTGGCGACCCTGTTGCGCTGTCAGCTGCGACGATCGGACGAACCGGTCCCGGCGCAGCTGGGGGTGCTGATGCACCTGTTCCTGGCGCTGCGGTCCATGGCGCTCACCGATGACCTGACGAGCCTTTACAACCGGCGCGGGTTCTTGCGAGCCGGTAACCGACTCTTGAGCGCCGCGCACCGAGAAGAGCGCTGGGCGCTGTTGTTCTATATTGATGTCGATGATCTTAAGTCCACTAACGATTCAGCCGGTCATGCCGCGGGTGATTCGCTGCTGACGCGGACCGCCCAGGTACTGCGGTCAGTGTTTCGCGACACTGACGTCATCGGCCGGCTGAGTGGAGATGAATTTGCAGCACTCGTTACGGTCAGTGATCCGAATGCCTGCGATCTCATGCTGCATCGTTTGCAAAGCGCGATAGCGGCCGACAATCTCGCGCGTGCGGAAGCCTCGCTGTCTCTAAGCGTCGGGTTCGCGCAATTCAATCCGCGCAAGCCGAGCTCGATTGCAGACCTGCTCCGCAAAGCAGATATGGCGATGTACGAGGACAAGCTGGCAAAACTGGTTCGACCCGAGCACAAGGTGAGAGCTGCATTGCATGGTTAGAGCGATGGCCCAGCCACTGACGGCTGGCCATCCGGATCGAGGGCCCAGTTAAGGCGAGGAATAGATCGTGCTATCGGGAAGGAATGAACCTCGGGCCGCCATGCATCTCACCGCATGTCTGCAGAGTCGTGGCGAACCACCAATTGTCGAGACAGTCATGATTGTGAACATCAGCAGTCATGGCGCCCGCGTCCTGGCCCACCGTTACTGGCAGCCAC
>Ga0137415_10008525_pt1 | contig 10159 bp, 8 predicted proteins | sample CZODoug3_1_1_16f_FD_183082 | JGI IMG/M metagenome (GOLD analysis project Ga0137415, IMG submission 183082) | Vadose zone soil fungal communities from Angelo Coast Range Reserve, California, USA - CZODoug3_1_1_16fungal (Hybrid Assembly) | ecosystem: Environmental > Terrestrial > Soil > Vadose... | reverse complement strand
CCGCCGCGACTTTCATTGGTGCCGGTGCGATCCTGTGGTTCTGTTCTGCCTTTTCCTCGTTGCAGCAATCGTCTGGACTTTCGTCGATCCGGTTGTTGCTGCTGAATCGAGCGAATGAGCATCTTGCATTCAGTTTCCTTGCTCGATCCGGGGCCGCACTCACGTGTTTCTTTGCGCTGCTTTTGACGGGCTCGCGCGGCGGTTTGATCTGCACCTGCTTCGGATTGCTCGTCGCAATCATCCTGATGGTCGCCAACCGGCAAAAGCCGAGATTCCGGCACGTGGTGGGTTGGGGAGCCGCTGCACTTGCGGTCACTGTGGTGTTGCTCAGCCGAATGGGTAGAATTGGCAGCCAGGGGCTGCTCGATGATGGGCGATGGTCCGTCTACGGATTTTGCGTGGAGGCCATCCGGCAGCGGCCGCTGCTGGGAGCCGGATTTGGCACCTTTGAGGATCTGTTTCCTTCGCTGCGGGCCGACAGTTTTTACAGTTGGGGTGTGTGGGACTATGCTCACTCGACCATTCTTGAAATCGCGGTCGAGATGGGAATCCCGGTTGCAGCCATGGTTGTGATTGCCGCGTTGGCGTCGCTGTTTATCCTCGCGCGCGCAGCGCTTCGATCAGAGAGCCGAAGTCGCCGCCCGCTGGCTGCGATCACCGGGATCGCGGTCCTCAGCTATCTCCATTCGATGATCGATTTTTCCCTGCAGATTCCCGGCTATCTTGTCTTATTCGGTATTCTGCTCGGTTGCGGCCTCGCCAAGGCATCCGCGGCACCGGCGGCAGTCGGCGCAGTGCGATCGTTCGTGCCTGCTTGAGTTTAGCAATTCAAGACGGCGCTGAGATGATGTTCCAGCGTGCCGACAAGGATTTTCGCGCGAAGCCGAAAAGCATAACGAGGGACGAAGCTATCCGCGATCGCCGCGCGGGCTTCGGCGAGTTCAACCGAACCGGTTATCGACCCGCCAAACGAACTTTTTGATCAGCTTGCGACACGGACGGGCCGACCGCGGGCGCCTTGATCTCATACCAGAACTTCGAGTCGGTGGCGGACTGTATCTTGAGCCAGTGGTAGTCTGTGCTCTGCCAGGGGCGGATCACTTCAGTCAGATTGTCCATTACGATGTCGCCCTTTGTCGTTACAACGACAAGAACGAGATGCCCAATTCCTGAGGCTGTCTTGACCACCGACAGCCGCAGGGCTTTCGAGGGCAGGCCGTTCTCAAGAAGCTCGTGCCGCTTGGTGACCGCGTAATCGTTGCAGTCACCCATGTCCGGGGCGATCGTCCAGCCGTCCCCGAGATTCGGGCCATAGCTCTTGGGTGTCGGAATAATGGATATGTTGACGCTGTGATTGACGCGCTTCAGCAATTCCGTGGTCTGTGCGTCGAGATCGATACGCTCGTTTTCCGTCGGATTCGATTTGCAGTCGGAGGGATAGCGAAGGCAAAATCGCACGTGCTGAAATGGAGCCAAGGTCGGCGACGCTTCAACAATCGGTGTCAGCGAGTTCGAGTCCGGCAGAGGCCTGTTGCGCGCGTCGGCGCTGCCCACGGAGAGTGCGCCAACAAATATCGCCAAGCATATCGACGGACTGCGTCGCACCATGAAACACCAATGATCGAGGGAGATGCGATCGTGTGATCGCGCTATCGATTGATGGTGCGATTGTCCCGCAGCGAGGTTAAATCTTCGCTATGGAATGGCGTTAACGAATCGTGTCGATGTAGGTTCCGCCGCTGCGGAAACTTCGGCTTACGCAGGCAGGTAGTTTGAGTGCCAGTTCCAGGCGGTTCCGATGATCGACTGGAGATCATGCTGGGGGGACCAGCCGATCGTGCGCTTTGCCAAGGCATTGTCAGCGACCAGAACTGGCGAGTCGCCTTCGCGCCGTGGCCCATATTTGATATTGAGATCTCTGCCTACGACATGCTGAACAGTCTCAAGCAACTCCTTCACGGTTGTGCCATGTCCGGTCCCGAGATTCAGGGCATGGCTCGTGCCGTTATTCAAGAGATGCTCGATCGCGCGGGTATGCGCATCGGCGAGATCGAGAACGTGAACGAAGTCGCGCACGCAAGATCCGTCGCGGGTGTCGTAGTCGGTGCCGAGAACTTGAAAATGTGGCCGGCGGCCCAAAGCGGTCTCGATTGCAATCGGGATGGCGTGAGTTTCCGGCGAATGCCATTCGCCAATTCTTCCTTCAGGGTCTGCTCCGCCCGCGTTAAAATAGCGCAAGATAAAAGACCGAAAGCCCTGGTGGAGGTCCAGGTCGTTCAATATCTGCTCGACGATGAGCTTGCTTCGACCGTACGGATTGATTGGCGACTGGGTGTGAGCCTCATTCATCGGTATTGATGAGGGAATGCCATACGTGGCGCAGGTCGAGGAAAATACGATCTTGTCGATGCCCGCGGCCTGCGCCGCTCGCAGCAAGGTTATTGTTCCGGCGACATTGTTGTCATAGTAGGCGCCGGGGTCTCGAACCGACTCGCCAACCTCGATCGCCGCAGCGAAATGCACGATCGCAAGGGGTTTGTATTTCGCGAGCACTTCATCGAGTCTGCTGCGATCCCGGATGTCGCCTATCTCAAGTGGACCCCATTTCACGAATTCAGCATGGCCATTCGAGAGATTGTCATACGCGATTGGCGTGAAGCCCTTGTTGAATAGATCAAGGCACGTGTGAGCCCCGATATATCCCGCTCCACCAGCAACGAGAATATTTGTCATCAAAAGAATTTCCCAAAACGGCCCGCAACACTATCAGTTCCGTTGCGATCGGTAGTTCGTTCGCTGCGAGGCGAACCCTGGGCCGCCGTGCCTGAACGGCAGAAGGATCCAGGTCGAGGCGCGCTTTCAAACGGCGGCTGATTATCTAAATTAGTAAGACATCCAGAAGTTCTTAATGCAATCAAGCAGCCACTGCAATAATGCGATAAATCCCCAGCCCAGGAAGCTGAACCATACGATCATCACCGTTGCGATCAGTGCGGCAAGGAGGCAGATTGTGAGTTTCTGGCCGGCTTGCGCAGACAATCGAGACTTGATTGGCGGATTCTGCGATTTCACTGATCGCTGAAGATCATTCATTCGTTGTTACCGCTGTTTGATAAGCGATCAGTAACTGCAACGCATCGGATCAGCAATCTCAACGGCGAATTAACGTAAAGGAATGTTTCGCATATCATTCGCATATCATGAAGGGAACGGGTTATCCTTACTTCTTGTCCAAGGCAGGGACTATCCGATTTTGCCGATACTCAGCTGGCCGAGGGACTGGGTCTCTAGTGGTCCGACACATACGAACACTCACAGATCTGTCGGTGACAGCCGTCGAAAAGTTCAAGCCGAGACATTTTGCAGATTTTTCGGCATTGAGATGACGTGGTTTCGCAGGCGGAGTTGCCTGTCAACAGATCGGATCATCTCATTGAAAGCGGCGTTTTGAAGGAGACCCGATAATCCGGATGCCTGCTCACTTGTGCCACAACGTGGCGTCAAAGACGCGTCCAATCGGTCGATCTAACGCTCAAATGCTGGGGCCGATTCGAAAAGAGGCCGTCTGTGAAATCCGGCCGGGTTCGATTGACATGCGGAAGCGCCAAACGGGGGTAGGGGCATAAGAATTCCCCCACATCTTTTGTTTCCTGCCGGCTGTATCAGGGATTGATTATCGCATCTTCAATAGGCGCCATCGGAAAGCAACAGGGCAGGAATCGTCACAATCACTATCTTTGCGTCCAGAGTCATCGACCAATTGCGCGCATAGAAGGTGTCACACGCGATGCGCTTGTTATAGGTCGTTGTACTGCGGCCGCTAACTTGCCAGAGCCCGGTGATGCCCGGCCGGCAAGCCAGATAGGCGTTGACGGCGCCGGAATACCTGACCAGCTCTTCCTCGGTAACCGGGCGCGGTCCTACGATGCTCATCTCGCCCCTAAGGACGTTAAACAACTGAGGCAGCTCGTCCAGGCTGGACTTGCGTAGAATGGCGCCGATCGCGGTTACCCGCGGGTCGTACCGCAGCTTGCGATTGGCCGTCCACTCCGCGGCGGCGACCGGATCCGAATCAAGAAGGTGGCGCAAACGCTCGGGTGCGTCCGTCACCATCGTGCGGAACTTCAAGCAATCGAAATGCTTTCCCCCGAACCCTACCCGTCTATGACGAAACAGCGCCGGTCCAGGCGACGTGACGACAGTTGCGAGGAAACAAATAATCAACAAGGGAGCGAGCAAAACAATTCCGGAGACTGCCAAGAAAATGTCAATGACTCTCTTCGAAAGAAGTCCGGTTGGATGCGGTGATCCAGTTGCAGTAAATCGCAAACTGCGTACATCGACCAATCCGTTCATGCGGGTACTCCTAAAAACAATTTCAAAAACGAATCTCCTCTACCCCTTTTTCTTAACTCTTTTTTTATCAAATTAATGGGCACTGCACAATTTTCGCAAGCCTGTATTCTAAGCAAGCTTCCGTTAAGCTGAATCCCATAACGTGTTGTTTTTGTTAACCATTTATGCAGGCGCGGGCAATGTGAGCATGTCATACGCGTTGGTTGGTCAAGAATCGGACGCTGGAAATGCTGCGATGCAGCGTGGTGGGGCTCTGGGTGTCCAAAAATAGCCGTTAATTTGACCTTTATGCTTGTTTTAGTGAATTGGAACAAGTTGTTTTTAGGTCCGCTGTGGATCAACCTCGTGTGATCGAGCCCATGGCAAGGGGCTCAATCTGCTGAATTCGTTAGTGTTTTCGTCTCAAGCCGCGCTCGGCCAAATGCGGGCGATTGCGGTCAGGGCGATTTGTGGCCTCTCTGTATCGGCCCCTGCAGCATAGATCTGTGAGAGAGATCACGGTGGCTAGCGCGGCGACGGGGCCGGCACGAAGTCACCAGGCTGACGCTCTTCGCTGTCGCGCCCGACGAAGACCAGGAAGCCCTGGCTGGTCGCAATGATGTCGCCGCGCTGAAGGCTTGGATCGTTCATCGCCCGTTGATCCGCAGCTTTGGCGTCCTCCTTGTCGGATGGAGGATCCGCCGTCTGCGTACGCGCGTTCGCAACGAATTCCTCGGACCGGCGGCGGGCGTCCCGCACGCGTTGTTGCCACTGCTCACTTGTCAGCGCGGCGTCAGGAAAATTCTCCAAATCCTGCGCGTAACAGTACCCGGATGGTGCCAGCAGTAACCAGCCAGCGAGCAGGGCCATGGTCCGAAGTATCATGACGAGAACTTCGCGAGTTGGGGCATATCGTCGTCCGCATACGACGGCTGAGAATTATTTATTCCTGATGTTGACGATGCACAATAGGAACCCGGGATTGCGAAAAAGCTCGTCAGGAGCGGAGTCTCTGCAATGCGTCCGAGAATTTTTTCTGCCGGGGGAGGTCGAGCTGTTCGATCTGGGTTTGGAGCAATGAACGGACTGACCCGGGTGCCGTGAAGTAGGAGCGGGCTGCATCATCTTCAAATCCATTGCGAATCAGCTGCTGAAACTCAAAAAGGATTTTTTGCCGAACGGGTTCGGGCGCGGCAAGAACGAGAGGCGTCGCAATGATAATTCGACGGATTGAGATCCATGCTTCATTCGGCGACGTCTCGTAGGACATCGCCAGCAGATTAAACGACTGCTCGTTCAATCGCCCGTGCAGAACTTCCAGGTTGAACGCCAAAAGCCAAACGAACGACTCGCGCGGCGTGCAGCCGAGAACCTGCCTGGAGCGAGCCTCGAGCGACTGGATGCGCCGATCGAACTCGCCGGCGGCCCCGGATCGCAGCGCAGCCTCCGCCAAAGGCATTTCCATAAGCAACAGTGCTCTCTGGGAATGGGTGTCGCAAGGGCTCACGTTCCGCGAAGCCTGGCTCTCCAGCGTCTGGGTCAATGACGTCCGATTGAAGGTCTCCGATCGCAGCAGACGACTTTCGATATCCCGGAAATCATCAGCCGCCTCGCTCCGCGGAAGAACGAAAATTCCCCAAACCAGCCCGAGGCAGCCAATCGCAAGCGTCAGCGCTCGCCCAACGACCAATCCACGAGTCTTTGATGCAGGGCCCAAGACCTAGACGGTTTCCGCCGATGCTGGTTCATTTGTGTAATAGGTATAACGCCGATCGGAATAACCTTCGAAGCGGCGCATGACGGCTTCATCGGCTTTGTTGAGGACCGCACCCAGGAGTCGCTCCGACACAATGGAGGAGGCGCCGACCGCCTTGACAATTTCGTCGGTGGACGTGCTGCCCCACTCAACGACCAAAACAAAGGCGTCGAACAGATGGGCCACGGCCTTGACGTCAACCACCGGAAGGATGGGCGGCAAGTCGACAAGGACGTAGTCGTAGTCGTTCTTGGCCGCCCTCAACATCTCCTTCATCACAGGCGAGTTCAGGATATCGGAGCTGTTGGAGGGCTTCATTCGCGTTGAAGATGGCAAGAAATCGAATTTGAATTTGGAGTCGGTGATGACCAGATCGTCAAAGTCCGACTTGTCGGCAACCATGTTGACCAAGCCTGGCGCATTTATATAGCCGAGGGCCCTGGTCATCGAAGGGTTTCGCAAGTCGGCGTCAATCAACAAGGTGCGTGCGCCGCTCTTCGCCACGAAGGCTGCGAAACCTGTCGCCACCGTCGTTTTTCCTTCGCCGGGGAGGGCCGAAACGATCCCGATAACCTTGCCCCCGGTCGGGTGAAGATCGATGGCGACCTTGATGTATCGCAGCGCCTCTGCGGTCGCAGAAAATGGCGCGACCTCGCTGATCTGCCGAAATGCCCCGGAATCCCGCGTTGCCTGCAGCTTGCGAAGGACAGGTCTCTTCTGGGCAAATGCCGGCAGAACGGCGAGACAGCTGATTCCCAGAAGTTTTTCAAGTTGCGCGCGCGTGTGGATCTGACGGTTCATTTGCTCGCGGGCAAGTGCCGACATGATCCCAAGACCCAATCCGCAAAGGGCCGCCAGCGCCAGCGTCAACGAGATCTTTGGCGAACTTGGCCCACGGGGAGGCGACGCGAACGTGACGACCCGGGCCTCGGTCGAAGGGAACGACTGTTGCTGTACCGATTGAGTAAAGCGCGAGAGGAATGTCTCATAGATACCGCGATAAGTATTCGCGGCAGTTTCGAGTTCGCGCAGGCGGACCTGTGACTGTCTCGTCGAAGCGGACTTCTGGAACACCTCGATCATGCGCTTGTCGATCGATTCTTCCTGGCTTTTCGCGATCTGCAGTTCACTCTTGTAACTCTCGGCGATGCGGGAAATTTCATCCCAGATCGCGCGCTGCAGAGCCGCCATTTCCGCCCGCAAATTTCTGGCGGCGGTGTGATCCGCCCCATAGCGGGCACTCCACTCGGATTCCTTGTTCTGATCGTCGAGAAACTGCTGCCGAAGCTTGGTGATCACGGGATTGCTAAGTGCATCCGTGACGACCGGATCGGGAATATTATAGCTCTCCTTGTCCGACCGCTGTTCCAGAACGCGCGATATCCGGTCAAGTTTGGCCCGGGCCTGGCTGGTATCGGCGCGGGCCTTCGCCAAGGCTATTCCAAGCTGATCAAGCTCGACTTCACTCGCCAGCTTGCCATCGACACCGATGATAATGCTGTTCTCGGATTTGAAATCTTGAACTTCCTTGTAGGCATTGCTTGCCTGTTGGCGCAGCTCCCCAATTCGCTGCTCAAGCCATGCGCTGGCGCGACGGGTCGCTTCAAACTTCGCCTGCAGCTGATCTTCGATGTAGGCATCAGCAAAGGCGTTGGCGATCTTGGCAGCCTTGTCCCGATCAAGGGAGGTATAGGCGATCTGCTCGATGTAGCTGCGTCCGAGGCGGGTAACGCGCAGATTGTCTTTAACCGAGCCAACGACGCGGCGCATCAGTTCGTCGTTCGACGGCTCCTGCTCCGGTCCTGAACCTAGCTTGAAGAGCGAAAAGATACGGCGCCTGAGACCCGAACCTGCTCCGACGAACTCGGGATCCTCGGTCAAATGCAAGCGACGAATAACAGCTTCCGCCACTTTTTCGGATTTGGTTGTTTCTATCTCGCTTTCGACCGACGCATCTTCAACGGTGCGATTTTCAGACGCCATTTCGGTCTGGGTCCAGGTAACCCTCTTGGTATCGATGATCATGTCTGCCTGCGCCGTATACTTGTACGGCGAAATGGCGACGTAGGTGGCTCCAACAATAATCGACAAGCCGGTGATCAAGGCGATGAGGCGCCACTCGCGACCGAGGAAGTCGCGAACCTGGAGCATGGATAACGTTCCGGAACTGGGATCGTTGTCTATCGCCGGCGTGTAGGGTGGAAATTGGCCGGCAATGTTCATTCACGGTTCCTCAGACTAACCCAGGCCGATTTCAGCGATGTTGGCTTGCGGCTAAACGAACTCAACGTGTCGCACTTACCGGAACTGCCGCGGTCGGTGATGCGCTATTCGGGGTGGTGGAGGCGGCGCCTGCCGTAAGCTGGCCAAGTGCAGAAATACCCCCGCCACCGCCGGTCGTCGCGGTCGGGCGGGGTGAGCCGTTCGGATTGATCACGATCACGCTGCCTACCGAACTGGTTGCAAAAGCGGTCGCAGCCTCCGTCGCGGCGGTCGAGAGATCCCCTGCCACCGCGGCAAACGAAGCCTGGAATTGTCCGTCCTGGAAGCCGGCCACGGCTTGCTGGATGAACTGGGCCGCCTGCTGGTCGACGGTCGCACAAGCTATTGCGGCTTGGGCGAGACCGGCAGCGATCGCCGTCTGGAATCGCGGGCTAGTTCCTTCGGCAACCCGAATAAGATCCGCGGCAAGCGAAGCGTCTGTTCCCGCGAGATCTCGCGTCGTCGCCTCGATGTTGCGGGTATCGGAACTTGGCGCGACCAGACCCTGGGGGTTGGCCCGGAACTGACTTATCGCTTGGTCAGAAGCGGGCGGTTTCAGGCACCCGGCCCATCCCTGGGTTACGGAAACGGCAAGCAGCGCCGCACCAACAAGTGCCGTGGACACGATTCGGGTGGTCATGGGAAACGCCCCCAACTATTTGTTTATGGGTGAAAATTGTTTCTCAAACTACATTAGACCACAGGGCCTATCAACAGTACCGTGTCGTTATGGTTGATCCGGGTAGCCAAGGTTGATGACGTCTGTTAACACTTTGATAACCCTAATCTTTTAGGCCGTTTCAATGGTCCAGTTTGATCTGCTGGACGCGTGCTCACGCAGCGTCCAAACAAGATAAGATGACGGATCAATTTGCGTGACCGTTCGTTCCACGAGTAAGGCCACAGCGACGCTGTCGAAGTCCGGCATCGCAATGGATTGGTGCGTTGCGTGATCGGAAGGTTCAAGATGCGGATCAAATTGATCTTCCACCCGTATGGACTCCGTTCGGCAATGGCGAGTTGACAAGTGCTGGCTACTCTTCCGGGTCTTAGGGAACTCCGCGTGCGGGGACGGCGTCCATCGTTACCGGCAGAGCTGAGGATCTATGCCATCGGCGACATTCATGGTCGCCTCGACTTGCTCAGTGAATTGCTGGCTCGGATCAGCAGCGATATCGCGCTCCGCCCGACGGCAAGACCGCTTTACGTCTTTTTGGGTGATTATATCGATCGCGGGTCAGCGTCGCGCGAAACGATCGATCGATTGATCGAACATGGCAAGACTCACGAATCGATATTCCTGAAGGGCAACCATGAACTGATCGCGATCAAATGCCTGAGTGATCGCGGTCTGTTCGATCAATGGTTGCGTTTGGGCGGTCTGGAGACCCTGGTCTCGTATGGCGTGCCTGCCGAAACCCTGGCGAACGGGAAGCAGATTGCCGAGCTTCAATCGGCCTTTCACGGCGCATTGCCACAAGCACATTTTCGCTTTTTTCGAGATTTGAAAAATTCGTTCGAGTGCGGCGATTTCTTCTTTGCTCATGCCGGGGTGAAACCGAACGTCGAGCTGTCGCGCCAAAAGGAAAATGACCTGCTTTGGATAAGGGGAGAATTCCTGACGTCAAAGGATGATTTCGGCAAGATTGTCGTTCACGGGCACACCCCCGCCCGCGAAATAGAGGTGGGACCGAACCGGATCAATATCGATACCGGCGCCTTTGCGACCGGCCGGCTGTCATGTCTTGTACTTGAGGGGGAAGAGTTGTCGGTGATCGATACCTCTTTCGACTCCTGACGCGCCGA
>Ga0137415_10008524_pt1 | contig 10160 bp, 5 predicted proteins | sample CZODoug3_1_1_16f_FD_183082 | JGI IMG/M metagenome (GOLD analysis project Ga0137415, IMG submission 183082) | Vadose zone soil fungal communities from Angelo Coast Range Reserve, California, USA - CZODoug3_1_1_16fungal (Hybrid Assembly) | ecosystem: Environmental > Terrestrial > Soil > Vadose... | reverse complement strand
TGAGCGTCTTCGAGCAGCAAAAGAAGGAAGGTGTGCAGGAAGACGTTGCCGGTGTAAAGGCCAACCAAGCCAACGCGGATCTGCAGTCGGGAGACCCACAGAAGGCCGCCGCTCTGTACCGCGAATCAATCGCTCAAGACCCGGGGAACGCCCGCACTTATTACGATCTTGCCCTCGCCTTGGACCAAATGGCCGACTATCGAGGTGAGCGGGAGGCGCTTGAAAAAGCATTATCGCTGAATGCTCAACTGGCCCCGCCCCACAATCAGCTGGGACTTCTCGATCTACAGGCAAATCGGAGCACGGATGCAGAGAAGCAATTTCAGGCGGCGATTACTCTCGATCCACAGTATGCTGAGGCTCAAAATAATCTAGGCGTTCTTTACGGACAGCTCGGCAAAACCAGCGAGGCGGAGCAGATGTTTCGCCATGCCACGGAAAACAATCCTCAGTACGGCCAGGCTTTTGCGAATCTGGGGCTGATCCTGGCCAGTGAATCACGGTTTCCCGAGGCCAGTGAGGCGCTGAGCAGCGCAGTGCGGCTTGATCCAAAAAATACTGTCGCGCTTAGCGGATACGGGATGGTTCTCGTCCGCTTAAACCGTAGCAGCGAGGCATTGACCTCCTTTCGCAAAGTAACAGAGCTAGACCCGAAATCTGCTGGAGCGCATCTGAACCTGGGAATCGCACTGGCGGATCAATTCGACCTGAACGGCGCACTGGCGGAGTTTTCCGAGGCCGTTCACCTTGATAATGACAACGCGGTGGCGCATTACAACAAGGGCCGGGTTCTACTCGATCTACAACGCAACAACGATGCAAAACCCGAGCTGGAAGCGGCCACACACTTCGATCCAAACTCAGCAGATTCTTGGTACCTGCTTGGATTGATCTCCAGGCAGGCGGGTGAGACGGATGCAGCGATCCGTAATTTTGAGCAGGCAATCGCCACAAAGCCGGACAACGTCGAAGCCCTATTCATGCTGGGACAGGAACTTGTGCGCAAGGGCGACACCACCGGGGCAATCGAGCGATGGCGTAAAGCGATTGAGATGCGTCCTCAATACAACGAAGCCATTTACAGTCTTTCGCGACTGCTGGCAAAATCCGATACTCAGGAAGCAACACGTCTGCAGAACCGGTTCAAGGATTTGCAAGCACAACAGCACATCATGGATAGAGCTCAGACACTTGGCAACTTTGCGTTGGCATCGGCCGATGCGCACGACTGGCCGCAGGCCATCGCGCAACTCAAAGAGGGCATTGCAATATGTGGTAAATGTAGTGCGCTCGCACAGCTTCACAAAGATCTGGGATTGATTTATTGCCACTCCGGAGACTTCAAAAATGGCCAAATAGAATTACTCGAGGCGCAAAAGATGTCACCCGCAGATGAGGATGTAACGAAGGCGCTCCGGTTGCTGGAGGCAGCAAGCAAACCTCAATGAGTGGCTGAGTTGTTCCCGGTATGGAACTGGACTCTGTCGCGGGTTTCGTTGCGAAGCTGGGAAGAGAAGATTTGAGAGAAGCGTCCGATCCGAACATAGGCCTAATTACTGTCAGGACCTATGAAAGGTGGGGAATGACCCTGCCAGAAGAGCATGCACTTGTCACCCTCCTGCCCCTCGCGCTGGGAGTATCCAATTCCGTCTGGAGCGTTCCCGGCATGAATCTCAACACGTCTATGGCGCTCGACGCTGCGGAGCATCGGCTGTTTGTCGTCGGGCGCAAGCCTGGAAAGTTGTTCATCCGCGATACAAGAACCGAAAGCGTCATCCAGACGCTCGACTCTGTGGAGGGAGCGGATGACCTCGGCTTCGACGCGACCCTCATCGCCTCTACGTCTCCGACTCCGGCGGCTAAGGCCTTGTATGTGTTTGTATTGCTTAGGGTTGGATTTTTCACACGGTGGAAGTCGTAGGTTCGAATCCTGCTGTGCCCACCATAAAATCAACAATTTAGCGGTAGATGAGCAATCGGCATTTACGGCTTTTTGTGGCAAATCGTCGGAAGGCGTTTTTCTCCTCCTTTCGTCAGCATCGCGTACACCGATCCGATCATCTCCTGCACGCTCTCAGGAAGCTCCTGCATATAGACGTGTATCTTTGGGCCAATTCATGATGGCCTCTATTCCGTGCGCAGTGCTCTCACTGAAGCAACGGATGCTGCGCGACGTGCCGGAACCCAGCCATCAACCAAGTGCCACCGCGCCCGGAAGAAGCGCGACAGCCACATAGACTAGGGGATCGTTCGGCTAAACCTGAAAGAGCATCGATTTGAGTAATTGCGTGCATGCAACCGAGGCGACCAATCCCAACGCTATGCCGATGGAAGCGAGAGTCAGCCCCTTCCGGAGGATGGGTCGCACCACGGAACCTCTGGTTGCTCCCAATGCCATCCGCAAACCGACCTCGCTTGATCGTTGGCCTACACTGTACGCGATTTCTCCATAGACGCCAGCCATGGCAAGTCATAGCGCCAAAACTGCAAACGTTGCAAATAGAATGGTGCGGAACCGCGGGGTGACGACATTGTCGGAAAGCATGGCGTCCATCGTCGTGAACTTCATCGGGGCATCCGGATTGGTCTGGTACGCCAGACGCTGAAATGTAAACGGGAGAGAATGTGATCCGTTTTTTTCTAAAGCAAAGCAAAGATAGTCAGTGCATCAGTAAACTTCGAGCGTTAGTATTCAGGTCCACCCATTGCTATCAATAAAACAACTTGACGCCAAGTTGAAGAGTTCGGGGGTTGTTTGCCTGTGAGGTTATGCTCCCGAATGCCGCAGATCCGAATGTATTTGCCGGTCGGCCAAATTGGGTGTAGTTCAACACGTTAAAAGCATCGAGTCTTATCTGTAGGTCCGTTCCGCCATCTGTCAGGCTGAAGCGTTTGTTCAGCGATGTATCCACATTCTGTACTCCGGGGATGCGACACTGTCCGCAGTAGCGAGGAACCGAGCCCAGTTCGAAATACTGTGTAACACGAAATGCACTGGTATTGAAATAGCCTTTACTCGAAAACGAACCGCCAATACGGTCTCTTCGAGCGCCGGTTGTCTGTATCGGCTGCCCAGGTACGAAGCTCGGCCTTGTGCCGGAAAACACAGCTTGTCCGGTCTCGGTAATGCCGAGAGGCAAACCGGATTGGAGCATGACAATTGCGGTGCCTTCCCATCCTCCGATCAAGAGATTCTGCCATGCTTTGGCGTTAGGGAAAAACCGTTGACCGCGTCCGAATGGAAGTTTGCCGACGGCACGTCCAACGATGCGATGTGGGGCGTCGGTTGGCGAATAGGATCGTTCGATGCTGCGTGCATAGGAGTTCTGATAGGTTTGGGTGCCGGTATCCAGGAATCCGGTAGTGAGATTGCCGACGTCACCCAGACTCTTCGACCATGTGTACGCGATGCCAAAAACAGATCCGCGCCTCGCTCTGTAAGTGAGGTCCGCCTGGAGAGCGTTATAGGATGCAGAGCCAATATTGACGTGGTTTTCCGCGACCGTAGTGAATTGAGGGAAGGCGCGCAGCAATTGGGCTGCTTGAACGGTTGACTTTCCGAGCGTCCCAGCACTCGCCGGGATTATGCCGTAGAACGGGTTGGCAACCAGTTTCTGAAGGGCAGCTACCATTGTAGCGTCTCCAACAGCGCCAAAATATTTTGGGTCCAAGTCGTTCGCAGCAAGATTGGCCGAAAGTTTTACTCCGTGAGAACCTGCATACGTCACTCGAAGCGTTGTCGTAGAGGTGATGAGTTGTTGTACCCCGATGTTCCACTGCTGAACATAAGAACTTCTGTCGTCATACACCGGTCCTGCAATTGCGGTTCCAAGCGCACCTGCGCTTGCCTGCGCCGGTGTTGGGATTGGAGTTACCCCGCCTGGGTAAGGATTTGTGATCGAGTTGGCAGGAGTGATATTGTCCTGGCTGGCCAGGTAGGAGGTATCAGCGGTTGTACCTGGATTGCCCACACTATAGATACGTTGAGATACCGGAAGATAGAAGATTCCGTACGCAGCATTGATGACACTCGTAGGGTGAAAGTTGTAGTTGAATCCAACTCGAGGTGAGAACTGAGCAAAGTTGGTGCCCCATGCGGCTCGGGGACTCCCGTTAATTCCCCGGAAAGAGAGGCCACCAACTACAGCCTTACCATTCACGGCACTAAGATTAGTTGCCGTGTATGGATCGATAGTCGCGAGCTTATTGTGATTCTCGACAGGGCCAGTCTCCAGATCATAACGAACACCGAGATTAAGTGTGAAATTGTTCGCGACTCTCCAATTGTCCTGAAGGAAGATAGCTCCGTATCTCTGTCTGTATGAGAAACGGTCGTTTAGAATTACGTCGCCACTGCTTGGGTATCCCAGAATAAATGACGCCAATGACAGAAATTGGCTTTGCGAGCTGGGTACAGTTGTGTTTGGTGTTTTGTAGGTAAAGGTTGTGGAGTAAGAGAACGTACCCATAGGAGCATCAAGAGAACCCTGGTTCTCCAGGATGAGCCGGGCGTCCAGTCCAAGCACGAGGCTATGGCGGCCTCGCTGAGACGTCAGACTGACCCCGCCAGAGTGCGTGTAGTGAACGAGATCTGTATTGCCAACGGCACCAATATTCGAGTAGCCGGTAATGATCTGACGCGGAACTCCCTTTTTCTGCTGCAACCCGATGAATGTCGAAGAAAAGCCGAGAGCTGATGGATCGATATCGTAGGAAGCAAGAGTCTGATGATTGTTTTGGTAGGCAAAACCGTACTGAAAATTGAGTAGATTATTGGAGTTCAGGACCCACACATGATCCAGAGTGCCGACGTTTGCCTGTAGTACCTGTTTGGTCGCATTTGGGCCATCGAGGCGGTTAAAAAGATCGGGATTTGTATCACTGTTTTTACTTAGCGTACCCCGCACGAAGGTGCGTGCATTCGGCGTGAACTGATGATCCAACCTGACATTGTATTGGCGGTCTGAGCGTTGGATCGTCTGCAGGCGCTGGAAGTTATTGATCAAAGAGGCAGCCCCGCTCAACGGAATGTTGGGCAGTGGATAGTAGTTCATTAGATTGCCGGCGACCTGGTTGTAACGGGTCGATGGAATTTTGTGGTTAGGGAAAGGGCTCCTCGTCTTCGTGGTCGCGGAGTAGGTGCTTGGATCATAGATCTCCGCGCCGTAGTAGGCATATGCTTCCGAGAAGTCGCCGGTTCGCATGAGAGCGGTAGGCACGGTAGTGATGGTAGGGTTTGTGACGCGGACATCTGTCCCAGAGAAGGCCCCAAAAAAGAATGTCCTTTTCCGGCCGTCATAGATATGCGGGATCACGACGGGACCGCCAATGGAACCGCCAAACTGGTTATACCGGAGAGGGAGTCTGTAATCAGACCGACCATTGATGGGAGGCGTTCCGATGGCCTTTACAAAATAATTTGCCGCATTGAGCTTGTCGTTCTTGAAAAATTCGTAGAGCGTTCCATGAATCTTGTTTGTTCCTGACTTCGTCACAAAATTCAAGACGCCGCCACTCGTTCTTCCGAACTGCGCCTGGGAGACGCTTGTCTGCACTTTGAACTGGTCGATGATATCGGGAACCGGCGTCAGCGCCGGTTGCCCTTGACAGCATACGGTAACTGGAACTCCATCAATCAGGATTTCATTTGATCCTGACATCCCTCCATTCGTTGTAAAGTTGGCATTTCCGGCCGTTTGGACTGCGCCACGATCTGTCGAAAGGGCGATTCCAAAGCCTCCCCCAGGTTGGACTCCCGGGACAAGTGCAGCGAGGCTGAAGGTATTGCCGCCGTCAACAGGAAGCTCTTCCAACTCAGTCTTTCCGATAACGGCACTCGATCCCGATTCCTCTGTCTGGAAGCCAGCGGCTTCATTTAAAACAACCGTTACGACAACATTTTCAGAACCAACCGCGAGTTTCAGGTCAATCTTTGCCAGTTGCCCCACTGCCAGTGCCAACGATGTCTGGCTCTTATCGAACCCCCTCCGTGTCGCCTCTACCTGATACTGACCTGGCTGAAGTGCAGGAAAACTGTAAAATCCATTCGCATTCGTAGTGGAGGTGAAAACCTGTCCGGTCGCCGAGTTTGTAAGGGTAACCGTTGATTCCGGAATCACAGCTCCTGCTGGATCGCTGATAATTCCGGAAATAGTACCGGTCGCGACTTGAGCCAAGGCTACGCCACCAGTGAGTTGGGAGAATAAAAGGCAAATAGCAACAAAGAGGAGCCTCGACTTCGATTGGTTGATTCGGTGAATCACATTAACAGAGGCAGGGTTTGTCACTGGCACACCGTCCATATCAAGTTTTCCGACGGCCACCATTCAAGGGATCGTCGATAACGGCTGGCAAGTTTCAGCCAGTGCATTACGTAAAATGTTACGGAGCTTTCATTTTAGAATCACGGAGATAGGAGCAAGGGCGTTGTCCAATCTGAGCGGTTCGCCAGCTGTTCATCCGGCATGCTAGACTTCGTTCTTCATGATGATGGGGCAGAGCGAACCCGAAACTACGGAAGCCCCTTCTTTTGAGGCTGATCCAGTTTTGCAGCCTGTACTTGCCAGCCGTGCTTTGTCCCGCTCCCCTCTCCTCCGAAAGTTACTTATGTTCCTCTGGGAACATCGAGGCGAGGAGATTAGCGAGTACGCAATTGCCCTCGAAGCGCTCGGCAGGCGCGAAGGGTTCGATCCGTCGACGGATGCGACGGTGCGGGTGACCATTGCCCGTCTCCGGCAGAAACTTCGGGATTTCTATCTGGAAGAAGGAAAAGATTGCAGCCCTCAACTTGAAATCCCACTAGGAACCCATGCCTTAACTGCGGTCGAAAGACGAAGGGATACTCTCGTTACAGACCCTCTTATCGCCCCCAATCGGATCGTCGATCTTCCTGATTTCGTGTCTTCTGTTGGGGCGGAGATACCTGAACCACGCCGATTTTTTTCAGCCCGTATCCTTATATATGGGTGCATAGCTGCGGTGATAACTCTCGTTGCACTCGGATGGTTCCTTTCGAACCGATCTTTCGTGCCGCGCGCGACCCGTACTGCAGATCAAACTCTCATTGGAACATCTCCCTGGGATGTCCTCCTCAAGAATGGCCGGCCACTACGGGTGATCGTGCCAACACCTATATTTTTTTCCTGGAAGGAATCTTCCGCAAACGCTACGAGTAAGAATGTTTTGCAGGTTCGCGATGTTTCGGTGAACGACTTCGAAGACATCTCGAAATCGCCGGAGTTGGCGAACTTCAATGCCCGCTATGGCAAGCCAACGTTGGGTCAGGCCTATACAGTCATCAGCGATACGTTTGCTTCCATAGCAATTACACGTTTTCTCGACAAAACGGGGCTTGGGGATCGAGTCGAGGTCCTTGATCGAGGTAGCGTCACGTTGTCCACGCTGGAAAATGACAACGTAGTTGCTCTCGGTACCTCCTCAACACTCTCCCCTTTCGCTACCTATCTCGACGAGATGCGCTTCAACCTGCTACCGCGAGAAGAGACGGTAGTCAATCGACGGCCCTGGAAGAACGATCCAACGGCAATCAATGTTCGCTATGAATCCGAACAAAGATCAAAGTGGCCCGGAATCATTGCTGTACTACCAGGCAGCACCTCGAATTCAGTGTGCGTCCTCTTGATTTCACGTCACACATCGGCGTTGGCTACATTCATCACATCCAAAGAGGGGTTAGCGCAACTTGCCGAGATGCGCAAGAAAGCTGGGTCCCCCGTATTTTTTGAGATGGTCATAGAATCTGAGATGGACGGAGATCGCCTTGTTGGTCAGAAGCCTCTCTTCTTCTATCCCTGGGAACCACCTTCCCAGCTGTAACAGACAGTTAGATACTTGGATTTCTCTCCCGGCTAAGTCATAACCATTTGATGAAGTCGATAATCTTCTGTCTCTTCGGGCTGTTCTTCTCCCTCCTCCTATCCAAGCCAGCCTTGAGTCAACAGCGTTCGTACGATCTCATCGTCTATGGTGGAACGGCTTCCGGAGTAATGACTGCAGTCGCTGCATCGCGGGAGCATCTCCGAGTTGCCATCATCGAGCCAGGAGATCACGTCGGTGGGATGCTTACGAGTGGACTCTCTGGAACAGATGTAGCCAACCCGGACGTGATCGGAGGACTTGCCCGAGAATTCTTCGATCGGATGGGCGCCCACTATCACGCAGAGCGCTTCGGACATTCGACCGCGTGGAACTTCGAGCCATATGTCGGGGAAGCAGTTCTCCGTCAAATGCTCGTGGAAGCCAAGGTCGATGTCTTTTACAATGAGCGTCTCAATGAACAAGGCGCGGTGGACAAGCAGCATGGTCATATCATCAGCATCCGCACTGACGATAACCAGGCGTGGAAGGCATCTGTCTTCGCCGATTGCTCATATGAAGGAGACCTCATGGCGCAAGCAGAGGTCGCGTTCACAATTGGCCGTGAGGGAACGGACAAATATGGAGAAGAACTTGCAGGAGTTCGTACTGAAACACCAATGAATCAACTGCCGGACTACGTCTCCGCATATGGTCCAGATGGAAAACTCCTGCCACAAATCAGCCCGGTGCCCTTGGCGAAAGCTGGAACTGCCGACGACAAGGTTCAGGCCTTCAACTTTCGCCTGATCCTCTCCAGAAACAGATCAAACCAACTTCCCTTTGACAAGCCAGCCAACTACAGAGCTAGCGATTATGCTCTGCTCCATCGTGCTCTTTTGCAACTCTCGAAAGAAAAAGGCAGGAATCTTCGCCTGGCTGACGCTCTACGAATAGTTCCCATTCCGAATGAAAAAGCAGACTTCAATAATATTGGCGGTTTTTCAACCGACTACCTTAATGAAAGCTGGGTCTATCTCACTGAGTCGTATGCTCGTCGCGCACAAATCTTCCAACAGCATATCGCCTACACGAAGGGCCTTATGTATTTCCTTGCGCACGACCCCGGGGTGCCTACATCTATACGCAGTGAATTGAACCTTTGGGGCTATGCGAAAGACGAGTTCAAGAACTCCGGCCAATGGCCCTTCCAACTATATATTCGCGAAGGCCGTCGCATGACCTCTGACTTTGTCCTGACTCAGAAAGATCTACAGACATCCCGAACTAAGCGGGACACAATTGGACTTGGATCGCACAATATTGACTCGCATAACGTCCAGCGAATCGTAACCAGCAACGGATTCGCATTAAACGAAGGGGATGTGCAGGAGCATGTTCAGCCATATGCCCTCCCCTATTCGATCCTGGTTCCCAAGCAGTCCGAGGCCAGCAATTTGTTGGTGCCGATCTGCGTATCGGCCAGCCACGTCGCCTATTCATCTCTACGCATGGAACCCCAGTACATGATTCTTGGTCAAGCTGCTGGCATCGCAGCCGCTGTTGCCGTACAGAATCGAACCACGGTCCAGGCCGTGAATATTGAAGTCTTGCAGAATAAGTTGAAGGCTGCGGACGCTATTCTCTCCTATCCGATCACTACGAACTACATCGTGCAGTAAACCAGTTTGCAGGTTCCTAAAAACTATAAACCTGGAGGCCGTAATGCAACGTAAAGTGTTCTGTATGCGGGTACTTTCTTTATTAATCGTGGGGATTCTCTCCATGCACTCTGGTTATGCGCAGGTCGTCCCGATTGCATCTCAAGTCAAGACCTCGACGTACACTACAAATTCCTCGGCAAATCTCGTATCGGCAGGACTCACTACTGTTCGGTTCGGGATCTACTACAATCCTGACTTCGACGTGAATGGCCAGAATTCGACTGCATGGCAACCTTACGATGCGCTCATACAGATACTGAATGCCGCTGGAACCAAAGTACTGATGACAGCATTTATTGGACCATCGACCTTAACGGCTCAGGTCAACTCCCTGGTTACTTCGTCCACAACCTCTTCCCAAAAAAATTTGATTGTGCGGCAGACTGTTCAGGGTGACCTGAACACGCTTGTTACCCAGGCGATTCAGCGCTATGGGAGCACAATATCGGCAGTGGAAATATGGAATGAGCCAGACAACTCGACTTTCTGGAACTCAAGTCTCGGGACCTTCGATAATGCTATGACAGGGATTTGCGATTCGATATCAAATTGGCCCATCGGCATAGTCTATGGCTATGCTTTTACCCAGATTCCGGAAAGTATATCCGGTGATACCAGCAC
>Ga0137415_10008523_pt1 | contig 10160 bp, 9 predicted proteins | sample CZODoug3_1_1_16f_FD_183082 | JGI IMG/M metagenome (GOLD analysis project Ga0137415, IMG submission 183082) | Vadose zone soil fungal communities from Angelo Coast Range Reserve, California, USA - CZODoug3_1_1_16fungal (Hybrid Assembly) | ecosystem: Environmental > Terrestrial > Soil > Vadose... | reverse complement strand
GACGGGCTCGGCCTGCTCGGCTTCGAGAGCGTGCTGAACCGCGACTACCCGGTGGTGTTCGGAACGCTGTTCATCTTTTCGCTGGTGGGTCTGGTGGTCAATTTGATCTCTGACCTCGCTTACATGTGGATCGATCCGCGGATCGATTTCGAGGCGCGGGAGGTCTGATGACGATCATCGCGCCGCCGCCCATCGAAACCACGGTCCAGTCGCCGCTCGGCGAAATCGTGCCGATGACGCACGGCAGGTTCAGCCCGTCGCCGCTCAACCGCCGCCGTTGGCAGAATTTCAAGTCGAACCGCCGGGGTTACTGGTCGTTCTGGATTTTTCTGATCCTGTTCTTCGTCTCGCTGTTCGCCGAACTGATCGCCAACGATCGCCCGTTCCTCGTCAAGTTCGACGGCCATCTGTATTGGCCGGCGTTCATCAGTTATTCCGAGACCACCTTCGGCGGGGATTTCGAGACCGCTGCCGACTATCGCGATCCGTACTTGCAGAAGCTGATCGCCGACAAGAACGGCGCCATCGTCTGGCCGCTGATCCGCTATTCCTACGACACGCACAATCTCGATCTGCCGACACCCGCGCCGTCGAAGCCGACCTGGATGCTGACGGAAGCGCAGTGCAAGGAGGTGGTGCAGAAGAAGGGCCTGAAGAGCTGCCGCGACCTCGAATACAACTGGCTCGGCACCGACGATCAGGGCCGCGACGTGGTCGCGCGGCTGATTTACGGCTTTCGCATCTCGGTGCTGTTCGGCCTTGCCCTGACCATCATCTCCTCGATCATCGGCGTCGCCGCCGGCGGCGTGCAGGGTTATTTCGGCGGCTGGATCGATCTCGGCTTCCAGCGCTTCATCGAGGTCTGGACCGCTATTCCCTCGCTATATCTCCTGCTGATCATCTCGTCGGTGCTGCCCCCCGGGTTCTTCATCCTGCTCGGCATTCTCCTGTTATTCTCCTGGGTGTCGCTGGTCGGTCTGGTGCGCGCGGAATTCCTGCGCGGACGCAACTTTGAATACATCATGGCGGCCCGCGCGCTCGGCGTCTCCAATGCCGTGATCATGTTCCGCCATCTGTTGCCGAACGCCATGGTGGCGACCATGACATTCCTGCCGTTCATCGTATCGTCGTCGGTGATGACGCTGACCGCGCTGGATTTCCTCGGCTTTGGGCTACCGCCGGGCTCGCCGTCGCTCGGCGAATTGCTGTCGCAGGCCAAGGCCAATGTGCAGGCGCCCTGGCTTGGCTTCACCGGATTTTTCGCGGTCGCGATCATGCTGTCGCTCCTGATTTTCATCGGCGAGGCGGCGCGCGACGCGTTCGATCCGCGCAAGACCTTCAGATAGGCCGGGCACATGGACGCCATCAACCAGCCCCTGCTCGACGTTCGCGACCTGTCGGTGGCGTTCCATCAGCCCAGCGGCGCCTCGGTCGCGGTCGATCACATTTCGTTTGAGATCAAGCGCGGCGAGTGCGTGGCGCTGGTCGGAGAATCCGGTTCCGGAAAATCCGTCAGTGCGCTGTCGATCCTGAAACTGCTGCCGTATCCGACCGCATCGCATCCTTCCGGCAGCATTCGCTTCAAGGGGAACGAACTGCTGCAACTGTCGGAGCGCGAGATTCGCGGCATTCGCGGCAACGATATTTCGATCATCTTCCAGGAACCGATGACGTCGCTCAATCCGCTGCATACGATTGAGTCCCAGATCGGCGAGATCCTGCAACTTCACAGCGGCATTCGCGGAGCCGTGGCGCGGGCACGAACGCTAGAGCTGTTGACCCAGGTCGGCATTCCCGAGCCGGAAACCCGGCTCAAGAGCTATCCGCATCAATTGTCCGGCGGCCAGCGCCAGCGTGTCATGATCGCGATGGCGCTTGCCAACGAGCCGGATCTGTTGATCGCGGATGAACCGACCACGGCGCTCGACGTCACCGTGCAGGCGCAGATCCTCACGCTGCTGGCGCAGATCCGCGCCCGGCTCGGCATGAGTCTTTTGTTCATCACCCATGATCTCGGCATCGTTCGCCGCATTGCGGACGTGGTCTGCGTCATGAACGGCGGCAAGATCGTCGAGCAGGGCCCGGTGGAACAGGTCTTCACCGCGCCAAAGCACCCCTACACCCGCGCTCTACTGGCGGCCGAACCAAAACCCGACCCGGCGCCACCCCGGCCCAATTCGCCGGTCGTGATATCGGCGGACGATTTGAAGGTCTGGTTTCCGGTCAAGCGCGGTCTGCTGCGCAGTACGGTCGGACATATCAAGGCGGTCGACGGTGTCAGTCTGACGGTGCGCAAGGGCGAGACGCTGGGCGTGGTCGGCGAATCCGGCTCCGGCAAGACCACGCTCGGCCTGGCGCTGCTGCGGCTGATCTCGTCCGACGGGCCGATCGTGTTTTTAGGCAAAGACATCCAGGGCCTGCGCTTCAAGGCGATGCGGCCGTTCCGCCGCGACATGCAGATCGTGTTCCAGGATCCGTTCGGCGCACTGAGCCCGCGCATGTCGGTCGGCGACATCGTGGCCGAAGGCCTCAGCGTGCATCAGCGCGCGCTTTCGGAACATGAGCGCGAAGTGCGCGTGATCAAGGCGCTCCGGGATGTCGGCATGGATCCGGCGACGCGGTTTCGCTATCCGCATGAATTCTCCGGCGGCCAGCGCCAGCGCATCAGCATTGCCCGCGCGGTGGTGCTGGAGCCGAATTTCGTCGTGCTGGATGAGCCGACCAGCGCGCTCGACATGCTGTTCCAGGCGCAGATGGTCGATCTCTTGCGTGAACTGCAGCGCAAGCGCGACCTGACCTACATGTTCATCTCGCATGATTTGCGCGTGGTCGCCTCGCTCGCCAGTCATCTGATCGTGATGCGTGACGGCAAGGTGGTGGAGGAGGGGCCGGCTTCGAAGCTGTTCAAGTCGCCGAAGACCGATTACACGCGCGCGCTGTTCGCGGCAGCGTTCCGGCTGGAAGCCGCACCCGGTGGCGCTGCCGCCGAATAGCGCTAGCGAAGCCGCTTGATCGCTGCGATTTCGCTGCCGGCGGCTTTTATGCGCGCGATGGCGTCACGGGTGTTTTCGATTGTCGTGGCCATGTGATGCGCATTGGCGTGCACGATGGTGTCGGCATCCCGCACGATCGCGACATGGCCCTTCCAGAAAATCAGGTCGCCGCGCTGCAATTTCTTCGATTCCGACGCGTCCAATGCCCTGCCGAGGCTGTCCTGTTGCATGTCGCTGTCGCGCGGGCAGCCGGTACCCGCAGCGTTCAGCGATACCTGCACCAGCCCGGAACAGTCGATCCCAAGACTGCTCTTGCCACCCCACAGATACGGCGTGCCGGCGAATCGTTCCGCGACGCCGACAAAATCGTCCGCGTGGCGATCGATGCGGCCGACGTGCGGCAGCGGCAGGTGCCAGCCGTCGCGGGTCACGGCAAAAGCGCCGTCCTCGCGCATCACAATTATCGTCGTCCCCATGACCACCGTATCGACCGGCGGCAGTTTGAGCGAGGGACCTGGAAACGCGAACGTTCTGATCGCCGTGACCTTGTGCGTGGGTTTCGCGACAGGCTTTGCCAGCGCGCGGTCGGGAAGCCAGCCGACATAGCCGTCGCTGTTCAATTGGCCCCAGGCAAAACCTTCATCATTGCGGTCATAAATCGTGACGCGTTCGCCCATCAGCGCCTGCGTCAACAGCATGGCATCGGAAGACGGCCCCTCGCGCAGCGGCGCGAGCGCATCGGCAATTTCGAATTCCTCGCCAATGACAAAACGCGTGGCCTTGACCTTGCCTTCGAGATATTTCGCGGCGAGGTCGGGCCGTGCCGGCGTCAGGCGCGGATCATCCATAGCGTTCGCTCAGCAGTTGGTAGATCGCGCGCGCGGCCTGGCATTCGCCGCCCTCGGGCCGCGCCGGCCTTGCCGATGGCGTCCAGCCGTAGATATCGACATGCAGCCAGCTCGTTGCATCCTCGACGAAACGCCGCAGGAACAGGGCGCAGGTGATCGAGCCCGCGAACGTACCCGACGGCGCGTTGTTGATATTGGCGACCTTCGAATCGAGCCAGGCATCGTAAGGAGGCCACAGCGGCATTCGCCACAACGGATCGTTCTCCTGTTTGGCGCAGCGTGCGACGTCCAGCGCCAGTGTCTCATCATCGGTGTAAAAGGGCGGTAAATCCGGACCCAGCGCCACCCGTGCCGCGCCGGTCAGGGTGCCGAGATCGATCAGCAGGTCGGGCTTTTCCTCGCAGGCGAGCGCCAGCGCGTCGGCCAGCACCAGCCGGCCCTCGGCGTCGGTGTTGCCGATCTCCACGTTCAGGCCCTTGCGCGATTTGAAGATATCGAGCGGACGGAAGGCATTGCCGGCGACCGCGTTCTCGACCGCGGGAATCAAAACCCGCAAGCGCACCTTGAGTTTTGCATCCATCACCATCTGCGCCAGCGCCAGCACGTTGGCGGCCCCGCCCATATCCTTCTTCATGATCAGCATGCCGCTGGATGGCTTCAGGTCCAGCCCGCCGGTATCGAAGCACACGCCCTTGCCGACCAACGTCACCTTGGGGTGGACGGGATCGCCCCAGCTCAAATCGATCAGCCGCGGCGCGCGCGACGACGCCATCCCGACCGCATGAATCAAGGGAAAATTTTGTCGGATCAGATCGTCGCCGACGATGCAGCCGAATGTGGCGCCGAAGCGTTGCGCCAGCAACTCGGCCGCCGACGCCAGTTCTTCCGGTCCCATGTCGTTCGACGGCGTATTGATGAGGTCGCGGGCAAGCGCGGCCGCTTCCGCCATTCGCGCAACGGCCGCAACGTCAATGCCATCGGGCGGCACCAGTTTGACATCGGGCGCATCCGCCTTGCGATAGCGGCCGAAGCGATAAGCGCCGAGCGCAAACGCCAGTGTGGCGAGACGGCTGTCGTGCGGCGCATTGGCGAAGCGATAGACGCCCGCCGGCAGCAGGCCCGGCAACGCGCCGGGCCGGAACAGGTCGCGGAATTTGCTGGTCTCCTCCTCAAGGCCGAACAGCACGTGCGCGATCTGTCCATCCGAAGCGGGCAGCGTAAGGCACGCGCCCGGCTTGGCCGCAAAGCCATTGGCCAGCGCGAACTGCCGGGCCGGCGCGGGAAGAGCCGCGCAGATCGAATCCCATGTGGCCTTGGTCGCAAACGTAATGGGAATGGCTGTCGTGGCAGGCGCGGTCTCGAATACGGAATGCATGCTTCTCTCGGTCTTCAATTGAAACGGGGCAGGCAGAGGCCGGAGTGGCAATCAGCCAGACGTTGCGAGCCCTTGGTACTTCTACAATGGCCTCCAATGTCAAACCAGTCCGAACGCGGCGAATATTGTGGCGTGTTTAGGGGCCCGCATTTGAGCACCCCTTCTCAGCTTCACGACGATGACGTCGAGGTGATTTGACCGAAAGCGTGACTCAAACCTACGCTTTTGATAACAAATGCTGTCTGCGCGAACAGGACACCGGGCGAGAGAATCAATGGTCCAAAACCGAACGAGCTATCGCAATATCCTGACGTGCGGCCTGGCAGTCATCGCTTTGCTTTGCATCTATGGCCTCAGTGTCATTGGCGCGTCGGCGCTCTTGTTGGGTGCCTCTACCACATCTGCCCTTGCTCGTGGCGGTGGAGGCCGCGGCGGCGGTTTCCGTGGTGGCGGATTCCGCGGCACCGGATTTGGGCTTGGTTTGGGTCGCGGCGTCTACGGTCCGTACGGCTATGGCGGATACTATCCGTACTATGGCGACGCGGGCGTTTGCTATGAGCAGCGGCGACGCGTCTTGACCCCCTACGGTTGGCGAATACGCCGCGTCTCGGTCTGCGAGTGATGGCGGTTCTTCGTCACTCCGCCTGAACGGTCACGGACCGAATTGTCGATCTACCCGAAAATCCCAGGAGCAATCGGCCTCAGTGTCTGCATCTGAGGCCGTTTCTTTTTGTTGGGCTGAGCGGCGCACTGGACTGCGATCCCGCTATCGACCGCAGTTCCACACATTGCCGATCGGGGTCTGGGTCCAGCACGGACCGAACCCGCCGCCGTTCCAGCGCCCTCGATAAAAACCCGGGCCGCCATACCAATAGACCGGCCCGCGATTTCGCGCCTGCTCCGCTTCGATCCGTTCGGGTGAACGATAGCCGGGCAAGAAGCCATACCCGTGCCAGCGATGCACCGCGTGGCGTTTTGCCTGCACGGGCGCAGCAAAAGTGGCTGTGGCTGCCAACAGCAAAGCTGCAATCACGATCCGACGAAAGAAATTTCGCAACATTTGTGGGTTGTCCTGTTCCACTGGTTCAATCACCGCGTAGCGTACGGCGGGTTGGCCAATCGCGCCCCGTAGATCCACTGACGACGAACGAACTTCGCCGAGCTGCGGATTAACCGGGTGTTAGGGTTAACGGTTTATTTCTGACCGCATTCGGCTCCAACCATTCGTCTGATACCGTGAGTTAAAGCTCTATGCGCCAGCAGTCCAGTGTTGCCCGGCTTCTTGCATCTGCGGCCGTGGCGGCGATTTTGGCCGTGGGCCTCGGCGGCTGCCAGACGACCATGTCCGACATCACCGGATCGTTGTCGCCGAAGGCCGAGACCGGCCCCGACGCCGATCCGCGGCGTTCGGTGGAAGTTTACGGCGAGCGCTATCGCGCCAATCCCAAGGACGCCGACGCGGCCCTGCTCTATGGCCAGGCGCTGCGCGCCACGGGGCAGCGCGGCCAGGCCGTCGCCGTGCTCGAACAGGCCACCATCGCTCATCCCGGCAACAAGGCGCTGCTCGCCGGCTACGGCCGCGCGCTTGCCGATAACGGCAATTTCCAGCAGGGCTTCGACGTTCTGACCCGCGCCCATTCGCCCGACAATCCCGATTGGCGAATTCTTTCGGTGCAGGGAACCGTGCTCGATCAGCTCGGCCGGCATGACGAAGCGCGCCGCTATTACGAGAGCGCGTTGAAGATCGTGCCCGAGGAGCCCTCGGTGCTGTCCAATCTCGGCCTCTCCTATGTTCTTTCCAGGGATCTGCCGAAGGCCGAGGAGGCGCTTCGTCGCGCTTACGGCAGCACCCGCGCCGATGCGCGGGTGCGGCAGAATCTGGGTCTGGTGGTTGGTCTGCAGGGCCGCTTTGCCGAAGCTGAAATCATCGTGAAGGCCGATCTGCCGGCGGAGGAGGCGGCTGCGAACGTCGCCTACCTGAAGCAGATGCTGAACCGCAAGGATAGCCCGCGCGACGGCGCCGGCACCGTGCCGGTGGCGTCGCTCAGCCGTCCCAACTGATCATTGCTCCGATCGGAGGCGTCATCACCCGCGAAGCCGGGCGACGACGGCATCAGCTGGTGCAACTTCGCAACCGAATGTTTAGGGCAGGCTACCAATTTATCCGATCGGCCCGGCTCACTGCATCGCCGCGACCTTGATGAAGGTCGGACCCAGGATGACGACAAACAACACCGGCAGGAAGAACAGAATCATCGGCACCGTCAGTTTCGGCGGCAGCGCGGCCGCCTTCTTCTCAGCCTCATTCATGCGCATGTCGCGATTTTCCTGTGCCATGACGCGCAAGCTCTGGCCGAGCGGCGTGCCGTAACGTTCCGATTGCTGCAAGGCCAGACAGACCGATTTCACGCCCTCGAGGCCGGTGCGCTTTGCCAGGTTCTCGTAGGCCACCTTGCGGTCCTGCAGATAGGAGAGCTCGGCCGTGGTCAGCGTGAATTCCTCCGACAGCGCAACCGACTGCGTCACGATCTCGGTTGAGACCTTGCGGAAGGCCACTTCGATCGACATGCCGGACTCGATGCAGATCAGCAGCAGATCGAGCGCATCGGGAAAGGCGCGCTTGATCGAGAGCTGGCGCTTTGAGATCGCGTTCTTCAGAAACATCATCGGCGCCTGCAGCCCAAGATAGGCCGCGCCGATGCACATGCCGATTTTCACCGGCGTCGATTTCTGCATATGCGAGATCACGAAAACATACAGCACCGCCCCGAGGAAAAACACGATAGGAGTGACCAGCCGGAAGAACAGGAATGTTACGTAAGGCGCATGCCCGCGATAGCCGGCCATGATAAGCTTCTCGCGCGCGGCCTCCTGCGCCAGCCATTTGCCAAGGTTGAAGTCTTCCACCACCTTGGAGACGAGCTGCTTCGGGGTCTGCCGCAGCGATACCTTTTCGCTCTTGGAGAGACGTTCGCGCTCCCGTTGCCGGATCCGCTCGCGTTCGCTGGCGACGGCCTTCATGCGCTTGGACAGTCCTTCGCCGGCGAACAGCGGCATCATCAACGTGTACGCGGTAGCGCTCACGGCAATGGCGGCGAGCACCATGGAAACGAACCGTGCGTCGTGGATCTTCTCGACCAGAAAACTAAACATGCTGCACCATCAGAAGTCGAAGTTGATCATTCTCTTCATTACGAAAATGCCGATGGACATCCAGACCACACAGCCAACCAGCATCAATTGACCGGTCGGATGGGTCCACAGCAGCGAGATGTAGTCGGGGGTCGAGAGGTAGACCAGCAGCATGACGATCGGCGGCAACGAGCCGATAATGCCCGCGGACGCCTTGGCTTCCATCGACATCGCCTGAATCTTCTCGGCCATCTTCTTGCGATCGCGCAGCACCTTGGACAGGTTGCCCAAGGCCTCCGACAGATTGCCGCCGGACTTTTGCTGGATCGCGATCACGATTCCGAAGAAATTCGCCTCCGGCACCGGCATCCGATCGAACAGGCGGGCGCATGCATCGCCAAGCGGCATGCCGATCGCCTGGGTTTCGATGATGGCGAGGAACTCGCCCTTGAGCGGCTCCGGCGCATCGGCGGCGACGACCTTGATGGATTCAAACAGCGGCAGGCCCGCCTTGATGCCGCGAACGATCACGTCGACGGCATCCGGCAGCGCCTTGAGAAACGCCTTTTCCCGGCGCTTCTTGAGATAGCTCAGGGCCCAGCGCGGCAGCCCGAAACCCGCCGCGAAGGCCAGGCCGACAGCCGCAATCAATCCGCCGCCCGCCAGCATCGCGATCGCAAAGGCAAAGGCGGCGAGAACGCCGGAAGCGACCATGAATTTCTGTGTTGTCCAGGTCAGGCCGGCCTGGGTGAGACGGCTGCTGAGCGGGATCTTCTTTTCCTTCTGGCGACGCGCCTCGAGTTCCTTCAGCGACCCTTCGACCTGTTCGCGGCGAGAGCGCTGGTTTTTGTCGACATTGCGCGCAGCCGGCTCCGACTTCGCGACGGACGACCGGCGATGCTCGGCTTTTCTTTCTCCCGACAGCATGGGATAAAGAAAAACCCACGAGATACCGCCGACGGTGGTGGTCGCGAGAAAAGCCAGTGCGAGCGCTTGGATGTTCATGGCCCGCTCCTTCAAACCTCTGTGGTGACTTCAGCGGCATCGAGCGCGGCAGCGAGCCGCTTCTCTTCGCCGTAATATCTTGCGCGATCCCAGAAGCGCGGCCGTCCGATGCCGGTCGAGCGATGTCGGCCGATGATGTGGCCGTTGGCGTCCTCGCCGACCATGTCGTAGAGGAACAGGTCCTGGGTAATGATGGTATCGCCTTCCATGCCCATCACCTCGGTGATGTGCGTGATGCGCCGCGAGCCGTCGCGCAGCCGGGCTGCCTGGATGATGACGTCGATCGAGGCGCAGATCATCTCGCGGATCGTCCGTGACGGAAGCGAAAATCCGCCCATCGTGATCATCGATTCGCAACGCGACAGGGCTTCGCGGGGATTGTTGGCGTGCAGCGTTCCCATCGACCCGTCATGGCCGGTGTTCATAGCCTGCAGCAGGTCGAACGCCTCCGGTCCGCGGACTTCGCCGACGATGATGCGTTCAGGACGCATGCGGAGGCAGTTACGGACCAGTTCGCGCATCGAGACCTGACCTTCACCCTCGATGTTGGGTGGACGGGTTTCCAGGCGCACCACATGAGGTTGCTGCAGCTGAAGTTCCGCGGCGTCTTCGCAGGTAATGACACGTTCGTCGTGCTCGATGAATTGGGTGAGGCAGTTGAGCAGCGTGGTCTTGCCGGAGCCGGTACCGCCCGAGATCAGAACGTTGCAGCGGACGCGGCCGATGATCTGCAGAATCTCCGCGCCTTCCGGCGAGATCGCTCCGAACTTCACCAGCTGGTCCAGGGTCAGCTTGTCTTTTTTGAAT
>Ga0137415_10008522_pt1 | contig 10162 bp, 5 predicted proteins | sample CZODoug3_1_1_16f_FD_183082 | JGI IMG/M metagenome (GOLD analysis project Ga0137415, IMG submission 183082) | Vadose zone soil fungal communities from Angelo Coast Range Reserve, California, USA - CZODoug3_1_1_16fungal (Hybrid Assembly) | ecosystem: Environmental > Terrestrial > Soil > Vadose... | reverse complement strand
CGTTGAACCGCTGCGCGCCAATCAGCTTCTGGTTGCACATCGACGCGGGGAACTGCTCGCCCGGCGTACATTTGCCGTGCCAGCCGGGAATCTGCTGGTAGCTCAGCTTCCCGTCCTTCTTCCCGTTACCGTTGGTGCCGGTCCGGTCGGAGAAGCTGGCGCTCTCGGGCCAGATGCCGGAGTCGATGACGCCGACGATGATTTCGTCACCGGCGCGCGCCGTCCCCCCGAGCTGATCCCAGAGCCCGCCGGGCGCGTCGAGACCGAGGAAGGCAGGCGTGGACGAGGTATCGGCAAACACCTCTTCGTCCTTGCTGACATTCAGCACGCCGGCCGTCGATCGCAGCGCCGCGGCCTGCGCGTCGGACAGTTCCGCCGCGAAACCATGGAAGGTGTAGTGATAGTCGTAGACCTTGCGGGCGCCGCCGACGACGGCGAGCGCCTGGTCGTGCCGCGAATCGAGATAGCCGGCGTAGCGAACGACCCCCGCGCCCAGCGGGTCGATCTTCTGGCCACGATTCGCCTTGGTGGCGGGCTGCCCGGCGATGTCGCCGGTGTACGAGACGACCGGCTGTTCCGCCATCTGCACGATGTAGAGGTTGCTCGTCCGCCGGGCGGCGTTGCCGGCGCCGCCGGCGACGCGGCGCGCGTCGTCCTGGTCGGCGTGGATGTGGCCCGGAAGGTAAAGGGCTGCGGCGGCCAGCATAGCGGCCGCGGCGATATTGCGCGTGCGAGGAAACATCAAGATCCTCCTCAACGGGTCTCAGGGTACCGATTCAATTGGTTCGGCGAACGAAAGACAGTAACCGTGCCACCGCGTCCCGTCAAGAGGAGGCGTGCACACTGTTCGCGTGACCGGGACAAAGTCTGCCCCTGCGGCGACTAAACCACGCGGGCGCCGATCACCAGACGTGGACCCGGTCGGCGGGCAGCAGATACAGGCGCTGGCCCGCCTTCACGTCGAACGGCGCGTACCAGGCATCGAGGTTGCGGACCGTGTCGGCGCGGTACTCGTCGAGCGCATGGCCGTCGGTGAGCACCTGCTGGCGCGCCGCCTCCTCGCGCGTCTTCGACTGCCAGCTCTGGCCGAAGCTGAGGAAGAAGGTGCGGTCGTCGGTGCCGCCGCCGGCGCGGTAGGCGTCGTGCGCCGCCGAGAGCCCGGCGGCATCGGCAATGTTCTCGCTCAGCGTGAGCTGCCCGTTCTCGCGGAGATCGGGAAACGGCGAGTAGCCGCCGTACTGCGCCACCAGCTTCGTGGACGCCGCCTTGAAGTGGGCGAGGTCCTCGGGCGTCCACCAGTTGGCGAGGCGGCCAGAGGCGTCGAACTGGCTGCCCTGGTCGTCGAAGCTGTGGCTGATCTCGTGGCCGATGCTGGCGCCGATGGCGCCGTAGCGCGCCGCCGCGTCTGCCTGTGGATCGTAAAACGGCGGCTCGAGGATGGCGGCGGGCGTCGCGCCCCGACACGCGAAAGGGGTCGGCATGCTTGCTGCGGTCCTTGTCTCCGGCTGCGCGGTCGGTCCGGATTTCGAACCGCCGCCGCCGCCGGACATCGCCCGCTATACGGACGCCAGATTGCCGACGGCGACTGTCTCGTCCGAGACCAGGGGCGGCGAAGCGCAGTATTTCTCGTTCGGCCGCGACCTTCCCGGCGAATGGTGGACGCTCTTCCATTCGCGACACCTCAATCGGCTGATCGAGCGGGCCATTGCGGAGAATGCCAATCTGCAGGCCGCGCAATTGACGTTGCGGCAAGCGCAGGAAAACGCCGCCGCCCAGGCCGGCACGCTGCTGCCTACAGTCGATGCGAACGGGTCAGGCGCCCGCCAGCAAATATCGCCCGCCCAATTCGGGGGGAGCGGGGCGCCGCTTCTCTTCAGCTTGTTCAACACGACGGTGAATGTTTCCTATGCACTTGACGTCTGGGGAGGAAAGCGGCGTGCACTGGAGGCGAGCCAGGCACAGGCCGATTATCAGCGGTTCCAGGTTGAAGCCACCTTTCTGACGCTGACCGCCAACGTCGTCACGACAGCGATCCAGGAGGCGTCGCTTCGCGGCCAGATCAAGGCAACGCAGGACATCATCAAGGGCCAGACTGAGCAGCTTGAAGTATTGCGCGGGCAATTCAACCTTGGCGGCGTGCCGCGGTCGGACGTGCTCGCTCAGGAGGCGGACCTTGCGGCGACTCAGGCGACCTTGCCGCCGCTCGAGAAGCAGCTTGAGCAACAGCGCAGCCTGCTGGCGACCTTGACGGCGCGGTTTCCCAATGAGGCCGACCGCGAGGCATTTACAATCGCCTCCCTGACGCTGCCGCGGAACCTGCCGGTGAGCCTGCCCTCCCGTCTGGTCGAGCAACGTCCCGATATTCGGGCCGCGGAAGAGCAGCTGCATCAAGCGAGCGCAAATGTGGGAGTGGCGACCGCCAATTTGCTGCCCCAGTTCAATATCACCGGCGACTACGGCAGCACGGCGCTCAAGTTTGGGAGCCTGTTCTCGCCCGCGACCGCGGTCTGGAGCATAGGCGGGAGCGTGGCGCAACCCCTCTTCCATGGCGGCACGTTATTGCATCAGAAGCAGGCGGCCATCGCAGCCTTCGAGGCCGCGAAGGCGCAATATCGCGATACCGTGCTCAACGCCGTTCGCAATGTCTCGGATTCATTACGGGCGATCCAGACCGACGCCGTCACGCTCCGCGCCCAGGAGCGTGCCGCGCGCACGGCGAATGACAGCCTTGCTTTGGCGCGCGAGCAGTTCAAAGCCGGTGCCATTACCTACCTGACGCTCTTGAACGCTCAACGGACCCAGCAGCAGGCATTGATCGGGCTCGCCCAGGCGCAGGCCGCGCGCTACGCCGATACCGCGGCCCTGTTTCAGGCGCTCGGCGGCGGGTGGTGGAATCGGCGCGACGTGCCATCGAAGGATGCAACGGTCGCATCGGGCCAAGGGTGAAAGCTCACCCTTCCCTCCTCCGCCAGCGGGGGGAGGGAAGGGTGGGGGCAGCCGGCATGGCGAGCCGCCCGTCGCCGGCAGCGCAAGGAGAGGGTAGAATGACCAAACGCATGATAATCATGCTGATTGCGGTTGGACTGGTGTTCGGAGGGGTCTTTGGCTTTCAGATTTTCAAGAATGCCATGATCAAGAAGTTCATGTCCGCCATGCCGCAGCCGCCGCAGACCGTCTCCACCGTCACGGCGGCGATGCAAGAATGGCAGCCGCAGATCGAGGCGGTCGGAAGCCTGCGCGCCGTCAATGGCGCCGACCTCGCGTTCGAGGTGTCCGGGATCGTCAAGGAGCTGCATTTCAAATCGGGAGACGACGTCGCTGCCGGCGACATCCTCCTGACGCTGCGCGCCGACGATGATAGTGCCAAGCTCGAAGCGCTCAAGGCCACCGCCGCTCTCAGCGAAATCGTCCATCAGCGCGACCAGGAGCAGTTCAAGATCAAGGCAGTGAGCCAGGCGACGCTCGATGCTGACGCCGCAAACCTGAAGAACGCCAAGGCGCAGGTCGCCGAGCAGCAGGCCGTCGTGGACAAAAAGACGCTGCGGGCGCCGTTTGCGGGCCACCTCGGCGTGCGTGTCGTCGATATCGGTCAATATATCAGCGCCGGGACCGCGGTCGTAACCCTGCAGGCGCTCGACCCGATCTATGCCGACTTCTTTCTGCCGCAGCAGGCGCTCAACCAAATCCGGCTTGAGCAGGTTGTGACCATCAAGATCGACACCTATCCGAACGGAGATTTCGCTGGGACCATCACGGCGATCAACCCCAAGGTCGACCCGGCAACCCGCAACGTCCAGGTCCGCGCCACGTTGAAAAATCCAGACCGGCTCCTGCTGCCTGGAATGTATGCAAGCGTCAACGTCGCAGCCGGCGGCAAGCAACGCTATCTCACCCTTCCGCAGACCGCCGTGACCTACAATCCCTACGGGGAGACGATCTACGTGGTGGATGACAAGGGGCAGGACCCGCAAGGCCGGCCACAATTGATCGCGCGGCAGGTCTTCGTTACCGCCGGTTTGAAGCGCGGAGACCAGGTGGCGATCCTCTCCGGCGTCGAGGAAGGCCAAACCGTCGTCACCGCCGGCCAGATGAAGCTTCGCAACGGCTCGCCGCTCGTGATCGACAACACGATTCGACCGACGGCCGATGCCAACCCAACTCCGATAGACCAATAGCAATCCGATGCGCTTCACCGACATCTTCGTCCGGCGCCCTGTGCTGGCATCCGTCGTCAGCTTGATGATCCTTGTGCTGGGGGTGCGGTCCTATTACTCGCTCCCCGTGCTCCAATTCCCCCGCACCTCAAACACGGTGGTCACCGTGACGACCACGTTTTACGGCGCCGATCCCGATGTCATCGCGGGATTCATCACGACGCCGCTTGAGAACGCCATCGCCCAGGCGAATGGCATCGACTACATGACGTCGAGCAGTACGCCGGGGGTGAGCATCATCACCGTCAACCTGCGACTCAATTACGATGGCGACAAGGCGCTGACCGAGATCAGCACCAAGGTCAGCTCGGTGCTCAACCAGCTTCCGCCCGGATCGCAACAACCGACATTCACCGTAAAGGTCGGCCAGACCATCGACGCCATGTATATCGGCTTCAGCAGCGATGTGCTTGGCGCCAACAAGATTACCGACTACCTCATCCGCGTCGTGCAGCCAAAATTGCAGGCGGTGCCGGGCGTGCAGACCGCGGAACTCCTCGGCGCGAAGGTTTTCGCACTACGGGCGTGGCTCGATCCCAACAAGCTGACGGCCTACGGCTTGACCGGCGCCGATGTCACCCAGGCGCTTGTCGGCAACGACTACATTTCGGGGATCGGCACCACCAAGGGCCAGATGGTCCAAGTCAGCCTCACCGCCTCGACGAGCCTGCATTCGGTCGAGGAATTCAAAAACCTGGTCGTCAAGCAGACCGACACCGCCCTGGTGAGGTTGCGCGACATCGCCAACGTCGTGCTCGGCGCCGAAGAGTACGAATCGGAGGTCGGCTTCGACGGCAAGAAGGCGGTTTATGTCGGCATCCAGGTTGCGCCGGCCGCGAACCTGCTCGATGTCATCAAAGGTGTGCGCGACGTCTTTCCGGGCATCGTGTCGCAATTGCCGCAGGGGCTCTCCGGCGAGATCGTCTACGACTCGACCGAATTTGTGAACAGCGCCATCAATGAAGTCGTCAGCAGCCTGCTTCAGGCGCTGGTGATCGTAACACTCGTGGTGTTTGCGTTCCTGGGCTCGGTACGATCGGCATTGATACCGACGATCGCCATCCCGCTGTCGCTGGTCGGTACATTCACGGTCATGCTGGCGCTTGGCTATTCGATCAACCTCCTGACCCTGCTGGCGCTGGTGCTCGGCATCGGCCTCGTGGTGGATGATGCGATCATCGTCGTCGAAAATGTGAACCGGCATCTGGCGGCCGGGATGGCGCCGATCCCCGCCGCGATCGTAGCCGCACGCGAACTGGGCGGGCCGATCATCGCCATGACCGTGGTGCTGGTTGCCGTGTATGTGCCGATCGGATTTCAGAGCGGCTTGACCGGTGCGTTGTTTGCCGAGTTCGCGTTCTCACTGGTCGGCGCCGTTACGGTCTCCGGCGTGATCGCCTTGACGCTGTCGCCGATGATGAGCTCGCGGCTGCTGACGGGCGAGGCCCGTAAAGGCCGGCTGGTCGCGTTCGTCGATCGCCAATTCGAGCGGCTGCACCGGCGCTATCTGTCGACGCTGCATGGCAGCCTGAACTACCTGCCGGTCACGACCGTCTTCGCCGCGATCGTGCTCGGCAGCATCTACTTCCTCTATGCCGGCGCCAAGAACGAACTCGCGCCGATGGAGGACCAGGGCGTGATCATCACCTCATCCTTAACATCGCCCGATTCGACGCTGCAGCAGCGGCGGATGTATGGACGGCAGATCTTCGAAGTCTTCGCCAAGCACCCAGAAACTGCCCATGTCTTCCAGCTCGACGTCCCCGGGCAGAACATTGGCGGCGACGTCTTCAAGCCATGGGACCAGCGCAAGCTGACGACTGTCCAGCTCCAGCCCATGCTGCAGCAGGAGCTGGCCGAGGTCGCGGGCGCCCGCACCGTGGCATTTCAGCCGCCGCCGCTGCCGGGCAGCTTCGGCCTGCCGGTCCAGTTCGTGATCCAGACCACCGATCCGTTCGAGCGGCTCAACGACGTCGCCCACGAATTCCTCGATGCGGCGGTGAAGAGCGGCATGTTCATTTTCCTCGATACCGACCTCAAACTCGACCTGCCGCAGGCCGTCGTCACCATCGATCGCGACAAGACCGCGCAATTAGGCCTCAAAATGAGCGATGTCGGCGGCAACCTGGCAGCGATGCTGGGGGGCGGCTACGTCAATTACTTCAGCCTGGCGGGACGCTCCTACAAGGTGATCCCGCAGGTCCAGCAGCGCTATCGGCTCAATACGCAGCAGTTGCTCGACTACAATATCCGCACCGCGAGCGGCGCCGCGGTGCCGCTGTCGACGGTCGCCACCATCACCACCAAGACGGTTCCGGAATCGCTCAATCACTTCCAGCAGCTCAACAGCGCCACGATTCAGGGCGTTGCCATGCCGTTCGTCGCCGCCGGCGACGCGATTGAATTTATGAAGGACCTTGCGGCGAGAACGCTGCCGCAAGGCTACAGCGTCGATTATGCCGGCCTATCGCGCCAGTACGTACAGGAATCGACCGGATTTGCCACCACATTCGGATTCGCGCTGATCATTATCTTTCTCGCGCTTGCGGCGCTGTTCGAGAGCTTCCGCGATCCGATGATCATTCTGGTTTCGGTGCCGATGTCGATTGCAGGCGCGCTGATCTTCATCAGCCTCGGCATCGGCAGTGCGACTCTCAACATCTACACCGAGGTCGGCCTCGTGACGCTGATGGGGCTCATCAGCAAGCACGGCATTCTGATCGTCGAATTTGCCAATGAGCTGCAGATGCAAGGCAAGACCAAGCGCGAGGCCGTCGAGCTTGCGAGCGGCATCCGCCTGCGCCCGATCCTGATGACGACCGCCGCCATGGTGCTCGGCGTCATCCCGCTGATCACCGCGACCGGCGCCGGCGCCGTGTCGCGGTTCAACATGGGCCTCGTGATCGCGTCCGGACTGGCGGTCGGAACGCTGTTCACGCTGTTCGTCGTCCCGGCGGTCTATCTGCTGATCGCGACCGATCATTCGCGCACGGGCAAAGTGGGCGCGGAATTTGCCGATGTGCCGTCTCATTAGTACCTCTGCACAGAGGTTTCGACGAATTGTCCGAGCGGACTGCCTTGCATGTGTCAGTCGGAATGAGATGCCAGCGGACAGCCGGTTTTGACCCCAAGCTGCCATTCGCCGCGGCGGCTTGACAACGCAGGCCCAAGAATTACAAAGCAGGCCCAAGGATTTCTACTTTCGGTAGATATTTCATAAAAAGCTTTGCGTTGGGGGGCAGATTTCATGCCGATCCTGCGGATCAATCAACAGCATGGTGATGCGCCTCATTACTATCGGATCGAGATCACGGCAACCGATATTCCAAATTTTGCGCCGCTGCAGTTCAGCCGCGACATCACCTTCGAACTCACGCCGCAGGATGGCGAGCGCATCCGCTGGTATCTTGAGGACTATCTCCAATTCGACGAAGACCCGGCGCCGCAAATCGCCAGAGGTGTCGAAGCGTTGATGGCCGAATGCGGCGACGGGCTGTTTCGCAGCCTGTTTGAAGAGGCGCACCGGGGCATCCAGCTTGGACGATGATTGAGCCGCATCTCTCCGCAACCCGAGTTGAGGTCACGACCGGCACCTCCGAGGCAACCGCGATCCCGTGGGAACTGATCCGCAACCCGCACACCGGAACGTTCCTTGCCCTCTCCGCCGCATCCTTTGTGCGCACCCAGCGCGAGACCCAGATCACGCTCGCGCCGGCTGGCGAAGCGGAGAAGGTTCGCATCCTGCTGGTGATCTGTCGGCCGCAGGGCGGTGAGGACGTGCCGTTTCGGTCCGTGGCCGGCCGTCTGGTGACGCGGCTCAACGACGATGCCCGCAATGCCTTCGACCTCGACGTGTTGCGTCCGCCGACCTACGAACAACTTGCCGAGACGCTGCGGCTGGCCAAGGAGCGCGGGCGGCCCTACCACATCGTCCATTTCGATGGCCATGGCGTTTATGCCGAGGAAGAACGCCTCGCCGAGGCCGGCAAGGTTCTCAACAACCTGAAGCTCAAGGGCGATGGCCCCCCTGGCCGGCGCGGCTTCCTGGCGTTCGAAGACCCAGCGAACAAGGAGAACAGCAAGTTCGTCGATGGCTTCCGGTTGGGGGCGCTGCTCAAGGCATCAGGTGTTCCTGTTCTCGTCCTCAACGCCTGCCAATCCGCCTTTGCGGAGGCGCCGGCTGCACCGGATCAGGCCAGGCCCGAAGCGGCGCGCGCCGAGATCGAAGCCTACGGCTCGCTGGCGCAGGCGGTGGTGGAGGCGGGCGCCGCCGGCGTGGTCGCCATGCGCTATTCGGTTTATGTCGTGACCGCCGCGCAATTCGTGGCCGAGCTTTACGGTGCGCTCGCGCGCGGCCGCGGGCTGGGCGAGGCGGTGACATGGGCGCGCAAGAACCTGCATGATCAGCCCGAGCGCCGCATCGCCTATGCGGCGCGGCCGTTGCAGGATTGGTCGGTGCCGGTGGTGTGGGAGCGCGCGCCGCTGCGGCTCTGGCCGCAGAAGCCCGACGCTCCGTCGCTCAAGTTCACCCTCGACGACGGCGCGGGCGCCACGCCGGGCGTGCTTGATGAGGCGCTGCCGGCGCGGCCGGATGTCGGCTTCTTCGGCCGCGACGAGACGCTCTATGCGCTCGACCGCGCCTTCGACACCCACCGGATCGTGCTGCTGCACGCCTTTGCGGGCAGCGGCAAGACCTCGACCGCGGCGGAGTTCGCGCGCTGGTATGCGCTGACCGGCGGGGTCGAGGGGCGGGTGTTGTTTTCGAGCTTCGAGCGCCACCTGCCGCTCGCCCGCGTGCTCGACAAGATCGGCGCGGAGTTCGGCCAAGCGTTGGAGGCGAACGGCATCCACTGGAACGCCATCACCGATCCGGCGCGGCGGCGAAGCATCGCCCTGCAAGTGCTGCAACAGGTGCCGGTGCTGTGGATCTGGGACAATGTCGAGCCGGTCACCGGCTTTCCGGCTGGCACCGCATCCGACTGGAGCGCCGCCGAGCAGCAGGAGTTGCGCGCGTTCCTGAGCGCGGCGCGCGAGACCAAGGCCAAATTCCTGCTGACCTCGCGCCGCGACGAAGCGGCGTGGCTCGGCGAACTGCCGCGGCGCGTGCGGGTGCCGCCGATGCCGATGCAGGAGCGCCTGCAGCTTGCCGGCGCCATCGTGGAACGCCGCGGCAAGCGGCTGGCCGACCTGCCGGAGCTGACGCCGCTATTGAGGTTCACGCGCGGCAACCCCCTGACCATTCTCGTCACGCTGGGCGAGGCGCTGCGCGCGGGCATCGATACGCCCGCACGGCTCGACGCTTTTGTCGCCGCCTTGCACCGCGGCGAAGTCGCGTTCGAGGACGAAGCGAGCGAGGGCCGCTCAAAATCGCTCGGCGCGTCACTGTCCTATGGCTTCGGCACTGCGTTCGCCGACGACGAGCGCAAGATTTTGGCGCTGCTGCATCTGTTCCAGGGTTTCGTCGATGTTCGGGCGCTGCAGCTGATGGGCAACCCCGAGGTCGAATGGTGTCTTGCGGCGGTGCGCAGGCTGACCCGCGAACGCGGCATCGCGCTGCTCGACCGGGCCGCCGAGATCGGCCTGCTCCACGCCCATGGCCGCGGCTATTACGGCATCCACCCGGCACTGCCCTGGTATTTTCGCGCGCTGTTTTCGCGCGATTTCCCGGAGGAGACCGGCGACGCCAACCGCGCCCGTCGCGCCTTCGTCGAGGCGATGGGGGCACTCGGCGACTTTTATGCCAGGACATATCAGGACGGCCGCCGCGAAGTCTTGTCGGCCGTTGCCGCGGAGGAAGACAATCTGCTTGTGGCTTGGCGCATCGCCCGCGCCCACGGCTGGTGGGACCAGGTCATCTCCGTCATGCAGGGTCTGCGGACTTTGTACGAGGAGACCGGCCGCGGCGCGGCGTGGCGTCGGCTGGTGGATGACGTGGTGCCGGACTTTAT
>Ga0137415_10008521_pt1 | contig 10162 bp, 7 predicted proteins | sample CZODoug3_1_1_16f_FD_183082 | JGI IMG/M metagenome (GOLD analysis project Ga0137415, IMG submission 183082) | Vadose zone soil fungal communities from Angelo Coast Range Reserve, California, USA - CZODoug3_1_1_16fungal (Hybrid Assembly) | ecosystem: Environmental > Terrestrial > Soil > Vadose... | reverse complement strand
CATCGGCGATGGCTATTGGTTCGTCGACAAGGTGTCCGCTTACGCGAAGGAGCGCATCGTATTCGGCCGGCCAATTGGACAGAACCAGGGCGTGCAGTTTCCGATCGCGCGCGCGTTCGTCAACGTCGAGGCGGCAAGCCTGATGCGTTTCGAGGCCGCGCGCCGTTTCGATGCGCACGAGCCGTGCGGCGCGCAGGCGAACATGGCGAAGCTGCTGGCGGCCGATGCATCGTGGGAGGCGGCCAATGCATGTCTGCAATTCCACGGTGGGTTCGGTTTTGCGTGCGAATACGACGTCGAGCGTAAGTTCCGTGAAACGCGGCTCTATCAAGTCGCGCCGATTTCGACGAACCTGATTCTCTCCTACGTGGCCGAGCACATTCTCGATTTGCCGCGGTCGTTCTAGGCGAGGCGCACATGAGACCACTCGACGGTATCAAGGTCGTCACACTCGAGCATGCGGTCGCCGCACCCTTCTGCACGCGCCAGCTCGCCGATCTTGGCGCGCGCGTGATCAAGGTGGAGCGCCCGGGCGTGGGCGACTTCGCGCGCGGCTACGATGAACGCGCACGCGGACTGTCGTCGCATTTCGTCTGGACCAACCGCGCGAAGGAAAGCCTCTCGCTCGATCTCAAGCAGCCCGAGGCGGCGAAGATTCTCGATGCGCTCCTCGTCGATGCGGACGTGTTCGTGCAAAATCTCGCGCCCGGCGCGGCGGATCGGCTCGGCCTCGGTTACGAGACCTTGAGCGCAAAAGCTCCACGATTGATTGTCTGCGATATTTCCGGATATGGCGCGAACGGCCCCTATCGCGACAAGAAGGCCTACGATTTACTGATCCAGAGCGAATCCGGTTTCCTGTCGATCACCGGTTCGCCCGGTGAACCTGCCAAAGCCGGTTGCTCGATCGCCGATATCGCGGCGGCCATGTACGCGTATTCGAACATTCTGAGCGCGCTGCTGCTCCGCCCGCGCACGGGTCGCGGTTGCCGGATCGAGGTGTCCATGCTCGAAAGCATGGTCGAGTGGATGGGCTATCCGCTTTATTACACAGTCGATGCCCAGACGCCGCCGCCATTGTCGGGCGCGGCGCACGCGACGATCTATCCGTACGGGCCGTTTCCCGCCGGGGACGGCAAGACGGTGATGCTCGGGCTGCAGAACGAACGCGAATGGAAACTGTTTTGCGACCAGGTGCTCGTGCAACCCGAACTCGCGACCGACGCGCGCTTCGCATCCAATTCGAAACGCGCAGACGCGCACGCGCGCGAAGCCCTGCATGCGCTGATCGTCGAGGCATTCAGCAGGTTGAGCGCCGCACAGGTCATCGAGCGGCTCGACGCGGCGGGCATTGCCAACGCACAGGTCAACGCGCTGCGCGACGTGTGGGAGCATCCACAGTTGGCAGCACGCGAGCGCTGGCGCGAAGTCGGCACCCCGGTGGGCACGATTCCGGCCCTGTTGCCACCCGGGCTGCCGTCAACCGCCGAACCCCGCATGGGCCCAGTCCCCGCCCTTGGCGAGCATACCGATGCGATCCTCCGCGAACTTGGCTACGGCAGCGCGCAGATCGATGCGCTCCGCGCCGCCGGTACCATCTAAACATCAGCGAGCTTCACGAGCACCACCAGCTTCACGAGCACCACCAGACAGAGGCACGGGGCGCGACTGCTTGACCGTGCGGAGCACGAAGCTGGAGTTCACGTCGGCCACGCCGGATGCATTGAGCAGCTTGTCCAGAAGGAAGCGCGAGAAGTGGTCGAGATCGGCCACGCACACGTGAAGCAGGTAGTCCATGTCGCCCGTCAAGGCGAAGCAGGCAATGACCTCGTCCCAGCGATTCACGCGTTCGACGAAGCGCTCGATGATCGCCGTGCCGTGCTTCTCGAGCTGCACGCGCACCAGTGCTTGAAGGCCCAGCCCCACCGCCCGCAAATCGACCTGCGCGCTGTATCCCGTGATCACCTTCTCGGCCTCAAGCCGTTGAAGGCGCCGCAGACACGGTGACGGTGAAATGTTCACCCGCTCGGCGAGCTCCGCATTGGTGATGCGGCCCTCCCGCTGGAGTACGTCGAGCATGCGCAGATCGGTGTCGTCGAGGCGGGTTGAGGGCATTTTATTCCCCTGACAAGGCCATTTTGAGCAATTTTATTGCTCATTTATGCCACTTAGAGGCAACAACGCAAGGAAATTGCCCCTGCTGTGAGCTAAACCATCGGCATGTTGCGAAGCCTGGAGCATCAGCGGACCGATCGGGGATACGTGCCGGTGTACACGACCAGCGTGGTCGAGCAGCCCTGGTCGAAGTATTCGCGGGTGGACAATGATGTGTGGGGCGCCTTGTTCCAGAGGCAGCGCGAGGTGTTGCCGGGGCGCGCATGCCGCGAATGGTTGGAGAGCGTGGAGCGGCTGGCCATGGGCCCGTACGCCATCCCGAGGTTTTCGGATCTGAATAAAGTGCTCCGCCGCGCGACGGATTGGGAGCTCATCGGCGTCGAGGGGCTCCTGCCCGAGCGCGCATTTTGCGAACACTTGGCGAACCGAAAGTTTCCGGTCACCTGGTGGATCCGCAAGCCGGAGCAGCTCGACTACATTGCGGAGCCGGATCTCTTTCACGATCTTTTCGGGCACGTACCGCTGCTGCTCAATCCCGTGTTCGCCGATTACATGCAGGCATACGGGGCGGGCGGGGTGAAGGCATCGGACATCGGGCCGGAGGCGCTCATGAACCTGACGCGCCTCTATTGGTACACGGTGGAGTTCGGGTTGATTCGCACGAGTGAGGGGCTGCGCACCTACGGGGCGGGCATCCTGAGCTCCAAGGGCGAGTCGATTCATTGCCTCGAGTCGGCCGCGCCGAATCGTATCGGCTTCGATTTGCAGCGGGTGATGCGCACGCGCTACCGCATCGACACTTATCAAAAGACGTATTTCGTCATCGACAGCTTCGAATCGCTCTTCACCGACACGCGACCGGACCTCACGCCGATCTACGCCAAACTGCGCGATGTGTTGCCGCACGCCGCGGGCGACGTTCTCCCGAACGATCGCGTCTACCACCGCGGAACGGGCGAAGGCTGGGCACACGACGCCGACACCTGAGCACACGTCCCGATGCATGCCACGCCTCCCATCTCAGAGTTAACGGAAAAGAAGGCCGTTGACCATGGCGCGGTCGCGCGGCATCTTTTCGGGAACCTTCCGCGCCGGCGCTTGTCCCAGTCGATGGGCACCAATCGATGCGGGCGCGCGCGAGCGGCGCGAAAGGACAGGTATGCGATGACGACGGCGGCGACGTTTTCCGCGGACGAATTCTTTGGTTCCCTCGAGCGCGAAGACCTCGATGTCATCGAGGCCACACTCTCATGGGGAAACGATGTGCTCTCCGTTCGACACCTGCCCGAGGGCTCGGTGGTCTCCGTCGGAGAGCATGCACAATGCACCTTTTTCGTTCCCGCCTCCCAATTGGGTAGCGATCGCGTCGAAGTGCTCTCGGCGGGCAGCACCGCGCTCCGACGCGATCAACCGCTCACGATGGCCCTCGGCGCCTTCAGCGTCGGTCTGCGCCTGGTTCCCGCGGGGCGCCGCGTGCCTGCCGGCGCGTGGGGACGCTTGAAGGAGAGCGCCCTCGGGGCCGTGGGAACTTCGTTTGCCGCGCACGCGATGATCCTGGGATCCCTGGCGATGTTCCTTCCCCAACTCGGCGTGACCGACGACGACGCCATCTTGCGCGATCAGCTCTTCACCATGCAGAAGTACCTGGCGAGCGCCGCGGAGCGCGAGCGCGATGCGCTTCAGGACAGCGTCCGCGGTGAAAGCTCGGGCGGCGAATCGGGCACCGCCGGGCACGAGGCGCGCGGCGAATCGGGGGCGATCGGCAAACCCATCTCACCGCAGACGAATGGCCATTGGAGCGCCAAAGGCGACGCCGATCCGCGCGAGGCGACCTTGTCGCGCGATCAGATGAAGGAACTGGCACGCGATTTCGGATTGCTCGGTATACTGAATACCTGGCCGCTCACGGACCCGAATGCCCCGGTGGTGCCCTGGGGTGAGACACTGAATGGCGCGGACCGAGAGAGCCATCTCGGTGCGATGTGGGGCGCCGACGCACTGGAAAACTGGGGCCCGGGGGGCCTCGGCCTATTGGGCGTCGGCGAAGGGGGCGGCTGCGAAGGAGATCCGAGCCATTGCAGGGGAGTCGGCCTTACCGACGTCGGTAGATTGGGACATTCGCTGACGGATGATTTCGGATCGTGCACGACTCCCAATTGCGATGTGCGAGGCCGCGGCCAAGGTCGCCTTCGCGGCGCGCACGCGACGAAAGGGCCGATGTTTCGTTGGTGCAGTGACCAAGCGTGCGGTTTCGAAACGAATGGGCGCATCCCTCCCGAGGTCATTCAACGCATCGTGCGCCAAAACGCCGGCCGCTATCGATTGTGTTACGAGCAAGGCCTTCGCAACAATCCGAACCTCTCGGGCCACGTGCGCGTGAAGTTCGTGATCGACCACGGCGGCGCCGTATCGGTCGCGCAAGACGGCGGAAGCGACATCCCCGACGAGAAAGTTCGAAGTTGCGTGGTCCAGAGCTTTTACGCCCTGTCCTTCCCGAGCCCCGAAGGCGGCACGGTGCGCGTCGCTTATCCGATTATCTTCAGTCCTTCGGAGTGAACGCTGGACGGCGCGAGCTTACGATTCTCGCGCCTTTCGAATTTCGGCAATCTCGGCGAGATCCAGCAAGTCCTTGGCACGCCCCGCCGCTCTTTTCGATTTCTCCAGGGCGTCGAGACTCAGGATGTTCACTTCCATGTCGAAGAGTTCGATTTGGACGGCGTCGACGGCGGCGTCCTCGTACGTGCCGATGCCAGGCACTTCACCGAGCAAGTCGAGATCACCCGCGGTCGTGGCCAGCGTGAAGTTCAGACCCGAGCGAAGCGAAAGCGCGTCCAACACAAAAGGCAACTCTGGGGGCGCCCCACGCAACGTAGGACGGAACTGGGTGAGTGCCTTCTCGAGTCGCGTCAGGTTGTCACGATTCCTCGCATAACAGATATCGAGATCCTCGGTGACGCGGCTAGATCCGCTGGCGACGAGGGCTACGCCGCCGATAACGACATACTGCACGCCGTGCTCATGGAGCGCGGCGAGGACCGTTCGAAGATCGGTTCGCATGGGCTGAACGAAGCTCCTGCACGAGGTCGAGTGTTCGCAGCATCTTCTCCACCCGCTCGGTCGGTGTGAGTTGGAGGTTCGCACGGATGATGGTGGCGTCGACACCCGACGCGATGTGTTCGAAAACGCGTTGATCCCACGTCTTGTCGGTATCGTCGCCCATGCGGTCATCGTATCTCTCGGTCGCCAGAAGCGCCGGGGAAAAATTCGGAACGCCAGCAGGTTGCATACAAGTCACCTGACCTCCACGGAGACGAAGCTAGAGTCCGGCGCCTGGGAGGCGAACCATGGACGCGTTTTCGCGGCGGCAAGTTCTACAAATTTTGGGGGCTGGGGCGTTGGGGGTCGGCTGCAGCTCGAGCGACGCGTCGCCATCCGACGCATGGGCATTGCGGCAGCCATCGCCTTGCCTCTGGTAACTTCCCTCGTCGCCCCTACTCCAGCCCAGGCAGCGTCCTGCCTGCATGGCGGCTCGCCATGCACCAGCAATGCGCAGTGCGTTTTGCCCAACGCCGTTATCCCCCAGAGCGCCTGGTCCGCGCCTGCGCAGCACCTGCTGCAATATATTCCACAACCTAATCTCTCAGGATCTTTGTTTTCTGCGTCCAGCGAGAATCTCACGCTTCGCGATGACAAGACTTCTCTCCGCCTGGATGGGAGCACGCAGTGGGGATTACTGTCTGCCTACTACTTCTTCGACGACTACGCCGTAAACAACCCCTATCCGACCCAACAGGGGGGCGCAAATGTTCCTGGCTTCAACGCCATGAACATAGGACGCGCACAACTTCTAACCCTGGGAAACGTGCGCTCGTTCGGGTCCCGTACGGTTAACGAATTTCATTTTTCACTGGTACGTGATGTGAATATCCTGGGTAATCCGCTCGGCGGAGTCGGACCGAAACTCGTTGATCAGGGCTTCGTGACCTCTCAGGGAACCACCAGCATCATTCCCAACCGGCCGCACATCGAGGGAATCGAAAATACGATCTTTAACAGCTATACGATCGGCATCGACATCACTGGGCTGAACCAGTACGACAATACTTTTGAGTTCCGGGATAGTCTTTCGCGCGTCGTTGACACACACGTCATTAAGTTCGGCGGCGAATTTCTATACAGTCAGGTCAACGCATTGCCGGACGTTCAGTCCAATGGAACATTCACATTCGTCGGCACGGAAACGGGAATTGATTTTGCCGATTTCTTGCTGGGAATTCCCAGCCGCTACACACAGGGAGACGCGCAGGCTTTTTACATGCGCAACAAGTATGGAGCCCTTTTCCTCCAGGACAGTTGGAGAGTGAAGCCGCGCCTTACGTTGAACTACGGCCTGCGATGGGATGTCATCATGCCCTGGTACGAAAAGTACAATCAAATTCAAACGCTTGTACCGGGGCAGCAATCGATTGTTTTCCCTAGTGCTCCCACGGGGCTAGTTTTCCCCACCGACCCGGGAATCTCCCGCTCGCTTGCGCCAACCCGGTGGGACAACGTGTCACCGCGCCTCGGGCTGGCCTATTCACCAGGCGTCAAGAGAGGTATCCTTCGCTGGTTATTTGGCGGCGAGGGTCAGAGCAGCATCCGCGCGGGTGCTGGACGTTTTTTCTCAGCGGTCGAAGGTGTTTCCGCCGGTGTGATGGCTGGAGACGCCCCCTACGGACAGACATACACGAGCCCCGCTCCACCGATTTTCAGCAATCCGTTCTTGACGGCGTCCACCGGTCAGGATAACGGGCAGCGGTTTCCCCTCCACTATCCTCCGTTGAATGCATCCGCGATGAACCCTAATTCAAACATCGACTGGGCGAATTTCCTGCCGATTACGGGGTTGCCGGGATACTCCCCAGGAAACGTCAGCCCATATACGGAGCAATACACCCTGTCGTTTCAGCGCCAGATTGGAACCAAGTCGCTAGTCACTGTCGCGTATGTTGGGAGCCAGTCACACCATCTCTTGACCCTTCTCCAAGCAAATCCTGGGGATCCGGGGCTGTGCCTCAGTGTTAGCAAGCAGAATCAGGTGGCGCCTGGTTCGCCAATATGTGGCCCGTTCGGCGAAGGCAACGTCTATACCTCCGCTGCCGGGCAGACCATCAATGGCACTCGCGGCCCGCTGGGCTCAAATTTCGGAAGCGTGGACTGGCTGATTACGAATGGCAATTCCAACTACAACGCGCTGCAATTGACGTTCCGCCACACGAGCAGACGTGCCGAGATCTTGGCGGGCTACACTTACGGAAAATCGCTGGATAACTCCTCCAGTATTTCGGATCAACTTATTCCCGGGAACTACCGGCTTACATACGGCCTCTCCGCGTTCGATATTCGGCGCAACTTCGTTACCAGCTATCGCTATGAAATTCCTCTTGACCAGCTGGTCCGCGCGCGAAACCGGTTTACGACCGGTTGGATTCTCTCAGGGATCACGAGAATTAGCTCCGGTTTTCCGGTCACGTTTTACAACAAGAGCGACAATTCCTTACTAGGCACACAGCCTGATGGCGTGAATGCCTTTGGCGCGGATTTGCCGCAGATGAGGCCGGGTCCCCTAAATCTGAATGACAACCCGCGTAATGGGCAGCCATATTTCAATACGTCGCTATTTACGGTTCAACCGCTGGGTACGCCGGGAAATGTGCCGAGGCGCGTCTTCAGCGGACCTGGCCAGGTTAATTTCGATATGGCGCTGCTCAAGAACCTGCCGCTGCATGAGTCTCTATCCATGCAATTCCGCGTGGAGACGTTTAACCTGTTCAACCATGCCCAGTTTTTCGGCCCCAACACAGTCGATGGTAACCTGCAGAGCTCGACCTTTGGCCAAGTTGTGAGTGCAGGGGCTCCTCGGTTGGTCCAATTAGCGGTGAAATTCTGGTTCTGACCTCGCGCAAGCGTCCTTCGTGGACCTCCGCGTGGTGTCGTCAGAAATCATGACCTCGTGCGGTGTGCTAGATCATTTCCCGTGCGACACTGGGACAATTCATTGGCAAGAGTACTCAGAGATTAGCACGGCGCACCAATCTCGCTCTGGTTATCAGACTAAAGGGTACGGCTAGTAAATGGAACCCGCCCATCGAAGATGCACGATGGACCACACAACCAGGGGTTCTCTAGGAACTAGATCACCAAGGTTGGTTATCATGGAAGCCGCCGACCACGTGCGAGAATTAGCCCGGCGGATCGAAGGTCAAAGGAACATGACAATCTTTCAGCCGATCAGCTCGAGCGTAGTCGTAAAATCAAGGTGTTTCTCCACTGCAATTAGTCTTCTTCTTCTTCTGGGCTTGGTTTCCGCTATGGGCTGCAAACGGAATCCTTCTGCGCAGGCTGAGGAAGCTTTCGCGCGCGCGCAGGATCTGTTGAAACAAAATAAGCCGGAGGCGGCGATCATCGAACTGAGCCGCGCTATCCAGGCCAAGCCGGACTTAGCCAAAGCCCATCACGAACTTGCAAAACTCTACTTTGAGCGGGGCGACATCAACGGCGCCTTTCGCGAATACTTCCTTGCGGTTCGCTATAACCCCCAAGACCAAGAGGCATATCACGTCATGGGGGAAGTGCTGCTAACCGCGCGAGAGTTTGCCAAAGCAAAGGATACAGCCTCACAGATCTTGAACCGGTGGCCGGACGACCGGCGTGCCAAGTATCTCTTGGCAGAAAGCATGATGGGGCTCGGGGATTGGGAGAAAGCGCGAAAGCTCGTTGAACAAAGCGCTGCTGAGGAACCGGAGGGAGCCCGCGCACAATTCGATCTTGCGGCCGTGCTGATCCATGACAAAAAGTGGCTTGCCGCTGAACAACAACTTCGCCTCAGTTGGCGTCTCGATCCAAGGGTCTTGCTGACTCCTCTCGTGCTTGCGAGGTTGCTCGAATCCCAGGGAAATCACAAAGGCGCCGAAGAGGTTCTGAAGCAAGCGTCTGAAGAGCACGGCAGCCGGACGGAGCCGCTGTTCGCCTTGGCGGGTTTTTATGTTCGTGCACGCCGGCTCGCAGACGCCGAGGAGGTCTTTAAGAAGATTCAGGTTGCGGACCCGAAGAATCCGACGAGCCGCGCAGCGTTAGGCGAATTCTTTGCGGCCACAGGAAGGCACGATGCCGCTGAAAAGGAATTCCAACGAATCGTGGCGGAGAATCCGGGGGACACTCTGAGCTGGCATCAGCTGGCGGAAATCGAGATCACGCTCAACCGACGAGACGATGCGCGGCGGATTGCCAATGACCTGCTGAAGAAGGACGCGAAAGATTGGCAGGCGTTGACACTCTTGGGCCGCTTGGATCTTGAGGAGGGGAAGACTGCTCAGGCCGCACAGGAATTATATCAGGCTAAAACGGCCAATCCGGAATCAGCGGTGGTATATTTTCAGCTCGCTCGCGTCTACCTGGTACAGGGGACAGCAGATTTAGCGAAATCTGCTCTCAATCAATCTCTAAATCGCGCTCCTAACTATGTCGCCGCCCGTATTCTTCTCGCGGGATTGGAACTCCGTGCAGGGCAGACGGATCTCGCCGTTCAGGATCTCAACAAAGCGCTGCAACAGGCCCCCTCTGCGATGGAACCAAGCTTGATGATTTCACAAGCTTACGCCATGCGCGGGGAGTTTAACCTGGCCGAGGACACCCTAAACAGATTGCTCAACCAGCCAACCACCCCTGCAAGCCAGGCAATGATCCTCGAGACGCTTGCTGAGGTTAAGTTTCGGCAGGGGCGCTACGCCGAGGCCGTGCTCCTGGCCACGAAATCGTTGAACACGGGTCTGCTCAGCCGTGAAGGGCTACGTGTCCTGGGGATGAGCTACCTGGCGCAGAAACGTCCTGAACCCGGGCTCAAAGCCGTGGGAGAGTTTGTGAAGAAGGCGGGCCGCTGGGCGGACGGCCAGGACGTCCTCGGCGAAATCGCGTTACGGGCCAATAGCTTAGACGTCGCAGAGAAGGCTTACCGGGAAGAACTGGAGATCAAGCCCAGTTCCAGTTCGGCTCTCTACGGTCTCGG
>Ga0137415_10008520_pt1 | contig 10163 bp, 7 predicted proteins | sample CZODoug3_1_1_16f_FD_183082 | JGI IMG/M metagenome (GOLD analysis project Ga0137415, IMG submission 183082) | Vadose zone soil fungal communities from Angelo Coast Range Reserve, California, USA - CZODoug3_1_1_16fungal (Hybrid Assembly) | ecosystem: Environmental > Terrestrial > Soil > Vadose... | reverse complement strand
ATGGAGCGTTGGCGCGCGGTTCAGCATGACCGGATGATCTTTAATGACCTCTTCCAGAATGTCCCAGACGATCGGTTCCTGCTGCTCCACCATTTCTTTTGCCTGCTTGATGGTGGTGCAGTTTCCCGTCTGCTCCAGCCGGTGGTAGATGAACGGTTTGAACAACTCGAGCGCCATCTTCTTCGGCAATCCGCACTGGTGCAGCTTGAGCTCGGGACCAACCACGATGACGGAACGGCCGGAGTAATCCACGCGCTTGCCCAGCAGGTTCTGCCGGAAGCGTCCTTGCTTGCCCTTGAGTGTGTCGGAGAGCGACTTCAGCGGGCGGTTGTTCGCACCCCGCAACACCCGGCCACGGCGTCCATTGTCGAACAGCGCGTCCACGGCTTCCTGCAGCATGCGCTTTTCGTTGCGCACGATGACTTCGGGCGCGTGCAGGTCCATCAGCTTCTTCAACCGGTTATTGCGGTTGATCACGCGGCGATAAAGATCGTTCAGATCGGAGGTCGCAAAACGGCCGCCGTCCAGTGGAACTAGCGGGCGCAACTCCGGCGGGATGACCGGGATCACATCCAGAATCATCCAGTTCGGCTTGTTGCCGCTCTTGCGGAACGCCTCCACTACCTTGAGGCGCTTGGCGTATTTGAGCCGCTTCTGCAGCGAGTTCTCGTGCTTCATCTTCTCGCGCAGTTCACCGGACAGGCCTTCAATGTCCACGCGCTTGAGCAGCTCCTTGATGGCTTCGGCGCCCATCATGGCTTTGAAGCCGGCCGGACGATATTGCTGATCCAGCTCACGGTACTTGGCTTCGTCCTTGATGACTTCGTGATCTTTTACCGGCGCGTCCCCGGGCTCGACCACCACGTAAGCCTCGAAGTACAGCACCGACTCGAGGTCGCGCAGCGAGATGTCCAGCAGGTGGCCGATACGGCTGGGCAATCCCTTAAAGAACCACACATGCGAGCAGGGAGAAGCCAGCTCGATGTGGCCCAGGCGCTCACGCCGCACTTTCGAGAGCGTCACTTCCACACCGCATTTGTCGCAGATAACGCCGCGATGCTTCATCCGCTTGTACTTGCCGCACAGGCACTCCCAATCCGTCACTGGACCGAAAATGCGCGCGCAAAACAGCCCATCACGCTCCGGCTTGAAGGTCCGGTAGTTGATGGTCTCGGGCTTGGTCACTTCGCCATGCGACCAGCTCCGGATTTTCTCCGGAGAGGCCAGGCTGATACGGATGGCATCAAAATCAGCGATAGGGTTGGCCATGTCAAAGGGGCTAGAACGATACAAGGTGGTCCTCCGCTTTCCCGCGGTCGTACGCCGCCGCACGCGGCTCCCCAAAACCAGTTTCGAGTCACCAGGGTATCGAGTCGGCCCGGCTTCCCGTCACATCTCTGGCCTGCGGGATGGAGAGCAACCTCCCGCAAGCTCACTTTTCCAAAAACGGTTACGCCATCAGCACTCAGCTTGTTGGCTGAAGGCTGAGTGCTGACGGCTGAATGCTTAATCCGCTGCCGCGCTCAAAACCGGCTTCTTCTCCCCGGCCTTGATTAACTCCACATCCAGACAGAGCGATTGCAGCTCCCGGATCAGCACGTTGAACGATTCCGGCACGCCCGGCTCCATGGCCGCTTCGCCCTTGACGATGGCCTCGTAAATCTTGGTGCGGCCATAGACGTCGTCAGACTTCGCGGTCAGCAGTTCTTGCAGAATGAACGCCGCGCCATAAGCTTCCAGCGCCCAGACTTCCATTTCTCCGAAGCGCTGCCCGCCGAACTGCGCCTTGCCGCCCAGCGGCTGCTGGGTGATCAGCGAGTACGGCCCGATCGAACGCGCGTGAATCTTGTCGTCCACCAGGTGTGAAAGTTTCAGCATGTAGATGTAGCCGACGGTGACGGGCTGTTCGAACTTGTCTCCGGTCATACCGTCGTACAAGTAAGTTTTGCCCGACTCCGGCAAGCCTGACTGCTTCAGCAAGGCCTTGATCTCGCCTTCGCGCGAACCGTCGAACACCGGCGATCCCATGAAGACGCCTTTGGTCAGAGTCGGGGCCACCACCATCAACTCCTCATCGCTAAGCTCGGCAATGGTGTCCGCTAAAGTCGTGTCCTTGAACAACGCTTTGAGTTCGCGGCGGATCGCTTCTTCTTTCGTGTTCTCGGCCAGCATCTCGGTGATCTTCTTGCCCAACTCGTGTCCGGCCCATCCCAGGTGGGTTTCAAGAATCTGTCCCACATTCATACGGGAAGGAACGCCCAGCGGGTTGAGCACGATTTCGACCGCAGTGCCATCTTCGAGGTACGGCATGTCCTCGTCGGGCAGGATGCGCGCGATCACACCCTTGTTGCCGTGACGGCCGGCCATCTTGTCGCCCACGCTTAGCTTGCGCTTCATGGCGATGTAAACCTTCACCAGCTTGATCACGCCCGGCGGCAGCTCGTCCCCCTTGGTCAGTTTGTCCTTCTTTTCGTTGACGATCTTTTTGAGCACATCAATCTGACGCGAGGTCATTTCCTCGATCTCGTCGATCTGCTCATTCACCCGCGGATCCTTGTCCGCATACTTGATGCGCTTCAGGTTGCGGGTAGAAATGCGCTCGATGGTGTCGCGATCGAGTACCGTGTCCTTGGTCAACAGACGCTTGTTGGTGCGCTCGTCGTGCAAATCGGCCTGAACTTCTTTGCCACCCAGAATGTTGTCCAGGCGCTTAAGGCGCTCGTCGGTAAGAATCCGGATTTCATCCGAGAGGTTCTTCTCCAACTTGGCGATCTGCGTCGCTTCGATCGACTTGGCGCGCTCGTCCTTCTCCTGCCCTTTGCGAGAGAAGATTTTCACATCCACGATCACGCCCTCAATGCCCGGCGGACAGTAGAGCGAAGCATCGCGCACGTCACCGGCCTTTTCGCCGAAGATTGCGCGCAGCAGCTTTTCTTCCGGCGTGAGCTGGGTCTCACCCTTGGGCGTGACCTTGCCCACCAGAATGTCGCCCTGCTTGATGCTGGCGCCGATGCGAATCACGCCAGCTTCATCCAGATTGCGCAACATGGACTCGCTAACGTTCGGGATGTCGCGCGTGACCTCTTCCGGCCCAAGTTTCGTGTCGCGGGCCTCGATTTCGTACTCTTCAATGTGAACCGAGGTGTAGTAGTCCTCTTTCACCAGCTTCTCGGAGACTAGAATCGCGTCTTCGAAGTTGTAACCGCGCCAAGGCATGAACGCGACCAGCACGTTGCGCCCGAGCGCCAGCTCGCCATGATCGGTGCAAGGACCGTCCGCGATCACATCGCCTTTCACCACGCGCTGATTTTTTTGCACAATCGGTTTCTGATTGATGCAAGTGTTCTGGTTGGAGCGCTTGAACTTGGTGAGCTGGTAAATGTCGCTGCCCACCTCGCGGGAAAGCTGTCCGGGATGGTGCTCACCCTCGACGCGCACAATAATGCGCTCGGAGTCGACGGAATCAATAATCCCGTTGCGCTTGGCCAGGATCACAGCCCCTGAATCGCGGGCGGTGACGCCTTCCATTCCGGTACCGACGATCGGAGCTTCCGCCCGCAACAGAGGAACCGACTGACGTTGCATGTTGGCGCCCATCAACGCTCGGTTGGCGTCGTCGTGCTCGAGGAAAGGCACCAGTGATGCCGCCACCGAGACCAGTTGCTTTGGACTAACGTCGATGTAATCGACTTCGTCACGGCTGACCAGCACGAAGTTACCAGCCTTGCGGGCATTGACGAGATCGCCCACGATGCGGCCTTTGTCGTCGAGTTCGACGTTGGCCTGCGCGATGGTGTGCCGGTCTTCTTCCCACGCCGAAAGATAGAAGGAGAAGGGTTCGAGCTCCGCCGCTCGTTTACGCCGGTCTTTCAAGTCAATATTCAATTTCTCCGCTTCGTGCTTCTCCAGGTGGTCGCCCACCTTATGCTCGCTGTCGCCGGCATTCACGATGCTGACATAATCGAGCACACGGCCGCTTTTGACCCGGCGGTACGGTGACTCGATGAAGCCGTAGTCGTTGATCCGGGCATAGCAACTCAGCGACGAAATCAAACCGATGTTCGGACCTTCCGGAGTCTCAATCGGACAGATACGTCCGTAGTGCGTCGGGTGCACGTCGCGGACTTCGAATCCCGCGCGCTCCCGCGACAGACCACCCGGCCCCAGAGCGGAGAGACGCCGCTTGTGGGTAATCTCCGAGAGCGGATTGGTCTGGTCCATGAACTGCGAAAGCTGTGACGATCCGAAAAACTCGCGGATCGCGGCCATCACCGGCTTGGCGTTGACCAGGTCGTGCGGCATAGCCGTCGACATTTCCTGGTACACGCTCATCTTTTCCTTGATGGCTCGCTCCATGCGGACCAAGCCGATGCGGAACTGGTTTTCCAGCAGCTCGCCCACCGCGCGCACCCGGCGGTTGCCCAGGTGATCGATGTCGTCCACCGTACCGATATTCTTGCGCAGCTTAAGCAGGTAGCGAATTGTGCCGTAGAAATCCTCCGGCTCGAGCGTCCGGTTGTCCAGCTTGCTTGCGTCCTGGTTCTCAAACAGCTTGATGTTGAACTTCAGCCGTCCTACCCGCGAGAAGTCGTACTTGCGCGGGTCAAAGAACATGCCGTGAAAGAGCGCCGTGGCCGTGTCCAGCGTCGGCGGATCGCCGGGGCGCAGCTTGCGGTAGATTTCGATCAGCGCCTCTTGCGGGGTCTTCACCGCATCGCGCTTCAGGGTCTGGCAGATCACCGTACCCACATCGTCGCGCTCGGGGAAGAACAGGTTGATCTCGACCACCCCGGACTCGAGAATCTTCGACACCTTGTCGGCGGTCAGCTCGGAATTGGCTTCGAGCAGAACTTCACCGGTGGTGGTGTCCACCACGTCGCTCGCCACCCAGGCGCCTTCCAGGTCAGAGACGTCGATTTCGATTTCGCCGATCTTTGCTTTTTGAATTTCCTTGAGCGTGACGGTGTTGATCTTGCGTCCCGAGTGCGCGATTTCCTCGCCCGACTTCGACTTGACACTGTGAGCCAGCTTCATGCCCAACAGGTTGGTCGGCTTCTCGCTGGCGGAATCGAGCGTCCAGAAAAGCTTCTTGTCGCGGACGACCAACCGGTCGACGGTGTAGAACGTGCGCAGAATGTCTTCGCCCGAACGCAACCCCAAGGCGCGCAGGAAAATCGTGCCCAGGAATTTACGCTTGCGGTCAATGCGCACGTAGAGCACGTTCTTCTGGTCGTATTCGAATTCCACCCACGATCCGCGGTAAGGAATGATCTTGCCCAGGAAGTAAGTGCGGTTGTTGGCGGTCTCGAAGAACACGCCCGGCGAGCGGTGCAGTTGGCTGACAATCACGCGCTCGGTGCCGTTCACAATGAAGGTGCCGTTCTCGGTCATCAGCGGCACGTCGCCGAAGAACACTTCCTGTTCCTTGATGTCGCGAATGGAGCGGTTGCCGGTCTCAGCGTCTTTTTCGAAGATGGTGAGTCGCATCGTGACCTTGAGCGGGGCGGAGTAAGTCATACCGCGCTCCTCGCACTCGCTCACGTCATATTTCAGCTGCAAGCCCACCGGGTCCCCGCACTTGTTACAGAAGTCGGGCGTGTTCGCGTTGTAGGTGCCGCACTTGGTGCACAGCACATCGCCGGGATGAAAGGGATCGGTGATGACCGTCGAACCGCAGTTCTTGCAGGTGGTTCGCAGGTGATGGAGGCCCTTCAAATGGCCGCACTTGCACTCCCAGTTCCCGATCTGGAAATCCACAAACTCTAGTTGGGAGACGTTGCGGAAATCGCTGATGGGGAACACCGACTGAAACACCGCCTGCAGCCCGGCATCGTCGCGCTCGCTTGGCAGACGGTCCATCTGCAAGAAGCGTTCGTAGGAGCGTTTCTGCACCTCGATCAGGTTCGGAATCTGGATGGTGGCTGGAATTTTTGAAAAATCGAAACGCTTACGGTAGGTATTATTCATCGACATTCAGATCGCTCCCAAACTTTCAAGCGCAACCGTCGGCTGCGAAAAGGCTTTGCGTGGACGACGGGACTTCGCCCCGTCCGGGCAGGTCAATCGACCCGCTTGTGTACGGTCATCGGGCTTACATGCCGCAGACACGTATGCGCCCTTGGGGACATAGTTCCCCACGGGCGCCAGATGCGGCGCATTGCGTCAATAAAATTTTGTCTTTCCGTGCCAGTTCTCAGGCCTGTTTCCGTCCCGCTACTCACGGAACAGTTTGCCAACTGTGTGCGACTCAGCTCCGCTTCCCTAGGTCGTTGGAGTGAAGAGCCGCCTTACCATGAAGTGGGAAGCGGTGTTATATAGATGCTACCACCCCCACCCCAGGATTCACCAGTTAAATTGTTGATCGGACAGCCCATTTTAGGACGGCCTTGCGAAGCCTGGGCGCGCCCGCGCCGGCGAGTCCAAGACCTTCGCCCCCGCCCAAGGCCTATTTCACTTCGACCGTGGCTCCGGCATCGGTGAACTTCTTCTTGATGCTCTCGGCTTCGTCCTTAGTGACACCCTCTTTGACCGTCTTCGGGGCGCCATCCACCAGGTCCTTGGCTTCTTTCAAGCCCAGGCTGGTGACTTCGCGGACGGCCTTGATTACATTGATCTTATTTGCCCCCACCGCGGTTAGAACGACGGCGAATTCAGTTTTCTCCTCAACCGGAGCCGCACCGGCCGCGGCCCCGCCACTGCCCGCCACCATGATCGGAGCCGCGGCCGCGGCCGAAACCCCGAGACGCTCTTCCAGTGTCTTTACCAAAGCCGCCGCATCGAGCAGCGACAAGCCCACGATTTGTTCTTCCAACTGCTGCAGATCCGCCATTTCAATTCTCCAGTATTCGATTCTTGATTGTCGTTGAGACGCAGCTAACTACGGCTCTCTTACTCGCTATCCGTGAACCAAGTTTCCAGTGCGCCTTGGTCTTTTTCTGCCACGCCAGACACCCGACCATTCAGACTGCGCAACCCTTGATCACTGATAACCAAATCCACCAAACCTCGCCGAACGGCTTAAAACACATAACCCGCTCGGTAAAACGAGAAGCCCGCGACGTTGTGTTTAACAATGTCTTTGATCTTCAACCTCCGCCTCCGACCCCGGCCGGAGCATTGTTCGCAAACTTCTGTTTCTCCACTCCTTGGTTGATGACCACCGCCAGGTCTTTGCCCACCGCATTCATCACCGTGACCAGCCGCTGCGCTGGCGCATTCACCAGGAACAGCAGCTTGGAGTAAAGCTCTTCCTTCGAGGGCATGGTGGCCAGCGCCTGGATCTCTTTAATCGAGATCACGCGGCCCTCGACGACTCCTGCCTTGTAGGTAAATTCCGGATTGTCCTTGGCGTATTTAGAGACCGCCTTGGCCAGGGCCACCGGATCGCCCTCGGTATAGGCAATCGAAGTCACGCCGGAAAGCTCCTTCAGCGCTTCTTCCGCCGGTGTCCCTTTAGCGGCACGCTGCGCCAGCGTGTTCTTTACTACCCGGTACTTCGCTCCGGAGGTGCGCAAGGTCTTGCGCAATTCGAAATCCTGCGCCACTGTGAGCTTGCTGTAAGTGGCGATAACCAGGCTGGACACCTTCTTCAATTCCTGGCCCAGCTTTTCCACCTGTTCGATTTTCTTCGCTCTGCTAACCGCCATGATTCAATCCCTCTATCTTTTGTCCGATCTTTTATCGCGATGTCACCCTAAGGCGACATGATTTTCGTCGCCGCGGGATCTGGGCGCGCCGCGAGGTGCGCCGGAGGTGCTTAACTTGCGCGCTTGGCGCGCTTCCTTATCAAGCTTTCGCCGCCGCTTCCACCTGCGCCGTATCAATCGAAATTCCCGGCCCCATCGTGGAACTCAGGTAGCAGCCCTTGATGTATTTGCCTTTCGCCACCGTCGGCTTGGCTTTGATCACGCTGCTAATCACCACGGTCGCGTTCTCCACCAGCTTATCCGGCGAAAACGAAATCTTGCCCACCGGCACGTGCACCAGCGCGGTTTTATCGGTGCGGAACTCCACCTTGCCTGCCTTGACTTCCTGCACTGCCTTGGCCACATCAAACGTCACAGTGCCAGTCTTCGGATTGGGCATCAGACCCTTCGGACCTAGAATCTTACCCAAGCGACCGACCGACTTCATTACATCCGGCGTGGCGATGAGGGCGTCGAAGTCGGTCCAGTTTTCCTTGTTGATCTTCTCGACCATTTCTTCGCCGCCGACGAAATCGGCGCCCGCCGCCTCCGCTTCTTTCACCTTGTCGCCGCTGGCGATGACCAAAACCTTCTTCGACTTTCCCAGCCCGTGAGGCAATACGACAGTTCCGCGCACCATCTGGTCGGCGTGCTTGGGATCAACTCCGAGACGCATGGTGATTTCCACGGTCTCGTCAAATTTTGTGTATTTGACCTTTTGCAGCAGCGGCACCGCATCCTTGAGCAGATACGGACGCGCTTCGACTGCCTGCCGCGCCTTGGTAATGTTCTTCCCCGCCTTCTTCATCTGTTGTTCCTGTCTCCCACCGTCCATCGCTGCTTTGATGGACCGAGGTGTTTTCGACTCGACTGGGCGGCCCGACTAAAGTCGTGCCCTTCCCGAACTCACCCAACGACTTCAATCCCCATCGAGCGCGCGGTTCCGCGAACGCTCTTCATGGCCGATTCGACCGAGGCAGCATTTAAATCCGGCATCTTCTGCCGGGCGATGTCCTCAACCTGCTTGGCCGTAACCTTGCCCACTTTGTCCTTGTTGGGCGCACCCGACCCCTTGGCGATCCCGGCCGCGCGCTTAAGCAAAATCGACGCCGGTGGCGTTTTGGTGATAAAGGTAAACGAGCGGTCGCTGTAAACCGTCACCACCACGGGAATAATGAGTCCTTCCAGTTCCTTGGCGCCGGTGCGGGCGTTGAACTGCTTGCAGAACTCCATGATGTTGATCTGCGCCTGACCCAGAGCCGGACCCACCGGAGGCGCCGGAGTCGCCTTGCCCGCCGCAATCTGAAGTTTTACCGAACCGGTTGCTTTTTTTGCCATGATCTCTCTTCGCTCTCAATTCCTCTGGAAACTAGAAACTCGACCACTGCCCCTAGGCCACTTTCTCGACCTGATTAAATTCCAGCTCCACCGGGGTCGAGCGCCCGAAAATCGTGACCATCACTTTCAGCGTCGAGCGGTCTTCATTGACGTCATCCACCACTCCTTGGAAGGTGGCAAACGGTCCCTCGGTGACTCGCACTGTCTCGCCCTTTTCGAACTTGACTTTAAGCTTGGGCTTGTCTTTCGCTTCGCCCACGCGATACACGATGTGCTGAACTTCTTCTTCCGAAAGCGGCGTCGGCTGCTGCCCGGTGCCCACAAAGCCGGTGACGCGCGGCGTGGATTTCACTACGTGCCACACGTGGTCGTCCATGTCCATCTCCACCAGCACATAGCCGGGATAGAACATGCGCTCCACCGTGTACTTCTTGCCATTGCGAACTTCGGTGACCGCTTCGGTGGGGATGAGCACTTTCCCAATCTTGTCCTGCAGCCCAAAGGCCAGAACCCGCGACTCCAGCGACTCCTTCACCTTGCGCTCGAATCCCGAATAGGAGTGGATGATGTACCACTTCATGTTGGGATTGCGAGGAGCCTCGGCGGAGCCGGCGGCTACGTTCTCTCCACCGCTTGTTCCGGTTTCGTTTTTTTCTTCGCCCTGCATAGATTGCTCTGCGCTCGTTTGTTGCAACACTTCGGTTCCTTCCTAGACTCAGTGACCCAGACTCCGCGACCCCAGACTCAGCGATGGCCGAAATAACGGAACACCGAATCAATACCGTGCCCGATTACCAGATCCACTGCCCAGAAATACGCCGCGAACAGGAAAACCGTGACGATGACCACAATCGTAGTGGCCCGCACTTCCTTGAACGAGGGCGCAGTGACCTTCTTCATCTCGGTGCGCACGTCGTTGTAGAAAGTCTTGATCCGCTCTGGCCAGGATTTGATGGTCGCCGTCAGCGCGTTTTGTTCCGCAACACTCGCCATGGACTTTCCTGCTTTCCTTCTTAACCGCCCAGGGCCCCAGATCCGCTCGCCGGCCGGGCCACATCACCAGAAATTCTGGCAGGGGCGGAGGGATTCGAACCCCCAAGTTCGGTTTTGGAGACCGACAGTTTAACCGTTGAGCTTACG
>Ga0137415_10008519_pt1 | contig 10163 bp, 10 predicted proteins | sample CZODoug3_1_1_16f_FD_183082 | JGI IMG/M metagenome (GOLD analysis project Ga0137415, IMG submission 183082) | Vadose zone soil fungal communities from Angelo Coast Range Reserve, California, USA - CZODoug3_1_1_16fungal (Hybrid Assembly) | ecosystem: Environmental > Terrestrial > Soil > Vadose... | reverse complement strand
GCGTGAGCGCCAACGCCAGCCACCCTCTCATTCTCCTCATGATTCCTCCGTCCTCATGTCAGCTCGCCGCGACGCGCACCACCCACCGCAGCAGCTCCACCTTCTGCCGCGCCGCCGCGGCGAAGAGCCCGCGCAGCTCGACGCTCGCCGGATCGCGCGCTAGCGCAGCGCGGGACTCCGCCATGGCGGCGTCGATGATCGCGAGATTCCGCTCGAGCAGGACGACCGTCTCGGGCCGCAGCCGCTCGCGCTCGGCAGCAAAAATGAGTCCGAGCTCGCTCGTCGTCCGGTCGAAGTCGGCCTGGACCGCTGCCCAGCCCTGCCCCGCCGGGCGGTAAGGGGCGGTAGAGGGCGGTAGAAGGCGGTTGAGGCTCAGCACGATGACGAGCACTGCTGCCGCGGCGAGCGCACCACGCCAGAAGGCTCGGTGCACGTTGTACGTTGCACGTTGCGCGATTCGCGCGTCGATCGCCGACCAGAGATCCCGCTCCGGCGCGATGCTCTTCGGCAGCGCGCCGGCGGCGGTGACGAGCGCGCGAAGCTCGACGATCGCGGCTCGGCAGCCCGCGCAATCAACAAGATGAGCTTCCACCGTCGCGCGCTCCCGGGCGGCGAGCGTGCCGTCCACGTACTCGTTGAGCTTTGTTTCCATGTGCGGACCCGTCATCGATTCAGCGCCTCGCGCAACAGCCGTCGCGCCCGGAACAGCTGCGCCTTTGAGGTTCCGACGGCGATGCCGGTGAGCTCGGCGATCTCCTCGTGCCGGTACCCTTCGACATCGTGCAGCACGAACACCTCCCGCGCTCCAGCAGGCAGCGCCGCGACGGCACGCTCCAGATCGAGCGCGCTACCCGACGACGCATCAGCGGCCCCGGGTCGCTCGAGGGCCGCGGGATCGTCGCTCGTGAGGACACGCTGCTCCCGCCGCCGCTCGGCCCGCCGCCGCAAGAGGACCTCGTTCACGGTGAGCCGGTGCAGCCACGAAGAGAACGCGCTCTCGCCCCGAAACGTGGCGAGCCGCTCCCACGCGCGAACGAACGCGTCCTGCGTCCGCTCCTCCGCCAGCGCCCGATCGGCCGTGAGGCGCAGGCAGAGCGCATACACCCGACCCGCGTGCGCGCGGTACAGCGCCTCGAACGCCGTCCGGTCGCCCTGCTGCGCGCGGTGGATCAGGTCGGTCGGGTCCGAGTGCATCGCGTCGCCGGGGCCGGCACGTTGATAGGATGCCGGCCGGCGGAGATTGGTTGACGATCCTAGTTTCGCCCGTTTACGGGCAAGTGCCGAGCCGCGCGTTCACTCCCGCACCGGCCGCGCCAAGAGACCGGTCGTCGAGACGCGCACCTCGAACGTCTTGGCCTGAGTCGCGGCGACGAACGTCGCCGAGCCGTACTCCGCGTCCACCAGGGGCCCGAGCAGCCGCCGCCGCGCCATGAAAAACAGGTCCACCGGCTTCGGTCGCGCGAGCTCGTACGCCGTGTGCGGCTTGGTTCGCTCGTCCACGACGGTGTTGTAGCGGCCCGCGACGCGATCCAGCTCGTACACCGTGCGGAAGCCGAGCAGGCTGGCCCACGGGTGCCACTTGAGGATGTGGGCGTCCATGTAAAAGGCGTCGCCCGCGAGCTCGTACATCGCGAGGCGGCGGTCAGGTAGAGTGATGGTGGCGCGGAAGTGCTGCGGCGAAACCGGCTCAGTGTGCACGGTGGCCGCCAAGTCCTCGAAGGTCAGCGCACGGTAGCCCTGGAGGCCCACCGTCAGCGTGGCCGCCAACGCGGCGAGCGCGAGCAGGAGCAGCGCCACGAGACCGCGAATCGTCCCGCCCAACCAGCGGCGCTCGCGGCCCGCCCGCACCGCCGTCACGCCCACGGCGGCTCCCAGCACGAGCAGGCAGACGGCGGAGACGACGAGGGTGATGGCCATGGGGGCCGTCTAACCTAGCAAGTATCTTTCGGTCATGCCCGCGAGTGATTCCGGCATCCGCCTCCTCATCCCCCCGCCGTCCGATTGTGCCGACATCCTGAGCCCCGCCGCGCTCCACTGGCTCGGCGCGCTGGCCCGGCGCTTCGAGCCGGAGCGCCAGCGGCTGCTGGCCCGGCGCCGCGAGCGCCAGCGGGAGCTCGATGCCGGTCGCCTGCCGGACTTCCTACCCGAGACGAAGGAGCTCCGCGACCGCGACTGGACGGTCGCGCCGATCCGCCCCGACCTGGCCGACCGCCGCGTCGAGATCACCGGGCCCGTGGAGCGCAAGATGATGATCAACGCGCTCAACTCGGGCGCGAACGTTTTTATGGCCGACTTTGAAGATTCCAACGCGCCTACGTGGGAGAACAACGTGCGCGGCCAGCAGAACGTGCGCGACGCGGTCACTCGAACCATCGCGTACACCAGCCCCGAGGGGAAACGCTACGCGCTCGAGCCGAAGACCGCGACCCTGTTCGTACGGCCCCGCGGGTGGCACTTGGTCGAGAAGCACCTCGTCGTGGACGGGCAACCGATGTCAGCGTCGCTGTTCGATTTCGGACTCACGTTCTTCCACACCGCCGCGGCACTGGTGGCGAGCGGCTCGGGTCCATATTTCTATCTTCCGAAGCTCGAGAGTCATCTCGAGGCGCGCCTCTGGAACGACGTCTTCCTATTCGCGCAGGACGCGCTCGCCATCCCCCGCGGCACGATCCGCGCGACGGTGTTGATCGAGACGATCCTCGCAGCTTTCGAGACGCACGAGATCCTGTGGGAGCTGCGCGACCATTCGTCGGGGCTCAACTGCGGGCGCTGGGACTACATCTTCAGCTACATCAAGAAACTGCGCCGCCGCCCCGAGTGCATGCTCCCCGACCGCGCGCGCGTCACGATGGAGCAGCCGTTCCTGCGCGCCTACGCGGACCTGGTGGTCCAAACCTGTCACCGCCGCGGGATCCACGCCCTGGGCGGCATGGCGGCGCAGATTCCCATCAAACGCGACGCGGCCCTGAACGCGCAGGCGCTCGAGAAGGTCCGCCAGGACAAGCTGCGGGAGGTGCGCCAGGGGCACGACGGCACCTGGGTCGCGCACCCCGCGCTCGTCGCCATCGCGCGCGAAGTGTTCGACGCGCACATGTCCGGGCCCCACCAGATCGCTCGCAAGCGGGAGGACGTGCGCGTCACCGCGCGCGATCTACTTGCGACGCCCGCCGGGGAGATCACCGCGGACGGCCTGTACACGAATCTGAGCGTCGCGCTGCAGTACCTCGCGGCGTGGCTGGATGGCATGGGCTGCGTGCCCATCAACAATTTGATGGAGGATGCCGCGACGGCCGAGATCTCCCGCGCACAGGTGTGGCAGTGGCTGCACCACGACGCGCGCTTGCAGGATGGTCGCCCGGTAACTGCCGCTATGGTGCAACAGATTATCACCGAATTGGTGGGGGTCCTACCTGAACGGGTGGCTGCGGTAGGCCCGAGCCCCGATAAGTTTTCGCTGGGAGGCCGGATGCTGGCCGAGCTCGCCACCGGCGCGGAGTTTGCGGAGTTCCTCACGACGGTAGCGTACGACTACGTGGACTGACACCGCTCGACCCATCAGGGATAGAAACCATGGATAAGCAGCAGGTCATCAGCTCTCTGGAGCAGGCGTGGAAAACGGGGAGCCGCTGGAACGGCGTCACCCGACCGTACACGGCGGCCGACGTGTACCGCCTGCGCGGCTCGATCGGCATCGAGTATTCGCTCGCCCGGTACGGCGCGGCGCGCCTGTGGCAGCTGTTCCAGGATGACGATTACGTCGCCGTGCTGTCCGCGGTCACGGGCAATCAGGCGATTCAACAGGTGCAGGCGGGGCTCCAAGCGATCTACGTGAGCGGCTGGCAGGTGGCCGCCGACGCGAACAACGCGCTCGAGATGTACCCCGACCAGAGCCTCTATCCCTCCGATTCCGTTCCCGCCCTGCTGCGTCGCCTCAACAATGCCCTCAAGCGCGCCGACGAGATCGCGCACATGAAAGGCGACGACTCGACCTATTGGTTCGCGCCGCTCGTGGCCGACGCCGAGGCGGGGTTCGGCGGGCCGCTGCACGCGTTCGAGATCATGAAGAACATGATCGACGCCGGGGCCGCCGGGGTGCACTTCGAGGACCAGCTCGCGTCGGTGAAGAAGTGCGGTCACCTGGGCGGCAAAGTGCTGGTGCCGACCAACGAGTTCATCACCAAACTGGTGGCGGCGCGCCTAGCGACGGACGTGTGTGGGGTGGACACCATCCTGATCGCGCGCACCGACGCCAACAGCGCTACGCTGCTCACCAGCGACTGCGACGAGTACGATCAGCGCTTCGTCACCGGCGAGCGGACCGCAGAGGGATTCTTCCGGGTGCGGGACGGCGTAGACGCGGCCATCGCGCGCGCGCTCGCCTACGCGCCATATGCCGACCTGCTCTGGTTCGAGACCTCGAAGCCCGATCTCGGCGAAGCGACGAAGTTCGCCGCGGCGATCCATGCGAAGTACCCGGGCAAGATGCTCGCGTACAACTGCTCGCCATCGTTCAACTGGCGCAAGCATCTGACCGAGGCCCAGGTCGCCGCATTCCAAAAGGAGCTGGGCGCCCTGAAATACAAGTTCCAGTTCGTGACCCTGTCCGCGTTCCACGCGCTGAACCACAGCATGTTCGAGCTGGCGCGGGCGTACAAGGACCGAGGGATGGCCGCCTACGCGGAGCTACAGAATCGCGAGTTCGCCTCGGAGAAGGACGGCTACGCGGCGGTGCGGCACCAGGAGTTCGTGGGCGTGGGATACTTCGACGAGATCACCCAGATTGCGACCGGCGGGCAGTCGTCGGTGACGGCAATGGAGGGCTCGACGGAGCAGCAGCAATTCCACGAGCCCTCGCCCGAGCGCCGGAAGACAGCGTCCCGTCGTTAAGCTCCCCCAAGAAAGCCGGGCCTGCCGCGCGGCAGGCCCGGTGTCTTCTGTCCTTCCCTGTTCCTCACTCAGGAGCAGGAGGGTGGCGTGACCAGATCCTGCACCAGGTTCGCGACGTTCGGCGAACCTAACCCGGTCGCGTCATCCCAGCCGGTGCCCGCAGGGAAGCCGGCCGGCGTTCCCGTCAGCTGGTTGTTTCCGACCGTGATGTCGTGGAAGTCCGCTCCGTACCTGGGCGAGCATCCGATCTTGTAGAGCGTCGGGTTGATGAACCCGACGGGTCCGCCCTTTGATTGATTGGCGAGCGCCACGATCGAAGCCCACTGAGGCGATCCGGCGCTGGTGCCGCCCACGATGTAGATGCCAGCCTGAGCCGGAATGGCCGTCCAGACCACCAGGACGCCGCCGTTGATGGCCGCATTATACGCGACATCGGGGATCGTTCTCGTCGTCAACCCCAAGCCGCCCTGGTAGGAGGGCACGCCAAACAGCGCGCTCGGCGCGCCACCCGTCGCCACACCGAAGACGGACTCGTTCCAGACCTCCTCGCCGCCGTAGCCCGCGGCATCGCAGGCAGGCCCCGAGAGGGAGCCACCTGAGAGCGTGGCACACGTGCCGCTGACCCTGGCCAGGCCGACGTTGCATGGGCTCAGCGCTGGAGTGCAGCTCGCAGCGGTGCGAGGTGGCAAATAGGGATTCCCCTGCGTTCCCCCGACGCTCGTCACGAGCGGATCCGAGGCGGGGAAGGCGGCGTTAGCCGCGCCGAACCCGTTGGTGGCGCCGAAGTCCCCGGCGGAGGCCAGCACGGTAATCCCCGCCGCCTGTGCCGCCACATAGTTCTTGTGGGCCTGTTGGATCTGGGCGTCGTTCGCGTGGACGAGGATTTCAGGGATCCCAAAGCTCTGCGACATGACGCTGCCGGGGTAACGCTTGATGGCCGCCGCTTCGGCGGTGTTGATCGCGTTTCCCGAGCTCGTGGACGCGACGACCAGGACGATATTCGCGCCTGGGGCCATGGCGTGCGCGTATTGCACGTCGAGGCTGGTCTCGATGCTCCAACCAGCCTCGCCGTGATGCGTGTCGCTGGGGTCGAAGGTCGGGCATCCGTCCTGTGGACACAGGATCGTGAAGGACGGAGGTGCGGGCACGTGGAACAGCGCATCGAAGGTCGCCAGGTCCTGCGCCACCGTCGGGCTCCCGAAGGCGTCGACGATGAGAATCGTCTGCCCGGCGCCGCTCAGGGCGGACGGGAAATTGTACGCGCTGCGAACGAAAGTCGGCGTGTAGCACACGAGCCCCGATCGGCAGAACGGCAGGCCGTCGGGCGCGACCGTGCCGGCGATCACCTGCACGTGGGGCGGCCTCGCGATGTACTCGAAATCCCCGCCTGCGACGGTCGACGCCTCGAGCCCCGTCGGGCTCGGGCCCGGGGAGTCTTGCGAACAGCTCCAACCGAGAGCCGCCAGGACAAGGGCGGCGGAGACGCCTGACACCAGTCTCATGTGGTCCTCCTTCCAAAACCTCCGACGGGTCACGAATCCAATTGCTTGGGTGAGCGGTCAGGCAGAAGTTGGAGCGCGGGAGCGACGCCCGGGAGTTGGCAAGTTGAAACGGCCCAGACAGGCCGGCCGCGAGGACGAGGAAGAAACGGCCGAGCCGTGCAAACCGCGTGCTGCCGATGCCGCTCATGGGCCACGGCGCGGACCCGGTAACCGTCGCGGCGTTGACAGTCAGGAGGCAGTGCCTACCTTACCGCCCACGCCAATGACGCCCTGCCCGTGAAGCGCTCCACGCTGTACGCCCTGGCCGCGATGTTCGCCGTCGCGGCGCTGTTTTTCTTCCTGAGCACCGCGCGTGCCACGGTCCAGTGCCGCGTGTGCATGGAGTTCCGCGGCCGGACCAACTGCGCCGCGGCCGCGGGGCAGACCGAGCAAGCCGCCCGGGAAGGAGCGCAGAGCACCGCGTGCGGCCCCATCGCGAGCGGCATGGACCAGCAGATCGAGTGTGGGAGATCGACGCCGCAGCTCACGGAATGTCATGCCCGATGACGGCATTCGACCTCTCATTGCCCCGCACCCCCGTTCCCGCCAATCTGTCGCTGACGCAGGGTGCGGCCCAGCCGGGCCAGATATTCGTGATGGAGCGCGTTCCGCACCACGACGGTCCGGAGACGGTTCTCGAGCTCCTGAACCGGCCGGAAGGCTTCTTCGCGTTCCGGCCCGCGGCAAACCACGACGTGCTGCTCATCTCGAAAGTGCAAACGGTCTCGCTTTCGGTCGATCGCCAGGCGCCGATTGCCGACCCGGCCCGGCTCTCGGCCGCGAAGATGCTCGGCGTCGAGCTGGTCCTCACGGGCGGCTCGAAGCTCGGGGGCTGGGCCAGCGCCGAGCTGCCCGAGCACCACGCGCGCCTGCTCGACTACCTTAACGCGTCCCGTGACCCTTTCTTCGCGGTGTGGACCCATGCGGCCACCCACTACGTCAACCGCGCGTACGTGCTGTACGCGCGCCCACTGAGCTAGGCCATGCCCGCGCGGATCGATCCGTTCGTCGACGTGCTGCTCCGGGAGCAGGGCGATCAGCTGTACCTCCTGCCGGACGAGCCGGTCACCATGGTGAAGGACGGCAAGCCCCGGAAAGTGAGCCGGCAGCCGCTCACCGATCAGCACATTTACGCTCTGCTCGTCGAGGTGGCGCCGTCCGAGTCGGCCAACCACATCGATCAGATGACCGAGACGGAGTTCGAGTACATCGCGGACCGCGGCATGGTCCGGGTGCGGATCGTGCCCGACATGGGGCGGCTGACGGCCATGGTGGCCCCCATCGGGAATTCCGCGGGGGCGGGGGCCCCGGCGGAAGCGGCCTCCCCTCCGGCAGCCCAGCGGGCACCCGCCAACCGTGAAGTGCGGGCCCCCGCCGCAGCTCCGCCGCGCCCTCCCAAGCCGTCCGCGATTGCCGCCGCACCCATGGTCGAGGCGTCAGGCGCGGCCCCCGGCAGCACCGGCCCGCCCCAGGGCTTGCCCGCCGACTTCGCCGCGCAGTACAAGGGGGCCGAACGGGCCCTGGGGGAGCTTCTCAAAGCGCTGGTGCAGTCGGCCTCGTCGGACCTGCATTTGCGCGTGGGCGAGCCGCCGGTGTTCCGCACGCACGGGGAGATGAAGCGCCAAGCGACACCCCCACTCACGTCCGACCAGCTCGAGGTCATGCTCCTGTCGGTCATGCCGGAGCGCAACCGCGGGGAATGGAAGGAGACGGGAGACTCGGACTTCGCGTACGAGATCGCCGGGCTGGCCCGCTTCCGGGTAAACGCGGCGCGCGATCGCAAGGGCCCGATGGCCGTCTTCCGCGTGATCCCGGCCAAGGTCGTGAGCGTCGAGCAGCTCGGGATCTCGAAGGAGGTGCAGCAGCTCTGCTACCTCACGAAGGGTCTCGTGCTCGTCACCGGACCGACCGGCTCGGGGAAATCCACCACCCTGTGCGCGCTGATCGACCTGATCAACCGCACCCGCACGGACCATATCATTACGATCGAGGACCCGATCGAGTTCGTGCACGAGAACAAAAAGTGCGTCATCACGCAGCGGCAAGTGGGGGTGCACACCGACAGCTTCAAGCGGGCGCTGCGCGCGGCACTGCGGGAGGACCCGGACATCGTGCTGGTGGGCGAGATGCGCGACCTCGAGACCATCGCCGTCGCGATCGAGACCGCGGAGACCGGCCATCTCGTGTTAGGCACGCTGCACACGACCACGGCTGCGTCCACGGTGGACCGCATCATCGACCAGTTCCCGGCCGATCGCCAGTCGCAAATCCGGGTGATGCTGTCCGAGTCGCTGAAGGGCGTGATCGCGCAGACGCTGTGCAAAAAGACGGGCGGCGGACGTGTGGCGGCGCGGGAGATCCTGCTCGCCACGCCCGCCATCGCGAACCTGATTCGCGAGGGGAAGACGTTCCAGATTCCCTCGATCATCCAGACGTCGAAGCAGCTCGGCATGCTGACCCTGAACGACGCGCTGCTCGATCTGGTCGAGAAGAAGGAGATCAGTCCGGATGAGGCCTATGTGAAATCGGTCGAAAAGAGCGGGCTGGCGGCGTCACTCAAGGCCAAGGGGCACAAGCTGACGATCACAGCTTGACGCGTCTCGAGCTTAAGCTCGGCGCCTCGTGAGCGGCGCCGTGCAAGCGCCCGGGCGGGTCCTGTTCACGGCGCTGCGACTGGCTGCCGCGTCGGAGCGGGACCACGTCGAACCCGAACGCCACGCAGCCGGGCGTTCTGAAGGTCAGGTCCTTCCCGAACATCCGGATCGCCCAAATGCGCCCGATGTCGACGCATCCCATCCGATAGTTGGACTTGAGGGAACTGAGATTGTCGCTCTCGACGTATGACACCAGGCCCTTGTACCCACGGGCCTGATAGGCAGCCAGGGCCCCCGCCTTGCCGATGGCGTGGAGGCGGCGGCCACGATACGGGTCAAACGTAAGCCCTTTATACATGTAGACGTAGGCGGCGTCGAAGTGTACCTCCAGGTCGTCGCTCATCTTGGTCGGCGTCCGCGCGTACCAGCCGTACGCGGCCAGCCGGACGCCGTCCATGATCGCGTAGCATTCGTCACCCTTGCTCAACGCCGCATCCAGGAAGCCCGGCGACAGGTCATACTTCGCGTGCGCGCTCAGCCGCCGCAGCGTTTCGCGATCGAGAAAGCCGGCAGTCAGGTCCACGGGAACTGCCGCAACGATCGGTGCGACCGCGGTGAGGTATATTGCCCGCAGCAGTTTGACGTCGATCACGCGTTGGATCGCCCTGATTCCGAACGCCTGCAGCGTGTTCCACAAGCCGAAGGCAGCGCAGTCGCGCCGAAATCTGCGAATCACTCCCTTGAGCTTCACTGGACCGCCTCCAGTGCAGTGACGACGAGTCGCGGCAGTCCTGAGGCCGCTCAGCATCAGGTACGCCGTAGGCGCGCCATTCCACTGCAGGTACCACGCCACGCCTCGAGACCGCCACCCCGCGCCGTCGATCGTTCATAGGTGGAACATCTTGCAGCGCCGTTCTTGCACGTCGCGAACGTGCTGCCGCGTGCACGCAACACCCGGAGGGTTGAGGTCGCGCGCCTAGAACGCACCGACACAAGGATAGGGTTGGGGAGCGCCGCATTGGTGTAACCCGGGTTGGCGCACTCGACGGGCGACCTAGAAGGGCAAGAGCCACCGGTCGGATTTGAACCGACGACCGCTCGATTACGAATCGAGAGCTCTACCACTGAGCTACGGTGGCGG
>Ga0137415_10008518_pt1 | contig 10164 bp, 9 predicted proteins | sample CZODoug3_1_1_16f_FD_183082 | JGI IMG/M metagenome (GOLD analysis project Ga0137415, IMG submission 183082) | Vadose zone soil fungal communities from Angelo Coast Range Reserve, California, USA - CZODoug3_1_1_16fungal (Hybrid Assembly) | ecosystem: Environmental > Terrestrial > Soil > Vadose... | reverse complement strand
GCTTTGTTTTCCCACAAACTGATTGCAGTCACATCAACTCCGCCGGCACCGGCGAATGTGATTTCGTCCTTGAAACCATTCTGTTTACCAAGCAAGGGAAGGATGTCCTTCTCAAAAGTTCGCGTGTAATCGGAGAGCGTATTCGCTTTCAGATGAATCGAAACATTGCGTGCAAACATAGGCAACCTCCTAAAGGGTTGGGGGGTAGCTAAGAAAGACAACTTCAGATGGCTGACTTAGTTCAGGGAACCTGAAAGAGGAGAAGGATGCTCACTCTCTTCATACGGTGCATTTAAGTGGCCCTCTGCATCGCCGCGCAACTTGTTGCATCGATACGTCAAAAAGCGGATCCGGCAGCGCAGAGTCAGCGAGTCGTCGAGTACTTTTGGCGGCAAGCAAGCATAAACGGGGCAGTGGGAGTGATGGAGCAAAGGAACAAACGCACAAAACCGCGCGAAAGAAAGACTCGGCACAGCCCGTGGGAGTGCACAAGGCCGAGGTGGTTGGCGAAAAGTGGGACTTTACAGTGCGCGACCATAACGATAGAAGCACTACTCCGTCGGCAGGTTTAGACGCTTCGCTGTGCCAGTTGACCGTCAACTGATCGAGGCGAAGCTCGGGTTCAACCTGAATCGCCTCAGGCGATATGCCTAGCATTGCTTGACAAATCCGCTAGTTGTGAGCGTCCGCGAGTACAATCGGATCCTCGAGGACTGCTCACACCGGATGCTGGGCACTCTAGGCGGTTCTATAGTTCGTGATCAGCCGTGAAAGACGCATCCCTGTTCGGCGAGCAGTAATGCAAACCCTTTCTTCCGTCGAAGATCTTGTTTATGTCGGTCCGGCCTGCTGGTGACCGTTGTCGTCGTCAGCTTGCGGATAATCACGCTTGCGAGTGTGGAGTTCCATCGAGGCTGCCGTGAGCTGGCTAATCCGAAGGCAACTGCTCGCTGTTAGCAAAGAAATTGTGACCGCAACTCCGGGCTATGTCAGTACTGAGTCGGTGGAGAAATGTTGTGCATCGCAGTAGTGGTCGCGGCCACTGCGGGCATGTCAAAATGATCTTGCGTTACCGGCTTCGGGTTCACCGAGGGCCCCGTGTGGGAGGAGGCGGGATTTCTCTACGTAAGCGACGAAACCATCAACAAGATTTACCGGCTCCATCTCGATGGCAAGAAGGAGGAAGTGATTGCGCTCGGCGACCCCGACGGTAATACCTTCGACCGCCGGCATCGGCTGATCGACTGCGCCAGCGTGTTGCGCGCCATCATCGAGGTAACTCCCGATGGAAAATACAAAGTCCTGGCCGATCACTATGACGGCAAGAAATTTAACAGTCCAAACGATGTGATCGTTGGGCCGGATGGGGCGTTGTATTTCACGGATCCGACCTTGGATCTGGTTGCTGGCGAAAGGCAAGAGATCCCATTCCAGGGCGTCTACCGCTTAGACGCTAAAGGCAACGTGCAGTTACTCACCAAGGATCTGACCCAGCCGAACGGTCTCGCTTTTTCGCCGGATGGCAAGCGCTTCTACGTCGACGACAGCGAAAAAAGAAACATCCGCGTGTACGATGTTGCGGCTGACGGAACTCTGAGGAACGGACGCGTCTTTGGCGAGGAGCCGGGCGGGGAGGGCGATGGCGTGCCCGATGGGTTAAAAGTGGATAAGAACGGCAACCTCCTTGTCACCGGGCCGAAAGGCATCTGGGTCTGGGACGCTAAAGGCAACCATCTTGGCACAATTGTGATGCCAGAGCAGCCGGCAAATCTAAATTGGGGCGATAAGGACTATAGGACGCTCTACATTACGGCCACCACGTCGGTGTATCGCCTCGAGATGAAGACGCAAGGCTTCGTGCCGTATCTATGACGAAGCGGTCCGGGAGTGTGCCAAGGGTGCGCGACCGAAACTAAGCAGACGTCATTGATTTACACCACTGGCGAGATAACCACCATCCACGGCAAGCAGAGTGCCGGTTACAAAGCTGGCTGCGTCTGATGCGAGAAAGATCGCCGCTCCAATCAGTTCCGTCAGTTCGCCCAAGCGCTTCATCGGAGTACGGGTCAGCACTTCCTGTCCCCGCGGCGTGCCCATCACCAACTTCTCGGACAGCGGTGTGCGGAAGTAGCCCGGTGCAATCGCGTTGACACAGACTCCATGCCGCGCCCATTCGATCGCCAGTGATTTCGTCAAAGAGGCCACGCCTGCCTTACTCGCGCAGTACGCCGCCACTTCATAAAGCGCCAGGAACGAGCCCAGGGAAGCGATGTTGATGATGCGGCCATAAGTGCGCTCGATCATATGACGTCCGAAAACCTGGCACGCTCGCAATGTACCGGTCAGGTTCGTATCGATGAGCCGGTCCCAGTCAGCATCGGGAAAGTCCAACGTCGGAGCGCGCTGGTTGAATCCGGCGGCATTAACCAGGATATCCACTTTCCCGAGCGTCTGGACAGAAGCCTGCAGCACTTTTGTCAACGATCCGCGGTCGGCCACGTCGCAGCTTACACGCAGCGATCGGCGGCCCAGAGACTCAATTTCGTCGGCAATCACGTTCACGAGTTCCATGCGCCGTGAGCTGGGCACGACATCGGCACCTGCCTCGGCCAGTCCGAGCGCGAGGGTGCGGCCGATTCCAGAGCTGCCACCTATCACGACCGCCACTTTGGCGTTGAGATCCAGTTTCTTATATCCCATGGTTGCTCAAGAACGAATCTATTTCCCTGACCGTGATTACCAGTTGAAAATGGTTCCGTCCAGTTTCCGGTTCACGGGCAGGTACGCCCGCTGGTAGGGAAACTTCCCAGCCAGCTTCTCGTCATAATCGACGCCCAATCCCGTCGCTTCGCCCGGATGCAGATATCCATCCTTGAAATAGTAAGCGTGAGGAAATACATCATCGGTTTCCCGAGTATGCCGCGTATACTCCTGAATTCCGAAATTACTCACCGAGATATCGAAATGGAGCGCCGCCGCCATCGCAACCGGGGAGAGATCCGTCGCGCCGTGACAGCTCGTGCGGACGTGATATATCTCAGCCAGGGCAGCGATCTTCTTCAGAGGCGTGATTCCTCCTCCGTGAACTACCGTCATTCGGATGTGGTCAATCAATTGTTCGCCAATGAGAAGGTGTGCATCCCAAACCGAATTGAAAACTTCCCCTACCGCGAGTGGCGTCGTCGTATGCTGGCGAACGATGCGAAATCCCTCCTGCAATTCCGCCGCAACCGGATCTTCCAGCCAGAACAAGTGATAGGGCTCCAAGTTTTTCCCGGCGGCCTCAATCGGAGTCAACCGGTGATGCACGTCGTGAAGCAGGTGGATCTCGTCCCCGTGTCTCAACCGCAGCGCCTCAAACAGCTTGGGGACGTGCAGAAGATATTTCTCACTAGACCAGACATTCTCCGGCGGCAACCCTTTCTCCGCAGGCTCGTAGAACAGCTTGTCCTTTGCCACTCCGTAGGTCGAGGGTAGACCCGGCACGCCGGCCCGCGCCCGCACAGCCAGATAACCCAGCTCCTTGTACTCGGCCACTTCGTCTGCAGTCTCCTCGATGTCGCGTCCTTTGGCGTGCCCATAGACCAGCACCCCGGTTCTGCTCTCACCTCCGAGCAGGTTGTACACCGGCGTGTTAAGAGCTTTACCCTTGATGTCCCAGAGCGCCATGTCGACCGCGCCGATGGCGGTCATCGTCACCGGCCCGCCCCGCCAGTACGCACCACGATAAAGGTACTGCCACAGATCCTCAGTTTGGAACGGGTCGCGCCCGATGAGGCAGGGAATCGGTTAAGTACGAGCCAACCGGCAGTTCCCGACCATTCAGCGTCGCATCCCCAAGACCGTATACCCCCTCGTCGGTGTAAATCTTCAAGGTGAGAAAATTCCGGCCCGGGCAACAGACCAACACCTTGGCATCTGTGATCTTCACCTTGTCTCCTCAACTGCTTCCAGTGTATCCAACGCGTCAGATTCGCCGCACCAGCCCTTAATCTGTCGCTTGCGTGTTACGCACCAACAGCAAGACCAGAATCATGCCGATGAAGGGAACCAGCCCCGCGATGATCACAATCGGGTCGAAAGAATGGGTGCTCGCGGCTTGGCGGGCGTCGGAAAAATAGCCGATAAGTTTGAAGGCAACGATCGTTCCGATGCCAGCCCCGGTACCGCTCAGCCCGCTAACCGACGCCACCGATTCGCTGTTATACAGGTCCGACGGCAGCACATTCGCCATCGTGGTGAAACCCGCATACGTAAACGTCGCGACCGCAAACAGAAGAGCGATCAAGTATAGATTGGTCGTGAAAATCGTGGGGATGAGCATGGTCATGCCCGTGCCGCCAAAAACAATCAGCGCCTTGCGCGCCGCGCCCAGCGACCATCCCCGCTTGATCAAATAGCCGGAAATGCCACCCGCGAAGAAGCTGCCCAGATCAGCGGAAATGAACGGGATCCATATGGCGATCAATCCGCTCTTCAGCTCGATGCCCTTCGCAACCAGGTAAATGGGGAACCACTCCGTGATGAAGAAAAAGACCGGATCGGTGGACGCTTTCGCAATGATGATGCCCCAGGTCTGCGGAAGGTTCAACAGGTCACTCCACCGGAGCCGGGCTTTGCCTTGCTGGGGAGCATCCGATTCCTGCTTGTCCGCAACGATCATTTGGAGTTCAGCCTGGCCAATTCGGCTGTGCCCCTCCGGAGGGTAGTACAGCCATCGCCAGACGATCAACCAGAGAAATCCAAGAATGCCCGGGAGCATAAATGCCGGGCGCCATCCCCAGCGAAAATAAATCCACAGCACAATAAAATAAAGGGAGCGATGGCTCCCCCAATCGAAGAACCGCTATCAAAAAGTGCGGTCGCGAGCGCGCGCTCGGGTTTTGGGAACCACTCGGAGACACCCTTCGTTGCCGCCGGCCAGTTGGCGGATTCCCCCGCACCCAGCAGAAACCGAAACGTGGCAAAGCTGTAAAAGCCGCTCGCCAGCGACGTCAGCATGGAGACCAGCGAATACCAGATTACAGTGAGGGTCAGGCCCCGGCGGGTGCCGATGCGGTCCATGAGTCTGCCGAAGACGGTCTGTCCGATCGAATAAGCCACCCGGAAGGCGATGGCAATATTCGCGTAGTCCGAGTTGCTCCAGTGATACTCGAGCATGAGGTAGGGCGCGAGAAGGGAGAGAGTCTGCCGGTCAATATAGTTGATGACTGTGGATGCAAACAGAAGGCTGCCGATCCACCAGCGCAATGAAGCAATCGGCTTGCCGGCGGTCACCATGCGTGATTGTTCGCAAACCGCGCCCTAAGGGCTAACCATGACCTGCGATTCATCGTTGAGCGCATTCTGCAGGGCCGGACCCAGGAGCGAAGCAGAGTTCTTGTCGAGATAGACGGTGGCATTAGGATGCGTGCGCAGAATCGACGCCGGCGCCATGGGGCTGATCGGGTCCTCAAAGCAAGCCTTCACCGCGTGGGCTTTGCGGCTGTCGGGCACAACCGCCAGTATCTCGTTGGCCTTGAGAATCTGGCGCGCCGACATCGAGATCGCTTGCTTCGGCACTTGTGAAATGTCGGTGAACCAGGCTTCGCCCACCTGCTGCTGGCGGCAGGCTTCATCCAGGTTCACGATGATAAAGGATTCCTCAATCTGGAGATCGGCGGGCGGATCGTTGAATGCGATGTGTCCGTTCTCGCCAATACCAAGAAACGCGATGTCCACCGGCCTGGATGCCAGGTCTTTGCCTACGCGCCGCACCACCTCCAACGGATCAGCGGCATCGCCGTCGAGCAGATGGTAGTTGGTAATTCCGGTTTTCCGCAGCAACTGCTCCAGCAGCATCTTGCGGAAACTTCCCGGATGGGTGACCGGCAAGCCGATGTATTCGTCGAGATGAAAAGCTTCCACCCTGGACCAGTCGATCCCCGGCGCCTTCGTCAAAGCATCCAGAAATTCGAGCTGCGACGCAGCCGTCGCAGCAACGATCCGCGCATTGCCACGTTCTGCGATGGCGCGGCGAATGGCCCCCGCCGCCTGTTCGGCAGCCGCCCGACCCAGCGCGACCCGATCATTGAATACTTTGAGCAGCATGAAGAATGCTCCGGTTGCATAGCGCAGGATTACGCTTCTCAGAGACGGCAAATTATACAAAAGAGTGCGGCCAAACAAACGCGAGCCTGAACCGGAGTTTCATTAGGTGAAAGCCGCCGGCGTTGGGCGTAGCCGTAGCTCTGCACCTTGATGTATGACTCTTACGCGGGATTTCGCTCAAGTCCCGCGAGGGCCACGCCATGCTAAGCAACCTGTCATTTTTGTCCCAATTGATTCTGCACAAAACGCTAAACGCAGTCGTTCTCCTGTGGGCCGCCCTCGTCTGGCCAACGCATGGAATGGCGCAAACTGTTCTCGTCGATGCAACGCAGAGCCACGTCGTAAACACCTTCAGTCCTCTCTACTCGCTGGGATCGACAGTGGACCGCGTCCCCAGCAACGCCACCGATATGTTCTTCCGGCCCGATCAGATCAAGCAGGTCCTGTCCGCCGGCTGGGGAGTCATCAGTTACCGCCAGAACACCGATTTATTTGTGCAAGCCTGGCATTGGAATCCCAAGGGCACGTGGAGCGATCCCGCAGGGCAGGGATATTTCACCGGCGACGCCACTCCAACGAAAGAAATGATCCGCCACTCCTATGGCTACTCACTTCGTCACCGAGGCTTTACCCGGAACAACGGAACGGAGTTTGACGGCTTCTCGCGCCTCGATGATGGAGATCTCCAGTCATATTGGAAGAGCAATCCATATCTCACGAAGGACTTCACGGGAGAGGACGATTCGCTCCATCCGCAATGGGTAGTGATCGCTCTCGACAAGAAGGAAAGCATCAACGCGATTCGCATCGCTTGGGCAGAGCCCTACGCTCAGGCCTACGAAGTGCAGTACTGGCTCGGGGAGGGCGACGCCATGGATGAGCAAGACAAAGGAGCATGGAAGACCTTCGTCTCAGGAACTGTGACCGATGGAAAAGGCGGCACCGCCACGCTACGACTGGATTCCTCGCCGGTGACCGCGAAATACGTGCGGGTGTTGATGAGCCGCTCTTCGAATACCTGCGATACCCATGGTTCCGGCGATCGCAGGAATTGCGCCGGCTACGCCATCGGCGAGCTTTACCTCGGAACCGTCGATGAGAATAACAAATTCAAGGATCTCCTTCATCATTCGCCCGATCAGAAGCAGACACTGACCCTGTGCTCTTCGGTGGATCCGTGGCACGACCCCTCTGACCTGTATGTGGCGCCAGACCGCATGGAATCGGGAGATCAGCCGGGCTTTGACCTGTTCTTCAACAGCGGAATCACCCGCGGTCTACCTGCCATCGTTCCCATAGCCATGTTGTACAGCACCCCCGAGGATGCCACAGCGCAGATGACGTACATCAAGAAGCGTCGTTATCCCGTGTCGTACATCGAGATGGGAGAAGAACCCGACGGCCAATACATGTTGCCCGAGGACTACGGCGCTCTGTATTTGCAATTCGCCACTGCTCTCCATCGTGTCGATCCGGATTTCAAACTAGGCGGACCTGTCTTTGAAGGAGTCTCCGAGGACATCAAGGTCTGGCCCGATGCGCGAGGCCGGACTTCCTGGCTCGGGCGCTTCCTCGATTATCTGAAAGCTCATGAAAGGCTTCAAGATCTCGCTTTCATGTCGTTCGAGCACTATCCCTACGACGGCTGCGAGACACCATGGGAGAACCTTTATCATGAACCGGAGTTGATCACTCACATCATGAAGGTCTGGCGCGACGACGGGTTGCCTTCCGGGATTCCCCTGCTCGATACCGAAACCAACGATCACGGCGGCGAGGCCGCGGTCGACATCTTCGGTGCTCTGTGGCTGGCGGACTCTTTCGGCGGATTTCTCACCGCGGGCGGCAAGTCCACGCACTTCTATCACGACTTGTCCTACTCTCCGCCCCATCCCGCCTGTGCCAACAGTTGGGGAACCTACCACATGTTCATGGTTGACGAGCATTACCGGATCCAGCAGAAGACTTCCCAATTCTTTGCCGCGCAACTCATCACGCAGGAGTGGGCAGAACCCAAAGACGCCGAGCATAGGCTCTACGCCGCGTCCAGCGAGGTCAAAGACTCCAACGGACACCTGCTAGTGACGGCCTACCCTCTGCAACGCCCGGATGGTCAATGGTCGCTCATGCTGATTAACAAGGATCACGACTACCCACATCGAGTCCGGATCGTATTTCATGATGCAGGCAGCAACCGCGACACGCTCTTCCTGGGCCCGGTCGCGATGATCACGTTCGGCAAGGCGCAATATCAGTGGCACGCCTCCAGGAAGAAGGGCTACGCCGATCCCGACGGTCCGCCTGCAACGTCGCAGCTCACAGGTGGAGAGAACGCCCAGTACAACTTGCCCGCCGCTTCTGTCACTGTCCTTCGTGGAAGACTGGCGGCCTCTGAGAGTTCCGGAGTAGCCAAGTAAGATTCGCTTCATCTATAAGCCATTACAGATCCAGGGCTTGAAGAAAGGCGGTTCTGAAACTGCGCCCCGGCGGCGCGGTAGCGACCCTACGATGGATCGTTGCTGATATGTTACCTGGCGAGATCCGTTGGCGTGCCCTGCGCCGACAACCATCCGTCGATCGTGAAGGATGTACTCAGAATCGTTGCTGGACAAGTGTGGGCCAGACGCCCCGTTGTGGGAAGTTGAAAATTCCATTGGCGTGTGCCGCGGATTTCGGGCGGCGTCACCATTACTGGATCTTAGCTTGACACTCCAAGAGCGAAGGGAGCAGTATTTCCCCCTGTATCAAACGCATTTAATACAAAACATGCTCGCAGAGATTGGCCTTCACCATAGACCGTTCCTCTGCTAAACGGGGCATGCGAGCCAAATGAATAAGTTCACCAGCGCTAACCCGGTATCCTGGCGTAATCCAGCCAAGACTTAGACTATTGGCCTTTTTTTCAAGAAGTTCGCGTACAGTAACCAAAAGTTAGCCTGCAGCTCGCATCCTGGGGTGACGTGTCCACCCTTCTTCCGGTGCGAAAGCACCGCATTCTTACAGCTCGCAATGCGATGATTCAAATGTCATAGACCTTCGGCGAGCGAATCACCCGCAGCACGGCAATCTCCTGGCATGAGGCCGATGATGTCGTCTTCATGCAAGTGCACTGTGCTCCGAGATCCGTGCGTTTGAGTTATGTCAGAAGCTGGGATGTTGAGCCAATCTCCAGGACACCGGATACGGATTGAATTTTCGTGCCATCCTTGATGGCAGTTGGAAAGATTCCATGGACGGCGAGACCAGTTTTGCTAGCGATTGGAACTGTTCAAACTTCATGGGTCAACAAATTGGCTGGTCCCTTACATGGGAGTCGATTTCCAATCTCTCGAATACAAATCGATCATTCCGGAGTCCAGCGATGCGTTCGGAGGTTTTTGGCGGCGTTCGAAGAGGGCGACTCGTAAGGTGTACCTTCGTCGCCCATCCTGATAAACCCGGTGCGGCAGAAAAAATACGATACTTACCGCTCGACAATCCACAGTCTCTGGACCTAAACGGTAGAAGGGCTGGCGCAGTCGAGTCGAATCGTAATCGGGTATTCGTTTCCACCCACAGATACTAGACCCCTTGATCTATTCAAGTCCCTGTTCGCAGTTCGTGGCAGTCAGATCAGTGTCGAAATTATAGCTCCGGGCGTTGATGATATTGCGAAGAGGATTGGGGAAGACTCCTTGGGAAAGTGAAGGAGGTCAAGCTCCACGACTTGAAGCTGGAGGACTACGTGAGCCTCATATCCCGATCCATGCCGTCTCTGATGCAGCAGGCGGCGCATGAGTATTCCGAAGTACGGGAGTGGCTCGAAAGAATCTACATCGCCTACAAGCTTCAAGGGAGCGGATACCCATTCTCCGCAGACCGCGAAAATTCGGACCCTACGACAGAGCGCTAAGAGCAAGGCCCCTTTCCGGACTGACACTCGCGAGCGGAATTGAGGCTCGTACCTCTTAGTTCAGATAAGAAACGGGTATAAATGGCTATCCGCTTGCTTCCCATTGGCACAGCAATTGGGTGAAAATGGGTAAAAATGGATATATAGCAATGCACGCCATTAAGAACATCACCATCACGCCC
>Ga0137415_10008517_pt1 | contig 10164 bp, 8 predicted proteins | sample CZODoug3_1_1_16f_FD_183082 | JGI IMG/M metagenome (GOLD analysis project Ga0137415, IMG submission 183082) | Vadose zone soil fungal communities from Angelo Coast Range Reserve, California, USA - CZODoug3_1_1_16fungal (Hybrid Assembly) | ecosystem: Environmental > Terrestrial > Soil > Vadose... | reverse complement strand
TCGGCGATTCAATTCGTCCCCGAGATCCAGCCGCGGGTCGAGCAGCTCTTTCTTTTTCAGCGGACAGCCCCCTGGGTCTTGCCCAAACCGGATCATCGCATTCCGGCCGCCGAGACATGGGCCCTCGACCGCGTGCCCGGTCTGCGGCGCGCGCTTCGCGGATCGATTTACGGTTTCACCGAGGGCCTGCAGCTCGCCCAGCGCCACCCCCAGATCATGCGGCAGATCCAGCGCATCGGGCTCGGGCACTTGCGCCGGCAGGTCCGCGATCCGGAGCTCCGGCAGGTGCTCACGCCGACCTTCGCGCTCGGATGCAAGCGGCTCTTGTTGTCGAATACGTATTATCCCGCGCTCCAGGCGGCCAATGCGGAGGTGGTTCCGCACGGCGTCGCGGAGTTGACCGAGCGCGGGGTCGTGGGCAGCGATGGCATCGAACGTCAGGTCGACACGATCATCTTCGGCACGGGCTTTTACGTGACCGATGCCGCGGGGCCCCAGCGGGTCTTCGGCAAAGAAGGCAAGAGCCTCGACGAAGTGTGGGGCGGCAGTCCGCAAGCCTACAAGGGCACCATGTGCCACGGCTTTCCCAATGCGTTCGTGATGATCGGTCCCAATCTCGGCAATGGACACGGTTCTGCGTTCGCGATCATCGAGGCGCAGGCGCGCTACATCGTCGATGCCATCGCGCTCGCCGCCCGCGAAGGGATCGCGTCGATCGAGGTGCGCCCCTCCGCGCAGCGCGCGTGGAACGATCGCGTGCAGGCGGCGCTCTCGACCACGGTGTGGAATGCCGGCGGGTGCGCGAGCTATTACATCGACAAAAATGGGCGAAATAGCTCGATTTACCCGTGGACGACCATCGATTTGAAAAGGCAATTGCGTCGGTTCGATCGCGATGCGTACACGCTCGAGCATCGCGATGGGGCATCGAAAGGTTCGCGTCGCCCGGGTACACCACCCATCGATCTGGAGGGTGCCGTCGTGGCCGTCACCGGCGGTGCGCGCGGGATCGGACTGGCCACGGCGCGGCGCTTTGCCGACCGCGGGGCCTTCGTATGCATCGGCGATCTGGATGCGGACGCGGTGCGCGAGGCGGCGTGCACGCTCGGGCCGAGGGCGCGTGGCCTCGGGTTGGACGTGTCGAAACGGCCCTCGTTCGAGCGGTTCGTCGAGGCGGTGGAGCGCGAGGTGGGGCCCATCGACGTGCTCGTCAACAACGCTGGCATCATGCCCACGGGCCGGTTTCTCGACGAGGACGACGCCGTCGATCGCGCCACGATGGGGGTGAACCACTTCGGCGTCTCGCTCGGAATGAAGCTGGTGCTGCCGCGCATGATTGCGCGCGGGCGCGGTCACGTCGTGAACGTTGCGTCGCTGGCCGGCAAGTTCGAGGTGCCATGGATGGCAACCTATGTGGCGAGCAAACACGCCGCCGTGGGCCTGAGCGGCGCCGTTCGCAACGAGATCGGCGGGACCGGCGTGACCATCACCACGGTCATGCCCGGGGCGATCAAGACGCGCCTCAGCGCCGGGTTTCCGCTCGAGGGGCTCTTCGCACGCGATCCCGAGGACGTTGCGCGCGCGGTGGTCGACAGCGTGCGCACGCGGCGGGCCGACGTGGTCGTGCCGAATCTGTTCGCGCCGCTGGTCCCCTTGTATGCGCTCGCACCGCGAAAGGCCCTGAATGCGCTCGTGCGCGCCTTTCGCCCCGATCGCATCGTCACGCGCGTCGATGCGCGCAAACGCGGCGACTACGAGCAAAAAGTGCGCGAACAAGGTGCGGCGCGCGCGGTCCGCGCGGCGGCCGAGCGTGGCGACTCTGCCATGGGGAGCGCGGAATGAAGACGCGGCGAGGTCTGGTCATCGGTGCAGGCGGCGTGCTCGGTTACACGTGGAGCGTGTGCGCGCTTCATCGGTTCGAGAGCGTCACCGGTTGGGATCCGCGGAGCGCCGATGTTCTCGTGGGGACGTCGGCCGGTTCCGTGATTGCGACGCTTCTCGGATCCGGGGTCAGCGCCTCTGATTTGCTTGCGTCGCAGAAGCGCAAGGCGAGCGCTCGCAAGGCGAGTGGTCGGGGCGGGCGCGAAACCGAATCGGCGCTTCCGCCGTGGCCGCGAGCGCGGCCGCTCTCGCTGCGGTTGTTCGCGAGGGGGCTGCGCGGGAAGATTCCGCCGTCCGTCAGCCTCGTGGGGCTCCTTCCCGAAGGGCGCGCCGAAGACTTCGGGTTGGCCAAGGCGGTCGACGCCATCGTTCAGGATGGGCAGAACGGGACGTGGGTCACGCACCCGCGATGCTGGGTCGTCGCCATGGACTGCCACGATGGCCAGCGCGTCGCCTTCGGGCGGGCGGGCGCACCGCAGGCGGGCTCGCGCGACGCGGTTCGCGCGTCGTGCGCCGTGCCGGCATGGTTCGCGCCGATTCGGATCGGCGACCGCCGCTACATCGACGGTGGCGTGGTATCTCCCACGTCGCTCGACCTGCTCGCGGACGAGGGACTCGACGAAGTGGTCGTCGTCTCGCCTCTCACCTGGTCGCCGCGCGATCGGGCCCCAGCCGGATCCCTCGGCGAAGCGCTCGAGCGCGTGATGCGCCGCGCGATGTCGCGTGTGCTCGATGCCGAGGTCGCGCTGCTCGAGTCACGTGGAACGCGCGTGATCCGCATCGAACCGACCGCACACGAGCTCCGAGCCATGGGTCCGAACTTCATGGACCCCCGGCGGCGAGGGCTCGTGCTGGACGCGTGGTCGCCGTGAGCCGCGCCGCCCCCCAACGCGCCGACGTGCGCCGCGACGAGATCCTCGACGCTTCCGAGCGCATCTTCGCGAAAAAGGGCTATCACGCGACGGGCATCGCCGACATCGCGAGCGAACTCGGACTCGGACACGGCACGTTCTATCGGTACTTCAAGAACAAGCACGATATCGCCTTGCAGGTCTTCGATCGCCTGGTCCTTCGCTTCGGCGAAGTGGGCCTGGCCGAGCCGCCCGACGCGAGCAACTCGCTCGAGGATTACCGCACGCAGACCCGCTGCATCGTTCTGCGATGGCTCGCGCTGGGCGAGGAGAAGCCGCACGTGCTCCGCTTTCTGCACGAGCAGGGACTGATCATCGACTCCGAGCGCCTTTCCAGCATGGTCGAGGCGTACGTCGTCTACACCCAGCGCTTTCTGAAGAATGGCGTCACCAAAGGCTTTCTGCGCCCCGATCTCGACATCCGCGCAACCGCCGAGATGCTCGTGGCGCTCATCTTCGAAGGCACACGCCGCGCCATCGCCGATCCCGACGCGGACGCACGGCGCCGCTGGGCTGAAGCGGGCGTCGCGCTCATGTTCGACGGCGTCGCCGCCCGCTGAGGAGGGTCGCCTTTGGCGACCCCGGACCAGGCAGGGTCGCCTTTGGCGACCCCGGACCAGAGGGGGCCAGCTTCCGCGCAACTCACGAGGTCGAGCGGCCGAACGGGTGAATATGACGACGGACAAGGCCCGGAGGTTTCTCGATTCGCTCCTGGAGAAGAGCATCCGGCCCAACGTCGGCGCGCTGGCGCGCATTCTTCTTCGAGGTGAGATCGCGGTGCTCTTGCACGATCCGGCGCCATTCTGGAACGAAGCGCTCGCGGCCATGGGCTGGGACGGCCGCGCCAAAGTCTTCGCGCTCGATGGCGCGCTGGCGATGCGGACCATCGGTCAATCCGACCCAGTGACCGCCGCGTGGGTGCAGCGACGATGCCGGGGCGGGGTGGGGCGCATCTTCGTTGTCGCCCGCGCGGGCTCGCTGCTCGTGAACTACCAGCCCGGCAAAGGTTACCGCATCGAACCTGGCAGCACCGACGGGGGATCGGGCGCCCGTGGCGCGCCCGCGACGCAGCGAATTTGGTCGCGCGAAGAAAAATCGCATTCTCTTGGCCGTGAAGATTCGTGAAGCTCGTGTCACGTGGCTGCAATTCGCGCAATGATGAGAAACATCATGGGCAAGTTGCAAAACAAGATCGTTGTCATCACCGGCGGGACCACGGGCATCGGACTGGCCGCGGCGCACTTGTTCGAGAGCGAGGGGGCCAAGGTCACGGTGACGGGGATCAACCCTGAGACGCTCGAGGCGGCGCGCACCGAACTTCGCGGCGTCGCGGAAGTCATGGCGTCGGACGCGGGCTCGCAGGCGGATATCGAAAAACTCGCCCGAACCTTCGACGCGCGCGGTGCAGGGGTGGATGTCCTCTTCCTGAATGCCGGCCTTGCCCGGTTTGGTCCCATCGACACGCTCGACGTCGCGGTATTCGACGAAATTTTTCGCATCAACGTTCGCGGGCCTTGGCTCGCCGTCAAATACTTCGGACCACTCATGCGGCGCGGCGGGGCCATCGTGGTCAATAGCTCGATGAACAACCGCCTCGGTATGTCGGGCTCGAGCGTGTACGCGGCATCCAAAGCCGCCGTCCGTTCCCTGGTGCGCACCGCAGCGAGCGAGCTTGCGGACGCAGGCATTCGCGTCAACGCGGTGAGCCCCGGCCCGATCGAGACACCCATTTACGGGAAGCTCGGGCTATCGCCCGAAGTCGTGCAGGGCTTCTCGAAAGAGCTCATCGCGCGCATGCCCCTCAAGCGTTTCGGGACGTCCGGCGAGGTTGCCAAAGCGGCGCTTTTTCTCGCCTCCGACGACTCCTCCTACATGACGGGCGGAGAGATCGTGCTCGACGGGGGCATGACGCAGGTGTGATCCACCCAGCGCTAGAAAGCATTGTCTTTCGTGAGTTCCTCGAACGACGCGGGCGATTCGACCTCCCATTCACGCCACTGCGCGATGCGCCCGTTCACGAGCCGGACCAGCACGACACCGTGAGATTGAATCTCGTACTTGAATGTGTATTCGCCCGCGCCGATTTGTCCGGCCTCGTCGAAGATGAGATGATGCCATTGCAAGTGCATGGCGTGGGGTCGCCCCGTCTCGCCGCCGAAGAAGCGGAATAGCTCGTCGCGGCCGCGGCGGATGCGCGGGTTGGGGGGAGCGCTATAGCGCGCGTCGTTGGTGAAGCAGTCGATGGCTTCGCGTGCGTCGTTGCGGTTCCAGCCGTCGGCCAGCCGCTGCATCAGCGCCTCGAAACTGGCGCGCGACAGGCGCGACGGATCGCGCTGCGATGTGGCACCCGTGGTCTCCTGCCGCACGCCGTCCTGCCGCACGGGCGAATGACCGGACGTGGCGCAGCCTGCCACGCCGAGCGCCGCCGTCGAAACGAAAATGAAAGTCGCTGTCGCGAGGAAAATAAAAAGAGAAGAGCTCCAGCGTCTCATGTCTCGAAGCTAGCACTCGCCCTCGAGGCGGCGATCACGAGGGACCGCCGCGTAGGCATGTAGACACACATCGGAAGGGACGATTGGGAAGAAAAAAATCTCGTGCCTCCGTGGTGGCCAATCGAGAAGAGTTCCAATCTGTATGTGGCGGAGAGGACGATTGGGAAAGAAGGAAATCTCCGTATCTCCGTGGGCTCGGTGGCCCCCAAACGAGAAGATTTCCAATCTGGTCATGGCGGAGAGGACGATTGGGAAGAAGGCGATCTCCGCGTCTTCGCGCGCCCGTGTGTGAAACTTCTCCCGCCTCATATCGTACTAACCGCCGCGGGGAGCGTCCGGCGAGATCGGGCATGGACCGCGCCAAGTATTTCAAGAGTATTTCGAACTGGCAAGAATCGTGATCCTACCGATCAGGCCATAATCTCCGCGATCCTCGTGTGCTTGAGGTGTTCGTTCAACACCTTGCCGATATTCATCATAAAAACGTGAACCGGGTGTCAATTAGCATCGAGGGGGAGGCCGAGGCCTGAGACGCCCGAAGGGGGTCGAGTAATGTCGTGGGAGCGTAACGAAGTCGATAGGCCGCAAAAAAAGAACCATTTCCTCCGCGCGCGCGTCCCGCTGCTGCGCAGCGGCATCCTTGCGCTCGCCATCGTAGCTGCTGGCTCGTTCGGCGCGCCTGCGCGCGGCGCAGATGCAGATGGCGCCAAGGAAGCCAAACGGATCTTCACGCAGCGCTGCACGGCATGCCACACCTTCGGAAAGGGCGTGAAAGTCTGCGCCGATCTCAAGGGCGTCACCGAGAGACGCGACCGGGCGTGGCTGATCAAGTTCATTCGCGCTTCGAAGAGCGTCGTCGACTCTGGGGATGCGACCGCCACGGCCGTCTTTGCACAATACAAGCAAGTGCAAATGCCCGATTGGAAGGATCTCTCGGAGGACCAAGTTGGAAACCTTCTTGATTGGTTTGCGGCCAACGGTCCAGAGCACATCGATTTGAACAATCTGTCGGCGGATTTGGCGACGCAGGGTGACATCGATTCCGGCCGTGCCCTCTTCGCCGGTGGCGCGCGCCTGACCAGCGGCGGGATCGCCTGCAAGAGTTGCCACAACGTTCGCGACGCCAGCGCCCCGTCTGCCGGGACATTCGGACCGGATCTGACGCACGTGTATGTCCGATACGGCGACCGCGCGCTCGGCACGTTCCTCAAGCACCCGTGCTTTCGCCGCGCGCCCGATTCCGCTGCGAACGAGTATTTGACAGCACAAGAGATATTCGCTCTGAAGTCCTATTTGCGCCGTGTGGCGCTCGATTCCCACACTCCCGATACGAATCGAGGTAAGTGATGAAGGTAGCGATTCTCTTCGCCGTGTGGCCGTATGCTGCCGTCGCCATTCTCGTGCTGGGACTCGTGGGGCGATGGCTGCTCATGAAACGGCGACCCGCCTCGGGCTCACAGCCCTTGCCTGCGCCCGCCCGTCGCGCGTCGCGCGCCGTGTGGCTCCTGCTCATCGTGGCGCATGCCACCGGCATCTTGCTGCCAGGGGCCGTTCTCGCGTGGAACGCGCTCGCATGGCGGCTTTATCTGCTGGAGGGACTTGGTTTCCTCGTCGGGTTGGCGGCGTTGATTGTCTGCGCGATGGCGGCGTGGCGCGGTTTCGTGCCCCTCGAGCACGGTCCGAGAACACTCCAGCGAGCCAGCTATCCCGGTGCCAGGCCACCGCGATCGGCCGCTGCAGAAATCGCGGATGCCGCCTTTTACTCGGTGTTGTTGACGGGCGTGGTGAGCGGGTTGATGCTCGCGGTGCTTTATCGGTGGGGCTCGTCGTGGGCAGCGGTCACGCTGACACCGTACGTCACGTCGGTGGCGCACGGCGCGCCGCAGACCGAGTTCGTCGCCGACATGCCGTTTTTGGTACGGCTCCACGTGTTCACCGCCTTTGCGGCCCTCGCGCTGTTTCCCTTTACCAGCGCGGCCCTGGCGGCCCTGGCGACCATTCTTTCCGGGCGGCGTGTCTTCGGGTTGCGCCGTGGCCTCTCGGGGGCCGTGGAACGCTGGCGCGCGGATGCATCTCGACGCACATGAAAGCACTCCAACTGATCACGCTCGCGTCGACGGCGCTGGGCGCGGGCTTCTTGGTGTACCAGCCGAAGGTCGACCTCACGGATCTTCCGAATCGGATTCCGGAGGCGGCGCCTTACATCACCAGCGAGGCGGAGAGCTTTCCACCGCCGTACGAAGAATACTGGCGCACGCAAAATCATCCTGGCCAATGCCGGACGTGCCACGAGAAGATCTTCGAACAGTGGAACGGTTCGATGATGTCCAATGCGTGGCGCGATCCGGTCTGGCGCGCTGCCTTTCTCCTGCTCTCGCGCGGCGTGTCCACGCACGGCGATTGCGATGTTCCGGCGCCCCCCGATGGGACGCCCAAGGCGCACCACAATCCGTTCGCCAAGCCGGGGGCGTGCGCCTCGGAGTTTTCCATCGGCTCGGGCAAGTACACGGTGTCGCGTCCCGGCTCGCTGCTCGACGCCTTCTGCTCGCGCTGCCACATGCCGGCCAACTACATCGACAACGTGCCGCTGCACAACGTGGTGACCGACCCGACCACGGGCGTCGAGTGGGGCAAGGTCGATCCGAAGTTCAATCCGACGTCGGACAACGGGACGGGATTCGCCTTCGCGACGCTCGATTCACAATTTCGGAATACCGAGCCTGGTAAAACGGGTATCTTCTGCGCTATTTGCCATAGCTTCGCGGCCACGCGCGATACACCCTTTCACAATTACCAGCGCGGTGGCACCGAGTATTTCCCCGCGGTGGGCGAGCAGCCGCGCGCGGAGCTTTTGCCTGCGGCCGAGCAGGACGTGTTCGGCGTCGCCGATCCGACGAAGCGAAATCTGGGCTACAGCATCGGCGCCGGCGCCTACCGGCTCTCGCCGCACGCCATCGGGGCGCCGGAGCGCTTCGGGCCGCTCGCAGCGAATGTGCCGCCTTCGGCGGTCGATACGAATACCAGCTCGGTGTTCGCGGAGACCGTCCCGTTCCAGCAGATGGATCCCTCGAAGCATCGAGGCTTTCACCAGGCGATGTTCGTGCGATCCGAGATGTGCGCGGCCTGCCACGACGTGACCAATGCGCTGCCCATCAGAAATACGCTGGGCAAGTGGGTGGGCGGATTTCCCATCGAGCGCACGTACACCGAGTGGTCGCGGAGCCGATATGCCGATCGCCCGGGCAACGAGAACTTCGATCCGAACAGCAAACGCGATTGCCAGAGTTGCCATATGCAGCAGGACTACGGCCAGCCCGGCACCGCGCAGACGCTCTACCAGGGCGGGCACCCGCTCCCGATACCGCAGGCGGCGGTGGCCAGCGACGGCAAGCCGCGCCCTTTCTTTACGCACCATTTTGTGGGCGGAAATGCGCTGGTGCCGCGACTCATTGGCAAGGACGTCGATACGGCAGGCAACGTGTCGCCGTATCCGGAGCTCTCGAACGCGAGCTTTTCATCGGACGATCATCATAGCCGCTATTCGCGCGCCGTCTGGAGCAACACGGAGGCCAAGGGCGCTTACGCGCAGCAAGCGCGCATGGCCTGGGACCGGCTGCGGCACGTGCTTCAAATGGACGTTTCGGCGCCGCCGGCCGTCCGCGCGGATACGCCGATCCAGCTCGGGATCACCCTCGCCAACACCGGCAGCGGGCACGATTTTCCGACCGGATTCCCCGAGGGCCGCATCGCGTGGCTCGCGGTGCACGCGTACGATCTGGCCACCGGCGCCGAGCTTCCCATCGTCGATTCCGTCTGGAAGCGCACGTCGAAGGGTATCGGGAGTCTCACGACGCAGGATATGGAGGATCCGAACTACCCGGGTTGCCATTGGCATATCCCGGCCGGGTCGGCCGATCCCTATTCGCTCCAGTTCAAGTCCGTGGCTTCCCTCGGCGACGGCTGCCCGACGCTCGATCTGCCCTACGCTGCGCCGCTGAACCTGGTTACCAACTCGGACGGGTTGCCCATCGACGCCAGCGGGCGCGTGGTCGATGCATCGAATCCGTCGGGGCTCGTGCAATTCAAGGACGTCAACGGAAACGGGGATCTGTACGACGACTCCTTTCTCAGCGACACGCGCTTCAAGCCGATGCCCCTCCCGGAGGACACCAAGTCCGTCGATCGGTATTCGGTGGTCGTCCCGCCCGGCACGCGCGGGCCGATCGCGGTTTCGGCGGCCGTGTATTACCAATCCGTCGAGGCGGTGGTGGCCTTGAAGTTCCTGGGCAACATGGCCGACAAGAACGAAAACTTCGTCCTCGAGCCTTGCGTGCTCGGCGGGCTTTGCGATGGGCGCAAACCGACGACCGAGCCTCCCGTCGTGGAGGGTGCGCCGCCGGTTCCCATGATCGTGCGCAATGTGGTCGTGGCCGTCGAAGGCGCGCCGCCCGATACGTCTGCGCCGAGCTTGCGGACCTATCCTGCGGCGAACTCCGAGCACGTCTACCAGGACGTCGTCGTCAAGGCGTTTTTCTCCAAGCCCGTGCGTGGCGTCGATGCGAAGACCTTCACGCTCGAAGACGCGAGCGGAAACGCCGTGCCCGCATGGGTCGACCCCATCGGGGATGGGGCGTGGGGCCTCTTTCCGAGCTCCATCGTGCTCGAGGGCGGGAAGACGTATACCGCGCGCCTCAAGGGGGGCGTCTGCGACGTGACGGGCAATTGCACCGCCCACGATACGGTGTGGAAGTTCGCCGTCGCCGCGGATGCTGCGCAGGGGACGGGCGATACCAGCGTGCCCATCGGGTTCGCGCCCTGAGGTAAGACGGGAACGGGAACGGGCCTGAGACGGGGAACGCCGGCTGCCCGGTTACGCTCGA
>Ga0137415_10008516_pt1 | contig 10164 bp, 7 predicted proteins | sample CZODoug3_1_1_16f_FD_183082 | JGI IMG/M metagenome (GOLD analysis project Ga0137415, IMG submission 183082) | Vadose zone soil fungal communities from Angelo Coast Range Reserve, California, USA - CZODoug3_1_1_16fungal (Hybrid Assembly) | ecosystem: Environmental > Terrestrial > Soil > Vadose... | reverse complement strand
TCGGACTCGGCGCGGGCCATCGCGAGCGCAACTCGATGCTCGGAATCGAGATGGGCGAGCCGCTTAAAAAAATGCGCGAGACGGTGAAGACGCTCCGCGCGGCTCTCGACGGCGGCAAGACCGGGCCGCGGGTCAGTGCGAAGCTGCCGCTTTATCTCGCGGGCGTGTCGCGCCCGATGGTAAAGCTGGCCGGCGAAATTGGCGACGGCGTCATCTTCAATTTTTTTCCGCCGGCGCGAGTTAAGGAAGCGATCGGAGAGTTGGCGGAAGGCGCCCGCGTCGCGGCGCGCGAAGCCGACGTGCAAGCCGCCCGCGCGCAGGTAGTTTCCTGTCGCCCCGCATCGTTTCGCTGTATCGATGTGCGCGGTCCGTCCGGGCCGGGAGGGACGCAGGAGACCTTCTTGAACGGTCTCGTCGGGCAGACGCCGATCGAGTACGACGGCAAGTGGCACAACGGGGTCGTCTTCGGCATCGCCGAGCTGAGCGGGCCGTACGATTTGCAGAAGGTGTGCCCGCGCGGCTGGGCCCAGGTCCATACCGAGACGGATTTCCTGGCCGGCCTCGTCACCGCGCTGACCTTCAACATCTACACGCCCCAGCGAGTCACGGTGAGCTGCGCCGCGAGCGGCGCCCGCTGATCGGCGACCACCCGGCGGCAAGTCTTGACGACACGCGTCCGGCGATGCTCCGCTCGGACGCGCGGTTTCAGGGACGCGACGGTGGCGGCGGCTGGACGGCCGGCGGCGGATTCGCTTCCGGAGGAGGCGATCCCGCAGGCGCGGACGGAGACGCGGCGGGCGGCTCGGCAGGAGGACGGGACCCGGGAACGGGCGGCTCGGGCGGTACCGAACCCGGCTGCGCGGGAGGCTCTGCCGGCGGAGCGCCGGTCTGCGGCTCGGGCGCGCGCACCGTGCCGGCCGTCGGCCCCTTCGCGTCCGCGGGCGCCCGTGGCGCGGCGGCCCGCACCTCGAGCACTCCGGGGGCCTCGTGCAAGCGGACGTCGCCCAGCGCGAGCGCCTGCAGCGCATCGGCGGCGCCGCGGACCGGCCCGACCACCACCACCGGCCACTGCCGGGGCCGGATCCACTTGCTCGCGACGCGGGCCGCGTCGCTCCGCGTGACCTTCGCGATGCGTGCCGGGACCGTGCGGTAGTAGTCGCGGGGCAGCCCGTTGAACACGGCGGTGGCGAGCGCGGACGCGACCGCGTCGTTGGTCTCCAGAGCGGCGGGCACGCCGCGGACCAGGGTCTCCTTCGCCTTGGCCAGCTCGGGATCGGTGGGTCCTCCCGCCGCGAACCGCTCCAGCTCGCGCTCGTACTCGCGCACCGCCTCGGGAGTGTGCTGCGCGAGGATGCCGCCGGCGGCGAGGAATGCCCCATAGGAGCGGCTGAGCTGCGCGTTGCTGAAGACGCCATAGCTGTACCCGTGCTGCTCGCGCAGGTTCATGTTCAGCCGGCTGGTGAAGAGGCCGCCCAGCACCTCGTTGGCGACCAGCATCGGCAGGCGGTCGGGATGGCTCGCCGGGAACAGCCGTCCCACCACCAGCACCTGCGATTGCGTGGTGCCCGGTTTGTCGATCGCGTCGATGAACCGCCGGTTGAGGGGCGGGAACGGCGGAAGCTTGAGCTTGGGCACCGATGTCGGGGTCCACCCGGCGAGGCGCTGGTCGAGGAGCTTCACGATCTCGTCGGCCGTGACGTCTCCGGCCACGGAGATGAGCGCGTTGTTGGGCCGGTACCAGGTCTGCCGGAAACGGCGCAGATCGTCGGCCGTGATCGACTCGACCGTCTCCGGCGTGCCCCCCGACGGCTGGCCCCAGGGATGCTTTTCGCCGTAGAGCAGCTTCGCCGCCTCGTCGGAGGCCAGCGCTCCCGGGCTCCCCTGCTTCTGCGCCAGCCCCGCGAGCTTGAGCTTGCGGATGCGGTCCACGTCGCCGGGCCGGAACGCGGGGTTCTGCAGCACGTCTGCGAGCAGCTCGATCGACTTGGGCAGCGACTCCTTGAGCGTGTTCATGCGCACCCGGCTGGTCTCGTTGCCGGCGCCGGCGGAGAGCTCGATGGCCTGCTCGTCCAGCTCGGAGGCGAGCTGGGTGGTGGTGCGGGTCTTGGTGCCCTCGGTGACCATGCTGGCAACGAAGCCCGCCAGGCCGGTCTTGCCCGGCGGCTCGCCGTTGACGCCCGTCGCGAACAGGACGTCGATGGAGACGATGGGCACGGAGTGCAGCTCGCTGATCAGCACCCGGGCGCCGTTGCGCAGCTTGCGCTCGACCGGCACCGGCGCCTCGAAGCGCAGCTGCCTCGGAAGTGGCGGCGGCTTCTCGGCGCGGAACGGAGCATCGGGCGTTTCCCCCGAGTAGAGCGGAGGTCCCGATTGGGTGGTGGTCTGCGCCGCGGCCGGCGGCGCCGGGCTCGTGCCTCCATCGGCGGGGGCGCGCGCAGGATCCGAAGCAGCGGCGGTGGACGCCGGGGCGGGCTTCGGCTGATCGTGCGTGCACGCCACCAGCGCGGCGAGGAGGAATGCTGCGCTGCGGATCGGCGACATGGCTCGAATGGTCATGGCGCGCTCGCGGTCCGCTTGCCGGCGGGGACGGTGGTCAGCTCCAGGCGCCGGTCGTCGGGCAGGTACTTGCGCGCGAACGCCTGCAGGGACTGCGGGGTGACCGCCCGGTACCGCGCCAGGTCGCGAGGCAGGTACCCCGGATCGCCCAGCCACATCTCGTAGGTGTTGAGCAGGTCCGCCCTCGAGCTGCCGCGCTCCAGCGAGCGGATCTCGCCAGCGACGATCTTGAGCTTGGCCCGCTCGACCTCCTCGGCGCCCACGCCGTTCTGCTTCACGTCGTCGATCGCCTGCTGCAACAGCGCGCGAAGCTCGTCGGGCGTGTGCCCCGGGCGGGCGGTGGCCCCGACCTGGATCCATCCTCCCAGACCCAGCGACGGGTTGCTGGCATCGACGTTGCTCGCCACCTGCTTGTCGAGGATGAGCAGTTGGTACAGGCGCGAGGACTTGCCGCCGGCGAGCACCTCGCTGAGCACGTCGCCGGCGGGCTCGTCGTCGTGGAAGGGGACCAGGCCGTTCCAGACCAACTGGAAGCGCGGGAGCTGCGCCAGCCGATCCTGCAGCGTCTCCTTCACCACCGACGAGAGCGGCTTCGCCTTCGTGTCGGGCTTTTTCACCTCGGGCCCGCGCGGAATGTCGGCGAAGTACTTCTCGATCAGCTGCTTGGCCGCGCCCGCATCGAAATCGCCCACCAGGACCAGCGAGGCGTTGTTCGGGCCGTAGTAGCGGCGGAAGAAGTCCCGCACGTCGTCGAGCGAGGCGGACTGGATCTCCTTGATGTCGCCGATCACGCACTCGTAATACGGATGCGGCAGCGGGTAGAGCACGTCGCACACGCGCTGCTGGGTGGGCCCGTAGGGCACGTTGTCGATGCGCTGGTGGCGCTCGTTGGTCACCACGTCGCGCTGGATCTTCAGCTTCTGCTCGTCGAGCGTGGGGAGCAAGAAGCCCATCCGCTCGCTCTCCAGCCAGATGGCGGTGGGCAGCTCGTTCGAGGGGACCGTCTCGTAATAGTTGGTGCGGTCGAAGCTGGTCGAACCGTTCATGTTCGAGGCGCCGATCTGCTCGAGGATCGCGTCGGGCTCCTTCGCGTGCTTGGAGCCGCTGAACATCATGTGCTCGAAGAGGTGGGCGAAGCCGCTCCGGCCGGGCGTCTGGTTGGCGGCGCCGACGTGGTACCAGACGTTCACCGAGACCTGCGGGAGGCGGTGGTCCTCGCTGAGGATGACCGTGAGGCCGTTCGGCAGCTTGTACTTCTGGAATTTGAGGTCCGGATCGGCGGCGCGCGCGGAAAGCGCGCACAGCGCGGCGGCCAGGACCAGGACGCGGCGGAACACGAGCGGCCTCCTTGCCAGAGGAACGGCTCTCCTACTCCCCACCCTCCCCCAGCGCAAGCGCGGCCCGTACGTAGAGCGTGCCGCCCGCCTACTCCCCGATCGATCCAACGGACCACCGGCAGCCAGATTTCGGGAAGGCGTTTCACGCGAAGCGCGGAAGTTCGGGAAGCGCGGAAGGTGGCTGGTGGAAAAACGGTCTTCGCGCGCTTCGTTTTCCTTCCACGCTTCGCGTGAAACGTTTTTAGGCCAGTACGGAGGAGAGCCAGGTGCGGGCGTCGGATAGCTCGGCGGGGACCACCATGTGACCCATGGGGTATTCGCGATAGGTCACTTCGGCGCCCAGCCGCGTGAGGAGGTCGCGGGTGCCGCGGCCCACCTCGACGGGGATCAGCGGGTCGTGGAGGCCATGCGCGACGAACGCCGGCAATCCGCCCAATCCCCCGGGCGGTCCCTGCGCAGCCGGCGGCGGGAGGCCGGAGAGGACCAGCACGCCCGAGGTCAGGTCCGGCCGGGGCAGCGCCACCGAGAGCGCGACGCCGGCGCCCTGGCTGAACCCGCCCAGCAGCGGGCGCGGGCTGCCGCGCGCGATCTCCTCCACCGCCTCGAGCGCCAGCCGCGAGGCCTCGGCCACCTCGGCGGGATCGAACGTGAACCCTCGCGGCGTCTGCTGGAGGTTGAACCAGGCCCTGCCGCCGAAATCGAGCGCGATGGGCGCCTGCAGGCTGACCACGCGCAGGCGCGGGTCCAGCTCATCCCCGATGGCGAGGAGGTCGTTCTCGTCGGCGCCGAATCCGTGGAACAGGACCAGCGTCCGGTCCAGCCCGGGCGCGCGCGCGGGCGACTCGACGGCACGCAGCTTCATGCGGGCTGCAGCCCGAACGGGCACTCGCGATCCATGCGGGCTGAGAACCAGGGTTCGCGCGCGCCGTCAAGGCCCGCGAAACGCGGCCGTCAGGGGTTGGTCGGAGGGTTCTCCCCGATGCGCTCGCACCGATCGACCACCAGCTCGCGGCTCCGTCGATTGAGGTGGTAGTGGAAGCGCCATCCCTCGTGCCCCAGCACGAAGCCGCTTTCCTTCAGGTACGTCCAGAACTCGTCCTCGCGCGCGATCGTGCTGCAGGCTTCTCCCACTTCGTCCAAGGCGAGCCGGACGCGCGCCTGCACGTCGGGGGGGAGGTCAGGCGGTACGCTTGTGAAGACTACCGCGTACCCCATGGAAAGCTCCGGGCGCGCCCCCAGGCTCGATGGAGAGGATCGTGATGAGATGACGCTCCGGATTCAGCTCGTAACGCACCAGCCAGCCATCCACGACTTTGCACAGGATCGACGGCCCCGGAAAGAAGCCGCCCTGGAGGATCAGCATCTGCTCGGTGGCCTCGCCGATCCCGCCCAGCTTCTGGCGGACGCGCCGCCGCAACCCGACGACTTGCGCGAGTTGCTCGGTTGCCTGCAGGGTGACGTCGATCTGGTACATCGAGGCGAATCTGTGTCTGCGCCGTCCGTGCTGCCACCGACGCTGGGTGAAATCCCGTTGATTCATTGGCGGATTTCGGACTGTTTTCTGGATGCAGCGCGTCAGTATCGCTTCCGCTGGGCCCGTGCGCGCTCGTACGCCGCCGGCGCGTCCGAGACGCGGCTGACCTCCAGGATCGCGAGCACCTGCGTCGGGCGATCGACGACGTACTTGAAGCGCCAGCCCTCCACGTCGACGTAGAGCGGGCTGTCGGTCAGCGAAGACCAGAAAGCGCTCGACGCCGAGACGGTCGAGAGGGTGTGGCCGATCTCGCGCAGGCGTGCCCGGAGGCGGCCGAGCGTCGCCGCAGGAACGGACCCGACCGCGCATCGCAGGTGGATGCGATAGGGCATTCGGAACATATGCGATGAGCGGGTACGAATGGCCTCGCACTCAGCGTGAAGTATCGAACAGCCAACGGAACCCGCTGAGGGTCCACGACCTCACAGTCACGGGGGATTGCGGACCCGGGCGCGGCAGAGCTCAGGCGTGCCACGCGGCGGCGAGGCTCATCGGCGGCGGCCCGCCCGGCCCCGCGGACGGAGTGCTCCCGGCGGCCCGGGCGCGCGCCTCGGCGACCATCGCGGCAAGCACCCCCGCCAGCTCCGCCGGCTCGACCGGCTTGGCCACATGCCGCTGGAACCCCGCCTCGAGCGCGCGGCGGTGATCGGCCGCGCTCGCGTAGGCAGTGAGCGCCAGCGCCGGCAGCCGAGCCGTGGCGGGCTGCGAGCGCACGCGCCGGATCAAGGCGTAGCCGTCCTCGCCGGGGAGGCCGATGTCGCTCACCAAGGCGTCGGGCGGGTCCCGGGCGATCTCCTCCATCGCCTCGTCCGCCGAGGCGACGACGACCACCTCCGCGCCGTGGGTCCCGAGCATGACCCGGATGAGCTCCCGGGCATCGGCTTCGTCGTCCACCACCAGCACGCGGATCCCCGCCAGCGAGACGGGCTCGATTTGCTTCACTGCCTGGAGATGCGGGCCGCCTCCGGTCACGGCTGACCCCTCGGCGGGCTGGTCTTCGAACTGCCGCACCGGCATCCGGACGGTGAACCGCGCGCCCTGCCCGTCGCCTTCACTCTCCGCTCGGACGGTGCCACCGTGGACCTCGACCAGGTGGCGCACGATGGCGAGCCCGAGCCCCAGGCCTCCCTGCATGCGCGTGCTGGAGCTGTCCGCCTGGCGGAAACGGTCGAACACGTGGGGCAGGAAATCGCGTGCGATTCCCATTCCGGTGTCGGAGGCGACGATTTCGACGTGACCGTTCGAGCGCCGCAGCTCGATGGTCACCTTGCCCTTGCCGGGCGTGAACTTGATGGCGTTGGAGAGGAGGTTCCACACCACTTGCTGCAAGCGATCGGGGTCGCCGTAGAACTCGCTCGCGTCGTCGCGCAGGTCGAGCACGAGCTCGAGCTGCTTCGCATCCGCGGCCGGGCGCACCGCGTCCACCGCCGCCAGGATGACGCTGCGCAGGTCGATGCGACCCACCTGCACGCGGAGCTTGCCGGCGATGATGCGCGAGACGTCGAGGATGTCCTCCACCAGCTGCGTCTGCGCGCGCGCGTTGCGCTCGATGGTCTCCAGCGCCCGCCGCAGCTTCTCGCCCCCTTCCACCGCGCCGGTGCGGAGCATCCGCGTCCAGCCGAGGATGGCGTTCAAGGGCGTGCGCAGCTCGTGCGAGACGGTGGCGAGGAACTCGTCCTTCGAGCGGTTCGCCGACTCGAGTTGGGCGCGCGCCTCCTGCTCGCGCAGCAGCAGCGCGGCGTGCGCCCCCTCGACCCGCTTCTGGTGGTCGATGTCGGTGGCGGTGGCGATCCATCCGACCACCGCGCCGTGCTCGTCGTGCTCCGGCACCACCCGGCACAGGTGCCAGCGCAGCTCGCCGTCGTGGCGCCGCAGCCGCTGCTCGCGCTCGAGCCCGCGGCCGCCGCGGATGGCCGCGCTCCAGGCGGCCTGCAGCGAGGACAGCTCGTCCGGGGGAACGCCGCCGAAGAACGAGATGCCCGCATCCGGCCCCGCGTAGTCGCGCCAGACGCGGTTGCAGTAGTAGATCTCGCCGTCGCGGCGGGCCGCCCACACGCACTGGGGCATCGAGTCGGTCAGGGCGTGGAACCGTACCTCGCTGCGCCGCTCCATCTCGCGCAGCTCTTGCGCCCGCAGCATCGCCGCCTGGCGCTTGATCAGCTCGCCGCGGCGCCACAGGTCGACGAAGACCGAGACCTTGGTGCGCAGGATCTCGGGGTCGAACGGCTTCAGCAGGTAATCGACCGCGCCCTGCGAGTAACCCTTGAAGATGAAGGACGGGTCCTTGGCGATCGCGGTCAAGAAGATGATCGGCGTCGATCGGTTCCGCTGCCTCTGCTTGATCACCGCGGCCGTCTCGATGCCGTCCATCCCCGGCATCTGCACGTCCATCAGGATCAGCGCGAACTCTCCCTCGAGGAGCTGGCGCAGCACGTCCTCGCCCGAGGTGACTCCCACCAGCTCCTCGCCCAACGGCGACAGGATGGCCTCCAGCGCCAGGAGGTTCGGCGGGTGGTCGTCGACCATCAGGATCCGCGCGCGCACCTCCGCCTCCGCCGGCGATCGCGGTTGGGCAGGCGAGGGCTTGGTTCGCTGGACTGCCATCGCAGGGATACTAGTGCTCCGTTCTCAACGCGCCCATAGCCGGATGAGCTGCAGGAGCTTGTCCGCGTCCACCGGCTTGGGGAGGTAGTCCGACGCGCCGGCGACGATGCACTTGTCCCGATCCTCCTTGAGGGCCTTGGCGGTGATGGCGATGATCGGCAACGCCTTGTAGGCCGGGTCCTTGCGGATGGCCTTCATGGTCTCGAAGCCGTCCATCTCCGGCATCATCACGTCCATCAGCACCAGGTCCACGTCAGGGTTCCGCTCCAAGGCGGCGATGCCGTCCTTGCCGTTCTCGGCGTAGAGGACCTCCAGCCCGTGCATCTCGAGCACGCTGGTCAACGCGAAGATGTTCCGCACGTCGTCGTCGACCACCAGCACCTTCTTGCCGGAGACCGACTCTTCTCCGGCGCGCGCGCTTTGCAGGATCTTGCGGCTCCGCTCCGGCATCTTGTCGTCGACGCGGTGGAGGAAGAGCGCGGTGTCGCTGAGCAGCTTCTCCGGCGAGGCCGCGCCGGACTTGAGGATCACCGATTCGGCGAACTTCTTCAGCCGCATCTCCTCCTTCTTCGACAGCTCCTTGCCGGTGTAGACCACCACCGGGAGGTCGCGGAACCGGGGCTGGGTCTTGATCTGCTCGAGCAGCTTGGTCCCGTCCACGTCGCCCAGCACCAGGTCCAGCACCACGCAGTCGAACTCGCCCGTCTCCAGCTCGTTCAGGGCCGCCTCGCCGCTGGACACCGTGGTGACGGCCACGTCCTCACCCTCCCCCACCAGCTCGCTGATGCCCTTCGCCTGGGTGGCATCGTCCTCGATGAGCAGCAGCCGCTTGACCTTCTTCTCCACGAAGCTCTGGATGTGGTTGAAGGCGCCTTCCAGCGCGTCCTTGCTGACCGGCTTCTCCAGGTAGGCGAAGGCGCCCATCGCCGCGCCCCTCTTGCTCTTCTCGACGATGGAGATGACGTGCACCGGGATGTGGCGCGTGCGCGGGTTGCGCTTCAGCCGGTCGAGGATGCTCCAGCCGTCGACCACCGGGAGCTGGATGTCCAGCGTGATGGCGGTGGGCTGCAGCTCGTTCGCGAGCGCCAGGCCGGTGTCGCCGCGCGTGGCCACCACCGCCTTGAAGCCTTTCTCGCGCGCCATGCCCACCATGATGCGGGCGAATTTCACGTCGTCCTCGATGATGAGGAGCACGCGATCGCCCTCGCGGAGGTGCTCGCGGTCGTCGTCGACCGGCTTGGGCGCCAGCGCCTCCGACTGCACCGCCGGGCTGGGCGCCAGCGCGTCCATGCTCGAAGGCCGCGCCGCGGGGGGAGCGGAGCGCGGCTGGTGGTGGCGCGCCGGGCTGGGCAGCTCGTCGGCCTCAGCCTCGTCGTTGCCTGCCGCCTCGTCGGGACCCAGGTAGCGATCCGGCAGGAAGATGGCGAACGAGGATCCCTGGCCCGGCTCGCTCTCCACGTGGATCTCGCCGCCCAACAGGCGCGTGATCTCGCGGCTGATGGAGAGGCCCAAGCCGGTGCCGCCGTACTTGCGGCTGGTGGTCCCGTCGGCCTGCTGGAAGGCCTCGAAGATGATCTTCTGCTTGTTGCGCGGGATGCCGATGCCGGTGTCGATGACCGTGAACGCGATCACCTGCCCGGCGCGGTGGAGCGCCTCATTGTCCAGCCCGCGGCGGTCGGGCACGGTGTGGATGCGCAGCTGCACGCTGCCCTGGTCGGTGAACTTGAACGCGTTGGCCAGGAGGTTCTTCAAGACCTGCTGGAGCCGCTGGGGATCGGTGCGCACGTGGGTGGGGAGCGACCCATCCAGCTCGACCGCGAAGTGGAGGCTCTTCTGTTCCGCGACCGGCCGGAAATTGCGCTCGACGAACTCCTTGAGGTCGACGAGCGCGATGTCGCGCGGCTCGATCTGCATCTTGCCCGCCTCGACCTTGGAGAGATCGAGGATCTCGTTGATCAGCGAGAGCAGGTCGCCGCCCGACGCGTAGATGGTCTTGGCGTACTCGACCTGCTTCTCCGAGAGGTTGTCCTCCTTGTTGTCGGCGAGCAGCTTCGCCAGGATGAGCAGCGAGTTGAGCGGCGTGCGCAGCTCGTGGCTCATGTTGGCGAGGAACTCGCTCTTGTACTTGGAGAT
>Ga0137415_10008515_pt1 | contig 10164 bp, 6 predicted proteins | sample CZODoug3_1_1_16f_FD_183082 | JGI IMG/M metagenome (GOLD analysis project Ga0137415, IMG submission 183082) | Vadose zone soil fungal communities from Angelo Coast Range Reserve, California, USA - CZODoug3_1_1_16fungal (Hybrid Assembly) | ecosystem: Environmental > Terrestrial > Soil > Vadose... | reverse complement strand
GACGCCCATGCACATAATGGCTCCCATCAAGGCAGGCACGCTGAGCGTGGTGTGCGTGAAGAAGAGGAAGAGAACGATTCCAGCAAGCGCGGCAGGGAGCGCTGTGATGATGATGAACGGGTCAAGCCATGACTGGAAATTGACCACGATGAGCATGTAGACGAGCACGATGGCAAAGGCCAGCCCAGTCAGCAGGCCTTCATACGAGCTGCGCATGGTGGTGACCTGGCCGCGCACGGCGATATACGTTCCGCGCGGAAGATGTTTCTCATTCTGTTCGACGATGCGCTCTACGTCTTTGCTGACTGCACCGAGATCGCGGTCCTGCACTGAGCCATAGATATCGACAACGCGGCGAATGTTGTAGTGCGAGACGACGGCCATCTCGCGCGAACGGTTGATGGATGCGAGATCGGCCAGTATCTCGGAATTCGACTTGCCGGCAGCAGTGATAGGGATGTTCTGCAGATCGTTGAGCGACTGCATGCGATATTGCGGCGTCTGCGCGACCATGAAGTAGTTCACGCCATTCTTCTGGTTGAGAAAGAACATAGGCGTAAGCTGTTGGCTACCGCTAAGACTGTTCAACACGCTCTGCGCAACGTCTTTTTCCGTATAGCCACCTTGCAGCGCTTTGGTTCGATCGACGGCGACATCGAGCGTGGGATAGTCGAACGGCTGCTGCACACGTAGATCAGTGAGGCCGGGAACCTGCCGCATCTGCGTCAGGATGTGATCGGCGATATCGTGACTGGCCGCAATGTCATTGCCCTCGATCTGCACGTCCATGGGAGCAGGCATGCCGAAGTTAAGTATCTGCGTGACGATGTCGGCAGGCAAGAAGTAGAACGTTGCATTGGGGAATTCGCGCGGGAGACGCTTGCGCAACTCGCGCATGTATTTCGCTGTCGGGCCGTGATCCTCTTTCAGAGACACCATGATGTCCGCATCTCCAGAGCCGATGGTGCCGGAGGTCATGTGCATGGTGTTCATCTGGCTGTACGGCATGCCGATGTTGTCGAGGATGGCGTCGACTTCTTTCGCGGGAATCTCTTTCCGGATCGATTCTTCGACTTGATCGCATAGGCGAGCCGTCTCCTCGATACGCATACCGGTTTTGCCACGTACATGGAGAATGAATTCTCCGCTATCGGTATTGGGGAAGAAGTCCTGACCGAGCCACGGCAGCAGGATGAAGGCGCAGAGGCAGATCCCTATGAATGCCGGCACGAAGAACTTGCGATGGAAGACCAGACGCGTGAGCAGAGAGCGATAGCTGGCGCGAACCTTCTCGAATCCGCGCTCGAATCCACGCTGGAAACGCGCGAACGGGTTGCGCGATAGATTGTGGTGATCTTTCACTCTGAGGAGATACATCGCCAGTGTCGGCACTAGCGTTCTCGACAGGACGTAGGACGCAAGCATGGCGAAGACCACTGCCTCCGCCAGCGGAACGAAGAGATAACGCGCTACACCGCCGAGCAGGAACATCGGCAGGAAGACGATGCAGATGCAGAGCGTGGAGACAAGCGCTGGAACAGCAATCTGCGCCGCGCCTTCGAGGATGGCTTCGTGAAGCGGATGGCCTTCTTCGAGATAACGCTCGATGTTCTCGATGGTTACAGTCGCATCATCAACGAGAATACCTACGGCGAGCGCGAGGCCACCCAGCGTCATGATGTTGATGGTCTCGTGCAGGAAGCTGAGCGTGATGATCGATGTGAGGATCGACAGCGGAATCGAGATGGCGATGATGAGCGTGCTGCGCCAGCTGCCCAGGAAGAGCAGGATCATCAGACCGGTAAGCGCAGCTGCAATGATCGCCTCGCGGATGACACCATTGACCGATCCGCGCACGAAGATCGATTGATCGGCGAGCGGAGAAATCTTCATCTCCGGCGGGACGATCGTTGCCACACGGGGCAGGCGCTCACGAATACCAGAAACAACATTGAGCGTTGAGGCAGTGCCGGCCTTAAGTACGCTCAACAGCACACCACGGTGGCCATCCTGGCGAACGACATTGGTCTGTACCTGAAAGCCATCGCTGACGGTGGCAACATCGCGAAGATAGATGGTAGTGCCGCCAACCTGCTTGATGGGAATATCGTTCAGTTCGGCAATCGTGCGCGGCGCGGTATTCATGCGGACGTCGTATTCATTCATGCCGATCTTCGCGGTGCCGGAGGGCACTACCAGGCTCTGCGCATTGACTGCATTCAGCACATCAATCGGCGAGACGCCTTTGGACTGCATGAGGCTCTGATTCATGTTGATCATGACCTGACGCTGCTTGCCGCCATAGGGCAAAGGCATGACGGTTCCTGAAACCGTAATGAGCTGAGGACGGATAAAGTTCTGCCCGTAATCGTTGAGCTGCTGTTCGGAAAGTCCTTTGCCGGAAAGCCCCAGTTGCAGAATGGGCACGCTCGATGCGCTGAAGTTGATGATCTCCGGCGGAAGGATGCCAGGCGGCAACTGGCGCAGCATGTATTGCGACGCAGCCACAATCTGCGCGTTTGCCGTGTCGAGGCTCGCGCCTGGTTGCAGGAAAACCTTGATAACGGCTGTTCCGTTGTACGTGGTGGATTCGATGTGCTCGATATTGTCCACCAGCGTCGTTAGACCTTTTTCAAAAGGCGTCGTCAGGCGGCCTTCGATTTCTTCGGGATTCAGGCCGGTATATGCCCAGGCCACTGAGACAACGGGAATGTCGATGTTCGGGAAGATGTCAGTAGGCGTGCGGAGGATAACCACCGGACTCAGGATGAGGATGAGGAGCGCCAGAATGATGAAGGTGTATGGCCGGGTGAGTGCAATTCTGACAATCCACATGGGTAATCTTCGTCTCCAGCGAGAGCACGACCGGCTCAGGCGATGCTGACTTGGTGTTTGCTAAATAACGTTCAGATAACCAACAGACTCGGCCTTCGCTTCCACAGCGCGCCGCAAACAACAGGTAAAATGTCCCTCTTACATAGAACCATTTACAGGGCAATAGGTTTCGCAGTTTATTCCGAATGCTATCATCGGATTTTCCGATTAAGATAGCCTTCATGGAACTGCGCCATCTACGCTACTTCTGCACAGTTGCGACAGCACAGGGATTTAACCGCGCGGCGCGCATTCTGCACGTATCGCAATCGGCTATCAGTGAACAGATCATCGACCTGGAACGCGAGCTAGGCGTATCCCTGCTCAATCGAAGCCAGCACCAGATTAGTTTGACACCTCCGGGAAAAATTTTCCTGGAGGAGGCCAGAAAAGTGCTCGCCGCAGCGGATCGGGCGGTCGATATGGCACAGCGCTCCATGCGGGGCGAAGTAGGCTCGCTGACCATAGGGTTCCTGGTCTGGGGAACAGGGGCCTTCTTCCCGAAGATCATTCAGGGCTTCCGCAAGCGGCATCCGGGGGTCCAGCTTTCGCTGCTGGAGATACTGCCTGCGGCGCAGTCTGAGGCGCTGGTAAACGGCACAATCGACGTCGGTTTTACCCGTCCGCTGCAACCTCCCTATGACCGGCAGTTGAAGTCGGAACTGCTGTACATGGACCCCCTGGTGGCGGTGCTTCCCGTCGATCATCCACTCGCCAAAGGCCCGCTGCCGATTGAAGCGTTGGCAGATGAGCGCTTCATCCTATGCGACAGAAACATCTCCCCGACACTTTTCGACAAGATCACTGCGCTCTGCGCCCAAGGCGGCTTTTCGCCGCGGATCATTCAGACCTCGAATGTGCTGTCAAGCGTGCTCACGCTGGTTCAGGCCGGCGAAGGCGTCACGCTCATTCCCTCAAGCCTGCAACACATGCGCTTCAACGATCTTGCATTCTGCAGATTGACCACACATACCAGCGCCGTGGAATTGGTTATGGCCTGGTCGCCGGCTCGCGAAAGCACCATGCAACAGGCTTTTCTGGAGTATGTTCGCGGAAAGAAGGAATGGATTCAGAAGACGGTTGCGAACCGAATTAGCTAATTTGTATCACTTGAACGAAAATCCCCAGGTTAGCTTCGCGAACCCCTTCGACAAGCTCAGGGCAGGCTCTTGGGCACCCGCTCTTGTTCTTTGGCGGCGAAGCCGCGTCCCGCCGGGCGCGCAGCCCCCTCAGACCTGCATGACTTCGGCTTCTTTCTTCTTGCTCATCTCTTCCATGCGTTTGATCTCTTCGTCGGTGAGCTTCTGCATTTCGTCGAGAGAGCGCTTCTCTTCGTCTTCGGAGATGAGCTTATCCTTCAGAGCTTTCTTGATGACGTCGTTGCCATCGCGGCGAATATTACGCACCGCAGTGCGATGTTCTTCGAGAACCTTATTCAGATGCTTAACTACTTCGCGGCGGCGCTCTTCGGTCATGGGCGGCACAGGCACGCGGATGACCTTGCCATCGTTCTGCGGATTGAAACCAAGATCGGATGTACGGAGAGCCTTTTCAATCTCGCCAAGAACGCTTGGGTCCCACGGCTGAACGACGATCATGTTCGCATCAGGCGTAGTGACCTGAGCCAGCTGGGTGAGCGGCGTGTGCGTGCCGTAGTACTCGACCTTCACCTGGTCCAGCATTTGCGTGGATGCGCGGCCAGTACGCGTAGAAGCGAGGTTCGCCTGGAAATCCTGAACGGCCTTATCCATGCGCGCTTTGAGTTGCTGAAACGAATCTTTCAGTGCGGGAATACCTGCCATTACCGAAACTGCCATAGTTGTTCTTCCTTGTATCTTTGTCCAAAAACCGTATTGTACCCGCGAGCAGGCTGTTCCATGAAGAACCACCCGCTACAAAACACAATGGCTTGAAGTTTATGCCTGCACGCTGAAACCCTGAGCACTGTCCGCCTGCTCGTGCGCATGATACGAAGAGCGTACCAATGGGCCAGATTCCACGTGACGGAAGCCCATGCGAAGCGCCTCTTCCTTCATGAACTGGAACTCTTCCGGCGTGTAATAGCGGGTCATCGGCAAGTGATCTCTGGATGGACGCAGATACTGGCCAATCGTGAGCACATTTGTTCCCACCTTTGCTAGATCGCGGTAGACATCGAGCAATTCGTGCATCTCTTCGCCAAGACCAACCATCACTCCGGACTTGGTGACGATCTTCGGATCGATCTCTTTCGCGTACTCGAGCAGCCGAAGCGTCCGCTCGTAGCGCGCGCCGGAGCGCACAGCGCGATAGAGACGCGGCACGGACTCAGTATTGTGGTTCAGGATTTCAGGCCGCGCTTCCACGACGATGCGGATGGCTTCTTCGTTTCCCTGGAAATCCGGAATCAGCACTTCTATCTGGCAGCCGGGCGCCTGCTTGCGGATTTCTTCGATAACCATCACAAAGGCCCGTGCGCCTCCTACGACATCATCATCGCGATTGACACTGGTGATAACGGCAAACTTCAGGCCCAGCTGCGCAACGGCTTCCGCCACGCGGCGCGGCTCGTCGAAGTCAATGGGATCAGGACGACCCTTCGGTACAGCACAGAACCCGCAACGGCGTGTGCAGGTATTGCCCAGCATCATGAAGGTCGCTGTCTTATGGTTCCAGCACTCCCCGATGTTGGGGCACTGCGCCGATTCGCACACTGTGTGCAGGTTGAGACTGCGGGCAAGCTTCTTGAGGTTGTGATAGTTGTCTCCCACCGGGGCGCGGGCCTTCAGCCACTCGGGCTTGGAGACAGGGCGCCGGGGTGCGAGATCGATCTGCACGAGTTCTACGCTTGTGGCCATGACAAATTTCTATTGTAAATGGGGCAGCTAAAGAGCGGTTAGCGATAGTCTGATCAGCTAAGAGGCGGTCAACGAGCGCCTTAGAAAACCATATACACAAAAATATGAGATATTTACACATAGGGGATGACGTACCATGCGCACAAATATAGACATTGACGACACCTTAATACGCCGCGCTATGCGTTACAGCGGAGTTCAGACGAAGAAGGCTGCTGTAGAGGCGGGATTGAAATTGTTGGTAAAGACGCATTCACAAGCTGGAATCCGCAAGCTCAAGGGTAAGATTCGGTGGGAAGGTAATCTAAACGAATCCCGGTTAGGAAGAACCTCAGAATAACGCCCATCATGGTTATCGTAGATACGACTGTATGGATTGACTATCTGGGAAATATCACAAATGCTCAAACATCCTGGCTTGACAGAGAATTAACTCAACAACGCCTTGGTTTAACAGATCTGATCTTATGTGAAGTACTTCAAGGGATTCGAAACGATGCTGAATTCGCCCGAGTAAAATACGAATTCTCGCAATTCCATATTTATCAAACAGGTGGAATGGACCTGGCAATAACAGCAGCGCATAATTACCGGATTCTACGAAGCCAAGGCTACACCGTTCGTAAAACCATCGATTGTTTGATTGCAACTTTCTGTTTGGAGACTGGGCATTCGCTGCTACACCGCGACCGTGATTTCGATCCTTTCGAGAAATATCTTGGCCTTCAAGTCATCCACCCATAAATGGGTTGAAGAATTGATCTCATAGTTGTACCTTCATCTGATTGAACGATGCCTCATATTCTTAGTCCGCAGGAACGGCGTGCGCTTGGTCAAGCGCGTCGAAAGCAGGTTGCCCGGCAGGACCATTCGCATTGGCCAGCAAAGCAGCGTCTCCATAATCCCATCAAGCTGATTGAAGATTCCATGCGAGGGCGAGTGCCTTCGCTTATCCCGATCAAGTATGAGCGGATGGCGGCTTCTCCCTTCGGCTTCTTTCGTGGAGCGGTCCCGGTCATGGCGGCCGATCTTGCCCTGTTGCCACACACCGGCATCGTAAACCAGATCTGTGGCGATGCGCATGTGAACAATCTTGGAGCCTATGCCGCGCCCGATGGACGGCTCGTCTTTGACATCAACGACTTCGACGAAACCACACGCGCGCCCTTTGAATGGGATCTGAAGCGACTGGCAACAAGCCTGGTGCTGGCAGGACGCGCAGTCGGCGACAAAAGATCTGCTTGCGAAGATGCCGTGTTCACCTTCGTCACCAGCTATCGCAAGCTGGTCGATACGCTGGCGCGCATGCCGCTGATTGAAGCTGGGCGATTTCAAGTGCACCGGCTGCAGCGCATCTCTCCTGTTTCAAAAGCGCTGCTCAAGGCCGAGCGCAGCACGCCTCTGCACACTCTGGAACAGTTGACCGCTCCTACAGCGAATGGGTCACATCAGATTTTCAAGGACGCAAAGCCGCTGCTTATGCGGCTGACTCCAGCCAAAGCACGGCCTATTCTTGTGTCGATTACAAAGTACCGTGAAAGCTTGTTGCCCGAACGGCAGCATCTGCTCTCGCAGTACAAGCCTATCGACGTAGCATTCAAAGTGGTCGGAACGGGCTCGGTAGGGTTGCGCGATTATCTTATCTACTTTGAAGGCAATGGCCCTGCCGATCCACTGTTCCTGCAGATGAAAGAGGAGCCAGGCTCGGCTTACGCCCCTTATTTCAATCAGCCAGGGCTTGCCCGGCACCAGGGACAGCGCACGGCGGAAGGCCAGCGGGCGATGCAGATGCAGTCCGACCCCTTCCTCGGCTGGACAACTATCGAGAACCGCGAATACCTGGTGCGGCAACTGAACGATCACAAGGCTGGCATTGAACTTATGGATCTGGCAGGAGATGGGCTCATCCAGTACGCCGAAATATGCGGCGAGTTACTGGCCCGTGGACATGCACGCTCAGGCGATGCCTGCATCCTGGCGGGATACATCGGCAATGGAAAGAAGTTCGCCGAGGCAATGCTGAAATTTGCCGAAGCCTATGCCGATCAGACGGAGCACGACTGGCATGCGCTGCTGAAGTCGAAACACGCGCCGAAGAGCAAAAGCTAGAATAGTTAGATGCTGCGGGTGCCCCAGGTTCGCGAAGCTAACCTGGGGATCTTCCTATCGGACAGCAATGCCGCCATTTATTTCAGTGACCATACAATAGCTATATGCTGCAACTCGCCGATGCCGGCAAACGATTCGGCACCAAACTTCTCTTTGAACACGCGAACTGGCTGATTACTCCCGATGAGCGCACGGCTCTGGTCGGCGCGAATGGGACGGGCAAGTCGACGCTGCTCAAAGTTCTCGCCGGGCTCGACTCGCTCGACTATGGCAGTGTGCAGCGCACGCGTGGCATGAGCATCGGCTATCTGCCGCAGGATGGACTGGCTTTGTCTGGCCGGACTGTCTTTGAAGAATGCCTCTCTGTCTTCGACGAACTTCGCGCGATGGAGCGCGAGTTGGAGACGCTTTCCGTCTCACTCGCCGAGTTGGAGCACGACAGCCCCGAATATCACACTGCCGCCGAGCGCTTCTCGCACATCGATGCACAATTTCGTGCCCATGACGGTTACGCATTGGACGCGCAGGTTGGTTCGGTCCTCGCCGGGCTTGGTTTTTCCAAGACAGACTGGGCGCGGCAGACGGAAGAGTTTTCCGGCGGATGGCAAATGCGCATTGCGCTGGCTAAGCTGTTGCTGCAAAAACCGGACCTGCTACTACTAGACGAGCCTACGAACCATCTCGATCTTGAGACTCGTAACTGGCTCGAAGACTATCTGCGCAGTTATCCCAACGGGTACATCCTCATCTCGCATGACCGCTACTTTCTCGACGTGACGGTGAACAAGATCGTCGAGATATGGAATAAGGGGCTGCACTTCTATCACGGCAATTACGAGAAATATCTGCAACAGAAGACGGAACGGCGCGCACAGCTTGAGGCCGCGTATCGCAATCAGCGTGAGCATATCGAGCATCTTGAAGCATTCATTAGCCGCTTCCGTTATCAGGCAACAAAGGCCAAACAGGTGCAGAGCCGCATCAAAGAGCTTGAGAAGATCGAGCGGATTGAGATTCCACTCGAAGAACAGGCCATTCACTTTACCTTTCCGCAGCCGCCGCCTTCTGGACGCACGGTAGTCGAGGTCTCTGGGCTCTCCAAGAGCTATGGACCAAAACAAGTATTAAACGATGTGAGCTTCACTATCGATCGCGGTGATCGTATTGCTCTGGTCGGCGTGAACGGGGCGGGTAAGTCCACACTGGTGCGTCTGCTCTCTGGGCAGGACTCGCCGGCAAGCGGCGTGCTGAAGCTTGGACATAACGTGCTGGCAGAGTACTTCGCTCAGGATCAGTACAAGGTGCTCGACCCATCGGCGCGCATGCTTGACGACATCAGCCGCACTGCGCCGCGTGTCACCGAGACGGAATTGCGCAGCTTGCTCGGCTGCTTCCTATTTTCAGGCGACGATGTCTTTAAACCGCTAGGCGTGCTCTCTGGCGGAGAGCGCAACCGCTACGCTCTGGCACGGATTCTGGTAAGCCCGGCAAACTTCCTGCTGCTAGACGAGCCTACGAATCACCTCGATCTACGTGCGAAAGATGTCTTGCTTGACGCAGTGCGCGCTTTCAGCGGCACCGTGATCTTCGTCTCGCACGATCGCTACTTCATCGACCGCATCGCCACACGCGTCTTCGAAGTAGAAGGCGGACATGTGCATGTGTATCCGGGCAATTACGAAGACTATCTGTGGCGTAAAGAAGGCGGGGCCGAAGCATTGGCCGCTGCCTCGAACAACGTAGCCTTGAAAGAGACTCCTGCAGCTGCTGAGATCCTCACTTCAGAACCTGCAAAAGAAGAGAAAGCAAAGCGGGTCAATCCCATCAGGCTGAAACAGATGCGCGACAGGTTGACCTTTGTCGAAGAGGAGATTCCGCGCCTAGAGGCCTCTATCGCTGATGCGGAGCAGTCTTTGGCCGTCTACGTCAGCGCAGAAGAAACACAGCGCGTAACAGACGAACTCGATACGCTCCGCAGTCAGCACGCCTCGCTTACGTCGGAGTGGGAAGAGCTTATGTTGCAGCTTGAGGAACAGTCCACGGTCTAGCCTCAACCGTGTAAAGCAGCCCGGCAAAACTCCAGAATCAGTGGATGCGGCTTCCCTTGCTCTGATCTCGCCTGTGACGCAAAGAGCGTTTCCAGAAAGAACGGATGCGAAGCGAGTTCCACAATCCTCGTCTCGCTGTTTTCTTCTTTGCCAGTAGTCTCCAGGCCGACACACGCGGGCAGCGCCTAGGGCATAATCGAAGTAATGCCGTCACTTTGGAAACCTGAGAACTGGGCCGAGCGCCTTGCCGAGCTGGAAGACCGTTCGAGCGATCTGAAAGAAGTCCCCTTGCGCCG
>Ga0137415_10008513_pt1 | contig 10165 bp, 8 predicted proteins | sample CZODoug3_1_1_16f_FD_183082 | JGI IMG/M metagenome (GOLD analysis project Ga0137415, IMG submission 183082) | Vadose zone soil fungal communities from Angelo Coast Range Reserve, California, USA - CZODoug3_1_1_16fungal (Hybrid Assembly) | ecosystem: Environmental > Terrestrial > Soil > Vadose... | reverse complement strand
CGCAGGCGTGTATCTCCTGAATGCCCGGACGCCGGGCGAGCTGAGGCTGGGGATCCTGTACGTGATTCCTGTGCTGCTCGCAGCCTGGCACGACGGGATGCACTGGGGCGTCGCGTTCGCGCTGGCGACCAGTCTGCTGCGCTTCAGCGTCGGCATCGACCAGATGCCCGCCACGACGTTGCTCGACTTCCGCGTCGTGAACGAGCTCGCGTACCTCGCGGTGGTGGGCGTGGCCATCGCCGGCCTGTCGCAGCTGCGGCACACGCACTCGCAGCTCGAGCTGCTCGCGACCCAGGACCCGCTCACGAACGTGCTGAACGCCCGGGCGTTCTCCCATGAGCTGGCGCAGGAGCTGAGCCGGAACCGGCGCTACGGCCGGCCCCTGGCCCTGATCTACCTCGATCTGGACGACTTCAAGTCGGTCAACGACGCGCACGGCCACGCCACGGGCGACGCCGTGCTGCGGCTCGTGGCCGACGCGATGCGCGGCGCCGTGCGCCAGGCGGACGTGGTCGGCCGGCTGGGGGGCGATGAGTTCGGGGTCCTGATGCCCGAGACCGACGGCGACGTGGCGCACGCCGCGGCCAACCGGCTCGGCAGCGGCATCCGCACCGTGTTCCGGGGCACGCCCTCCGTCACTGCCAGCATCGGCGTCGTGGCGGTCTCGGGCACCGAGGCCGGGACGGACGAGCTGCTCCGCAAGGCCGACCAGGCGATGTACGCGGCGAAGCGCGCCGGCAAGGACCGCGTCGTGCAGGTCGCCATGTGAGCGACACGCTCCGGATGCTGCAGGACCTGTTCCTCATCTTCACGTCGGTCCTGTTCATCGTCGATCCCCTCACCGCGGTTCCGACGTTCCTCGCCATGACGGCCCGGGACCCACCCGAGGTACGCCGGCTCATGGCCAAGCGGGGTGCCTGGACGTGCGCCATCACGCTGACGGCGTTCGCCTTGGGCGGCAGCCTCATTTTCCGTCTGTTCGGCATCACCATCGGGGCCTTCAAGGTAGCCGGCGGCATCCTGATCGGCCTCAACGCGCTCGACATGGTCCAGGCGCGCCGCAGTCAGCAGCGGGAGACGGCGGTCGAGAAAGCCGAGGGGATCGAGAAGGAGGACGTGGGTATCATGCCGCTGGGCGTCCCGATGCTCGCCGGGCCGGGGGCGATCTCGACGGTCATGGTGCTGGCGGGAGCCTCGAAGAGCGTGGTGACGACCGTCGGGGTATATGTGGCAATCGCGCTGACGGCCTTTCTGACCTACGTCACGCTCGCCGCCGCACCGCGGGTGGAGCAAAAGCTCGGGCAGACGGGCATGCGCATTCTGACGCGACTCATGGGGCTCGTGCTGTGCGCCATTGCCGTGCAGTTCATTATCGACGGGGTCAAGATGGCGGGTCACTAATTCGAAACACGGGACACGGGAAAGGGGAAACGTTATGCAGGTACGGGCATGGATCGCGATCCTCGGTGTCGGTCTCGTCCCGACTCCGTCGATCGTCGAGTACGACATCCCGACGTCCAATAGCGCCCCCCATTGCTTGGTGGCGGCGCCCGACGGGATCATCTGGTTCGCGGAGATCGGCGCCAACAAGCTCGGCAAGTTCGATCCGAAGACCGCGCGCTTCGTCGAGTGGCCGATGCCGACCGAGGGCTCGCGCCCGCACGGCATCGCCTGGGCTTCGGACGGCCGGCTGTATGTCACGGAGCAGGGCGGCAACAAGATCGCGGCCTTCGACCCGAAGACGGAGCGCTTCACGGAGTATCCGGTGCCGAGCCCGCGCGCCGGCCCGCACACGCCGATCGAGGGCCCCGACGGCGCGATCTGGTTCACCGAGCAAAGCGGCAACCGCATCGGCCGGCTCGACCCGGCGACCGGCAAGATCACCGAGTATCCCGTCCCGACCCCGAGCGCGAACGCGTACGGGATCATCGCGTCGCGGCCGGAGAACGCCGTGTACTTCGCCGAGCTCGAGGGGCACAAGCTCGGGCGGGTGGACGCGAAGACCGGCAGGATCGAGGAGTTCCCCACCCCGACGCCGACCTCGGGTGTCCGACGGCTCGCGATCGACCGGAGCGGCGGCATTTGGATGACCTACTTCGTGGCCGGGAAGGTGGCCCGGTTCGACCCCGCCACCAAGACGTTCAAGGAGTACGACGCGCCGGGCGGGCCCAGGAGCGGTCCTTACTCGATCGTGGTGGACTCGACGGGTCACGTGTGGTTCAACCAGTTCGACGGCAAGCTGAATGACTTGGTGGAGCTCGACCCCGCCACCGGCAGAATGACGAGCTACAAGATTCCCACGGGGCCGGCGCTGGTGCGAAAGCTCAGCGTCGACGCCAGCAACACGGTCTGGTACGCGAACAACGGGCAGGGAAAGATCGGGAAGGTCGTCGGCCGGTAGTCCGCCGTCCCGGGGACTACAGGTTCAAACGCTGAAAGCCTTCCGGGTCCGAGTTGCGCCGGCCCCCTTGGGCTCGACGCGGAGCGTCCGCGCGGCGCTCGACACCGCGGCGGCGCTCCGACGGCACTTCGATCGTCTCGCGCCGGCGGTCGCGGGTCATGCGGCGGCCGTGATCAGCCCGTCGGTCCCAGCCACGGCGCCGGGGCTGCTCACGCAGCGTGGAATCGCCTGCCATGCCATTTACCTCCTCCCTGTCAGCGAGAACGCGGGCTCCGCCCCCCGGAGCTCTGCATACGCGGTGCCAAGTCGAGTCGGCAAGCCGATGCGGGCTATCGTGCTGGAGGAATTGGTGATGCCGAAGCGAACCGGTGGCAGGGACAGACCGGGAGGGGCCTCGAAACTGTGGCTGCCCGGTCCAATACTGATGCGGCAGTGCCGTATTGCGCCGAGTCCTACATCCGCTTGTACCTGGGGCCGCTTCCCCCTTCCCGCGGCGTCCACCGCGGGCCCAGCACGTCCGTGGCCTTGCAGTCGACGCAGTTCGGGGCATTCACGCGTAGGGCGCCCTGCGCCAGCTCGTACACCCCGGCCGGACACATCCGGGCGTAGAACTCGGCGACCGCGGCCGGCACATCCTTCGCGACCACCAGATGGATGGGAATCGTGTCGCGCGTGGTGTTTCCAGCTTTGAAAACACCATCAACCTTCGAAAACGTCAGACGACCATCAGGGATGATCCCCGGGCTTGTGCCCGGGGTCAGTGAGCGCTCCACGTCGGCGTCGCGCCGCATAGGTATCTTGTCACCCGGGAACCGCCCCCCGGTGAGCGTTATCAGCGCCGCCTTTACCCCGCCCGCATAGAATCCGTCCTTGAAGGCGAGCCGCATGTTCCGGGTGCGATACAGGTCCTTCATAATGAAGGATTCGTTCACCAGGCGATCGTACTCGGCGAGCCCTGCGGCGGACGCGTGCCCCGCCTTGAGCCCCGCATGGATGGCGCGCGCGGCGAAGATCCCCGACTGCATGGCGTAGTGGATTCCCTTGAGGGACGGCACGTCCACGAAGCCGGCCGAGTCACCCAGGATCACGATGCCGTCGCCCGAGCGGCGTGCTGGGACCGCGTAGTAGCCGCCTTCGGGGATCGTCTTCGCGCCCCACTCGACCATCTCGCCACCCTCCAAGTACTGCCGGAACAACGGGTGCAGCTTCATCCGCTGGAGCAGCGCGTGGACATCGAGCGCGGCGTCCCGGTAGTCGAGCCCAACCACCAGCCCGAGCGCCACGAGGTTCGGCTCGAGCGGATACATGAAGCTGCCACCGAAGGCATCGGACGGGACCGGCCAGCCAAGGGTGTGGACGATCGTGGCGAGCGGCCGCTTCGTCTCCCAGATCTCCTTCACGCCGAGCGCGAAGATCTGCGGATTCTCGGACGTCACCGCCTGCCACTCGAGCCACGCCTGCGCCAAGCTGCCGCGCGTCCCCTCGGCCAGCGCCGTCACCTTGGCAACGAGATCGTTCGGCGCCAGGTAATTCGAGAGTGGCCGCCCCTCACGGTCCAGGCCGGTCGCCGCGGTGCGGACGCCCGCGACCCGCTCCCCGTCCACCAACAGGCTCGCCGCCGGAAAGCCGGTGAAAACGTTCACCCCCAAGGCCGCTGCTCGCTCGCCCAGCCAACGCACGATCTCGCATAACGAGGCGACGTAATTGCCGGCGTTGTGCATGGTGGGCGGCGTCGGAAGCGTGAACGCGCGGCGGGACGTGAGCAGAGCGACCCGTTCTTTCTGGACGGGCCCACGGAACGGGAAGTCGGCATCCTTCAGGTCGGGGAACAGCTCGCGGAACGAGCGGGGGTTCACGACCGCGCCCGAGAGGGAGTGCTCGCCCAGGGTCTCGGCCTTCTCGAGCACGCCGATACTCAAATCCGCGCGCTCGTGCTGCGCGAGGTGCGCCAGCTCGATCGCGCAGGCGAGGCCCGCCGGCCCGGCGCCGACGATGAGCACGTCGAGCTCCGTGCGGTCGCCCGCGCCCTCGGCGCCGACCGGCAGCAGAAGGCGGTCGAGCGGCAGAGGGGGCTGATACTGCGCGGGAATCACGATTCCCGTTTCTCCTTTCCCGTTTCCCGTGTCATCCATGCTGCTTCTTTATCTCTTCGGTGAGCTTGGGAACCACTTCGAAGAGGTCCCCGACGATCCCGTAGTCCGCCACCTTGAAGATCGGCGCGTCTTTGTCCTTGTTGATGGCCACAATGACCTTGGATGTCCGCATCCCTGCGAGGTGCTGGATCGCGCCCGAGATGCCGACCGCGACGTACAAGGTGGGGCTCACCGTCTTGCCGGTCTGTCCCACCTGGTCCGCGTGGGGCCGCCACCCGGCATCCACGACGGCACGCGATGCACCCACCGCGGCGCGTCCGGCGAAGGCCGCAGCCAGCTCCTCCAGCACCTTGAAGTTGGCCGGTTCCTTGAGCCCGCGACCGCCCGACACGACGATCGGCGCTTCGGCCACATCGAGCGTACCCGCTTCCGCCGCCTTGATGGCTCTCACGATGACCCGGCCCGCCGGCACCGCCGCGGTTGCGCTCTCCTGCGTCCCCGCCTTCGGGCGCTCGACCGGCGTGAACACGCTCGGCCGCAGCGAAATCACTGCCGGTGCCCCGTTGATCTTGAGCTTGAGCAGGGCTTTGCCCGCGTAGACGGGCCGGATGACGGTCACCGCGCCACCCTCGACAGCAAGATCGGTGACCTCCTGCGCCAGCGGACGCCCCAGCCGCGCAGCCACGCGGGGCGCGAGGTCCTTTCCCGTGGCGCTGGCGGCGAACACCACCGCGCCGTATCCGCCGCTCTGGACGCGCTCGGCGATCGCGCGCGCGTACCCCTCCGGGGCATACATGCCGAACGCCGCATTCGTCAGCGTGATCACCTTGTCCGCGCCGAAGCGGCCCAACTGATCCGCCCCGCGCACCGCGCCCGCGGCCAGGATCAACGCGTCGACGTTCCCACCAAGCGCGTCGGCCAACCGCCGGGCGCCCGTCACCACCTCGTGAGACACCTTGCGTAGCGCGCCGTCTCGCTGCTCGAGCACCGCGAGGACGTGGCTCACAGGGCCTTGGCTTCCTCTCGCAGCAGGCGCACCAGCTCCGGCACCGCGGCCGGGCCTTCGCCCACGATCTTCCCCTCCTTGCGCTCCGCCGGCAGCGTGAGGGCGAGGATCTCGAGCCCCCGCGCTCCACCGCCAGGCGACACGGATTTCACCTCCAACGGCTTCTTCTTCGCAGCCATGATCCCCTTGAGCGCGGGATAGCGCGGATCATTGAGCCCCTTGTCGGCGGTTAGGACGGCGGGGAGCGGAAATTCCACGACCTCGACGCCGCCCTCGATCTCCCGCTCGGCGACACCCTTCCCGCCCTCGATTTCGAGGTGGGCCACCGTGGTCACGCACGGCAAGTCGAGCAGCTCGGCCACCATCGGGCCGACCTGATGGTTGTAGTCGTCGATCGCCATCTTGCCGAACAGGATCAGGTCGAATCCGGCGCCCTTGAGCTCGGCGGCCAGCGCTTGCGCCACTTCCAGGCCGTCCATTGGGATCCGGTCCAACTGGAGCAGGATGCCGCGATCGGCTCCCATGGCGAGCGCGGTGCGGATCGTCTCCTGGGCCGCGGCGGGGCCGAGCGCGATCACGACGACCTCCCCGCCGGCCGCTTGTTCTTTTCGCCGGAGCGCCTCTTCGACGGCGAACTCGTCGTACGGATTGAGGATGAACTTGACGCCCGCTTCGTCGAGCGATTTGCCGTCGGAGGCGATTTTGACACGCGTCTCGGAGTCGGGGACGCGCTTGATGCACACGGCGATCTTCATGGGAGCAGAAAACAAACCTGACGGGGGGGATCGTGCAACTGACGACCCTAGAAGTCGCTGCTCACGCTCACCTGCACATGCCGCGGCAGCCCCGGCGTGAGCCAGCGCTGGACCGGCGAGCCTGGTACCGTCGCATTCTCGGCGAAGGTTCCGAAGGTGAAGACGCTCCGGTCGAACAGGTTCCGCACCGCGCCGCGCAGCTCGAAATCGCGCCACGTCAGCGTGAGCGACAGGTCGGCGACGACGTAGTCGGACAGCTGGCGCGTGACGTTCTCCTCGTCGCCGCGCAGCCACTGCCGCCCTACGTAGCGGGCGTCGAGCCCAGCCATGAGTGCCACACGCGTCTCGGTCCCTTGCGGACGAAGCATCGGGATCGCGAGCCCGGCATTCACGCGGTGGCGCGGCACCAGCGGGAGCTCGTCGCCCGGCGTCACCGTTTCACCGGCCGTGTCGCGCGTGGTCGCAAGGGTCGCGGTCGTTTCGAAGGAGGCTCGGGTGTAGCCGTAGTTGGCGTACGCCCGCACACCCGCGGCGCTGCGCCACTGGAACGCGAGCTCCAGACCGCTGCGGCGCGTGGCGCCGATGTTCTGGAAGTAGCCGCCGGTGACGGTCGAGGCGATGAAGAAGATGTCGTCACGCACGTCGGTGCGGTACACGTCGGCGCTGGCGTCGACACGCCCGTGCGGCGCGCGAACGTGCCATCCCAGCTCGTACGTGGTGGCTACGACGGGCTTCAGCGCGGGGTCGGGTCCCAGGGCGAACGGCAGCGGACACGCGGCCTGCGGGTCGGCGCACGCCAGCTCGACGATGGCGGGAGCGCGGAACCCGCGGCTCACAGAGCCGAACACCTCGTGCCCGCCCCCGCCACTCCAGGTGAGCCCGGCGCGCGGGGAGAGTCGCCGGAAGATGTGGAGGCCGCTCTGCGTCGCGTCGAGCAGGTCCTCGAACGGCAGGCGGATCCAGTCGTAGCGCGCCGCGGCGGTCGCGGTGAGACGCGGCACGACCTCCAGGTTCACGCCCGCAAAAGCGCCCACGTTCACCTGATTGGTACGCACCGACTCCGTGAGCGAATCGGGGGAGCCGCCGCCCGGCGCGGTGAAGATGTGGACGGCCACGTGCTCGTAGTCCGCGTCGGCACCGGCGAGCCAGCGCAGCTCTCTCGTCCCTAGCGGCAGTTTCCCCGAGAGCTGCACCGCCCCGCCGCCGATGCGCGTCGCGTTTCGCTGGCGCGAGTCTTCCCCGACGAAGTTCGCGTTGAACTGCTCGCTCGAGAGCGACCGCCCGAACGCGTTGATGGCGAGCTGCGTGCGGCCGACCAGACGCTGGGCGTTGAGGATGACGAGGTGTGCCCGCGGGGCGAAGTAGTCGCCCCCGGTGAAGTTGCGGCGCGGATTGGCCGCCGCCACGCTCTCGGGGAGGCTGCCCGCCTGGAAAATCCTGTTGTCCGCGCCCGAATAGCTGAGCGTGGCGTCCCAGCTGCCGTTGAGGAGCCCGAGCTTGGCGAACAGCGTGCCGATCCGGCTGCGAGTGTCCTCGCGCCAGCCGCCCTCCCGCTCGTAGCGCGCGCCCACGTAGTAGTCCCACACGCCGTGGCGCGCCCCGGCGCGTGCCTTCAGCTCGTAGCGGCCCCAGCTCCCCGCGGAGGCTTCGAGTTCACGCGCCGCCGGGCTCGCACCCCGGCGCGTCACGAGGTTCACCGAGGCGCCGAGCGCGTTGCGGCCGAGCAGCACCGAGGGGCCGTACACCACCTCCACCCGGTCCACGTCCTCCAGCGGCAACAGATCGAAGTTCACCTCGTGCGCGTCGGGCTCGTTGGCGCGCACGCCATCGACGTACACCGTCACCCCCTGCGGCACACCGATCACGGGCGAGACCTGAAACCCGCGGAGCGACACGTCCATCTGCGCGGTGGCGCCGAGCTCGTCCGACGTCGTCACGCCCGGCAGCTGCTCCAGCGCGTCGGCCAGCGAGCGCACGCCGCGCGCGTCCAGGTCCCGGGCGTCGAGCGAGGCGGTTCGCCCGGCGAGTCCGCGCCCCAGCTCGCGCACGGTGGGAAGCCGAACGCCGGTGACGACGACGGGAGCGAGGGTGGTGGTGTCTTTGGGAGTGGAGTCGGGCTGTTGCGCGCCGGCAAGCGGAGGCAGCAGAGCCAGCAGCAGCGCGCCCGCCGGCAAACGCGGAAGTCGGAACGCGGAACGCGGAACAGAAGACAAGTGCACCGATGCCTCGCCTTACTGTTCCGACTTCCGCGTTCCGCGTTCCCCGTTCCTAGTTGAACGCACTCAGCCCCGTGATTTCCTGGCCCAGGATGAGCGTGTGGACGTCGTGCGTCCCCTCGTACGTATAGACCGATTCGAGGTTCGCGAGGTGGCGCATCGCCTGATACTCCGCCAGGATGCCGTTCGCGCCCAGCAGCCGGCGCGTCTCGCGCGCCACGTCGGTGGCGATACTCACGTTGTTCCGCTTGGCGAGCGACACCTGCTGCGGCGTGGCCTTCCCCTGGTCCTTGAGCCGCCCGAGCTGCAGGCAGAGGAGCTGCGCCTTGGTGATCTCGCTGAGCATCTCGGCGAGTCGCGCCTGCTGCAGCTGGAATCCGCCGATCGGCTTGCCGAACATCACCCGGGTCTTGGCGTAGCTCACGGCCTCGTCGTAACACGCCATCGCGGCCCCCACCGCCCCCCACGCGATGCCGTAGCGCGCCTGGGTGAGGCACAGCAGGGGGGCCTTGAGCCCGCCCGTCTGCGGGAGCAGCGCGTCTTTGGGGACGCACACGTCTTGCAGCACCAGCTCGCTCGTGTCGCTTGCGCGCAGGCTGAGCTTACCCTTCTGGTCCTTGGCCGAGAAGCCCTTGGTGTGCGTCGGGACGATGAAGCCGCGAATCGAGCTCACGTCGTCGACCTTCCCGGTCTTGGCCCACACGATGGCCAGCTGCGCGGTCGAGCCGTTGGTGATCCACATCTTGGCCCCGTTCAACACCCAGCCGTCCTTCGTCTCCTTCGCGACCGTGATCATGCCGGCGGGATTCGAGCCGTAGTCCGGCTCCGTGAGCCCGAAGCAGCCGATCACCTCCCCGGACGCCATCTTCGGGAGCCAGTGCCGCTTCTGCTCTTCCGAGCCGAAGGCGTAGATCGGATACATGGCGAGCGCGCCCTGCACCGAGGCGAACGAGCGCACCCCCGAGTCGCCGCGCTCGAGCTCCTGCATGATCAACCCGTACGCGACGTTATTCAGCCCGGCGCAGCCGTATTCCTCCGGCAGGTTGGCGCCGAACAGGCCGAGCTCGGCCATCTGGGGGACGAGCTGCTTGGGGAAGCGCCCTTCGATGTAATGCTCGCCGATGATGGGGATGAGGTTGTCGTCGACCCATGCGCGCACCGTGTCGCGCACGGCGCGCTCCTCCTCGGAGAGTAGGCTGTCGACATCGTAGAAGTCGACGCCCTGGAACTTGGATGCCATAGCTGCCTCAGCTGTGTGATGTCGTGTCCGCCGGCGCGGGCTGGGGGGGAACGGGGACGGCTCCCTTCCCTGCCCGCGCGAACGCGCAGGTGTCCGACGCCCGGAAGCGACGCGACTCGACGTCCCACCGGAAGAAGGTGATGTGCACCGCCGTCGCCTCGATGGTCACGAAGTTGAAGCTCGACGGCCGTCCGCCGCGCGTGCGCCGACACAGGGTCCCCGCCGTCGAGACGACCACCCGGCCCCCGAGCAGCTCCGCTCCCTCCTGGTGGTCGTGCCCGCACAGCACGACCTCGGCGCCCAACGCCAGGATGCGACGCTGCGCCTGGCGCCAGCGCGCGAGGCCCATGCGGTTCGAGATATCGCCCCGCAGCACGTTGTGGTGCACCACCAGCACCCGCGCCTGCTCGCGCGGCGCGGCTTCGAACAACCCGCGCACGCGGGCGATCTCGCG
>Ga0137415_10008511_pt1 | contig 10167 bp, 10 predicted proteins | sample CZODoug3_1_1_16f_FD_183082 | JGI IMG/M metagenome (GOLD analysis project Ga0137415, IMG submission 183082) | Vadose zone soil fungal communities from Angelo Coast Range Reserve, California, USA - CZODoug3_1_1_16fungal (Hybrid Assembly) | ecosystem: Environmental > Terrestrial > Soil > Vadose... | reverse complement strand
CGACACGCCGCGGCCCGAGAGCTGCCGCGGCGCGATCGCCGCGCGCTTCCCTTCGCGAAGGCTGTGCGTCCAGATCACCTCGCCGGTCTTCCCGTCGAGCGCGACGACGGAGCGGCGCGTGCCGCCGGTGGTGTAGAGCACGCCCTTGATCGCAAGCGGCGTCCCCTCGAGCTTGTATTCGGGCCGGGGACCGAGGTTGTCGGTCTTGAACCGCCAGGCCACTTCGAGCTGATTGAAGTTCGTGCCGTTGATCTGGTCGAGCGGCGAGTACCGGGTGCCTCTGATGTCTGCGGTATAGTGCGGCCAGTCGCCGTTCCTGGTCGACGGTTGGCCCGCAGCCTGGCCCGCGAGGCGCGGGGTGACGAGGACGACCGCGGCGGAGACGAACACGAGCGCCGATGCGACGGGAAGGACTCTGCGAAACATCGCTCCACCCCCTTCTGGCTGCGGAGAACGCCGTGGACCTGCGAATGCTGCCGTGTGTGCGCAGTGTAGACCGTTTGAGCGTCCCCAGGTCAAGGATTCAACTTAGAATTTCATCTGCAATGCCGCCCGGAAGATCCGCCCCTGCAGAATTGTCAACGGCTGACCGAGCGCGGCGCCGAACGTCTGATTCTCGGTCAGCACGACATTTGAGTTGAGCGCGTTGTAAATGTCCACCTGCCCCGTCACCGTGTAGCGGCCCACCCTGAAGTTGCGCCTGCCCTCCAGATCGAGCTGACTCCAGCGGTCGAGGAACTTGGTGCCCGGGGCAATCACGGGAAGCGTGAGGCCGGCGACCGTCTGCCCACCAGGAAAGAGCGCGGCCGGAACGGGCCAGTTCACTGCCAGGCTCTGCGTCTGGAGAATGAAGGGCCACACATCGGTCTGGTTCGCGTTGCCCGCGAAGCTGATGAGCGTCGCGCTCGCGGCAAATCCCCAAGGCAGCGGATAGTGGCCCGCGATCTTGAAGTCCTGCCGGAACGGGATGCTGAGCTGCGTCTGGTCGCAGTAGAGCAGCTTGTTCGGATCGTTGGTATCGCAGGAGATGCTGCGGATCCGATCGCTCGACCAGCCGCCGAAGAGATTCCCGCCGTGGGCGAGCCGGGCGTTGAAGCTGACCTCGTAGCCATCGTAGAAGCGTTTGTTGATGTCCGAGTTGCTGTCGACGAGGTTGACCAGACCCCGCTTGTCCCGATTGAGGTTGTACACCGTGATCGGCTGTCCGTCGACGGGGTTGGTCGCCGTAAACGGCGTGTAGTCGGACAGCGTGAGCAGTGTGTTGATCGACTTCTCGAGATTCTTGAAGTTGCGCCGATAGTACCCCACCAGGACCGACACGCGTGGCAGCAACTGGTGCTGCACGCTGGCGCCGTACTCGATGTTGTACTCGCGGCGCAGATTCTCGTCGGGGAACCGGCTCTGCGCGACGCCAAACTTCAGGTTGTTGCTCGGCCCGATCTCGTTGTCCTGTGCGATGTCGTCGTTGTTGAGGTCGCTCCAGCTGCGCGTGTCGCTCGCAAAGGTGAACGGGTTGTAGCGCGCGGCCCACCCGCCGGCCCATGACGCCATGTATTTGTTCGCCGTGAACTTGAGCGCGGTCCTCGCGTCGCCGAACAGGTCGTACACGGCGCTGAACCGCGGCGCCACGTCGTTCCAGTTCGGGTAGTCCTTGATCGGTCCGAAACTGCGCGCCGGCAGGAAGCGGCTGGCCGGGAGGTTCACTTGCTCGAGCTCCGAGTTGAAGTGCTCGAAGCGGACACCGGCGCCGAGCGTCAGGCGGCTGCGCGTCCAGGTGTCCTGCGCGTAGAGGCCGCGGTCCGCGTTGAGAAATGTCGTCGCTTCAGTCGGGGTGTTGTAGACGTTGACGCTGTTGGGCGCGCCGTTGCGGTAGATCTGCAGGAGGTCCGCGTTCGCGTCGAACTGGTACCCAATCGATCCGAACTGCCACTGCAGGCCGGCCTTGAAATTGTGCGATCCGGTCACATACGAGAGGGCGGTCGAGACCAGGAACTTGTTCGGCAGGTTGTTGCTCTGAGACAGCGCCGCGCCCTTCAGCGTATTCAGCACCGTGTCCTGTCTGGCCGCCTGCGCATACCACTCGGGCGAAAAGCGGACCTTTTCGATGCCCGGCTGATACCGCTGGCTCAGCCGCTCGATATTGATCGAGGATCCGGCCTCGAGCAGGAGCTTGCTCGTGATCGTCGACGTGTACTTGGCCTGCGCGACGTAGTACAGCGAGTGCTTCGGATCGCGAATGTCCGACGCCGTCACCACGTCGTACCCCGGGTTCAATTCGTGCCCCTTGAACTTCCAGATGCGCTCGAAGTAGACGCTCACCTTGTTCTTCGGCGTCACCTGCGCGGTCATTCGATTCAGAATGTCCCGGACGTACTGATCGACGATCGCCGGACTGCCGTCCGGATAGAACGCGTTGGTCACCTTCTCGTTGACCGAGATGTGCCGGGCGGACGTGAACCACCAGAGCCTGTCCTTGATGATCGGTCCCGAGATCGAGCCGTTGAAGTCCTGAACGTGCTCGATGCCGTTCGGCGCCCTCACTCCTTTGGCCCGCAGCGTGTCGTCGATGTTGGGGCTCTGCCACGATTCCGGCGTCCCGCCGAGGTACAGCGTCCCGGCAACCCTGTTGCCCCCGTCTTTCGGAATCATGTTGACGCGCAGCCCGCCGGCCGAGACCTCGGCGTTGACCGCGCTCGTCTGGACGCTCACCTCCTGGTTCACCGCGTCGTCGTGATACGGCATGATGACGTTGTCGTTCATCGTGCTGTTGATGCTCATGCCGTCGACCTGCATGGTGATGTCTTTGGTGGCCGAGCCATGAGTGCTTTCCGCGATCTGCTCCATCATCTGCGACCCACCCACGTCGGGCCGGCTCATCTTCACGCCGGGCACGATGGCGCCGACCGATTGCGCATTGCGCGTGACCGGCAGCGCGTCGATGAGGTCGCGCGTGAGGACCTGGTTGCGCGAGGCAGCCTGGACGTCCACCAGCGGCGAGGCGCCGGACACGGTCACGGTCTCCGCGATGGCGCCGACCGTCAATTCCACACTGAGCGGCAGCGTGACGTTCGACTGCAGCTCGAGGCCCGAGCGCACCAGCGTGCCGAACCCCGTGAGCGTGAAGGTCAGCGTGTAGATGCCCGGCCGTAAATCGACAATCGTATAGCGCCCCTGCGCGTCGGTGACCACCGACCGGACTCGTTCGATGAGGACCGGGCTCGCCGCTTCAACGGTGACGCCCGGCAGGACCGCGCCGCTGGTGTCCTTGACCGAGCCTGAAAACGCACTCTGCGCGGAGGCAGAGATGGGTAGCGCGATCAGGCACGCGAATGCCATCAGGAAGACTCCCTGGAATCGATCGACCCTCATGACCGTGCCTTCCTTTGCGTGAACGTGTCCGTTCTTTCCGAGCGTGCCGCCGAGGTTCCGCACACTCCAACGGAAACCCGCAGCGCGGTCGACGACAAGGTGGACGAGGGCTTGCGGTGTGTGGAGACTGCACTAGCCGTCTCGTCGATGTCAAGCGCTCCCTGGCTCCGGGAGCCGATAGCTTCTGGCGACGGTCCGCGACCGCGCCGGCCCGAGAGTCAGTGTGCCGGAATCGTCCAGAGGAAGATCTCTTCGTTGTCGACGCGTACGGTTTCCTCCGGCGTCCACTCGCCGATCGGGAACTGGTGCGAGACGATCCGCGTTCCGGGCTTCAATTCGCGCCGCAGCTTCGGTTCCAGCCGGCGGTTCATCGATTCAGTCAGCCAGAGCGTCACGACCGTCGCCGGCGAGATGTCCGTCGCGAACAGATCGCCTTCGACGAACGTGGCGCGGTCCGCCACTTCGCCGTCGCGGGCGACCATCCGCGAGATCTCGACGAGCCTCGGGTCGATTTCGATGCCCACGCCGCGCGCGCCGTATTTCTGCGCGGCGAGGATGACGATGCGCCCGTCACCCGACCCGAGGTCGTACACGACGTCCGCCGCCGTGACGTGCGCAAGCTTCAGCATCGCGTCGGCCACGTGCTGCGGCGTGGCCGCGAAGTGGACGTCAGGGCGGCGCGCCGGCGGCTGGCCAGGCGCAGCGCCGAGGAGGAGTGACGCCGCGAACAACGCGAGGAGTCTCATGGTCTCGGCAGCTGTCCAGCTGTGCCGGTCGGTGTTGCAGCCGCCTGCATCGCGCCTCAAACGCCTGCGGAAACAAGCCGCTGTAAACCGCGAGCATACGCCGTCGAGGAACCGAAGAAAAGTACATGTAGTGCAGATCTTACGCATCACCTCGGAACAGGAACCCGACGAGCATGGCGCCCGGATCGAGCCGCGAGACGAACCAGTAAGACAGCGGCGGCGTCGGCGGGCGTCATGCCCACGGCTGACGCCCTGGCGACACGAGGCCACGCGCGATCGAGCGGAAACGGCGAGGGCGTGTCTAGGAGTCAAGGAGGGCCCAGCCGAGGCAGGCACCTTACCCGGCAGTCGTAGCGCCGATGCCGGGAAAGTCCGATCGAACGTGTCTGGCGGAGTCGGACTTGGTGAGGACGCGTTCGATTTCGGCGTGGCGCGTCATCGCGGCGACCGGAGTGTCGAAGTATTCGACCAGCGTCTTGGCGGGATGCTCGACGGTGAGACGATAAGGGCCATCAGGGGCGAGGGGGAGGAGTTCCACGCGAACGTAGTTATACGGACCGAGATTGATGTAGCTGACCATGACGCTTGAGGTAGCAAATGGAATGCCTGCACATGATTGCCCGATGGTGCAGGGAACCGCGCGGCGGCCGGCTGTGTCACCACGGGACGCGCCGCACGAAAGGGTGATTGGCGGCGCTTGACAAAAGCAGATATCTGCTTATTATCTCCGCCGTGCGCCGAAAACCCGGGACTCTCGTTCCCCTCGAGCTTGCCATCTGTGACGCCGCGGCCGCCCTGCGCCGCTGCGGCGGCAACGAATTTCACGGTTACGAAATCGCAAAGGCGCTCGGCGACGCCGCCGACGCCCGACTGCTGACCGCCTACGGCACGCTGTATCGCGCGCTCGGACGGCTCGAGAAAATGGGCGTCCTCCGCAGCCGCTGGGAGGATCCCGAGATTCCGGCGCGCGAGAATCGTCCCGGCCGGCGCCTCTACACGCTGACCGCGCTCGGCGAAACGACACTCGAAGAGGCGCGTCTCCGCTCGGAGGCCGGCGCGCGCACACGCGTGCGGCGCCGGCTGGCACCCGCATGAGCCCGGCGCTCGCCGCCGCGATCGGCCTCGTTCGCGGGTGGACGCGGATCTACACCGCGGGCATGGAGCCGGCCGCGCGCACTGAGCGCTGCGCCGAAATCGATTCCGATCTCTGGGAATTCCACGAGGACGCGCGCCGCCGCGGCGCGACGCCGACGCTCCTCGCGCTCCACATGGCGCTGCGCCTCGTGCTCGGCATCCGCCACGATCTCGTCTGGCGCGCCGAGCAGGTGCGCGTGCGCGCGCCGCTCGTGCAGAAGGCGCTGTGGGTGACGGCGGCCGCATCGGTGGTCCTCGTCTGGTGGCTTGCGTCCACGCTGCAAGGTGTGGAGGCTCCGCGGATGGCGGGCATCAACGTCATGCGCCTGCTCTATCCGATTAAGCCGGTGGCGAGCGTGCCGACGCCGCCTCTCCCGCCGATCGAGTTCGCGCGCTTCAATGTTCGCTTCGTCTCTCTTCTTCCGCCTCCACCTCCGCCCCCGCCGCCGCAGCCTGCATGGAAATAACGGACGGCATCTGGAACGATCCCGAATACCTCGACGCGATTCGCCGGTACGCGGAGAAGGTGACGCTGGGCGAATCGGCCGCGCAATCGCTTTCGCTGAAGGTCATTGATTAGCGGGTCTTGTACTGCGCGGTGAATTCTGGCATAACTCCAGCGTGCCAGAGCGGCCGAAGACCGACGACGCGCATGACCGGGCGAACGACGTTGATTGGCACAAGCGTGCGGAGGAGGCTGAGCGCGAGCGCGATCGATTGCGCCGAGAAAATGAGCGCCTCCGTCAGCAAGTTGATCATCTCAAACGGCAACTCGATGACGCGCGTCGTGCGGGATTTAGGCAAGCGGCCCCCTTCGCAAAAACTCTGAAGTCACATCCGAAACGTCCGGGCCGGAAGGCGGGTCGCGCCTACGGACCGAAGGCCCGTCGGCGGATTCCCTCACGGGTCGACGAGCGGTATGACGTGTCGCTCCCGACGCAGTGTCCGACGTGCGGCGGCCGGATCGTGGAAACCGCCGTCGCGTGGCAATACCAGGAAGAATTGCCCGTCACGCGCGTCGTCATCCGGCAGTTTGATCTGCATGTCGGCCGTTGCGACGAATGCGGTCGGCGTGTGCAGGGCGATCCTGCAGCAGGCGCTCGCCGTCCGCGCCCGCCACCTGGCCGGTGTCGTCTCCGCACATGGCTTGGCGGTCGCCCGCGGACACCTGATCACCCGCCTCGCGGAACGGCTTGACCGACCGAGTCGCGCGCCTGACGTCCAGCGGTTCGCCGCGCATCTCGAGCGCGAATTCACGGCCGTCTGGTCCTTCTTGTTTGATCCAACTATCGATGCGACGAACTGGCGCGCCGAACACGCGATCCGACCCGCGGTCGTTACGCGAAAGCTCTGTGGGGGAAATCGCTCCTGGGCCGGCGCCGACAGTCATCAGATTCTCGCCAGCGTCGCCCGGACGGCGTCCCAACGCGAGTTGAATCCGCACGTCGTACTCGCCTCGATGCTACACATGCGCACTCCGCACGTGGTCGCCGAGTTAAACTGAACCCGCTGACCAGTCACCTTTCAGCTGTGAGGTCCAGTCTCGTGGGGAAGAGGCGTCAAGCGACTAACAGGGACGAATCGCGGCAGCGTGGTCAGGCGAGAGTGCGCATCCTGTAGGGCCTCACGTCCGCATCCATGGATCTCGCACCGCTCCGCCATCGGAACTATCGACTGCTGTACGTCGGACAGGCGGTGTCTCTGCTCGGCACGATGATCACCTACGTCGCGCTGCCGTATCAGATGTACCGGCTGACCGGCTCGACGTTGGCGGTGGGACTCCTGGGCCTGGCCGAGCTCGTGCCACTCCTGGCGACAGCATTCGTGGGCGGTCTGCTGGCCGATGCTGTAGATCGTCGTCGGATGGCGCAGGTGACCGACGTGGCGTTAGCCGCGGGCAGCGCCACGCTGGCGCTTTTGGCGGCCACCGGAACATCCGCGTCGATGCTCTATGTCGTGGCGGCGTGGATGTCCGCCGTCGCCGGATTGCAACGGCCGTCGATTGAGTCACTCGTGCCTCGGCTTGTCGAGAAAGGCGAGATGCCGGCCGTCGCGGCACTCGCGATGTTCCGCGGCAGCGTCGGCATGATTGCCGGACCTGCGATTGGCGGGGTGCTCATCACCATCGTTGGTCTGCCCGCCACCTACCTTGCCGACGTCGTGTCATATGTACTTTCGTTAATGTGTCTCTCGCTCATCAAGGCGACACCACCGGCGAACAGCCCGGAGCAGATGAGCCTCGCAGCCGTGCGTGAAGGTTTCACGTACGCGCTGAGCCGACAGGAACTGATCGGGACCTACGTTGTGGACTTCGTCGCGATGGTATTTGGCATGCCGCTCGCGCTTTTTCCCGCCGTCGCCGATCGGCTTGGTGGGCCGTCGGTGCTCGGGTTGCTCTACGGCGCACCGGCGTGCGGAGTTCTTGTCGCAAGCCTTATGAGCCGTTCGGCACCGCGCGTGCACCATCACGGCCTCGCGGTCATGCTGGCCGCCCTCGGCTGGGGCCTTGCGATCGTTGCCTTCGGCCTTTGCGGGACGTTATGGCCGGCCCTCGCGTGGTTGACGGTCGCCGGTGCGGCCGACGCGATCAGCGGGATCTTTCGTATGACGATCTGGAACCAAACCATTCCTGACGCCCTGCGCGGCAGGCTGGCGAGCATCGAGATGGTCAGCTACTCGAGCGGGCCGCTGCTCGGCCATGTCGAGGCTGGTGCAGTCGCCGCCGCGTTCGGGGTCACGTCGTCAATCATCTCCGGCGGCGTCCTCTGTGTGGTGGCTGTTCTCGCGAGTGGGTTGTGGTTGCCGCGGTTTGTTCGTTACGACGCGCGCCATATTCCGGTGTCGTCCGTGCCGTCGAACGAGGTCAAAGACCTCCACGCGGCGCAATAATCGACACACATCTATGTCTGAATACTGCATCGGACGCGTCCAGTGACACTCTCCTTCACGTCGACGACCATTGGGGCACTGCGGGGCCTAACGAAAAGACCCTCATACATTCCGCGACCCGCTAAGCAACGACCGCTGAAGATGGTGACGCCCTAAAACCCAGCTCGTAAACGCGACGCCGAATTGTCAAAGGACGCAGAGATCGTGGTCTGACCCGGTTATGGCAACCCCGGCGGTGGCACGCGCTTTTTCGTCGCTTGCTCGAACGCGTAGGCCAGCTCAATCAGCCTCGGCTCGCTGCAAGCCGTGCCTGTGAACCCGACACCGAACGGCGCCGGCTTCGCGTCGAATCGATCGGGGAAGGCCGGTGTCGGCGCGTTCGGCACCATTCCGAACGGCACGACGATGATCGGATAGCCGGCGCGCGCGGCCAGGCCGGCTCCGGCGCCGCCCGGCGTCAGGATCGCATCGAGCCGATTGGCTTTCAGCGCGCCGTCGATGCCGTTGGTGCGGCTGAGCAGCATATCCTTCCGATGATCCGCGTCGTTGCGCGCACGATCCGCGTCGAGATCCATTTCGTCGGAAATATCGAGCCGTGACTGCCCGAACTTGATTGCGCCGGCTTTGGCGTGGCTGAGATTCCACTCGCGCAGCTCGGTCAGCGTTTTCACGGGCGCCGACGGCCCGAGGCTCTTCAGCCACAGGTTGAAGTCGCGCTTCATGCCGTACTTGAAATTCACTGAGCAGTTCGCGTCCTTGCCCTTGCCGTGCTCGCCGCCGGAGCAGAAATCCCACAGCGGGAAATTGTTCTTCGGATCGGTATCGACGAAGCTCGGCACATCGGCGGGATCGACGACGATGGCGCCCTGCGTCTTGAGCGCGGCGATCGCGTCGCCCATGACCTTCGCCTGCGCGTCGTTGATGCCGCCGCGCGGGCTGCTCTCGCCCGGCAGCGTGACGCGGTCGTAGTAAAAGGCGCGCGGCACGCCGATGCGCGCGCCCTTCAGTCCGTCGGCGCGCAGGAACTTCGTGTAGTCGCGTCCCGGCGGCGGCGTGCACGTGGTCGTCGCCGGATCGTGCGCGTCGGGCGCCGGGCTTTCGAGCGCGCCGAGCATGATGGCGGCATCCGTCACGGTGCGCGTCATGGGCCCGGCTGTGTCGTGATCGGCCGTGATCGGAATCACGCCGTAGCGGCTGATGCGGCCGATCGTCGGACGGATGCCCACGAGCATGTTCGCATTCGATGGGCTGATCACCGAGCCGCCGGTATCGGTGCCGACGTTCGCCGACCAGAAGCTCGCCGCCGTGCCGATGCCGGAGCTCGAGCCGCCGGTCTGCAGCGCGGGACGGCCGTCGAACGTCGCCTCGCGCGGATCCGGACGGGGATCGTACGGGTTGTAGCCGAAGCCGCCGACGGCGTTGTAGTTGCCCGGCATCGCATTCGGATTGCCCGCCACCCAGTTGGCGAGCTCCGTGAGCCCGGTCTTCGCGATGATGATGGCGCCGCCGTCGCGCAGGTTCTTCGTGAGCGTCGCCTCGTACGGCGGCACGTATCCCGCGAAAGCCAGCGCGCCGCCCGTGGTCGGCATGTCGGTGGTGTGGATGTTGTCCTTCAGCGCGACGGGGATCCCGTGCAGCGGACCACGAATCGTTCCGGCCGCCCGCTCGCGATCGAGCCGCTCGGCCTCGTCGAGGGCGCGCGGGTTCACGGCAAGCGCCGCGTGCACCCGGTGCTCGTACAGCGCGAGGCGGACCAGGTACTGCGTCACGAGCTCGCGCGACGTGACGCGGCCGCCGGCGAGAGCCGCGCGGATGTCCGAAACGCTCGCGTCGACCACACGGAACGCCGCACTGTTCGGTCGGGTTCCGCATGCGACCAGGCAGAAGCTCAGGAGGCCGGCGCCAATGACGATCACCGTGCATTTCATGAGGCGGCTATCTTACGACGACACGCCTTCGGACACGGTCCGACCGAAGACGGGCATGTTTGCGGACGCGGTCCGACCGCAGGCGGACTACGTACGTTCGT
>Ga0137415_10008510_pt1 | contig 10167 bp, 7 predicted proteins | sample CZODoug3_1_1_16f_FD_183082 | JGI IMG/M metagenome (GOLD analysis project Ga0137415, IMG submission 183082) | Vadose zone soil fungal communities from Angelo Coast Range Reserve, California, USA - CZODoug3_1_1_16fungal (Hybrid Assembly) | ecosystem: Environmental > Terrestrial > Soil > Vadose... | reverse complement strand
CCCGGCGCCGCGCGGGCCGGCAGCTCGGCCTTGTCCCGGTCGAAGCCCGTCGCGATCACCGTCACCCGGATCTCGCCGTGCATCGCCGGATCGTTCACGGTGCCGAAGATGATCTCGGCGTCCTCGCCCGCGGCGTCCTTGACGACGTCGGAGATCTGGGTCACCTCGCCGAGCGTCAGGTCCTCACCGCCCGTGATGTTGATCAGCACGCCGGTCGCGCCGGTGATCGAGATGTTGTCGAGCAGCGGGCTCGAGATCGCCTGCTGCACCGCTTCCATGGCGCGGTTCTCGCCGCGCCCCATCCCGGTGCCCATGATCGCGGCGCCGCCGTTCTGCATCACGGTGCGCACGTCCGCGAAGTCCACGTTCACGATACCCGTCACGGTGATCAGCCCGGAGATCCCCTGGGTGGCGTGCAGCAGCACCTCGTCGGCCTTCTTGAGCGCGTCCTGAAAAGGTATCCCCTTCCCCACCACGGCGAGCAAGCGCTCGTTCGGCACGGTGACCATCGTGTCGACGTGCTTGCGCATCTCCGCGATGCCCATCTCGGCCTGGCGCATCCGCTTGCGCCCCTCGAACAGGAACGGCTTGGTCACGATGCCGATCGTGAGCGCGCCCAAGTCGCGCGCCATCTGCGCGATGATGGGCGACGCGCCGGTGCCGGTGCCTCCGCCCATGCCGCACGTCACGAACACGAGATCGGCGCCCTGCAGCGCGTGCAGCACCTCGTCCCGGTTCTCCTCGATCGCCTGGCGGCCGATCTCGGGCCGGGCGCCCGCCCCGAGGCCGCGCGTCAACTTCTTCCCGATCTGCGTCTTCACGTCGGCCTTGTTGTTGAGCAGGGCCTGCGCGTCGGTGTTGACGGAGATGAATTCGACGCCTTGCAGCCCCTCGTCGACCATGCGGTTCAGAGCGTTGCCGCCGCCGCCGCCTACGCCGACGACTTTCATCCGGGCGTTCTGTGAGACGGTTTCTTCGAGCTCGAAGATCATGGCTCCCTCGGGTGACCGATCAGAAGAAGTCCTGTAACCACCGCTTGAGCGGCGCGAACCAGCGCTCGACGCCCGGGCTCTGCACCACCGAGCCGCCCGGCGCGGCGCCCTGTGCCACCTTGCGCGCCGCGTACAGCACCAGCCCCACTGGCACCGCGTAACGCGGCGCCTGCACGCTGTCCACCAGTCCCGAAATCCCCTGCTCCGGCGTCCCGGCGCGCACCGGCATCGCGAACACCTCGCGCGCCAGCTCCACCATCCCCGGCAGATGCGCCGTCCCGCCGGTGAGCACCACGCCGGCGGGCAGCCGTCCGCCCCCGTACCCCGCCTTCTCGAACTCGCGATCCACCATATGGAAGATCTCGTCCAGCCGCTGGTGGATGATGTCCGAGAGCATCTCCCGCGCCGCCTGCCGCGCGCCCTGCCCGGGCGTGGAGGGCAGCGTGATCATCTCCGTCGGATCCACCAGCGGCTTGTACGCGACGCCGTGTCGCTCCTTCAATCGCTCCGCGTCGGCCTGGGTCACGCCCAGCACCTGGACCACGTCTGTCGTCACCTGCGCGCCCGCGTACTTGAGCGACGCGAGGTGGCGGATCTTCCCTTCGTGAAAGATCGTCACGCCCGTCGAGCCGCCGCCCACCTCGAGCAGCGCGACCCCCAGCTCCTTTTCGTCTTCCGTCAGCACCGCGTAGGACGCCGCCAGCGGCTCGAGCACCAGATCCAGCACGCGGTACCCCGCCCGCTGCACCGCCTTGCGCAGGTTCTGCGCGGCGGTGGCCTGCACGGTCACGAGGTACATCTCCACCTCGAGCCGCGTGCCCGTCATGCCCACCGGGTCTGAGATGCCATGCTGCTGGTCGACCCGGTACTCCTGCGGGATGTCGTGCAGCAGCTCCTGGTCGCGGCCGAGCGAGATGGCGCGCGCCACTTCGTTCACGCGGGCCACGTCCTCCGCGGTGATCTCCTCCCGGCTCACGGCGACCACGCCGGGCGACGTGCGCGCCGAGACATGCTCGCCCGCGATGCCGCACGTCACGCCGCCGACCTTGGCCCCCGCCATCCGTTCGGCGTCGCGCAGCGCGGCGACGACGGAGCGGCTCGTCTCGTCGATGTCCCGCACCATCCCGCGCCGCACGCCAGCGTTCTTCGCGAGGCCCACGCCCAGCACCTTCGCGAGCGGCATGCGCGGCAGGTCGCCCACGACCTCGGCGATCACCGCGCACGTCTTGGTGCTGCCGAGGTCGAGTCCGGCGACGAGCTGTCGATCCCGGCTCACGCCCCACCCGTGCCGCGGGATCCGAGGGACGCCGTCCGCCGCACGATCACCTGTCGCGCGAAGCGGGCGTCGAGCTCCACGTAGGGGCGCCCCTTCGCGGCGAGATCGCGCGCGACCAGCTCTACGGCCCGGATCACCTCCGGTCCGGCGTCGCGGCCCAACAGCACATGACGAGGCCCCAGTTCCAGAAGCACGTCCCCGCGCGCCAATCCGCGCGCACTGGTGATGGTGAGAAACAGCGCCGGATCCACCGCCTGCACCAGCGCCAGCACGCCCACGACGCCCCGGTCCGGCGCCGCCGCCACCGGCAGGTCGAGCCCGGTCCGCGCGGGATCGAACGGCAACGCGCGGCCCTGCGCATCGACCACGACCAGTCGCCTGCCGTTGGGCGCGAGCGCCGCTGGCTCCACCTCGCGCAGCTCGATCCGCAGCGCCGCCGGGAGCTGGCGCACCACCCGCGCCTCCGCCACGCCGGCGAGCCCGCGCAGCCGGTCGTCGAGCAACCGCGTGTCGGTGAACACGCTCGCGTCGGACGGCAGCCGCAGCGCCGCGATCACGGCGTCGGGCGCCAGGTTCTTCACGCCCACCAACTCGATCTGCCGCACGCGGAACACCGCGAGGCGTCGCAGCAGCGCGGGGGCGCCGAACCACACGGCGACGCCGACCGCCATTCCTGCGACCAGGGGCGCGACGCGCCGCACGAACGTCCGCCGCTGCCTCACGGCCGCTCCCCGCTCTTCGCTCCCGCCGCTTCCCCTGCTCCTCCCAGCTGGCGCAGCAGCTCAGGCCCACGCGGGTGACGTCTCCCGCCCCGAGCGTGAACACCACGTCCCCCGGCCGCACCCGCTCCGCCACCGAGTTCACCAGCGCCGCGCGGTCCCGGACGGCGACCGTCGCCGCTCCGGCCCGCGCCGCCCCTTGCGCGACTAGATCGGCGGTGATGCCCGGCAGCGGCTGCTCGCGCGCCCCGTAGATCGGCGCCACGACCACGACGTCCGCGCTCGCGAGCGCCCGGCCGAGCGCTTCGCCGTGCAGCGCGGTCCGCGAAAACAGGTGCGGCTGGAACACCGCCACCACACGGCGTCGCGGAAACGTCTGGCGCGCCGCCGCCAGCGTCGCGAGCACCTCCGTGGGGTGATGCGCGTAGTCGTCCACGATGGTCACCCCGCGCGCCTCGCCCACGCGCTCGAACCGCCGCGCCACGCCGGTAAAGCGTTCGAGCGCCGTGATGCAGCGCTCGAGATCGACTCCCAGCTCCAGTGCCACGGCGAGCGCCGCCGCCGCGTTTCGCAGGTTGTGCAGCCCCGGCACCTGCAGCGCGAGGCGCACCGCCCCCCCCCCGCCGTCCGGCAGCTCGACCCGCGCCGCCGAGCCGCGCTCGCCCAGCTCGGGACTCATGATCCGCACGTCCGCGTCGGCCGCGAGCCCCACACGCCATACCGGCGTCTCGAGCGCCGCGGCGATCCGCATCGCCCCCGCGTCGTCCGCGCCGGCGATCACCCGGCGCGCCCGCCCCGCGAACTCTGTGAACGCCTGCTCGAGCGCCGCCAAGCTGCCGCCGTAACACTCGAGGTGGTCCGCCTCGACGTTGTTCACCACCGCGACCGTCGGCGCGAGCGAGAGGAACGCACGATCGTACTCGTCCGCCTCGACGACGTACAACTCGTTCCCGCCGAGCCGCGCGTTCCCACCCCACCGAGCGACACGGCCGCCGGCGAGTCCCGTAGGATTTCGCCCGGCGGCCGCCAGCGCCTCCGTGACCATCACCGTCGTGGTGGTCTTGCCGTGCGTGCCGGCGACCGCCACCACCAACCCACCGGCGACGGCCTGACCTAGGGCGTCGGCCCGCCGTACCACCGGAATCCCCAGCGCGCGTGCTCGCTCCAGCTCCGGGTGATCCCCGGCTACTGCGGCGGTGACCACCAACGCTCGAGCACCGACTACGTGCTCGGGGGCGTGGCCCCGCCATATTTCCACCCCCAGGGCTGCCAAATCGGCTGCTCCTGAGGGGTCGGTATCACAACCTGTTATCGCGACGCCTTGCTGCCTGGCGAGGAGCGCCAAGCCGCTCATCCCTGCTCCGGCGATCCCCATGAAGTGGATCGGGCGGGGATCCACCATTGCAAACAGGTTCATTAGTGAGGGGCTAATATATCGAATCTACGAAACTTGCGAAAGAGAGCATCCCCTACCGGGTGACCAGTGTCAAAATCCTCGACACGATCTCCCGGGAGGCATTTGGGTGCCCCCGGACTCGGGCCCGGTCGGCGAGCGACGCCAGTCGCGCGGGGTCGCCGAGCAGCTCGCCGATCAATCGGGCGAGCGCCGGCGCGGTGAAGTCGTGCTCGGCGAGCTGGAGCGCGGCGCCCGCGGCCGCGAGCGCGCGGGCATTGTGAGTTTGGTGGTTCGCCGCGGCCGTCGGGAGCGGCACGAGGATGCTCGGCTTGCCCCACGCGCACAGCTCCGCCACGGTCATCGCGCCGGCGCGCGACACAACGAGGTCCGCCGCGCGATACGGCTCGGTCATCGAATCGAAGAAGCCGCGCACCACCACACGCTCCGGGACGGCGTAGCGCGCCAGCGCCGCCGCGTGCGCGGCGCCGGTGCCCCACACGACGTTGGCGCCGGCGAGCAGGCGGCGCTCCAGCGCGGCCGCGACGGCGTAGTTGAGCGCCTGCGCGCCCTGGCTGCCGCCGAACACGAGCACCGTGGGGCGCGCGGGATCGAGCCCCAGCGCGCGGCGCGCGGCGCGCGGGTCGCCCGGCTCGGGTGGTCGCACCGGATTGCCGAGCGCGAACACCTCGGTGTGCGCGCCGGGCGACAGCCGCTCGCGCGCTTCGGGAAACCCGAGGTGCACCTGGCGCGCGCCGCGCGCTAGCCACCGCGTGGTGAGCCCGGGGAACGCGTTCTCCTCGACGACGGCGGTGGGGATGCCGGCACGCTGCGCGCGCAACACGATCGGCCCCGCAGCGTAGCCGCCGGTCCCGATCACGATCGCGGGCCGCTCTTCGCGCAGCAGCCGTCCGACGTCGCGCCACACGCGGGGAGCGAGCCACAGCCAGTGCGCGTTGCGCCACCATTTGCGCCGATAGATCGGCTCGATCGGCAGGAGGCGGTGCCGGAACGGCTGACGCGGCAAGAGCTCCGCCTCGATGCCTCGCTCGGCGCCGACCAGCAGCAATTCGACGCCCGGGTCGGCATCGCGCAGCGCCTGCGCCAGCGCGAGCGCGGGGATGAGATGGCCGCCTGTCCCGCCCCCGGCGAGCAGGACTTTCATCGCGGCCTCAATTGCGGATTGCGGATTGCGGATTGCGGATTGGACCGGATCGTCGTCGAGGCGCGAACCTTACACCGCCGATCGAACCCGACTCTTCAAATCCGCAATCCGCAATCCGCAATCCGCAATCTGTTATCCGCATTCTCACGCCCCCGCCGCCCCCCGCCGCCGCCCCTGCCCCACGCTGATCAGCACGCCGGTCGCGACGAGTGCGACGAGCAGGCTCGAGCGTCCGTAGGAGATGAACGGCAGTGTGATGCCCGTCGCCGGGAGCAACGCCAAGCTGACGCCGATGTGGAGCGCCGCGGTGACGCCGATCAGCGCGGTGAGCCCGACCGCCAGCAGCTGGCCGAACGGATCGCCCGCGGAGCGCGCAATCCGGAAGCCGAGCCAGACGAACGTGCCGAACAGGGCGAGGATCACCATCACGCCGATGAATCCCCACTCCTCGCCGATCGTCGAAAAGATGAAGTCGGAGTAGGCGTAGGGGAGATAGCCGAGCTTCTGTTGCCCCTGCCCCAAGCCCACGCCGAACAGCCGCCCCGCCCCGATGCCGACGAGCGACTGCTTCACCTGCCACGTCGCCTCCTCGGGCGCGGCGCCCGGGTTGAGAAAGGTGAGCACCCGCGCGACGCGGTACTGCGCCGTCATGATGCCGCCGAACAGGAGCGGCCCCGCTACGACCGCCACAAGCAGGAAGTGCCCGATGCGTGCACCCGCCGTGAAAAGCACCACGCCGGCGAGGACGGCCACCAGCAGCGCCATCGAGAGGTTTGGCTCGAGGAAGATCAACCCGACCAGCGGCGTGAGGATCACCAGGAACGGCAGCACGCCGTTCCGGAAGGTCCGGATCTGCTCGCCCTTCTTTGCAGCCAGCATCGCGGTCCAGACGACGACGGCGAACTTGGCGAGCTCCGATGGCTGCACGGTGACGAACCCGAGATCCACCCAGCGCCGCGCCCCGTTGAGCGTGGGCGCCAAGCGATGCGTGAACGGCAAAAGCGGGATGACGAGGAGCAGCGCCGCCCCGCCCAGCACCGGCCAGGCGTAGCGCCGCCACTGCCGGTAGTCCGAGCGCGCGAGCAGCGTGGCGATGATCCCGCCCACCAGGGCGCCGAGCGCCTGGCGCAGCGCGAACGCCGAGCCGACCTGCCCCCCGGCCGTGCTCAGGAGGCTCGACGCCCCGTACACCGCCGTGAGGCCGAACACGACCAGCACGGCAGCGAGCAGCGCGAGCAGGCGGGTCTCCCAGCGGCGGTCGGTCATGCGCTCACATCGCCTCCACGATCTTCCGGAACGTCGCCCCCCGCTCCTCGTAATTCTTGAACATGTCGTAGCTCGAGCACGCGGGAGAGAGCAGCACCACGTCCCCCGACTGCGCGGCGCGGCGGGCGCGGGCCACGACATCGGTGAACGTCGTGCCGCGCTCGAGCGGCACCTTGCCTTCCAGATCCTGCGCGACGATCGCGCCGGCTTCCCCGAACGCGATCACGAGCCGGCATTTCCCCGCGACGAGCAGCGGCGCCAGCCGGGTGTACGGCTCCCCCTTGTGCCGTCCGCCGAGCAGCAGCACGAACGGCCGGTCCATCGCCTCGACGGCCACCACGGTCGAGGCGATGTTGGTCGCCTTGGAGTCGTTGATCCACAGCACGCCACCCACCTCCCGCACCGGTTCCAGCCGGTGCGGCAGCGCGCGAAACGATCGCAGCCCTCGGGCGATCGACCCCGGCGCAACGCCCGCTTCTCGCACGGCGAGCGCCGCGGCGAGCGCGTTGGCCACGTTGTGATCCCCCAAGAGCCGCAGCTCGTCGCGCGGCAGCAGCTCGCCCCCCCCCTCGCCCAACCGGAGCCGCCGCGCCGCCGCATCGTACCAGCCGTCGGCCATCCGTCGCAGCGAGAACACCACCCGCCGCCCGGGCGCGGATCCGGGAAGCTCGAGCGCGGCCGGATCGTCGCCGTTCAGCACCCACACGTCGCGAGCCCGCGCGTTGCTGAACAGCAGCTGCTTGTCGTGGTAGTAGGCATCCACCGACGCGTAGCGGTCCAGGTGGTCCGGGGCGAGGTTCGTGAGGATCCCGATGTCCGGCGCGAAGTGGGGGCTGTCGTGCAGCTGAAACGACGACACCTCGACTGCCAGCCACTGGTACCGGTCGCCCGACACAGCGATGTCCGTGAGCGGCCGGCCGATGTTCCCGGCCGCTTCGGCCTGAAGCCCCGCTTCGCGTAACAGGTGCGCCACGAGCGCCGTCGTAGTCGTTTTGCCGTTCGTTCCGGTGATCGCGATGCACCGCGTCCCCGACCCCGCCAGCGCCTGGAACCCGAGATCGATCTCCGACACGACGGGAACGCCGGCCGCGCGTGCGGCCGCGAGCGGCGCCGCGTCCGGGGGCACGCCGGGCGAAACGACCACGCCGGCGGCCGACCGGATCTTCGCGAGGTCATGGCGCCCCACCTCGACCTCCACGCCGGCGAGCGCGCGCAGCTCATCCGCCGCGGCGCCGCCGTACGGATGGTCCGACGCGTCGCTCGCGTACACGTGCGCCCCCTCCCGGGCGAGCAGCGTCGTGGCCGCGACGCCGCTCTTCCCCAGGCCCACCACCGCCACGACGCTCCCCTCCCGGCGCCACGCCTCGGGAATCATCGCACCTTCAGCGTGGCGAGCGCGATGGCGGCGCACAACACGCCCATGATGTAGAATCGCATCACGACCTGCGGCTCCGCCCAGCCGAGTTTCTCGAAGTGGTGGTGCAGCGGCGCCATGCGAAACACCTTGTGGGCGTCCGCGTACTCCTTGCCCCGGCGCTTCTTGTGCCAGCGGTACACGCTCGTCTGCAGCATCACCGAGACGGTTTCGGCCGCGAACACGCCGCCCACGATCAGCAGCAGAAACTCCGCCTTCAGTAGGATTGCGACCGTGCCGAAGGCCCCGCCGATTGCGAGCGCGCCGGTGTCGCCCATGAACACCTGTGCGGGGTGGGCGTTGAACCAGAGAAACCCGAGCGCCGCGCCGGCCAGCGCGCCGCAGAACACCGTCAGCTCGCCCGCGCCGGGCAGGAAGTAGACGCCGACGTACTTGGTCCAGTCGAACCGGCCGAACACGTATGCGAAGATCGCGAACGCGCCCGCCGCGATCGCCGTGAGCCCGGTCGCGAGGCCGTCCAGCCCGTCGGTCAGGTTCACGGCGTTCGAGCTGCCCGTGACTACCAGCGTGACGAACAGCACGTAGGTCACGGGCCAGAACACGATCAGCTGGTACTTGAACACGGGCAGCTGGGTCGACGTGGGCTCCAGATTCGGCGCGAGGGGCGACCAGAGGAGATACACGGCGAGCGCCAGCCCGAACGAGATCTGGCCGACCAGCTTCCAGCGCGCCACCAGCCCCTGAGACTTGCCGCGCACGATCTTCAGGTAGTCGTCAAGAAACCCGATCGTGCCCATCCACAGCATCGCCGCCACCGCGACGATCGCGTAGCGGGTGTCGAGCCGTGCCCACAGCAGCGTGGGCACCACGGTCGCGAGGAGAATGATGAGCCCGCCCATCGTCGGCGTGCCCCGTTTGCCGGCGTGGCTGGCGGGCCCCTCGGCGCGGATCACCTGGCCGACGTGCCGGTCGCGCAACGCCCGAATGATCCCCGGTCCCAACACGAAGGCGAGCACCAGCGCCGTCACCGTCGCGCCCGCGGCGCGGAAGGTGATGTAGTTGAAGAGATTGAACAGAATGTGCTGCTTCGCGAGCGGCGCCAGCAGGTGATAGAGCACCCCACCCCTCCTTAGTCTCGGGGCCGTCCGGTGAGAAACGGCAGCACCCGCTCCAAGGCGACCCCGCGCGACGCCTTGAGCAGTACGATTTCGTTGCCCTGGAGCGCGGCCGCGAGCTTCGGGCCCAGCGTCGCGGCATCGGGCGCCGTGACCAGGCGCGCGCCGAGCGCGCCGGAGAGTGGCGCGAACGCGGGCACGAATGCCCCGACCGCACCGATCAACGCCGGCTCGAGCGCCGCGATCTCCCGGGCCGCGGCCGCATGCAATCTGTCACTCTCGACGCCCAGCTCCAACATCGAGCCCACCACCAGCGCGAGCGGCCGCCGGCGCCGCCCCGCGAGCCAGTGCGCGAACCGCACCGCCCAGGCGAGCGACGCCGGGTTGGCGTTGTAGGTGTCGTCCAAAATCGTCATTCCGCCCCGCTCGAGGGCCGTGCCGCGCCCGCCCGGGATCTGTACCCCGGCGAGCGCCGCCACGGCCCGCCCGGGGTCCACGTCCGCCTCGCGGCCGACGGCGAGCGCGAGCAGCGCGTTCTCGATCTGGTGGAACCCCAGCACCGGGACCGTGACCGATTGGCCTCCCCCCCACGTGATCCGCGGGTGCCCCGCGTCGTCCAGATCGGCCGCCTCGGGCCGCACGTCCGCCTCGCGTCCCGTTCCCGCGACCACCGTGCGGGTGCGGCGCCGCGCCGCGCGGGCGAGCTCCGGCGGATCGGTGCCCACGACCGCCACCCCGGCCCCGTCCACGAGCGCCAGCTTCTCCCGCAGCACGCCCTCGAGCGAGCCGAACCCCTCGACGTGCGCGTAGCCGACGTTCGTGATCACCGCGATCGTCGGCTCGACCACGTCCCGCAACCGGGCGAT
>Ga0137415_10008509_pt1 | contig 10168 bp, 6 predicted proteins | sample CZODoug3_1_1_16f_FD_183082 | JGI IMG/M metagenome (GOLD analysis project Ga0137415, IMG submission 183082) | Vadose zone soil fungal communities from Angelo Coast Range Reserve, California, USA - CZODoug3_1_1_16fungal (Hybrid Assembly) | ecosystem: Environmental > Terrestrial > Soil > Vadose... | reverse complement strand
TGAAGCCGGACATGGTCAAGCAGATGGCTGACAAGCCATTGGTGATGGCGCTGGCCAATCCCGATCCCGAGATCATGCCGGAGGTCGCCAAAGCGGCGCGGCCCGATGCCATTATCGCCACCGGCCGCTCCGATTACGTCAACCAGGTCAACAATGTCTTGTGCTTTCCCTTCGTCTTCCGGGGCGCATTGGACGTGGACGCCACCACCATCAATGAAGAGATGAAGGTGGCCGCGGTCGAGGCGATTGCGGCCCTGGCCCGCGCCGAAGTCAGCGATGTGGTGGCCAGCGCCTATGGCGGCGCCTTCACCGGCTTTGGCCCCGACAGTATCATTCCCAAGCCGTTCGATCCGCGCCTGATCCTGCACATCGCCCCTGCCGTGGCCCGCGCCGCCATGGAATCGGGCGTGGCGCGGCGGCCTATCGCCGATTTCGACGCCTACGAAAACGAGCTGGAGAAATTCGTCTATCGCTCCGGCCAGCTGATGCGGCCGGTGTTCGACGTGGCGCGGCAGAATCCGCGCCGCGTGGTCTATGCCGAGGGCGAGGAAGACCGGGTGCTGCGCGCGGTGCAGACGGTGGTGGATGAAGGCCTGGCCCATCCCACCCTGATCGGCCGCCGCGAGGTCATCCTGGAAAAGACCAAACAGCTCGGCCTGAGGCTGGATTTTGGCAAGCAGGTGCGCATTCTCGACCCCTTGCAGGACCGCGAATTCTTCGCGCCCCTCACCGAGCGCTATCAGCGCCTGGTGGAACGGCGCGGCGTGCAGCCGGATTCCGCGGCGCGCTGGCTGGCCACCCGCCATGGCATCGCCGCCGCCATGTTGCTGGAAGCGGGCGAAGTGGATGCCGCCTTGTGCGGCGGGCTGGGCGACTGGACGCGGCAGCTCACCAACATCCTGCCCATCATCACGCGCCTGCCCGGCGTCAGCCGGCTGTACTCGCTGGCGGCCCTGATCCTGCCCAACGGCGCACTGTTCTTCTGCGACACCCATGTCAATGTCGACCCCACCGCCGAACAGATCGCGGAAATGACCCAGCTGGCGGCCAAGACCGTGCGCCGCTTCGGCCTGGCGCCCAAGGCCGCGCTGCTGTCGCATTCCAGCTTCGGCACGTCCCAGTCTCCCAGTGCTCTCAAGATGCGCAAGGCCCTGGCGTTGCTGCGCGCCGCCAAGCCCGATTTCGAGATCGACGGCGAAATGCACGCCGATGCAGCGCTGAGCGAAAGCCTGCGCACCCGCATCGTCTCCAACAGTCCCCTTAGCGGCTCGGCCAACCTGCTGGTGATGCCCACTTTGGACGCCGCCAATATCGCCCTGACCCTGCTGTCGGCCGCCACCGAAGGCCTGCTGGTGGGGCCCCTGCTGCTGGGCGTGTCCAAGCCGGTGCATGTCATGGTGCCATCGGTCACCGCGCGCGGTATCGTGAACATGACGGCGCTGGCGGTGGCCCAAGCCGCTGCGCAGGTCTGACAAGAACAATACGGAAAGCACGGGATGGAAGTTCTGGATTTGAAAGCCATGGCCGAGCAGGCGGTAGCCTTGCATCAGCAGGGGCGGCTGGGCGAGGCCGAAGCCCTTTATCTGCAAATCCTGGAAGCCGATCCGGTGCTTTTCGGGCCGCGCTATTATCTGGGCATCCTCAGGCTGCAACAGGGCCGCAATGAAGAGGCGTGCGACTATCTGGGCGTAGCGCTGAAGATTTTCTCCGACGATCTGGGCGCGTTGATGAATTACGGCATGGCGCTGCGCGCCGCCGGCCGGCCTGAGGACGCGGTGGAGATATTCGACCGCGCACTGGCGATCCAGCCCAGCATGGTCGAGGGCCTTTACAATCGCGGCGTGGCGCTGGCCGACCTGCAGCGCTTTGAGATGGCGGTGGACAATTATGACCGCGCCCTGGTGCTGCAGCCCGAAATGCTCGCCGCCATGGTCAACCGCGGCGTGGCGCTGGCGGCGATGGGGCGTTTCGACGACGCCATTGCCGGCTATGACAGGGCGCTGGCGATGCAACCCGGCAATGCGGCGGCGCTGGTGCATCGCGGCTTGGCGCACCGCGCCCTGGGCCGGCTGGCCCAGGCGCTGGCGGATTACGATCGTGCCCTGACGATCAATCCCGCCTATGACGAGGCACATTATAATCGCGGCGTGGCGCTGCTGGACTTGGAGCGCGCCGCCGAGGCGCTGGCGGCGTTCGAGATGGTGATGCCCGCCTATCACGCCAATGCCGAAATGCTGAACAATCGCGGCGTGACGCTGTGGAATCTCAAGCGCCCGGCCGAGGCGCTGGAGAGTTATGAACGTGCCCTGGCGATTGAGCCCATGTTTGCCGAGGCCTGGGGCAATCGCGGCCTGGCGCTGCGCGATCTCAAGCGATATGACGAAGCGTTGGCCAGCTTCGACCAGGTGTTGCAGCTGGAGCCGCGCAATGCCGTGGCCTGGAACAGCCGCGGCAATGTCTTGCGCGACATGAAGGCCTGGGACGCGGCCATCGAATGCTACAGCCGCGCCATCGATATCCGTCCCGACTATGCCGAGGCGATCATCAATCGCGGCTATACCTTGTGGACCTTGAAGCGCTACCCGGCCGGCATGGCGGATGTGGAACGGGGCCTGGCGCTGGAGCCCGACTATCCCTATGGCCGCGGCGAGGTCCTGCATGTGCGGATGTTCAGCGCCGACTGGCACGATTTCGCTGCGCGCAAGGCCGAACTGGAGCAGCTGGTGCGCGCCGGGATGCGGGCGGTGCAGCCATTCATCTTCCAGGCGATTGCGGAAACAGCGCAGGATGCGCAAGCCTGCTCGCGCCACTGGGCGCGCGACAAATATCCCGAAGTGCCCAGTGCACCCCATGATACGGCGGCGCGCAAGAAGCCTGCGAAGATCCGCATCGGCTATCTGTCGGGCGAGTTCCGCCAGCAGGCCACCGCCATCCTGATGGCGGGCCTGTATGAACGCCATGATCGCAGCCGGTTCGAGATCGTTGCCCTGGACGCCGGCCTCAATGACGGCAGCGAGATGCGCACCCGGCTGGAAAAGGCCTTCGACCGCTGGGTCGATATCAACCCGCTGGACGATGCTGAGGCCGCCGCGCGCATCCGCGCCGAGGAGATCGATATCCTGGTCAACCTGAACGGCTATTTCGGCGAGGCCCGCGCCGGCATCTTCGCCCGGCGGCCCGCACCGTTGCAGGTGAACTATCTGGGCTTTCCCGCCACCCTGGGCGCGCCTTATATCGATTACATCCTGGCCGACAAGATTGTGATCCCCGAAGACGAGCAAGCTTTCTATGACGAGCAGGTGGTGTACCTGCCCGGTTGCTACCAGGCCAATGACGATCGCGGCCGCCCGATGGCGCCGGTGCCCAGCCGCGCTGAAGCGGGGCTTCCGCCCAAGGGCGTGGTGTTCTGCAATTTCAACAATGCCTACAAGCTGACGCCGGCGACCTTCGATAGCTGGATGCGGGTTCTCAAAGCTGTGGACGGCAGCGTGCTGTGGCTGCTGGAAAGCCCCGAGCCTTATGCCGATAACCTGCGCCGCGAGATCCAGGCCCGCGGCATCGCGCCGGAGCGGTTGATCTTCGCAGCCGAACTGCCCACCGACCAGCATCTGGCGCGCATGAGCCTGGCCGACCTGTTTCTCGACGGCCAGCCCTACAATGCCCACACCACCGGCAGCGACGCGCTGTGGGCGGGCGTGCCGCTGATTACCCAACGCGGTACGACCTTTCCCGGCAGAGTCGGCGCCAGTCTGCTCGCCGCCGCCGGCCTGGCCGAGCTGGCGACGCAAAGCGCGGCGGATTTCGAGGCGCTGGCGATCAAGCTGGCCAGCGATCCCAAAGCCTTGAACAAGATCAAAACCAAGCTGGCCAAGAACAAGGCCAAGCTGTTCGACACCGATCTGTTCCGCCACAACATCGAAGCGGCATATGAGCAGATGTGGCAGCGCTGGCTGGCGGGCAAAAAGCCGAAAGGTTTCGCCGTCAAATCGGAAGTCTGAGGCCGGCGCACCACCGTTCTAAAAAGTTCCCAGAGTTTCATGTGGACACAAGTTTGTTTACGCTGTCACGCCAGTGCCCATTAAGGAATGAGTAACCATCGTAAGCCAGAGTTTAACCGGGCTGTAAAAAGGTCATGCGCGGCATGGCCAGTAACTGGGGGCGTTTCGGGAGGAGCCGAAGACGCCGATGCCGACTGTCATTCGCTTTAACGACAGGCGTTACCTCGCTTCAGGGGTAAACCTGACGGAGCTATTCGATCAGATTCCGGAACCGGTCGCCTATTTCGACCCGGACAATCGCTTGAGCGCCTGCAACCTGAGTTTTCGCAGCACCTTCCCGGTGGTCATCGAGTCGGAATTTTTGCGGCGCGCCGGCGCCGGACCGGACGCGAATCAATCCGATGCCAGCCATAATGCCCTGGTGCGACATGCGGGCGCGGAATCGGCGAACGCGCAAGGCAGCATTGCCAGGAATCTGCCGGTATCTACATCCCCGCACACGGGCGACCTGCAGCCGGAAGTCCACCGCACGCGCGATGGCGGCACATTGATTACCCTTCGCGATATGTCTGCCGTGCGGAAAATGGAGGAGGAATATTGCCGGCGCATCGAGACCTTGAACGCGGAATTGGCGATGGCGCAGAAGGCCCGGCAAGACGCGGTGGACATGGCCCGCGTCCGCAAAGATATTCTGACGGCGACAAGCCACGAGCTCAGGACACCGCTCAACGCCATCATGGGGTTTTCGGAAATGCTGTCCAAGCAGGTGCTGGGGCCGCTGCAAAATGAACGCTATCTGGAATATGCCCAGATCATCCACAGCAGCGGCGCCCATGTTCTCTCGCTGGTAAACGACCTGCTCGATCTTTCAAAGCTCGATGCGGGAAAATTGGAATTGCGCGTGGAACGCGTCCAAATTCTGAAAGTCATCATCGACTGTGTCCGCTTCGTCGAAACCCAGGCCACCCGCGCGCAAGTCGGAATCTCCGTCCATATCTATGACGGCGTGAATCTTCTGCTGGGAGACGTCAAACGCCTGCAACAGATGTTGCTCAACCTGCTGTCCAACGCGCTGAAGTTCACCCCCGAGGGCGGCGAGGTCACAATCGATGTTTTCCGCCGCGGAACCGATATCGCGATCTCGGTGTCCGACACCGGCATCGGCATCAAGACCGAGGATATTCCAAAAGCGCTGGAGCCGTTCGGGCAAATCGAAGGCGCCCTCGGCCGCATGCATCAAGGCACCGGCCTGGGATTGCCGCTGACCAAGGAGCTGGCGGAATTGCACGGCGGATCGCTCATCATGGAGAGCAACATAGACGTCGGAACGACAGTGACCATCACGCTGCCGCCGGATCCGCAAGCCGCTCACTGACAGTTTCGCGCGACCCCGGCCTAGCGAATGAACTGATCCACAAACCCGGCGCCCAGGCCGGCTTTCTCGTAATGGGCGCGGCAGAGATCGATCTTGGTGAAGACGTCTTCGTATCCCAAGACGCCGCCATCGGGATCGACATAGATCATCACGCCGTTGACCTGGAACAGCGTGATCATCTCCTCCACCCCCTCATCCACCACCAGAGTGTGGGTCTCGCCCGGCGCTTCGTAGACATAGCCGCCTTCCTGGGCCACCCAGTCATGCTCGAGATAGCGCCAGCGGCCCTTGAGAACATAGCCATGCACCGGCTGGGGATGGCGGTGGCGCGACAGCACCCCGGATTTGCGCACCCGGAGCAGGTTCATCCAGTAACCGCGCGAGGCGCAGAGACACAAAGGCCGGAACCAGACATTCTCGCCCTGCGGCACCCACACCCGCTCGTCTTCGGGGATCACCGAGGGAATCACCAGTTCGGGCGGCGACTCCTTGGGCTGGGGATGACGATAGGGAATGCGGGAATTGTCTTGGGTCATGCCTTCTTTCCTTTTGGCGGCATCCGCCGCCGGGGTCCTTACTTAGCCGTATAACCGCCATCCACCGGCAGCACGGTGCCGGTGATGAAGCCGGCGGCCTCTGAACACAGAAACACCGCCGCGCCGCCGATATCGCCGGGTTGGCCCCAGCGCCCGAAAGGCGTGCGGCTGACAATGGCATCAGAACGCGCCTTGTCGGCCTGCGCTGCTTTGGTGAGATCGGTTTCGATCCAGCCCGGGGCGATGGCATTGACCCGGATGGCGGGCGCCCAGGCCACCGCCAGAGATTTGGTCAGCTGCACCACCCCGCCCTTGGACGCGGTATAAGCCGGCACCAGCGGCCCGCCGAAAAAAGACCAGACCGAGGCGATATTGACGATCGCTCCGCCGCTTCTGTCCAGCAGCGGCTTGGCCGCCATACACATTCGCATGGTGCCGGTGAGATTGACGTCGATCACTTTTTGAAAACCGGCAATGGTGAACTCCTTACCGTCGCGCAAGACCATGCCGGCACAATTCACCAGAGCGTCCAACCTGGACAGACGGGCGATGCAGGCCCCGACATCTCCATCGCTGGTTACGTCCAGGGGCACAGCGTTGAGATTGTCGTGTTCGGGAACGGCTGCGACCTCCTCCGCCGTCAGGCCGGTGACGATGACGCCGTAACCGCACCCCAGCATCGCTTCAGCGATGCCCCAGCCGATGCCCCGCGCCCCGCCGGTGATCAGTGCTTGCTTCATGCTGATATCCTAGCGGCCCGGCTGGGCGAAGGCGATACAGGCTGCGCCCTAGGTGGACGGCTTGTCGCGCACCACATCCGGATCAATACATGCCGCCACGGGCGGCAACCGGCCACAGACATTCCACCCGTCCGCCGCGCACCCCGACAAACCAGTCATAGCGATCCACCGTCGGGTCGCAATGACCGGGCAGCAGCCGCAGCTTCTCGCCCAGCTTCGGCATGGCAGTTTCCGGCGCGCATTCCAGCACCCCATGTTCGTCGGAGGCGCTGACATAGCGGATATCCGGACGCTGCCACACCAAAGGCAGGCCGGAATCCACCACCACCGCCTTGTGCCCGGCGTCCAGCACCGCGATATGCTTTTGCGGCGCGCTCATCACCGTCGCCAGCACGAACAGGGCATTGCGGAAGGTGCTGACCGGCGCGCACGCCTCATCCAGATTGCGGCCATAGTCCGCATCCATGAAGACATAGCTGCCCGCCTGGATTTCGGTATAGACGCCAGACGCGGCTTCCAGTTCGAAGGTCCCGGTCCCACCGCCGCCGACAATGGGACAGTCCAGTCCCTGCTGGCGCAGCTGCTCCACGGTATGGCGCGAACATTCCACGGCATGGGCGATCAGGCTGCGCCGCTCCGCCGGTGTGCGCTTGTGTTGGGCGCTGCCATGATACGCTTGCAGTCCGCCGAAGATCAGGTGGCGCGAGGCGGCTATGTGCTTGGCGAGCACCACGGCCTCCGGTCCCGGCGCCACGCCGCAACGCCCGGCGCCGACATCAATCTCCACCAGCACCGGCAGGCGGACCCCGGCGTCCGCCGCAGCCGTCTCGATCGCCGCGACCTGGGCGGGATGATCGGCGCACACCGCGATCTTGGCGATGCGCGCCAACGCGGCCAACCGCGCCAGTTTCGACGCACCGACAATCTCGTTGCTGACCAGGATATCGGGCACCCCGCCCCAGGCCAGGGCCTCGGCTTCGGCCACCTTCTGCACGCACTGGCCGACCGCGCCGCGGGCCATCTGCAGCTGCGCGATGACAGGTGATTTGTGGGTCTTGGCATGGGCCCGCAGCCGGACGCCGGCCGGCGCCAGTAACGCAGCCATGCGGTCCAGATTGTATTCAAAGGCGTCGAGATCGATCAGCAGCGCAGGCGTATCGACCTCATCCTCGCGCATGCCGGGCTGGGCGGGTGGGAGCTGAAGCACGGGTTATCCTCTTGCGGGGCGACAGTGACGGCCGAACGCCCCAATCGGTGCCCGCGCAACTACCACGGCACGATTGCGCCCGACAACAAGGTCCGCGGTCCCAGCACCAATCGATGCCGAAGGCGAGCAGCATATTGCCGGCCGCCGCCTTGGTGAGCCAGCCCACCCCTGATCATTTCGCGCCGGCACTTGTGCGCTTCTCATCCTGCTGGATCGAAACGTCCCGGACAAACTGGGTGCGGTCGTCCGGATTTTCCATCCAGCCGCCGCCCAGCGCTTCATACAGATGGATAGCGGACTGGCGGTTGGCCAGCACGATCTGCACCAGCTGATCCTCGGCGGAGAACAGGGTCTGCTGGGCCTGCAGCACCGTCAGAAGGTCGGCCGCGCCCTGGCGATATTGCAGCTGCGAGATCTCAAAGGCTTCGCGGGCGGCCTTCACTTCGTGCTCCAGATGATCCTGCGCCCTGCCGGTGTTGGCGACCTGGGCCAGTGCATTCTCCACATCGGCATAGGCGTTGAGTGCAGCACTCTGGTAACTGGCGATGAATTCCCGCTGCACGCCCTCCGCCAGATCCTTCTGCCCGGCCAGCTTGCCGCCGTCGAAGATCGCCTGTAGCAGGTTGGCGCCGTAGCTGTAGCCGAAATTCGATCCCTGCAGCAGCGTGCCGATGGCGGTGCTGACGAAACCGCCGGAGCCGGTCAGCGAGATCTGCGGCAGGAACGCTGCCCGCGCGGCGTCGACATTGGCATGGGCGGCGGCAAGATCGGCTTCAGCCTGGGCGATGTCGGGCCGCCGCAACAGCAGATCGGACGGCAGGCCCGCGCCGACGACAGGTGCCAGGATGGTGTCGAGGGGTATCGCCTTGACATCGAACCCTTCCGGCACGCGTCCCAGCAGCACCGCCAGCGAAAACAGCGCCTGCTTCTCCAGCGTCTCCAGGCCGGGCAGCTGGGCTTCCCCCGCTTCGACCTGCGCCTGTTCGCGTGCCAGGTCGAGATGGGAGGCCGCGCCCGCCTTCACCTTGAGCTTGATCACATCCAGGATGTTGTTGATCGCAGCGATATTGTCATTGGCGATGGCGATGCGCCGGCGGATCGCCAGTACATTCAAATACTGGTTGGCGACATTGGCCGTGACCGTGAGCGCCACCGACACTTGCGCGAAGCGCGCCGATTTGAGCTGCTCGTCTGCCGCACGCAGATTGTCCCGCGCCAGGCCCCAGAAATCGAGTTCATAGCTGGCGTTGAAACTCAGGTCGAACGCCTTGGCTTTGGCGAAGGTCTGGCAACTTTGGCCGCTGCAACCGCTACTGCGATGATCCGCCTGGGCGCCGATCTGGGGGAAAAGCGCCGAACGCTGAATGGTGGATTGCGCCTCGGCCTGCATCACCCGCGCGGCGGCAATGGCTACGTCACGGTTGTCAGCCTGCGCCGCTTCGATCAGCCCTGTCAGCTGCGGATCGCCGAAAGTTTTCCACCACGACACCTCCGGCCACACCTGCGCCGCGGCGGGGACCGGGCCGGTGAAAACCTTGGGCACCATCTGGGGCGCAAGCGATTGCGGCACCGGCGTGGAGCAGCCTGCCAGCACAGCGGCTATGGCCGGAACGATCAGGCGAAAGGCTTTACTCATAGCGCAGCGCGTTGATGGGATTGGCGCGGGCGACGCGATGGGCGTGGGCGAAGATGGTGGCCCAGGCGATCACCAGGGCCAGCGCACCTGCCCCCAGGAAATAAAGCGGGCTGAGCGGGATGCGGTAGGCGAAGCCCTGCAGCCAGCCGTGCAGATAGTACCAGGCAACCGGCCAGGCGATCAGGTTGGCGATCATCACGGGAATGGAGAATTGCCACAACAGCAGGAAGACCACGTCGCGGACGCGCGCGCCGAACACCTTGCGGATGCCGATTTCCTTGGTGCGGCGGCCGGCAGTGAAGGCCGCCAGGCCGAACAGGCCCATGCAGGCGATGGCAATGGCGATGGCGACAAAAACCGCAAACATCTGCCCTTGCTTGCGGTCCGCCTGGTAGAGCTTTTCATAACTGTCGTCCAGGATGTGATGGGAAAACGCGACATTGTGGATGAAGCTGCGGGAAACGCGATCGATATAGGCTATGGCCTCCTGCGTGCGACCCGCCTGGACCCGAATGGAGAGGTTCTGCGCGCCGTTGGGCCGATAGTCAAAGACAGTCGGCATGACTGGGTTGCGCGCGCCATCCACCAGTATGTCGGCGGCGACTCCAACGACACGCATGTGCGATTTCCCGAAGATAAATGTCTTTCCGATGATATCGGCCGGCGCGTAGCCCAG
>Ga0137415_10008508_pt1 | contig 10168 bp, 8 predicted proteins | sample CZODoug3_1_1_16f_FD_183082 | JGI IMG/M metagenome (GOLD analysis project Ga0137415, IMG submission 183082) | Vadose zone soil fungal communities from Angelo Coast Range Reserve, California, USA - CZODoug3_1_1_16fungal (Hybrid Assembly) | ecosystem: Environmental > Terrestrial > Soil > Vadose... | reverse complement strand
CGTACAGACTCAGCGTCACGAGGTTCATCGAGGTGAACAGCCGGGAGGAGAACACCGTCAGCGGCAGCATCGGATGCTCCCGGCGGCCCTCCAACCGCAGGAAGGCCGCCCCGCAGGCGACCCCCGCCGCGGCCGGGAGGGCGACGGACAGCACGGAGGGGTTCGCGGACGCGGCGATCAGCGCGTAGGTGACGCCGGCCAGACAGAGCGCGGCCAGCGCCGCCCCGCCCGCGTCGAAGGAGCCCGTGGCGTTGCGGTCCCGGCTCTCCGGTACGTGCCGCAGCGCGATCGCCACCACGACAGCCGCGACCGGCAGGTTGATCAGGAAGATCCACCGCCAGCCGGGTCCGTCGACCAGATAGCCGCCGAGGAAGGGACCGACCGAGCCCGCCACGCCGCCGAGCCCGGACCACGCGCCGACCGCCTTCGCCCGGTCCTCGCGCCGGAACGAGGACTGCACGAGTGCCAGCGAACCCGGCGTCAGCAGGGCGCCGCCGACCCCTTGCAGGGCGCGGGCCGCGATCAGCGTCCCGCCGTCCTGCGCGAGACCGCACAGCGCGGAGGCCAGCGCGAACCACACCACGCCGATGACGAACACCCGGCGCCGCCCGTAGCGGTCGCCGAGCCCGCCGCCGAGCAGGATCAGCCCGGCCAGCGTCAGCAGATAGCCGTTGAGCGTCCACTGAAGGGTCGCCAGCGAGGCGTTGAGGTCCTCGCCGAGCCGGGGGAGCGCGATGTTGACCACGGTGCCGTCCAGCATCGCCATCCCGGAGCCCAGCACCGAGCAGGCCAGCACCCACCGGCCCGCCGGGGACGCCAGCCGTACCCCGGCGGGGGCGGACAGATCAGCCGTGGTCATCGCATGCGCCTCTCCCGTGCGGCGGCCCACCATCCTGATCATCCCTGATGCCCGCCGAAGCGTCACCACCCTAGAGCCTGACGGCCATGAACCCGCCACGGCCGTAAGCCGCGCCTCAATCGTCACGAAGAAGTAACCGAGTCGATAAACCTGCTCCCGAACCACGTAATCGCATGTGCGTTCGTGAAACCCCATTTTCGAGCGACGACGAGTAATCCCTATTCGAGAGCGTGAGGGCGGTGTTATGCGTCGGCCCTCTTCTTTCGTTTGCTCGTTTTTGCTCGTTTTCTTCGTTTTCCTCGTCGAAAGGAACGTCATGCGATTCTCTCTAGCAACAGGGATGCTCGGCATCCTGGTAGCAGCGTCGCTGTCCGTCATCCCCACCGCGAATGCGGACTCGTCCTCAGCGAAAATCTCCGAAACCACGGTGGTCGGTATCCACAACACCTACGATCCCAGTCAATATCAATATCTAGCTCAGGCGCTGGACAACGGCGCCTCGATGATCGAACTCGATGTGTGGCCGGACATCTTCACGCACGAGTGGAAGGTCAGTCACGACAGCCCTACCAGCAACAACAACAATTGTGTCAATGCCAGCACGGCCGCCGACCTCTACACCGGCGGGGCGAACAAGGATCTGGAATCCTGCCTCGACGACATTCGGGTCTGGCTCGACGCGCACCCCGGCGCAGGGCCGATCATGATCAAACTGGAGATGAAGACCGGTTTCTCGGCCAACAATGGCCTCGGCCCGGCCCAACTCGACGCGAGCTTTCGCGCGCACCTGCCGGGGCGCGTCTTCCGGCCGGCCGACCTGCTCGGCAACTTCGCGACGCTCGACGACGCGGCCAAGGCGAACAACTGGCCCACCCGCAACGATCTGCGCGGCAAAGTGTTCGTCGAGGCCATTCCGGGCACGGTCGAAGAGGGCAATCCGACCGACACACTTCACACCGACGTCGAGGAGGCACAATACCTCCAATCCCTGAAAAACGCGGGCAACCTCGGCGACGGGCAGGTCTTCCCCACGGTGCACGGCGCCGTCGGCGGCGATCCCCGTGACAAATACGATGCGGCGCTGCGTCCGTGGTTCGTATTCTTCGACGGCGATGCGAGCACCTGGATCAACAACACAGGTCCCTGGTGGTACGACGCGAACCACTACTTCGTCCTGATGACCGACGCGCAAAACGTCGCCCCCACCCTCGACGACAAGAACGCGGCAGTCGACCAGGCCACCCAACGGGTCACCGATCTGGCCAAAGCCCACGCCTCGGTCGTCTCCTGCGACTGGGTCGGCCTGAGCACGGTCCTCCCGCTGGTTCTCCCGCGCGGCTGACAGGTTTAGCTTTCGCGGCAATGAGGACGCCCGGGATTCGTGTCCGGGCGTCTTTATTCATTGAGGAAAGGGCCACGCCGGCCCGCCGGCGCCCACTTGTCCGCGATGTCGCAAAAACGCGTCCGCGAGGACGATGGCCATCATCGCTTCGCCGACAGGAACGGCGCGGATGCCGACGCACGGATCGTGGCGTCCCTTGGTGCGGACGTCGACCTCGTCGCCGAAGCGATCCACGGAGCGCTGCGCGGTGAGAATGGACGACGTCGGCTTGACCGCAAACCGCGCGACGATGGGCTGTCCGGTGGAAATGCCGCCCAGGATGCCACCCGCGTGGTTCGAGAGAAACTCGGGCCGGCCGCTGCTCGCGCCACGGCGCATCTCGTCAGCGTTGGTCTCGCCTTCGAGCGCGGCGACGGCCATGCCGTCTCCAATCTCGACCCCTTTGACGGCGTTGATGCTCATGAACGCACTCGCGAGCTCCGCGTCGAGCTTCCCGTAAATCGGCGCACCCCAGCCCGGGGGCACGCCGTCGGCGACGACCTCGACGATCGCGCCGCACGACGAACCGCGCTTGCGCACGTCATCGAGATACGCCTCCCAGGCCGCCGCGGCCGTCGGGTCGGGGCAGAAGAACGGGTTATCGTCGATGGCGCCGTCTTCCCATTTTTCGCGGTCGACCGCGTGCGGTCCAAGCTGCACCAATGCACCGCGAATGCTCACCCCCGCGATGACTTTGCGCGCCACCGCTCCCGCCGCCACGCGCATCGCCGTTTCGCGCGCCGACGAGCGGCCGCCCCCGCGGTAATCGCGAATGCCGTATTTGGCATCGTAAGTGAAATCCGCGTGACCGGGCCGATAGCGCTCTTTGATCTCGCCGTAGTCTTTCGAACGCTGGTCCACGTTGTCGATGAGCAGCCCGATCGGGGCGCCGGTGGTCACACGCACCCCGGTCTCGTCCTCCAAGACACCCGAAACGATGCGCACGGCATCGGGCTCCCGGCGCTGGGTGGTGAAGCGCGATTGGCCGGGCCGGCGCTTGTCGAGATAGACCTGAATATCGGTTTCCGTGAGCGGGATTCGCGGCGGGCATCCGTCGACGACGCATCCGATGGTCGGGCCGTGGCTCTCACCGAAAGTCGTCACACGAAAGAGGTGCCCGAAGGTGTTGTGGGACATCTGCGCCCGCTTAGCCTACCGCGTTTTCAACTCGCGCAGGAGGCTCACCGGGCTCCTTTCTCCCACTCGCTGCGAAGGATCCCGTGCCATGCTTCGTCGACGGGCTCGCCGCGGTGGATCCGGTTCGAGCGGAGCACGCCTTCGCATGTCATACCGCACTTCTCGAGCACGCGACGCGAGGCCACGTTGCGCGCGTCGGCCATCGCGCGAACGCGGACGAGCTCGGGATACGTTCGGAAGGCCGCGTCGATCACGGCGCGCGCCGCCTCGGTCACCAGGCCACGGCCCCAGAGAGGGCGCGCGAGCGAATATCCCATTTCACCGATTCGGTGCTCGGACGAGAAGCGCACATTGATACCGCCGACGTTGCGCCCTCCGAACTCGAGGACCCACGATGGGTGTTGCTCGCGCTCGAGCAAGATTTGGCGTGCGATGAACGTCTTCGCGTCGCGCTCGTAATACGGCCGGGGGACCGGCAGGTAGCGGCTCCATTCGTCGTCTTGCGCGTAGGCGAATGCGTCGGCGAGATCGCCAAAATCCCAGGGCCGCAAAACGAGCCTTTCGGTCTCGATGATTTCGGGGAGCATTCCCCGACTCTACATCGACGCCGCGCCCTGACCAGACCGCAACCCGCATCTCGAATCCACGCGAACCTTCACCTCGAATCCACCGTGCTCGCTTGCGGCCCGTTGTCGCCGTCTTCTTCCGCATATCGAACTTCGTCGCCGATGTGCAGCTTGCGGAATCCGCCGTGCAAGACGCTGTTCTTATGGAAATAGACCTCTTGTCCGTCGCGCGTCTCGAGAAAGCCGTAGCCCTGCTCCATGAAGAGCTTCTTGACCCGGGCGCGGCTGACACCGTCGTGTCGTTTGACCTCGTGGCGGACGCGGCGGGCGTGCTCGTTAAGCACCCGCTCGGCGTCGTCGAAAGCGTCTTCGACGGCCGAGTAGGCGTTCTCGTGGGCTTTCTTGTAAAACGAATCGCGGCCGATGACCAGCTCACCGCCTGGCACCGTTAGGTCGATGCGCACGTGATAATGCCGGCCGTGTTGATGATGCCGGTGCGGGGCTTCGACGACGACGCGGCATGCGATGATCGAATTGAAAAATTCGTCGAGTTTGTCTGCCTTTTTCCGAATCAACTCGGCGAGTGCAGGGGACGGTGGGAAATCACGAAACGTCAACTGACACGGCAGGATCATGAAGGCTCCTCCGTAATGTGGATGCCAGAACCGCGCGCGCGATTCCGGCGCCGCACGCACGTTTCCATTTTCTTTTGCATTCGCCGCGTCGCATGTCTCGTGCCCTTGCACCCCGGCCTGCGGCCTTCCCTTCCAGCGCCCACCGTTTTCCGCGGCACGGCGCCACGCGTGTGGCGTTATGGCCGCGGCAGGGACTGTGTGGGTCTTCGGTCCCCTCTCAGCGTCGTTTTGAATCTCCGACAGAAACGCTTGCGCGGATGGCTACTTTTTTTAATGCCTCTCGAACGATGGCGCCGCGAAGTCGCGGTAATATCGGCCTGTGCAGCAGCGCTCCGAGGCCACGCTCGAAAAGGACCGCCCGCTGGTCAGCTCGATCCAACCCGCGCTGCGTGTGGAGACGAACGGCGTCCCCTCGTCGTCGGCACCCAGTTCGATCGCCGGCATGGGCCTACAGCCATGGCCCGCGCGGGCCAAACGCCTCGCGCACAACGTGGCCCGTGGGCTGTACGTGCATCATGCATTCGATCACGCGGCGGCCATGGCCTTCTACTTTTTTCTCGGCATCATTCCGCTGCTCGTATCGTGCGGCATGATCGTCGGACATCTGGTGCGCACCGAAGGGTCCGATGCCTTCATCGCGCCGCTCTATCGCGTCATGCCCCCCATCGCGGCCGATCTCCTGCGCGGCGAGTTGGTCGATATCGCTTCGACATCCGACGCGGCAAAGTCCGTGGCGCCCATCACCCTGGTGGTGTTTCTCTGGCTCACATCCAACGGCTTTCACAACCTGATGGACGTCTTCGAGCTGCTCACCGCGGCCCAACGGCGACGCTGGTGGCGAAAGCGGCTCATCGCCGTGGGCTGGGTGCTCGGGATCTTCGTCACCGTGGCCGTGGCGACGTGGGTTCTTTTGCGCGGCGACCAGCTCCTCGTGGCCGTGGGACAAGACGAGTGGCTCCCCAGCGTCGCCCGGCGCGTGCGCGAGCTGCTCGAAGAGCGATGGCGGCGACAGGGCATCGTGCTCGTCTTCATGGGCATCTTCGTGTTCGGGCTCGCCACCTTCTATCGGTACGCCATCGTGCATCCGCCCGGCGTCAAACGGCACGTGTGGTCCGGAACCATCGTCGCGCTTTTATTGTGGGGGCTCGCCTCGTGGGGATTTTCGGCCTATGTGAAGACGCTCGCCAACTACGCGCTCTACTATGGCGGCGTCGCCACCATGGCCACCACGCTGCTTTGGCTCTACCTCACGAGTCTGTCGCTGGTCATCGGGGCCGAGATCAACGCGCAGCTCGAAGGGATTCGCGCTCCGAAAAACGGGTAGCGCTCGCGCGACGGCGAGCCTACAAGGAAGCAACCACTCGGAGGAGCCTCATTCATGGAATACCGAACGCTGGGCAAGAGCGGTCTCAAAGTGTCGCCCCTTTGCTTGGGTTGCATGACCTTCGGCGAGGCGGACGAAAAGTCCTTCATGTATCAAGTGGGCGCGAACGAAGAGACGTCGAGCGCGATCATGAGTCGCGCGCTGGAAAGCGGCATCAACTTCTTCGACGTGGCCGACGTCTACGGACACGACGGCCTCTCCGAGCGCGTGGTGGGCAAATGGCTCGCCCGCGAAAAGAAGCGCAATCAGCTGGTGCTGGCCACCAAGTTCCGCTTCCGCACCTGGGACGGCCCCAACGGAACCGGCGCCTCGCGCTACCGCATCTTGCGCACCGTGGAGGCGAGCTTGCGCCGCCTCGGAACCGATCGCATCGACCTCTACCAGATCCACATGCAGGACGCGGACACGCCCGAGGAGGAGACCCTGCGCGCGCTCGACGATCTCGTGCGGCAAGGCAAGGTGCTCTACATCGGCGCGAGCAACTACGCGGCCTATCGCCTGACCGAAAGCCTCTTTCGAAGCGAGCTATCGCGTCTGGAGCACTTCGTGTCGCTGCAGGCGCAATATTCGCTCGTGGTCCGCGATCTCGAGCGCGAGCACGTTCCGCTCTGTCAAAAGTTCGGATTGGGCATTTTGCCCTGGGCGCCCCTGGCCGCGGGATTTCTCAGCGGCAAGTACGACAAATCGAAACCGTTGCCCGACGGCACGCGCTTCGCGAAGTGGAAGGAGCGCTGGGAGTCGTTCGACAAAGATCGCAATTGGCGCATCCTCGCCGCGGTCAAAGAGCTGGCGAGCGACCTTCATGCGACGCCCTCGCAGGTGTCGCTCGCGTGGCTCTTGAAAAAGCCCGCGGTCACCTCGGTCATTTTCGGCGCGCGCACCCTCGAGCAGGTCGACGACAACTTGAAGGCGGCCGCGCTTGTGCTCTCGGACCAAGCCGTGAAGCGGCTCGACGAGGCGAGCACCTTCGAGCTCGGATACCCCTACGACTTCATTAAGAACATTCAGGGTCGTTGGTAATTTTGCCAAGAAGTTGCACCTCTACGCTCGAGGTTGATGCAATACGGCCATGCGAAAATACGCCGTGTTGCTAGCCGGGGGGCTGACATCGGTTTTGACGGTCGCCGCGCCGTCCTACGCCATGAAAACTGCGGCCCCCTCCGCGCCTCGGCTCGCAGAAAAAGCGGCCGAGACCATGCGCGGCGTGTACATCCGCGGCGACACCGCGGGAAAAGATCGCTTCGAACGTTTTGCCCGCATCCTCGATCGCATGGCGCAGCACGGAATGAACGCCATCGTGCTCGACGCCAAAGACTACGACGGCCTGCTCACCTACCCTTCGCGCGTGCGGCTGGCCAATGAGGCCGGCGGGGTCAAGCATCCACCCATCGCGGATTTGGGCGCGGCGATTCGCGCGGCGCACGAGCGCGGCGTTCGCGTGATCATGCGCGTGAGCTGCTTCAACGACGAACTCATGGCCAAAGCGCGGCCGCACCTCTCGGTGCAATCGAAGGGTGGGCATGCCTATCCCATTGGCTGGCTCGATCCATCGAACGAAGACGCGCAGCAATACATCATCGATTTGGTCGAGGAGTCGCTGGCGGCGGGGGCCGATGAAATCCAGCTGGATTACGTGCGTTATCCAGTGCTCGGCATCAAAAATGCCAACTTCCATCTGGCCGAGAGAAAACTCACGCAGGCGACGGTGATTCGCGATTTCGTGCGGCGTGTACACCACATCACGCAGGCGCGCGGGGTGCCTCTCTCGCTCGATGTGTTCGGCGTGATCGCGTTTGGACATCCGGCGGACATCAACGCGCTCGGACAAGATCCGGCGCTCCTGGCGCCCGAGTGCGAGGCGCTCTCGCCCATGGTTTATCCGTCGCATTTCGCCAAAGGGTTCAATGGCTGGGACGAACCGGGCGATCACCCCGAGATCGTCGGCATGGGAACCACGGCCATCCGGCAGTACATCGCGGCGCACGGTGTGCACGGAGGCGCGGTGATAAGGCCGTGGCTGCAAGCCGCGAGCTACAAGTCGCCGGTGTTTTCGTCGGGCCCGTCGCGCTATCTGGCAAACGAGATTCATGCGGCCGATCTCGCGGGGGCGACGGGATGGCTGATGTGGAACCCGGGACAAGACTACGGTTACGCATGGGCGGCCGTGCCCGCGCGCCAGCCGCCGGAGGCCAAGCGGACCGCGTTCTTGGTCCCGGTAGCGCGCAAGCCGTGATAGCTTCTTCAGGCGATATGGCCGATTTCGAGCTCGCGGTACCCGGCGTGATCTACATCGGATCCACCGCCCGCCAAAAAGAGGACACGCAAGGGCCCGCAGGCAGCGAGGCGAGCGGCGGGGGGACTTCACCGCATGTGGTGGTGCACCTCGGCGCCGCCGCAGGCTGGATGAGGCCGCGCGGCATCCGACAGTGGGCGCGCGAAGTCTCGGCGATACGGCGGAGTGCGCTGTCCGAATCGCTGCGGAAAGAATTGGGCGCGACCTTGCCGCACGAACAGATCGCGCCGGCGAAGATGCCGCTGGCCAGCCGTGCGTCGAGGGAGTGCCCGTTCATCGCGGTCGAGCAGAACCTGGTCGAGAAATTGTTGGAGCGCGGGGTGCGCGTGCACACCGTGGGCTTCGATCGCATCTCGGGCGGCTTTTACTACTTGGCCGAGGGCGGGCAGAGTCCCAAGGCACGCGTCGAGGGAGACCTCATCGAGATGGTGTCGCCGGCGCTCGAGGCCGCGGGCGACAACGCCGATCTCGATTCGCTGCTCGAAGGGGTCATCGACCGCATCCTGCTCGATGTCTCGAAGGGGGACATCAACGAGGCCGCGGTGGAGCTGGCCGGGGCGCTTCCACGTCTGTGCACCGATGGCCGCGGCACCGACGGCTGTGATCTGGAGGCGTTCGAGCGCGAGGCCGCGAGCCTGGTGAGCCGCTCGGCACCGTTCGAGACGCTGGCGCGCGTGCTGGCGAGCCGCCTGTCTTCGTCGAAGCACAGTGACGTGGTGACCGTGCCCTTGTTCGGCGAAGCGCGGCGCGAAAAGGAGCCGGTCATCACCGTTCACCTCGGGAGCAATACGTCGCATTCGACCCAGCTCGCAGCGCGCGATCGGTGGCTCGTATCGGGCGAGCCCAATCGAGAGATCACCCTCGCGCCCCAGCGCGCGAACACGGTGCGCGTACCCACGGCGTCCGCGCCCGCGGGGGGCGACAATGGGACGAACGCGGGTCGCCCGCCCGCGCGACCACCGGCGGCAGGAAGGCCCGCGGTGGCGACGACGCCGGTGAGCAGTTCGAGCGCTCCCGTGGCGAGACCTGCGCCGATATCGAATCGATTGACGGCGAGCGCGCCGCCCGCCCGCGCGACGCTGCCGCGTCCAGCCCAGATCGCGCCGCAGCCGCCTGCGAGCGATCGCAACCCGAGCCCCTCGCAGCGAGGTCCCGCGTCGTCGCCGAGGGCACCGTTGGCCGCGCCGGAAATCGTTTTCAAATCGGAAAGCGAGCCTCCGGCGTCGGAGGTGGAGCACGTGGATCTCGAGTCCCTGCCGGAGCCCTTGTTTGCAAATCCACGCCCCGTGCACGAAGCACCGTCGGAACCAGAGAAGGGGCCGCGCGCGCCCGAAGTGGCGTCGTTCGGTGACGAACCGTTGTTTCGACAGGATGCGCCAGTGCAGCACGAAAATCCGCCCGTCGAACACGAAGAACTGGCATCCGAGGAGGCTATCGAGGATCCACCGGACGCTCCCGAAGTGGTCTCGCCGCCAGCGTTACCCGTCGAGGGCCGGATCTTCGTGCCCGCGGCGCGCGGGGGGCGTCAAGACATCGAGCCCGAGCCGATGACCCAACCTTCGCAGCGACGGCGCCGCGAGATGGAAGAAGCGCAGGCCCGCGCCGTCAAGGACGCACGTCGTCTCGCGCTATGGCTGGTCATCGGCGTCATCTTCATTCTCGTTCTGGTCTACGTCATTTCGAACGTCCACTAGCCTGACTAGAAAAGCGAGCGCATCCACCCGCCATCGACGGCAAATGCGCCGCCCGTGATGTAGCTTGCGCGCTCGGACACCAGGAAGGCGGCCAGCGCGGCGAATTCGCGCGGCTGCCCCATTCGTTTCATCGGGATGCTCGCTTCCCATCGGGCCTCGAGCTCCGCGATGGGAATGCCGTCCCTCTCCGCCACGGTGCGCGCCAATGTCTCGACGCGC
>Ga0137415_10008507_pt1 | contig 10169 bp, 10 predicted proteins | sample CZODoug3_1_1_16f_FD_183082 | JGI IMG/M metagenome (GOLD analysis project Ga0137415, IMG submission 183082) | Vadose zone soil fungal communities from Angelo Coast Range Reserve, California, USA - CZODoug3_1_1_16fungal (Hybrid Assembly) | ecosystem: Environmental > Terrestrial > Soil > Vadose... | reverse complement strand
AAGCGCACCTTGGAGGTCCCGGGGTTGGCCGGTTGGTGCAACTGGTGGTCGACCCAGTTGTATCCGATCACAGCCGGCACGCCCAGCGCCGCCGGCAGCAGGAAGAGGACCACGACAAACCATTGCACGCAGCCGAGCGCGCGGCTGCGCCGCCTGGGCGCGGGGGAATTCATCGGCGACCGCTTCGGGTCAGTCAGCGCTCCGGGCCGCCATTTTCATCGACTTCCTCGTCCTCTTCGAATTCCTCGAGCTGCTCGACCACCCGGTCATGCTCTTCATCGTCGAGGGTGACCAGCGACTCGCCCTCGCGCCGAAGGATGAGCACCTTGTCTTCATCGACCTCGGCCTGCAGCACGTAGTAGGTTTCACCTTCGATCTCCACCACATCGTGGACGAGGTAGGTTTCCTCCTCGCCGGTCTTTTCGTTGACCAGCTCGATGGTTTGAACTTCACCGTTTGCTTCCGGAATCTCTGGCATTCAGCCTCCTGGTGCCCGACCCGCCCGGTAGTCAAGGTACCCCTGCAACAATAACGTGGCGGCCATCCGGTCGATCTCCTGTCGCCGCTTGCTTCGGCGTTTGCCCTGTTCGATCAGGTAGCGCTCAGCGGCCACGCTCGTCAGCCGTTCGTCCCAGTATGCTACCGGCCGTCCGGTGGCTCGTGCGACCTGGGCGCCGAACGCCTGTGCCTCGTGCGCGGCGGCGTCGAGACGACCGTTCATCAAGCGGGGCAGGCCGATCACGATCATGCCGACTTCGTGGCGCTCGACCAGATCAGCCAGGGCCTTGAGGTCCTCTGGCTCCGACCGGCGCGCCAGCACACTGAGAGGCTGGGCAATCGTTCCTGACGGATCACTGAGCGCGAGGCCGAGCCGGACCGTGCCCGGATCGATCGCCAGGATCCTCAAGGTGTGGTCGAGTTGCTGGAGACCTCCTGGATCTTGAGCGTGATGCGTGAGCTGAACAGTGGCAGCCACGGCAAACCGTATGGCGACTGGGTCACCCGAGCATCGACCACATTGGGCAGTGACTGCAGGAACGCGTGGGCCTTGGCTGGACTCATCCCTTTCAAATGCCCGCGGATGGCGCTCTGCAGGAAGACAGGAGTGTAGAAGCCGGACGCATGGCCGTTCAGCGTGATATGGCCGTCGGTCGTCGCATCGATCGGCTCGTAACTGACGGTCACGTTGGCCGTGAGCTGCGATCCCTGGGAGAGCTTGCGCTCGAGCGCCGCCTTGAGCATTTGCTTGACAACTTTTTCGTCGAACGCCACGCCGTCCCCGGCGACTTTGACGGTGACCGTGAAGCCGGTAACTTCCTCGCCGGCTTTGTGATCCGATGTGACGCTCGCCTGGACACCCTTGCCCACCAGGATCAGCTTCTGGCCCTGCGCCTTGCCGTTGAGCTGGTCGGTGACCTTAGGAATGGCATCTCTTGAATACGCGTCGCGGATGCTGTCGATGTCCGATTGCTGAATGATGGTGGCCGTCCGAGCATCCGCGCCACCTCCGATCGCATCCTTGTTGGCGACGGAAAGTAGACCGTCTGGATTGTTGTTGTTGACGTAGCGCACCGTGTCGGACTCCGTGTTGCCCGCGGCGCCCCCCTCCACGGCAGACACCGGAACCGTTGCCGTGCCGCTGGTAAAGAGGGTCGATTGCACGGTTGTGGCCTTCGTGGTGAGGTAATGCTTTCCGCTGCCGGTGCTGACGTCGGTCCCTGCTTTTATGGGGATCGAACATGCGAATCCGTTACAGGTCGCCGTGAATGTGACTTGTCCCGTGGCCTTAACGGCATCGATCTGCTTCTGACCCGTTGGGACACCGGGCAGAGTCTGTGAATCTTCCGAGTGAATCGCCTGGGTGGTGAACTGATTGCCAGAGGCCGATGCACTCCCGGGCACGCCGAGCAGCGTGAGATCCTGCTTGACCGCGGTGCCTGACACAAACAGCGTCGCGTTGGCGGTCGGAACGTAGATGATGCCGGCAATCAGCGTGAGCACGGCCACGATGCCGGCGGCGATCAGGTAGGGCCGGTAGACCCGCAGCGGTGGGCCGGAGGCGGCTGGACGCGATGGCGGGGGCGGTGTTTTCCGGGGCGTTCCGGATACGACGGCCGCCTCGCGGGGCCGGTCCAGCGTCGCCACTCCGCGTGGCCCGCCGCTGGCCGGGGACGCTGACTGGACGCTGGTCAGGCGGGCAGCCGGCGCAGGCGGCGCCGTCGCGACGGCCGTCGGCGGGGTCTCGGCGACTGCCCCAGCCTGGTGGACTTCGCTGCCGTTGTCGTAGGCCGCCAGGGTCGGATAGGCGATAAAGCCGGCCTCCAGGGCCATGGCCTGAAGCCGAGCATCGCCGCTGACCAGGTTCACTTTCTTGCCGTAGCTGTCGGCATAGCGCTTCAAAAGCCGGAAGCTCATGGCGCTCTGCAGGGCGCGGGCGCGCTCGGGGACGACGAAGGTGACCTCGTCCTCGAGGCTGAGATCCCGCAGGCGATCGACGAGGTCGGTGATCTCCTCGTCGGCTTCGACGTATAGCAGTTTGGCCAGAGTCTTCACAGTTTTAACACGTCGCCGTCTTTAATACCGGAAACGTCACCGATTGTCGAGTTGTTACGGTGTCAGGTTTTCTCGGTCCTGGCTCAGACTTTCATCGCCTTGAGGACCTTGCGCATCAGCCCGAACAAAGGGGCCTGCTCCTCGGATTGCTGCTGAATGGCGTGGTACGCCAAGCCCATAGGCGTGATGTCCTGCCCGTCGAGCAAAAGTCCAGTGGAATCATAGATCCCGCGGATGTCCACCGGTCGGAGGACGTTCACTGTGGGTGTCCGGGCGAACGGAAGTTTGTCCTCCCAGCGAAAGGCCTGCAGCTGGTTCCTGACCTCCGGCAGCGCACTGCCGCCGCCCGCCAGGTAGATCGCCGTGGGAAGCCGGTCCCCCTTCGACATTTCCTGGAGGGTGATCGCGACCCCTTCCACCAGGACCTCGGCATCCCGGGCCAGCACCGCGGTGACCTTCTCGGCATGCTCGACCGGCAGCTCCCCTTTTGAGTGACGCAGCTTCACTGCCTCCGCATCGGCAAAGGTGATGCCGAAGCGGGACGCCAGCTTCTTGGTGAACACCCGGCCACCGATCGGGAACATGCGGGTGCCTTCGATGCCGCCATTGCGAATCAGGGCGATGTCGGTCGTGCCGCCACCGATGTCGATGAAGATGCCGCCGAAGTCGTAGACCTCGTCGGTCGCGGCGCAGCGCGCCATGGCGTATGGCTCGGCGACCGTGGCGATCAGTTCCAGGTCCAGCTCTGACGCAATCGTCTGCAGGGCGCCGACATGGGTCAGCGGCGCGAAGGTGTTGAACACTGTGATCACCATCTGTTTGCCCTGGAAATCGATCGGGTTGTTGACCACGAAACCGTCGATCCGGACGCTGGTGACAGCGGAGTTGATCAACTTGACATTGACGTCCGGGACCCCGAGCTCGAGGCTCATCGCATGCTGCGCCTCCCGCAGGGCTCGCTTCTGGACCAGCTGGAGCGTCTGGAGCAGCTCGACCTCGTTGATCTTGAGGTTGGGGTCAGACCGCGGGACCGTCACCGTCGTGCTCAAGCCCTTGACCTGCTCCCCGGCGATCCCGATGACCACCTGACCCGGGATCGTGTCGCACATGTCCTCGGCCTGCGACATCGCCCGGTCGCAGCTATCGATGATCCCCTGGATGTTGGAAGGCACGCCGCCTTGCATGTCGGTGATCTCCTGCCGCTGGCGCGATGCGCCCAGGACCACGCCGTTCCGGCCCTCCCGCTTGACCACCAGCGCCTTGATGTACTCGGTGCCGATATCGAGCGCCGTGTAGTAGTTCTCGTAATCGGCGCCGCGGCGCAATCGCTTGATGCGGTCCTTGATCTTGATCATGACGGCCCTTTCAGATGTTGCCGAACGTAGTCTTGCAGCGACGTGAAGGCCTCGGCGACCCGCGCCGGATCGATACCGCCCCCCTGCCCAACCTGGCCTTTGCCCCCTCCCTTCCCGCCCACCACCTGGCGGAAGGCTTGGATGAGGTCATTCGCCGGCAGGCGTTCGGAGAGGGGGCTCGCGACTTTGATGGCAAAATTCCGGCCGGCGACGACGATCGCGACGCCATTGCCGTTGGCGCGGTTGAGCGCCTCGTCTGCGAACAGCAGCAGGTCTCGTTCGCCTTCGTCGACCCGCTGGAGCATCAACCGAACGCCCTCGACGTCGGCCTCTTCGAGTTGCGCACCGCCTCCCGCCGCCAGCTTTTGGCGAAGGCTCGTGGCCTCTCTTTCGAGACGCTTGATCTCCGCCTGAAAGGCGGCAATTCGCGACGGGAATTCGGAAGGCGAGGTCCGCAGCGCATCGCCGAGCTCGCGGAGCACGCGTTCGTTATCGCGGACCTGCTCCTCGGCCGCTTCCCCAGCTCGCATTTCGATGCGGCGAATGCCGGCGCCGATGCTGCGGTCATTCGAAATCAGCGCCAGGCCGATCTCGCCGCTGCGCTCGACATGTGTCCCGCCGCAGAGTTCACGGGCCCAATCGCCGAAGGAGACGACCCGGACAAGATCGCCGTACTTTTCGTCGAAGAGCGCGACCGCGCCGGTTTTTATTGCCTGGTCGAGCGGCAGCTCCTCGACCCGGCGCACCAGGTCGGCGCGAATCTTGGCGTTGAGCAACCGGGAAACCCGATCGACTTCGTCCGCGGTCAAAGCCCGCGGAAACCGGAAATCGAAGGTGGCGTAGTCGGGTTGAACCGACGAGCCAGCCTGGCTTGCCTCCTCGCCGAGGACATCGCGAAGGGCCCGGTGCAGCAGGTGCGTGGCCGAGTGATGCCGCGCCACAGCCTGGCGCCGTGCCGCATCCACCGCCGCGTGGACCCGATCGCCGGCCTTCAGCCGGTCAGGTGCAACTCCAACCCGGTGCCGGATCGCCTCGCCCTGTGGCTGGACGTCGATCACACGAGCGGTGGCGCCATTCCAGGTCAGCACCCCGGTGTCCGCCGTCTGCCCGCCGCGCTCGGCGTAAAAGGGTGTCTCGTCTAGGAACACATCGGCTTGATCCGGCTGCCCCGCCACCGGGAAAACATCGGTGACGGTGGCGTCGGCTTCCAGCTGGTCGTATCCGACGAACCGGCTGGCGGTTCCGGCCTGGGGGGCGGCGAATCCGCCGGTGGCGACCCGGCTCCGATCCCGCTGGACCTGCATCAGGGCCGCCACGGCCTCCAGGTCGACGGTCACGCCTTTCTCGCTGGCGAGCTCCGCCGTGAGTTCGATCGGGAAACCGAGCGTGTCATGAAGGTAGAACACTTCTTGCGGGCTAAGAGTTCCGCGCTCGAGTAAAGGTTGCAGTCGCTCCATGCCCTGGCGCAGCGCGACCCCGAAGCGTTCCTCCTCGGACCGCACCGCCTCGGCGATCCGATCGACCTGCTTTTTGACCTCGGGGTAGACGTCGCCGAGCAACCGGGCGACGATCGGCACCCCCGATGACAGGTGGACGGCCGGGCCAAGCCGGCGGGCATGCACCATCCCTCGCCGGATCAGACGGCGAAGGACATAGCCACGTCCGTCATTCGCCGGCCCGACGCCGTCAGCGAGCAACATCGCGCTACCTCTCGCATGGTCGGCTAGGACCTTAAGGGAGGCGTCGATATCCGCGTTAGTGCCGTAGGGTTTGTCCGCTTCTTCCGCCCAGTGCTTGATCAGCGGCTGGAAGAGGTCGGTTTCAAAGACACCGGGGCGGTAGCCGTTGACCACGGCCGTGATGCGCTCGAGGCCCATCCCGGTATCGATCCCTTTGCGCTCCAGCGGAGTCCGCTTGCCCGACTCGTCGCGATTCCACTGCATGAAGACAAGGTTCCAGATCTCTAGGAAGCGGTCGCAGTACTCGCAGTTGGGCCCGCAGTCGGGCCGCCCGCAGCTGTACTCCTCACCCCAGTCGTAGTGGACCTCGGAGTCGGGACCGCAGGGTCCGGTCGGGCCGGCCGCCCAGAAGTTGTAGTCGTCGCCAAAGCGCCGGATGCGTTCCTCCGGAACTCCCGTCTTCTTCCAGATTTCGAAACTCTCGTCGTCGTCGTTGTGAATGCCGGCCCAGAGCCGGTCCTTGTCCAGCCGCAACTCCTTCGTCAGGAACTCGTAGGCATACGGAATTGCCTTCTCCTTAAAGTAATCGCCGAAGGAGAAGTTACCGAGCATCTCGAAGAAGGTCAGATGGTGGCCGTCGTGGCCGACGACGTCGATGTCGACGGCACGGAAAACCTTCTGACAGGTGGTCGCTCGCGGGAACGGTGGCTTGGTCTGGCCGAGGAAGTAGGGCTTGAACGGCACCATCCCCGCACTGGTGAACAGCAGGGTAGGATCGCCGAACGGGATCAAAGGGGAGCTCGGTAACACCTTGTGGTCCCGCTCTTTGAAGAAGTTGAGAAAACGTTGGCGGACTTCCGCGCTCGTCATATCTGGCCTGCGCGCTCCGTCATTGTACTGAGTTCGAATCCTACCGACCCAGCCATCGCCTTCACGCGGCTGGCTCCTGATTCAGCATCATTTAGGTGATGGACGTTGAGTCCGAGAAGCGTCACGTGAGCAAAGGCCCCGAAGCCGGCGAACGCTCGAGGACCGACCGCCTCGCCTTTCGCTCATCGCAGCCAGGCGAGGTCATAGAGAGGGCCCGAGCCGTTCTGCAAGTCGTGCTTGACCATCAAGCTCCATGGCCAACCGATGACCAGTGGCGGACCATGCTTCCCGCATGGTTTGTCCGCGCATGCGCGCCCGAGCGCACGCAGGAGGAGGCGCAGCGGTGGCAAGAACATTGGCGCAGGCTCTCGCCAGAACTCAAAGCCGAAGCGGAGGTTACGGCGTGGTCACTCTTGAACTGGCTGGGTTGGTTTGATCCCCGCGGGGATTTGGACCGTGGGTGGGCCTGGTGGAACGCAGGAGTTTACGACTCGGCCACGGGTTGGGTCGAGATCGAGGTTGAGGGGCATCCGTATCCAACCGGCGCTCTCCGATGGCTGCTGCGTGCAGCCGGTGGCGTCCCCGTTGACTAGCCTTCCGACGCCGTCGGGCTAATTTGAAGCCGACCCAGAACGGCTGCGACCGCGCGTGCTAGCTCGTCGAGCAGAGTTGCCAAACCCGGCCAATTGACCAGCCATCGCCTTCGCTTAGCGAGTTCGCCTGGAACCAAGTGGTATCGATTGCCGACTGTGGACCTAGGCAGGAACTTGTTAATCGCCAAGAGGTCCGCGCAGCCAGATGGGGCGCACCGACTTTGGGTGCCAGAAGACCAGCACGATGCCAACGCAACCGCTGGCGAGGCCAATGACCATCAGCCAATCCGTTATGGGGTGTTGGCTAATCAGTGCACCGAGGCCAACGAGGGTAAAGCAGAGGCCTAACGGTATTTCGGCATACAGCACCCAAATGAACATCCACAGTCTCTTGGCCGATGTGTGCCGACCATAGCCCGAGTAGTCCCATACGCCGAAAGCCAGGACAACGAGGCTGAAGATGACGATGGCGATTGGCACGATGACTCCAAGTTAGTAGAACAGCCCGGTTTAGTGGAAGAGGCCGAGCGGGTTGCCCTTCAAATACGACCTTCTTCACCTGTCGCCGGGTCTTGGAAGCGTCCCAACGACACCCGTAGGCTATCCCCGAAGCTAGAGATGAGAGTTGCCAAACCTGACCAGTCGACCCAGCCATCGCCTTCACGCCGGCGTCCCACCTCGTCGACCAGAGCTCCCTGTCCTGATCGATGACCCACCCATCGGGTTGGTTACTTCAGCCTAGCTGCAACTGTTCTCGCCCAGGGTTCACGCGGAGAATCTGCCGACTCAGCAACCTCGGCGGCGGCGACATCCGTCGCCTGTGGCTTGCGGCCCACCTGTTTGAGCAGGCCGGCCAGGACCATTCGGTTGGACATTGCGAACCAGCGCGAGCCGCTGCCACCCATCCATGCATCTGCGATGCCTTGTCGTGATCGAAAGCGTTCGAGATCCGGAGTGGCGACTTTCGCAAGTGTGGAACAGAGCTCGCTCCTCAGCGTCTCGAACGCAGCCTCCGAACCTAGCGGCCACCAGCGGTCACGCCCGTCAATGAGTTCTCCCAGGCGAACCCTAATCTGGCAGGCGCCGATGCTGGGCTTCCGAGTGTTCAGCCGAGGCCATTCAGGGAAGACCGTCTCGAGGGCAGCGTCGTGAAGACCGAGATTGACGGTGAATTGCCATGAGGTGACAGATTTGTCCAATTGAAAGTCGACGATCTGCCAAAGATCTGACTCTGACTCGCGCGCCACCGCGGCTCCATACACTGTCCAGCCTGTCATGCACGGGCTGACTGCGCGGACAAAGCCATCTAACAGAGACCTTCTGGGATCGCCAACCATTTCTCTGGGGGTACCCACTCCATCATGCATGTTCTTCGACAACGAAGCTCGCGAGACGCTTCAACCGCGTTACTAGACCGCGGTCCACGGCAGCTAGGAGAGTTGCCAAACCTGACCAATTGACCCAGCAATCGCCTTCGGGCGATCCTCTTGGCCTTTGGTAGCTACTTTCGAGCCCTCCCGGCCCGGCGCTTTGCGCCTAGAACGCTGAGTTAGACGTCTACCATGCGGGGATGGCTATTCACACCGTAGAGGTCGTGACAGTGACTGCCTCCCCGACGGCGGTGTCACGCGGGGTGGCTAGGAGCTGGGAGGAATTCGCGTCGCGATGGAAGCCGATGCTAGACGGTGTGTGGGCATTCCTTCGCCAGAGCGACCTGCGCGCCGATGGCCACAACATCATGGTCTACCGAAACAGTGTGCCGAACCTGGAGTTCGAAGTGGGAGTCCAGGTGACACGGACCTTCGAGCCCGCCGGAGGCGTCGTACCCTCCAATTTGCCGCACGGGCGGGCCGCTCACACCATCCATTTAGGTGACTACGCCGGTTTGGGAGAGGCCCACGACGCCATCGCCCGGTGGTGCCGGACAACCGGCCATATCCCCAGCGGGACCCGTTGGGAGGTATACGGCGACTGGGATGAGGACGCGGCCAACTTGCAGACCGCCCTCTATTGGCTGCTGGAGAGCTGATCCAGCTAGCCGGGCGCGGAGGAAGACAGTCCGAAAGAGTTGGCCAACGCTGCTTTCAGCCTCACGACCTAAGTCGGCCAGAGAAGTTGCGAGACCTGACCAATTGACCCAGCCATCGTCTTCATGTCGACGGCGGCATGCCGACTTATCTCTGAAGGCCGAGGGCAAACCGGAGAGCCTCCTCAACGGCAGTCATTTTCGAGCGTGAGAGGACGGCGAGCCGCTCTCTGAGTGCATCCTTGGGTATCGTTGTGACGGTGTCGAGATTGACGACACATTCACGCGGCATCCCGTCTTTCGGACCAAGTGCAACCTCGACAGGAATCGCTCGAATGCGGGTTGTGACCGGCGCGACCGTCACGAGCCGGCGAACCTCGTAGGCTTCGTCACGAGACAGGAGGATCACCGGGCGGCGGCCAGCTGGTTTAGGGAGCTCGGCCCACCAGATCTCGCCCCGTTTCACTCCCAGGGCTCACCCGCGAGACCCCTTGCAGACGCGGCTCGCGCCGCCTCAACTTCGTCAGGCGTCTCTGGGTGCTTGGAGTAGCCACGCACGTAGCGATCGACCTCTTGGTCGCCGGTGAGACCAAGCAAATTGGTGGCCGCTTGCCGAAAGTACTCGCTGCGGCTCACCTTGCGCTCCCGGCAAGCGCGGTCGACTCGATGGAGCAAGTCGTCAGGCAGGCTAATCGCGACCTTCACAGCTCGTTTCATACCAAAATCATACCATGACGGACTTACCGGCCGCCTTGGATCTGAGCGAGCAATGAACCGACTGCCTCGGCGATCGTATCGGGGAAACCGAACCGGTGATGGAGGAGGAGCGGCCCGAAGGTCGAGAAGATCGAGAATGCCGCCCCGCCCAAAGCCAAGGGAAAGAGCCACAGTCGGACATCGCGGATCATCTGCCAATAGTCTCGTTTCGGCTCTTCCGACGCGACGGCCGGTAGTCGGTGCTTCCTGACCAGCCAGAAGCTCAGCGCGACAGCGGCGAGGTTGATCCCGCCCCAGAGGAGGAACGGCGCCTGCCATCCGAGGGCGAACGCGACGATCGAGGTCGTCGCCATGCCGAGGATGACGCCCGCATCCC
>Ga0137415_10008506_pt1 | contig 10169 bp, 8 predicted proteins | sample CZODoug3_1_1_16f_FD_183082 | JGI IMG/M metagenome (GOLD analysis project Ga0137415, IMG submission 183082) | Vadose zone soil fungal communities from Angelo Coast Range Reserve, California, USA - CZODoug3_1_1_16fungal (Hybrid Assembly) | ecosystem: Environmental > Terrestrial > Soil > Vadose... | reverse complement strand
CGCGGCTCGAGCGTTGCGAGGCGTGCTCCGGGGCCGGGGTCGAGCCGGGCAGCCGCCTGGAGACCTGCGACATGTGCCGTGGAGCCGGCGAGGTCCGACGCAATCACGGCTTCCTGACGGTGGCTCAGACCTGTCCCAAGTGCCACGGCGCGGGCCAGCTCAACCGGTCGCCATGCCGGGAGTGCCGGGGCGAAGGGCGGCAGAGGGCCGAGCGGCTCCTCGCCGTCAAGATTCCCGCGGGAATCGAGGACCGGATGCAGCTCCGCATCGGCGGCGAGGGCTCGGGTGGTCTCAACGGAGGTCCGTCGGGCGACCTCTACGTGCTGGTGCGCGTGCGCGACCACGACATCTTCGCCCGCCAGGGCGCGGACCTCATCTGTGACCTGCCGCTGTCCTTCACCAACCTGGCGCTGGGTCACGAAGTCGAAGTGCCGATCCTGGGGGGCGTGACCAAGCTGAAGGTTCCGGCCGGGACGCAGCCGAACGAGGTGCTGCGCATCCGTGGCAAGGGCATGCCGCATCTTCGCCATCGTGGGCACGGTGACGCCTGCTACCGCGTCGTGCTCGAAGTTCCGCAAAAGCTCAACGCGCGGCAGCGCGAGGCGCTCGCGAGCTTCGAGGCGGCCTCGAAGGACGACCGCGGGCCGCTCGCGGCGGCGTTCTTCGAGCGAGTGAAGAAGCTGCTCGGCTAGTCGATGTCATCCTCCCACTACTGGGAGCTCACCGTCGGTGTACCCCACGATCTCTCCGAAGGGCTGACCAACCTCGCCTGGGAGCTTGGCGCCCTCGGGGTCGTCGAGGAAGAGCGGCCGGGCCACGGCGCGACGCTGCGTGCGTTCTTTCCGAAGACGGTCGCCGCGAGCGCGCTCGAGGAGAGTATTCGGGGCTACCTCGACGGTCTGCGTGAGCTGGGGTTCGCGCCGGCCACCGACTTTCGCGTCGAGACGCTCGCCGACGAAAACTGGGCCGACGCCTGGCGCGCGCATTTCACGCCCCGGCCGGTCGGACGACGACTCTTGATCGTCCCGCCCTGGGAGGGTCCGGCCGCGAACGGACGGATCGTGATCACGATCGAACCTGGGCGCGCGTTCGGAACGGGCCATCACGGGACCACGGCCGGCTGCCTCGAGGCGCTCGAGTCGATGATCGACCGCGATCATCCATCGCGGATGCTCGACATCGGCACCGGCTCGGGCATCCTGGCGATCGCGGCCGCCCGGCTGGGCGTCGGCGCGGTGCTCGCGGTCGACGATGATCCTGACGCCGTCGCGTGCGCGATGGCGAACGCGGCCCGCAACCACGTGTCCGATCGCGTGCGGTGCGCGCTGGCCGACGCGGCGACCCTTCGAGAGTCGCCAGTATCCCTGCTCGTCGCCAATCTGCTCTCGGCCGCCCATCGCCGGCTCGGGGCCCAGTACCTTCGCTCGCTGACCCCGGGCGGGACGTTGCTCCTCGGCGGCATTCTCGACGGCGAAGCGGCGGACGTCGTGGCGGCGCTCGCCGACCACGGGCTCCTCCACTGCGCGTCGCGCTCGGTGGAGGGCTGGACCACCCTCGAGCTCCGTGCGCCGCTTCACGATCCCGCCTGAGCGAATCCGCAATGGTCGCGTCGTCTTCGATCGCGACGAGTCACGCCATCTCGCGCGCGTGCTCCGGCTCCGCGCCGGCGACACCGTGCTCGCCGCCGACGGCGCCGGCCGCGAGTACACCGTGAGGCTCGAGACGGTCGGCGACGAAGCGACCGGCACGGTGCTCGGCGTCGGCACCAACGAGCACGAGTCGCCGGTCCGGATCACTCTCATCCAGTCCGTCCCCAAGGGCGACAAGATGGAGTCGATCGTGCGCGCCTCGACGGAGCTCGGCGTGGCGCGGATCGTCCCGGTGCTGACGGTGCGGACGATCGTCACGCTCGAGGCCGGCCGCTGGCGGGATCGCGCCCGGCGCTGGCAGCGCGTCGCGAAGGAGGCGGCCAAGCAGTGCGGACGCGCGGTCGTGCCCGCGGTCGACGTGCCGCGCCCCCTCGACGACCTTCTGGAGCTCGGCGAGGCCGCCGACCTCAAGCTCTGCTTGTGGGAAGGAGCGCGCGGTGCTGCCGCCGGGCAGGGCGGGGGGCAGGCTCGCTTGCTCGGAACGACACTCGCCGCGAGCCTGCCCCCCGCCCTGCCCGGCGGCTCGCGCATTCATCTACTCGTCGGGCCGGAGGGCGGCCTCGCGCCAGAGGAAGTGGAGAACGCGAGGGCTCGAGGCTGGGCGATCGTCGGGGCCGGGCCTCGGATCTTGCGTACCGAGACGGCTGGTCCGGCGATCATCGCGGTGCTGCAAGCACGCTTCGGCGATCTCGGAGTAGAGGGTTGAGCGCGACCGATGCCGGCTGGGAGCACTTCGAGACCGAGGCGGACGTGGGGGTCCACGCCTGGGCCGCGACCCGGGCGGAAGCATTCGCGCAGGCCTCGCTCGGAGTGTTCGCGCTGATCGTGAGGCCCGAGGAGGTCACCGAGCGCGAGCATCGCGAGGTTCGGGCACAGGCGGATTCGCCCGAGCGGCTGCTGGTCGGCTGGATCAACGAATGCCTCTACGTGCACGAGATCGAGGGCTTCGTTGTACGGCGGGTGGAAGTCGACACGTGCACCGAGGCCGTCGTTCACGGCGTGCTCCACGGCGAGGAGGTCGACGCCGGCCGCCACCAGCTCGGGACGATCGTCAAGGCGGCGACACTGCACCGGGTGCTCGTGACCGAGTCCGATGGCCGTCACGAGGTCCGTGTCATCGTCGATGTGTGATGTCTCGTATCCGAGACACGGGGTCCACAAACCCGTGTCATCCGCACCACCAGGGCCGTCTCAGATTCATAGAGAGGCCTTGAAATCAGCCACTTGCGGACATGAGACCCCATGGCACTCGGGTTGCTAATTTCCGGATCGGTCTATGCGCCAGAACACAATCCGAAAGCCTGTCAGCATCGAGGGCGTTGGGCTGCACTCGGGCAAGGTCGCGCGAGTCACCATCTCTCCGGGATCACCGGACTCGGGCGTCGTGTTCAAGGTACGCTCGACCGGCGAGCGGATTCCCGCGAGGCCCGAGAGCGTCGTCAACTCGCACTACGCGACGACCCTGGGCGTGAACGGGACGCGCATCCAGACCGTCGAGCACCTCATGGCCGCCGCGATTGGGCTCGGTATCGACAACATCGAGATCGAGGTGGACGGCCCCGAGATTCCCGCGCTCGACGGGAGCGCGAAGCCCTTCGTCGCGCTGCTGAATGCCGCGGGCCGCGTGCAGCAGTCGGCCCGCCGCCGGATGCTGTCGCTTCCGTGCTCGCTCCGGGTCGGCAGCAGTGGGCGCTGGATGCAGATCGTTCCCTCTGACACGTTCCGGATCAGCTACACGCTCGACAACGACCACCCGGCGATCGGCACGCAGGTGCTCTCGTGGTCTCCGAGCGAGCGGTCCTTCGTCGACGAGTTCGCCCCCGCGCGGACGTACGGCTTTCTCCGCGACCTCGGGCTCATGCGGAAGAACGGCCTGGCGCGAGGCGGCTCGCTCGACAACGCGATCGTGCTCGGCAATCGCGGCGCGCTGAATGGGCTTCGCTACAACGACGAGTTCGTCAGGCACAAGATCCTGGACCTGCTCGGCGACCTCGCCCTGCTCGGCCGCCCGATCGGCGCGCACGTGATCGCGCGCAACGGCGGCCACGCGCTCAACCTCGAGCTCGTGCTCGCGATCCAGCGCGCGGTCGGGCTCGAGCGCCGGGTTGCCGCGACCGTCCCCGCGGCCGCGGCCGACGAGGCGGCGAGAGACACCGCTCGGCGCGAGGGCTTCGTGCCCGCGCCGGGTTTCGCCGCGATCTAACCCGCCCGCTGTCTCGCATTTGCCACGCTATAATGGGCCGTCCGCCGTATGCGTGCCCCGTGGTTCCCCAGCCATCTCGTTGCGGCGGCGCTGGCGCTCGCCGTCGCCGCGCCCGCGCGCGCCGAGTTGCGCATCAGCGACCTGGATGTCTTCCTCAACGATCATGAGGTGACCGTCCACGTCGTGCTGCTCGGGGCCCTGCCCGATGCCCTCCACGAGGGCATCCAGAGCGGGATCCCGGCGCACATCCGCCTGATCATCGAGCTCTGGCAGTACCAGCGAATGTTCCCCGACCGGATGCTGATCACGAGGACCGTCGAGCGCACGCTTGCCTACAACGTGGTCACCCGGGAATTCAAGGTGGCGGCGGTCCAGGGCGAGACCCGACCGGTCTTCACCACCCGTGACCTGCGCGACGCGCAGCGGGTCCTCTCCGACATCCGCGGCGTCAAGATGACGCCCGCCGCGACCCTCGATCCAACGGCGGTGATCTACGTGCGCGTCCACGCCGAGACCGCGCTCAATGGCGAGAACACCTTCGTGGCTCGGATGAACGGCACCGCGGAGCAGACCGCGCGCCAGTCCGACTACCGCACGATCCAGCGGGTGCAATAGTGCCGCTCCTGAGCGAAGAGAACCGCCGCAAGCGCAACCTGGTCATCCTGGCCGGGTTCGTCCTGCTGGTGGGCACGGCGAACCTCCTCGACGTGGGGGTCTACGCGCCGGAGCTGCCGCTGGCTTCCAACATCGCGGTCTTCGCGCTGCTCAATCTGAACCTGATCGTGCTCCTGCTCCTGGTGCTGCTCCTGCTCCGAAATCTCGTGAAGCTCTGGTTCGAGCGGCGCGAGAAGGTGATCGGCGCCAAGTTCAAGGCGAAGCTCGTGCTGGCGTTTCTCTCGCTCTCGCTCATCCCTTCGACGCTCATCTTCCTGATCGCCTCCAACTTCATCAACAAATCGATCGAGGGATGGTTCAAGCCGCAAGTCGAGCGCCCGCTCGATCAGGCGCTCGCGGTCGCGCAGACCTACTACGGCAATCTCGAGCGCACGGCGCTGCGCCACGCGCAGCAGATCGGCCGGGTCGTCGATCGCGAGGGGCTGCTCGCCGACGACCGGCGCGAAGCCCTGGCGGCCTACCTCGTCGAGCAGCAGGATCGGCTGGGGCTGAGCGCGATCACGGTGTTCGGCGCCCAGGGCCAGGAGCTGGTTCACGTCAAGGATCCGATCCTGGGCGACCTGGCTACCCGTGAGGTCAACGAGACCCAGCTGCGCCAGGGCGCCGCCGGCCAGGAGCTCACGACAGTGCGCGAGCTCACCTCGGGCGACCTCGTCGAGGCGGTGGTGCCGATCTGGGCGACGCGCGGCAGCGAGCGTAGCGTCGTGGGCGTGGTGGTCGTGGGCACGCACGTCACCGAGCGGCTCGAGGCCCGCGTGCGGGCCATCTCGCAGGCGTTTCGCGAGTACAAGCAGCTCAAGCTCTTGAAGACGCCGATCAAGGGCATCTACATCCTGCTGTTCCTGCTCATGACCCTGATCGTCGTGTTTTCGTTCACGTGGTTCGCCCTCTACCTCGCGCGCGGGATCACCGGCCCGATCGAGCAGCTGGCCGAGGGCACTCGTGAGATCGCCGCCGGCAACCTCGCCTACAAGGTGGAGGTCCGCGGCGACGACGAGATCGGCGTGCTGGTCAGCTCGTTCAATCGCATGACCGACGACCTCGGCAAGTCGAAGCGGCAGCTCGAGGAAGCCTACCTCGACCTGTCCGACAAGCACACCGAGCTCGAGGACCGACGCGTGTACATCGAGACGGTCCTCGAGGCCATCACGACCGGCGTGGTCTCGTTCGATCCGCTCGGACGCCTGACCACGATCAATCGCGCCGGCGCCCGCATGCTCGGCGTGAACGAGACGACGGCCCAGGGACGCCTCCTCGAGGAGGTCTTCGCCGGGCCGGGCCTCAGGCCCGTGGTCGCCCAGGTGCAACGCATGCGGCGACCCAACGCGACCAGCGCGGAGCTCGCGGTCCAGCTGCGACGCGGCGGCGCCACGCTCTCGCTGGTCGCCTCGACAACCGCGCTCCGCGGCCCCGACGGCGAGTACGCTGGCACCGTGGTGGTCCTCGACGACTTGACCGAGCTCCTGAAGGCCCAGCGCGTGGCGGCGTGGCGCGAGGTCGCGCAGCGGATCGCCCACGAGATCAAGAATCCACTGACGCCGATCCAGCTCTCGGCCCAGCGGCTGCGCCGGCGGCTCGCCCGCACCCCGGGCGAGGAGCGGCTCGTGGCCGAGGCGACCGAGACGATCATCCACGAAGTCGACGGGCTCAAGCGCCTGGTGGACGAGTTCTCGCGCTTCGCGCGGATGCCGGTGCTCGCCCCGCGGCCGACGGACGTGCGCCAGCTGGTCGACAGCGTCGCGAGCCTCTATCGCGAATCGCATCCGGCGCTCTCGATCACGACGCGTCATCCCGACGATCTGCCGCTCCTCGAGGTCGATCCGGATCACATCAAGCGCGCGGTGCTGAACCTCGTCGACAACGCGGTGGAGGCGGTCGGCGGTACCGGCGACGTTCGGGTCGAGACGATGCACGTGGCCGAGACCGGGCACGCGCGTATCATCGTGGCCGACAACGGACCGGGCATCAGCCCGGAGGACAAGGAGAAGCTCTTCCTGCCGTACTTCTCCACGAAGGTCGCGGGGATGGGCTTGGGCCTGCCGATCGTGCACGAGATCGTGAGCGAGCACGGCGGCACGATCTGGGTCGAGGACAACGAGCCCAAGGGCACCCGTTTCGTCATCGAAGTCCCGGTCTCGCGCGCCGGCGTGACGGTCGAGGCGTAGATGACGATCTGGCGCAGGCAAAAACGTGACCCACGACAACAGACTCGCGGGCGTGAGCCCGCTTGTGCCTGGGGCACCCCTCCAAGGATAGAGTTGGCCGGCGAGGATATATAGAAACCCATGGCCGGCGAGCACATCTTGATCGTCGACGATGAACCCGCCATCCGGTCGACGCTCCGCGACGTGCTGGAGGACGAGGGTTATCGCGTCTCGGCGGTGGGCGGCGGCGCCGATGCGCTTCGGTTCTTCGCCGACGAGCTGCCCGAGGTGACCTTCCTCGACATCTGGATGGCCCGGATGGACGGCCTCGAGACCCTCGCCGAGATCAAGCGCGCGCGCCCCGAAGCGGTCGTGGTCATGATCTCGGGCCACGGCACGGTCGAGACCGCCGTCAAGGCGACGCGCCTGGGCGCCTACGACTTCGTCGAGAAGCCGCTCTCGCTCGAGAAGATCCTGGTCACGGTCAGTCGCGCCCTCGAGCACGCGCGGCTCGAGCGCGAGAACGCGGCCCTGCGCGCGAGCTTCGAGCAGCGGGCCGAGATCGTCGGCGAGAGCGCCGAGATCCGCGCGCTCCGCGAGCAGATCGCGACCGCCGCGCCCACCACCGGCCGTGTGTTGATCCACGGCGAGAACGGAAGCGGCAAGGAGCTCGTGGCGCGGGCCATCCACGTGCAGTCGGCGCGCCGCGAGCGTTCGTTCGTCGAGGTCAACTGCGCCGCCATCCCCGAGGAGCTGATCGAGTCCGAGCTGTTCGGCCACGAGAAGGGGGCCTTCACCGGGGCGCTGGCGCGGCGCCGCGGAAAGTTCGAGCTCGCCGACGGCGGCACCCTCTTCCTGGACGAGATCGGCGACATGAGCCTCAAGACCCAGGCGAAGGTCTTGCGCTCGCTCGAGGAGCAGGCGTTCGAGCGCGTCGGAGGCAAGGACACGCTCCGGGTGGACGTCCGGGTGATTGCCGCGTCCAACCGCGACCTGGCGGCCCTGATCCGCGAGGGGCAGTTCCGCGAAGACCTCTACTATCGTCTGAACGTGATCCCGATCGAGGTCCCGGCGCTGCGCACGCGCAAGGACGATATTCCCGCTCACGTGAGCCACTTCATCGCGCAGTTCTGCGCCGAGAACAGCAAGCGCACGAAGACCCTTTCGAGCGAAGCGCTCGGATACTTCCTGGCCTACGACTGGCCCGGCAACGTGCGCGAGCTTCGCAACATGGTCGAGCGGCTCGTCATCATGGCGCCGGGCGACCTGATCGCCGCCGAGGACTTGCCGGCGCCGCTGCGACCGAAGGAAGCCCCGCCGCCTGCCGGCGAGGCGCGCGACCGATCGCTCAAGGACGCGCGCGACAACTTCGAGCGCGCCTACATCCTCGCCGAGCTGCGCGCCAACGACTGGAACGTGACGCGCACCGCGGAGCGTCTGGGTATCGAGCGCAGCCACCTCTACCGGAAGCTCAAGGCCTACAACATCAATCCGCCCAAGCGCGACGCCTGAGTCGATCGTCGTGCCCGAGCCCGGCGAGAGCACCACCAGAATGGCGGGCGGCGCCGGCCGTGGTGTAGGGCTCGTCATCCTGATCGTCCCGGCGTTGCGGCTGCTCGGGCTCGACACCTCGCGCTGCCGGAACGCGCCCGCGAGCTCGGCGGAATCCGTCTAGCGCGGAGCCGGACCCGGCGTGCTCGACCTCATCCTCCGCTCCTGCCTCTTGCCCACGAGCGCCGGGCCGGTCGACCTGGCGATCGCGGGTGGCCGTATCGTGTCCGTGGGACGGGCCGACGGGCCCGCGCGGGAGACGATCGACATCGCCGGACGCCTCGTCACGCCCGGCCTCGTCGAGGCGCACATCCATCTCGACAAGGCGCTGCTGACTGACCGTATATCCAGCTCGGCCGAGACCGCGGCGGAGGCGATTCGCCTCACCGGCGTCGCGAAACGCGGCTTCACCGCCGCCGACATCGGCGCGCGGGCGCGGCACGTGCTGGACCTCGCCGTCGCCGCCGGCACGACCGCGATGCGGGCACACGTCGAGGTCGACCCGATCGTCGGGCTCGCGGGCATGGACGCGATGCTCCGGCTCAAGCGCGAGTACGCGCCCGCGGTCGATCTCCAGCTCTGCGCCTTCGCGCAAGAAGGCATCATACAATCGCCCGGCACCGAAGGGCTCTTGCGGCGCGCCCTCACGGTGGGCGCGGATCTCGTCGGCGGCTGCCCCTACAACGACGCCGACGCCGCGAGGCACATCGAGATCGTCTTCGCGCTTGCCCGCGAGTTCGGGGTCGACGCGGACTTCCACGTCGACTTCACCGACGAGCCGGAGCACCTGCACGTGCGTGAGATCGTCCGGCAGACCGTTCGAGCCGGCTGGCAGGGACGCGTCGCGGTCGGTCATCTGACCGAGATCGCGGCATTGCCCGTGGCCGAGCAGGTGGCGTTGATCGCGGAGCTCGCGGCCGCGCGGATCGGCGTGATCAGCCTGCCGCTGACCGATCTCTACCTGATGGGACGGCGCGACGAGCGCAACGTCCGTCGGGGCCTGACGCCGATCCGCCGGCTGCTGGAGGCGGGCGTCCCGGTCGCGCTGGCGTCGAACAATATCCGGAACCCGTTCACGCCGATCGGCACGGCCGACCCCGCTCACCTGACCTTCATCGGCGCCGTGGCCGCCCACATGGGCACGCGAGAGCTGATGGGCGACCTCGTTTCCACCATCACGACCCACGCCGCGCGCATCCTCAACCTGCGCGATTACGGCTGCGCCGTCGGCTGCCGGGCCGATCTCGTCGTCTGGGAGTGCCAGCGGCCGGAAGAGATCGTGATGGCCCTGCCTGCGCGGCGCCTGGTGGTGAAGGCAGGCCGCGTCAGCGTCGAGCACGAGCGTCGGACGGTCCAGCGCTGGCGCTCGGAAAGCGTGTCGGGCCCATAGTCGAGTGCGGTTGACACGAGCGAAGCCCGCCATGTAGAGTGAACGCAGTCGGTTTCCCGAGCTTTCCTTTAAGCGCGCCCGGAGAGGCCCGCAAGGAGAGAAGATGAGTAGCCCCGCACCACGCCACCGCGAGAAGGCGCAGGTCCTCGACGAGGCCGCGCTCGACCGGGCCCTCACCCGCATCGCTCACGAGATCCTCGAGGGCAATGGCGGCGCCAAGGACCTGGCGTTCGTCGGGCTCCGCACGCGCGGCGTGAGCCTCGCGCACCGCCTGGCCGCGAAGATCGCCCACATCGACGGTACGACCCTTCCGGTCGGGACGCTCGACATCACGCTCTACCGAGACGATCTCGGCATGCGCGGGACGCCGGTGATCCGCGGGACCGACATCCCGTTCTCGATCAAGGACAAGACGGTGATCCTCGTGGACGACGTCCTCTTCACCGGCCGAACGATCCGCGCGGCGCTCGACGCCATCATCGACCTCGGCCGGCCGACCGCCATCCAGTTGGCGTGCCTGATCGACCGCGGGCACCGCGAGTTGCCGATCCGGCCGG
>Ga0137415_10008505_pt1 | contig 10169 bp, 11 predicted proteins | sample CZODoug3_1_1_16f_FD_183082 | JGI IMG/M metagenome (GOLD analysis project Ga0137415, IMG submission 183082) | Vadose zone soil fungal communities from Angelo Coast Range Reserve, California, USA - CZODoug3_1_1_16fungal (Hybrid Assembly) | ecosystem: Environmental > Terrestrial > Soil > Vadose... | reverse complement strand
GGTGCAGCCCAACCCGGCAGTCGAGCGGACAGTCGCAAGCAAGCTTGCGCCTGCCGCTCACTTTGTCTATAAGGACTTCCCCGGATCTGCAAGGCGGATGAGCACAGGAAGGACTGCGTGACTATAACCGGCCTGTTTGCGAGCGAAGTTGCGCTCTGGCCCTGATGAAAGCCGCGCGCCCGGTTCCCATACGTTAGTCGGCATCGTGCTGCTGCCGCCAAAATCATCGGAGTGTCCGGACGCCGGTCTGACCTGTGTGTCATCAACGAATGCAGTCTAGCAAGCAAGTGAATTCGGTCAAGCGGCTCGCAGCGTTTGATTCTTGCTCAGTAGCGCCCAGGCGATGCGCGCGTTCTTCGCGGCGATCGCCACCAGCGCCTTGTGGTAACCGCGACGCGCCTGCACCGACAAGGCCCAGCGCGAGAGCCGGTCTGAGTGGCGCATCGCAGTCAGTAGCACTGATCGAGCCCCCTGCACCAGCAGGCAGCGCAGGTACGCATCGCCGCGCCGGCTGATGTGCCCCAGACGGGGTTTGCCGCCGGAGGAGTGTTGGCGCGGAGTCAGGCCCAACCACGCGGCGAACTGTCGGCCGCTTCGGAAATCGCGCGCGCATCCGACGGTGGCCACCATCGCCACGGCGGTGAGCGGTCCGATGCCGCGGATCTGCATGAGCCGTTGTGCCGCTTCGCTTTGCCGGGCTTGGGCTTGCAGCTCCCGATCGTAGCTGGCAACGCGCTCATCGAGCATGCCCAGGTGCGCACGCAGATCCTCCACGGCCCGGCGTGCGAGTTCAGGCAGAGCCTCGGCCGCAGCATGTGCCCCGCGGCGTACATGCTGTGCGCGGTTGGGCAACACGACCCCGAACTCAGTGAGTAGCGCGCGCAGCCGATTGATGGTCGCGGTGCGCTCCTCGATCCAGCCCTGGCGCACCCGGTGCAGTGCCAGCACCGCCTGCTGCTCGGCGCTCTTGATCGGCACAAAGCGCATGTTGGGCCGCGCCACCGCCTCACAGATCGCCTCGGCATCGTTGCCGTCGTTCTTGCCGCTCTTCCTGTACGGAGCCACGAACTTGGGCGCCATCAGCCGCACTGTGTGCCCGTGCTCTTGGAACCGCCGGCCCCACTCGTGCGCCCCCGAGCACGCCTCCATGCCGATCAGACAAGGCGCTATACCCGCCACCACCTTCACCAGCTGATCGCGCCGCACCGTACGTCGCAGCACCGCCTGCCCCGCACCACCTACCCCGTGCAGCGAGAACACGCTCTTTGCCAGATCGATCCCCAACGTAGTAACCTTTTCCATGACTTCCCCTCTCGTTATCAGATTGAACCTGCAAACTCAATCTTGGCACTTCGATGCCGTGCGGGCTCACACCCGCTTCGAGTAGGGGAAGTCCCTTTCATTCGTTAGAGCGCATGAACTACCCGCACACTGACCTTCCGCCGTCGCCGATCTCGGGCGTTCGCGCGATTGAACTTGTCGCTGGAAGCGAGCCGCTGCTTCAGGCGTTCTTCGATGCGAATCCGGAGTACTTCCTGATCATTCAAGGTGAACCTGCAGCACCGACCGAAGCTCATGAGGAGATCCACGGGGAGTTGCCCACCGGCTGGAGCTTCACAAAGAAATGGGTCATCGGCTACGTCGAGCCAAACGGTTCTCTGATCGCGATGGCCAACCTCGTTTCGGACATTCTTGCACCGGGTGTGTGGAACGTCAGCACCTTCATCGTAGCCACTGAGCGTCACGGAACGGGTGAAGCCCAGCTCTTGTATCGAAGTCTCGAACGCTGGGCCATGGCAAATGGCGCCAAGTGGCTTCGGCTCGGTTTCGTGCGGGGCAACGCGCGAGGTGAGCGCTTCTGGGAGTCAGCGGGCTACGTCCAAACACGGCTGCGTCACGGGGTAGAGTTCGGCGCGCAAACGAACACGCTGCGAGTGATGTTCAAGCCTCTGGCCGGCGGAACGCTGGAAGAATATCTGTCGCTCGTTCCCCGAGATCGCCCAGAGGTGCCGAATGCGCTCTAACCCTTCCATCGAGCGGACAGCTTCCAGCGTGCTTCGCACGCTTCCAGCCGCCCCTCATGTCAAACGTTAGGCGTCTAGACTGAGGAATGAAGATGACACGAGTTCGCGTTGAGAGCTTCACCATCTCGCTCGACGGATACGGAGCGGGTCCAAATCAAGACGTCAGCAATCCGCTCGGCATTGGCGGGACAGATCTGCACCAGTGGCTACTCCCGACACGCACGCTCCAGCGGGCCCTGTTTGGCAAAGACGGCGGTACAACGGGGGTTGACGAAGACTTCGCCTCGCGCGGCTTTCAAAATGTTGGGGCATGGATTCTCGGAAGGAACATGTTCGGACCGATTCGCGGTCCCTGGCCGGACATGAACTGGAAAGGCTGGTGGGGAGACAATCCGCCGTATCACGTTCCAGTCTTCATCTTGACTCATCATGCGCGTCCACCCATTGAGATGGAAGGCAACACGACGTTTCAGTTCATCACGGGCGGCATTCGCGAGGCGCTTGACCGGGCACGAGAGGCGGCCGCCGGAAGAGACGTGCGAATTGGTGGTGGGCCCAACACGATCCAGCAGTATCTTCGTGAGGGCCTTATTGATGAGCTGCACATTGCTATCGCGCCGGTCCTGCTCGGTAGTGGAGAGCGACTGTTCGAAGGCGTTAACTTGCGGGCTCTGGGATACGAATGCGTTGAATTTGCAGCGTCGGAGAAGGCCACGCATGTTGTTCTGTGGCACCAAGGGCCCACGGACAACGGGTCCGCTGGATGACAGAGGCAAGACTATGCGAAACCGACAACGATCGCTCTGGTCGATAGTCCCAGCGCTCGTCCTCTTCGGTGCGGGGTGCGCTGGGACAGGACCGTCGACCACTCCGTCGGTTGTGGCCGCGCCCAACCTCGGTGCGGCAAAGCGTCAGGTCAACGCATACGTTGACTCGGGTGGCTACGAGGCCGACATCGCCGCCGTCGCTGACCAGGCGAGAGCCTATCTGGAGTCGCGGGTGCGCGACGGAGGTAAGTTGGCGATCGTCTTGGACGTCGATGAGACAGCGCTCTCGAATCTCCCGAGCCTTCGAGCGAACGATTACGGTTTCATCATCCCCGGTCCCTGTGATCTTCCGAGTGGGCCATGTGGGCTGGGCGCGTGGATTCGGATGGCGCAAGCGGACGCGATCAAACCGGTCTTGGCGCTCGCCCGCCTCGCCCGCGAGCGCGGCGTCGCCGTCTTCTTCCTCACCGGGCGCCCGGAACGGGCGCGCGCGCCCACTGAACGCAATCTGCGGACTGCGGGATACGAATGGACCGCGCTGATCTTGAAGCCAGACGCCCTGACGACGAAATCGGCAGCCGATTTCAAGGCGCCAGAGCGGAAGAAACTCGTCGACCAGGGCTACACAATCATCGTGAACATCGGCGATCAGATGAGTGACCTTGAAGGAGGTTTTGCCGAGCGGACGTACAAGCTGCCGAACCCGTTCTACTTCGTACCGTGAAACGGCGCGCTCGATCCACAGAGTGACCATTGAGCGCATCCATCATCACGTTCGAGCGAACCGCTGGCTCGCATTCGCTCGTCGCGGCCGCTCAACGTTCCCGTTAGGGCGCGAGCGAGAATGCTTCTCAAGGCGTCCGTGGTTGTTACGGGAGGGTTCCTTATTCTGCCGTTCCTCGTCGCAGCCGGATTCATCCTCGCGTGCGCGTGGGCTGGGACGCGCCTCGGAGACGGAGCTAGGGTGCGGCGACGCCGCGCCGTGCGACTCGGCGCGGCCGTGCTCGCGTGGTTTCTGGTCACCGGGCTCACTGCGGCTACCGGTGTTCTCCGTCGGTTCGATGCGACGCCACCTCCATTCGCGGTTCTGGCGCTCGCGGTAGGTGTCATCGGCATTGCCGTCCCTTGCTCGTCCCTGGGGACGCTGCTCGCTCGGGGCTTGCCGCTCTGGTTCCTGGTCGGCTTTCAGGTCTTCCGCCTCCCCCTCGAGCTCCTCATGCACCGGGCCTATGTCGAAGGGGTCATGCCTGTGCAGATGAGCTATTCGGGCCTAAATTATGACATCGTGAGTGGGATCACCGCCGGAGCGCTCGGGTTGTGGCTGGGTCGTCGGGGAGTGCCGCGCTGGGTCGTGGCGTCCTGGAATATGCTTGGCTTCGTTCTCCTCGTGAACATCGTCAGCATTGCGATCGTCTCTACGCCCGCGTTTCGATGGTTCGGCAACGAACGATTGAACACCTTCGTAACCTATCCTCCATTCGTCTGGTTGCCCGCGATCCTGGTCACGGCAGCGCTGATGGGTCATATTCTGGTGTGGCGGCGGCTGTCCGAGACGCCCGCCGCCGACGGCAGCCCGAACTTCGGTATGCGGCCGACGGCCTTCGGCCGCGGGACACGAGCAAGACCTGATCGCGTGGCCTAGCTGTGCACATGACCTGCTGCGTAATCGCGACGTCATGAGGCCCCCCGCCAAGGTCGGCCTGGTTGTTGCCGGATACGTTGTCGCCTTCCTGGTGGCCTTTGCGGTCGTCGCCATCCATGTGGCCGCTACGAGCGGTCCCGACAGGCAGGTTTACGGCGCGATGTATGGCTTCGGCGACGACCTCCTTTTCCTCGCGGTGTTCGGAGTGGCCGCAGTCCCTCCCACCTCCGCTGCGCTCTTCTTCCTCAGGTCCTATCGCTCATTCTGGCTTGTGCTCTCCGTCGTTGCTCTCGCCATTGCAACCACCGGTCTCGTGGCCCTCATCGACTACATTGCGCCACGGACCGCCGACACGGGTTCTATCCTCCATACCTGGTCGGCCCTGGCCGGGCTCAGGATTCTTAGTGCGCCGTTATTCGTCCTGGCCTTCCTTCTCTCCGGCCTCTTCGCTCCGAATCGCTCTTCTCGGATCGCACTTCTCGTCGCCACGGCAACCGAGGCGGCGGTCTTCGCCTACGTCGCTTTCGTCTGGTTCCACCCATTTCGCTCTCACTGACATCGATGTTCGCCAACCGGCGCACCAGGCAGCCTCACATCAGCATGCAGCGGCGGGCGCTCCGCGCCGCCGCTGATGCGGAGAGCGTTAGAACTCTCCGGAGGGGACGTCATGGTTGAACGGCAGTCAGTCTCCGTCGAAACCTTGAAGGCGATCGCGGACGCATTCAATGCCCATGATCTGGACGCCATCATGGAGTTTTTTGCCGACGACTGCTCGCTGGACATGCCCCGTGGTCCGGAGCCCTGGGGGCAGCGCCTTACGGGCAAAGCCGCCGTGCGCGAGGGTTTGGCCACACGCTTCAAAGGCCTCCCAGATGTGCACTACAGCGATGATCGACACTGGGTCAGTGGCAACATGGGCGTGTCCGAGTGGTTGCTGACCGGCACGGCGGCTGACGGACGCCGAGTGCGGACCCGTGGATGCGACCACTGGGAGTTTCGAGACGGGAAGGTGATCAGGAAGGACTCGTACTGGAAGATCGTTGAGGGGTCAGCCTGAACGCCACCGCAAGCTCCAACGCGGGTATTGGGACAAAGCAACCGGGTTCGGTCAACTCGGCATTCCGTTGAACGGTGAGCTGTCGAACCTCGCAGTGCAGCGGACCGGGCCTCAAACTATCTTCGTCGGATCCATGCTCATCGGAGGTTGTCCATGATCATTGCCCTGGCGTCGCCTTGTATCGCCTCAGCCCTTGACGAGGGCTTAGACAAGATCAAGCGGCTCCTGTCCGAAGCTTCGGCCAAAGGCGCGGAGATCGTGTGTTTCCCAGAAGCCTATCTCCCAGGGCTGCGGGGACAGGATTTTGAAGTATTGCCCTTTGATCAGACGCAGCAGGAACGGGCACTCCAGGCCGTGGCGCAGTGGACGCGGACGTATGGGGTGACCACTATCCTCGGGATGGAAAGGCTCACAGAGGCGGGTCGGCAGATTGTCGCCTTTGTCATTGACGCCCGGGGCCAGCTTCAGGGATACCAAACCAAGAACCAACTAGACCCGACCGAAGATCAGTTCTATGTGCCCGGAAATACCCGGCGACTCTTCGAGATCAAAGGGATTAAGTTCGGCGTGGTGATTTGCCATGAGGGCTGGCGCTATCCCGAGACGGTGCGATGGGCGGCGGCGCGCGGCGCCAAAATCGTCTTTCATCCCCACCACACGGGGAGTGATCAAGAAGGTGTCCGTCTGACGCAGTGGGGCGCGACCGGTGGGCCCTACTACGAGAAGGCGATGATGATGCGCAGCATGGAGAACACGATCTACTTTGCCAGTGTCAATTATGCTTTGCGCTTCCAAGAATCGGCGACAAGTCTCATCGCTCCGTCAGGCCAGTGCCAGGCGTATTTACCCTATGGGCAGGAAGGCGTACTGGTGCAGGCCATCAAAGTCGAGGAAGCAACCGGGTTGCTCGCCACTCGATACGCGCCCGAGCGTTATCGAGAGACCGACGCACGATGATTGGAGAGCGGTTATGGATCTTGGACTAACAGGAAAGCGGGCGCTCGTCACGGGCTCAACGGCCGGCATCGGGCTCGCAACCGCACGTGCGCTAGCGGCCGAGGGCGCTCACGTCACGGTGAACGGCCGGACGCGGGCGCGAGTCGGCAGCGCGGTGGATAAGCTGAGACGTGAGCTTTCCGGCGCGACCATCACCGGGATCGCAGCCGACCTGAGCGGCGCCGAAGGCTGTCAGACGCTGATCGGCCAACTGCCGGAGGTCGACGTGTTGGTCAACAACCTCGGCATCTTCGAGCCGAAATCGTTCGAGCAGATCTCGGATGAGGATTGGTTCCGCTTCTTCGAGACCAACGTCCTCAGCGGAGTCCGGCTCTCGCGGCACTATGTGCGCGGGATGCGATCGCGCAACTGGGGGCGGATCGTTTTCGTTTCGAGCGAATCGGCCCTCCAGATCCCGGCCGAGATGATCCACTACGGCATGACCAAGACCGCGCAGCTCGCTGTGGCGCGCGGGCTCGCCGAGACACTCGTCGGCACCGGCGTCACGGTCAACAGCGTGCTACCCGGACCGACCGCCTCCGAGGGCGTCGGCGGATTTGTCGCACAGATGGCTGCGAGCCGCGGCGTTGACGGCGCGACCGTGGAACGAGAATTCTTCGCGACGGCCCGTCCCTCCTCGGTGCTTCAGCGATTCGCAACACCGGACGAGGTGGCGGCGATGATCGTATATGTCTGCAGCGTCCCAGCGTCGGCGACGACAGGAGCAGCGCTCCGGGTTGACGGCGGCGTGGTGCGGGCGATCGCGTGAGGTGCGGTATGGGCGAGCGCGTGCCGGCATGATCCGCAAGCTCCCGTCAGGTGAGTATCGGTTGTACTCGAGGTCCAAGGATCCGAGGACTGGGAAGCGCCGCAATCTGGGGACCTTCCCGACGCGGGCGGCCGCCGAACGACATGAGCGGGCGATTCAGTTCTTCAAGCGACGGCGCACGTAAGGGAATAGGCATGAACCGACGAGCCTTTTTGACCTGCGCCGCCGCGCTGGCGAGTGCAGCATGGTTTCCGAGCCGCGGCGAGGGGCAAAGCGCCAAGACCAGGCTGATCCTCCTCGGCACTGGCGGCGGGCCGCGCCCGCGGAAGGCCAACTCGGCGTCGGCACAGGTAATCGTGGCGAACGACACGGCATACGTGATCGATTGCGGCAATGGGGTCGCGCGCCAGCTCGCGTTTGCCGGGGTGCCGCTGGCGAAACTCCGGCACGTCTTCATCACGCATCACCATTCAGACCATAACGCCGACTACGGCAACCTGATCTGGCTGGCGTGGACGGCGGGGCTGCGCACACGCGTCGATACGTGGGGACCGGCGCCGCTCGAGAAGATGACCAAGCTGTTCTTCGAGATGAACGCGTATGACATCAATATCCGTATTGCCGACGAGGGTCGGGTGCCTCTCGTTCCGCTGGTCCACGTCCACGAGCTCAGCCAGGGTGGCCCGGTCATGCAGGACGACAACGTGAAAGTGACGGCCGCACTCGTGCACCACCCACCCGTCGTGCCAGCGTTCGCCTATCGATTCGACGCGGTCGACCGCTCGATCGTAATCTCCGGCGACACCGCGCCTTCCGACAATCTCATCAAGCTCGCTCAGGGCGTCGACGTCCTCGTCCACGAGGCGCTCTACGTGCCGGGCCTCGATCGCCTGGTCGCCCGCGTCCCCAACGCGGCGACCCTCAAGCAAAGCATCATGTCCCACCACACGACCGCGGAGGACGCCGGGCGCGTGGCGCAAGCGGCAGGCGTCAAGATGCTCGTGCTCTCGCATCTCGTTCCTCCGGACGATCAGGCCATCACCGATCAGATGTGGATTGAGGCGGCTCGCGTGCACTTTCGCGGCCCGGTGATCGTCGGCAAGGATTTGCTCGAGATATGAGGGCGAACTACCGTCACACGCCGCCAGGGCCCCTCGTGAGCCTCTGGCTTCATCTCACTGGGCGGGCCGCTCGGCGCGGGAGAGAGCATCCTGTTAGTCACCGTTGCTGCCACCGAAGCCGAAGTTCGGGCTCGCCTGGACGTCGACCCTTGGACACCTCTCCGACTTCTCGAAGTCGCTACAATCGAGCCTTGGACGATCCTGCTCGATGGCCGTTAGGCATCAGGTCACAGTCCAAGGAGAGGACACCATGTCCAAGACAAGCAAGGTCACGGTCCTCCTGCTGGCGCTCCTCGTCGCCGCCGGCCTGATCGCCGCCGGTATCGAGCTGAACCGCCGCGACTACCGGGCATACGACCACGCCGCCGAGACAGGCGGCGTGGTCGTCCCGTTCGTGCCTGAAGCGGACGCCGAGCAGCTCCGCGCCGCCTGACGCGGCCAAAAGGTATTTCGAAGGGTCGCTCGGGACTCTGTCAGCGCAAGCCTGCCAACAGCGCCAAATGACACTGCGCAGACGACTGGAGGACCCCCGGTGCACGACAGACTCGTAACGAACCGCAATCGGCGCCGACCGACGTGGAAGGGCGCGACGCTTGCGTTCGTCCTCCTCGCGACGGTCGCAGTCGCCTTCTCGGCCCTCACGGGCCTCGCGTGGTCGGCCGGCGGCAGCCGCCCGATCGACCCGCTCTCCACCGAGCCCGTACCGGAGCCGCCGAACCTGGCGGACTTCGTCGTCGACCGCGGTGCCGCGGTCGCACTCGGCAAGGCCTTCTTCTGGGAGATGCAGGCGGGGAGCGACGGCATCACCGCCTGCGCGACCTGCCACTACAACGCCGGCGCAGACACGCGCACGAAGAACCAGGTGAACCCGAAGGGCGCGCCGTTCTTCAACGGAGGCGCGAACGGCCAGCTCGCCATGGCCGATTTCCCGACGCACCGGCTCGCCGACCCGGACAACGCCGCGTCGCAGCTCCTCGCGGATACCAAGAACGTCGTCGGCTCGCAGAGCATCGCGAGCACGAAGTTCGACCACGTCGTGCCCGGGTCGGCCGTCGAGGCCGGCGTGCCGGTCGCCGACAAGGTCTTCTCCGTCGGCGGCAACAACGTCCGCCAGGTCACCCCGCGCAACGCGCCGACGGTGATCAACTCCGCCTTCAACTTTCGCCAGCAGTGGGACGGCAAGGCGCAGAACGTCTTCAACGGCGTGAACGTGTGGGGCGACCGGACTCCGGGCGTCAAGGTGCTCGAGTCGCCGGCGGCGGACCAGCTCCAGCCCGTCCGGCTCGAGATCCCGAACGCATCGCTCGCCTCGCAGGCCGTCGGCCCGATGACGAACGCCGGGATCATGTCGTTCGCCGGGCGCAGCTGGAAGGACATCGCCGTGAAGCTCACGTCACTGCGCCCGCTCGGCGAGCAGGCAGTCAGCCCGAGCGACAGCGTGCTCGGGCCCTACGCCGACCCGTCGGGCAAGGGCTTGAACGTCTCGTACGCCGACCTGATCCAGCGGGCGTTCTCGCCGCGCTGGTGGGGCTCCCGCCTCGTGGTGAAGGACCCCGGCGCGAGCCAGACCTTCGTGCCGCGCCCCGCTGGGCCGCTCCCGGCGAACGAGATCACGCAGCTGCAGGCGAACTTCTCCCTCTTCTGGGGCCTGGCCGTGCAGATGTACGAGGCGTCGCTCGTCTCCGACCAGACGCCCGTCGACCGGTTCCTGTCCGGCGACCACTCCGCGCTCACCAAGCAGGAGGTCGACGGCATGGGCGTCTTCACGGGCAAGGGACAGTGCTCGACCTGCC
>Ga0137415_10008504_pt1 | contig 10169 bp, 8 predicted proteins | sample CZODoug3_1_1_16f_FD_183082 | JGI IMG/M metagenome (GOLD analysis project Ga0137415, IMG submission 183082) | Vadose zone soil fungal communities from Angelo Coast Range Reserve, California, USA - CZODoug3_1_1_16fungal (Hybrid Assembly) | ecosystem: Environmental > Terrestrial > Soil > Vadose... | reverse complement strand
CAAGGCCAGGCCACGTCGAGAGAGTTTCGGACCGCGCCCCTCTGGGGACTCGGGCAGCGTATCTTCTTCCTTCATGATGGCCGGACCAGGGATTTGAAGCGGGCAATTCAGGAACACCGGAGTCCAGGATCCGAGGCCAATATGGTGGTGACGAGATTTTTCAATCGACTAAAGAAGGACGAGCAGCAGGATCTTCTGAATTTCCTTCGGTCGCTCTAAGTGTGGAGTCTCAATAGGTTGTTCTTCAGGCCGAGTTTGAACTGGTCTAGGTGACGATTGCTGTTGCCAGATCGCCTGCCAGAGTTGCCATCCGTTGACGGCAACAGGATCGAATGCAGTAACCACACCGGAGCAAGCCAAGCGCAGCTGCAATTATATTCTCATTCCCGGACCGCTGAAAGGGTCGCGATTTCCGGTTGGCCCATCGCATTGTTTCGCTGCGATGCAACGATTGGTCGGCTTCGGGGACAAAGCGGACTCGGGGAGTCAGTCCGATCGGCGCATTTCCGATCGGCGAATTTATGGGTTGACGGCCTAATCCCACGCCGGCGCAAAGCCGGGACTGACACAACGCTGGTTTTTCGGCAGCGCCGCGATGGCCTGCCGGTCCTCATCGTCGAGCCCGACATGCAGCGCGTCGAGATTGGCCTTTTGGCTCTCGCGGCGCGACGCCTTCGGGATCGCGGCGACGCCATCCTGGTCGAGCAGCCATTTCAACGCCACCTGCGCCGCGCTGGCGCCATGCTTGCGACCGATCGCCATCAACGTCGCGTCGGATGCCGTCCGGCCCTGCGCCAGCGGGCAATAGGCCACCAGCGGGATCGATCTGGCGGCAAGATATTTCCGCACCGGCGTCTGGTCGAGCATCACATGGTATTCGATCTGGTTGCAGGCGATCGGGGCCTTGATCTCCTCGACCACGGTTTTCAGGAGCGCGAGATTGAAATTGGCGACGCCGATGGCGCGGGTGCGGCCCTCCTCTTTCAGCTTCTGCAAGGTTTCGAACATGGCCGGCAGGTTCATGTTTTTCGACGGCCAGTGCACCAGATAGAGATCGACATGATCGAGCCTCAGCTTTTTCAGGCTGGTGTCGAACGCCCGGCGGATCGCATCCGGCGCAAGATTTTCATGCCAGACCTTGGTGGTTACATGCAGATCCTGGCGCGCGACGCCGGATGCAGCGATGGCGGGCCCGACGGCGTCTTCGTTGCCATACATTTCCGCGGCGTCGATATGCCGATAGCCGAGACCGAGCGCGCTTTCGACCGCCGCGCGGCAGACATCGCCCTGCATGCGAAAGGTGCCGAGCCCAAGCCGCGGCAGGCTGATACCCTGGGTTTGCAGATATTCCATGATGAACTCCTTAAAGACTTGAAGCACCGGATGAGCAACCGGCGATGCCGCGTAATAGGGCGTTTCGTTGAAGCGGTAGGTGAGACAGCGGGTCCGCCGTTTGATAGTCTGCCCGGAGCACAGGGTCCAAATCAAGATCGAGTTAGAATGGTCAAGGCATTACGACGATGGCTCGAGGCCAACGAACTGTTCGCGATCGTCACCGGCGTGCTCAGTGCGCTCGTTGTGATGTCCCTGCTGCTGGTGCTGGGCGGCTATCTGATCGTGACGCACTGAACAGGCTCAGAAGTCGCAGACGGCTCAGATATGCTGAGCCAGCATTCTTCCCGGCCGCGCGTCCGGCCGCGGCTGGATATCGACCGACCATAGCGCCCGATCATCGACATCCTTCAAGGTAACCGTCATGATTCCCGATTGGCCGTCGATGTCGACGCGGCCAAAGAACTGCAGTCCAAAACATGGTGCGAGATTTTCGCCCTGTTCCGGGCTGCAGCCTTTTTGAAACATCGCCTTCGGACCGAAGGTATTATCGAGCTGACCCGGAGCCCATGTCCCGGCATGAAGCGGACCCGAGACGAATTCCCAGAACGGCTCGAACTCCTGGAATACCGCGCGGTTCGGATCGTAATGGTGCGCAGCCGTATAATGCATATCCGCCGTCAGCCACACGGTATTCCTGACGCCGGCACGCTTCATGAAAGCCAACAGATCGGCGATTTCGCATTCGCGCCGTTCCGGCGGACCATCGCCAAGTGCAATCGCGTCTTCGCTGATCAACCCGATCGGCAGATCCGCGGCGATGACCTTCCAGGTCGCGTCGGAAGCTGCGAGCTCCCGTTTCAGCCAGGCCAGTTGGGCCGAGCCCAAGATGAAGCTGTCGGCCGGATCGTTGCGTTTGTTCCAGGTCGAATCGCGGTAGCTGCGCATGTCGATCAGAAAGACGTCGAGCAATGGACCGTATCCTATTTTGCGATAGACCCGCCCCTCTTGCGCAGGCATCGCGCGGATCGGCATGAATTCATGAAACGCCCGGCGTGCGCGCTCTACCAGTCTGGAGGTGCCGTCTGCGGCGTAACCGGCCTCGTCGGCGGTACCGACCGGCGACCAGTCATTGGTCACTTCATGGTCGTCCCATTGCGCGAGCATCGGCACCTGCGCATTAAAGGCGCGCAAATTGTCATCGAGCAGGTTGTATTTGTAGTTTCCGCGAAACTGCGCCAGGCTGTGCGCGACAGCGGATTTCTCCTCGGTCACGATATTCCGCCAGATTTCTCCATTCGGCAGCTTCAATTCTGCCGGGACCGGACAGTCGGCGTAGATGTGATCGCCGCAATGGATGAAAAAATGCGGACGGTTTTCGAGCATGGTGTTGTAGGTTCGCATGCCACCGCGAGCGGGATCGATGCCCCAGCCCTGGCCGGCGGTATCGCCTGACCAGACAAACGACAGCGAGGTTTGCGATAGCGGGGCTTGCAATATCGAACCCTGCACGCCGGGTGCTGTCCGGAAATGCCCAACCTGCGTTTCTCCCGATATCCCGGCTTCACCGATGTCTTCAAACCGAACCCGATAGAAAATATCCTGCCCGGGCGGAAGCCCTTCGAGCAGCACTTTCGAAGTAAAGTCATGATCCGGCAGCGCATCTGATGATGTGACGCAAAGTATTGTCTTGAAGTTCTCGACGGTCGAACATTCCACCAGCATGCGCGCAGGCCGATCGGCTCTCGCCCACACGATAGCGGAACTGGTCGAGACATCGCCTGAGGCAAGTCCATTAATGAGCTGTGGGCGATCTGCGGCCCGGCTCAGATAAGGTTTGGCGAGACTACCCAATCCTGCCAGCGCGACTGTGGACGCAGACCGAACCAGCAATTGACGTCTGGTCAGGCTTTGCTTCGCGCGTATCGCAATCGCCATGGCAGGCACCCTCGTCGAATCACGACGAAGGTTGCCCGCTCAACTTGACTCTGAGCCGAAGGTTTTGCGACAGCCGGATGACTTAAGGGAACTACGAGGGCGCGCCGATTGCTAGCCCGGCTACGATCAGCTCAATTCGCCTGCCGCTGCCAGTTGCAGATGCCGCCGGACTTGCACGGCCAGACCTGAACCCGCGTATCCGACGCTTGCGCATCGAGCGGATTGCTGTGTCGTCGCGCGAGCTTGGTCCGAGCCGCGCCGCGTGGTTTCTCCGCGCGCATATGCGCGAGCGTCGTCCTGGGAACAGCGATGCTCCTGTGAACAGCGATGTTCCTGGGAACAACAATGTTCCTGGGAACAACGATGTTCCGTTGAACAACCATTTTAGGATGGGCTTTTGGTTCCACTCGTGCGTGGGCACCCTCGCTTGCGGAATCGGTTCTCGCCTCGACCGCAACCGGGGCGAACTTGGCGGGAGGCCCAAGCGGCTTCGGCGAAAGCACCACCGAGGAAAGGTCGAGACCGAGGAACTCGTCCGGACGATATTCATCTGCCATCGACAGACCGCTCCATGTCAGCAGCGTCGCCGTGCAAAGAGTGGCGATGAAAACATTTTTCAGGACCATTCAATGGCCTCCTGAAACAATTAAAAATGGGGGAAGAACAACCACTCATGTAGGAAGCCGGCGGCGCAATTCAAACGGAACCTGCGCACAAGATCAGTGCACATCCAAGATCAATGCGCATCAATGTCAGAAGACTCGAAGGTATCGGCGCGCCGCGGCGAGCCACAGCCCTTCGGGCAAGCCTGATGGAAGGCCCCCTTAGAATAGATATCTGACATATCACTTATTGACACTTTAACATCATTAATTATCATGCACGAATGATGTTTGGTATTGGTTCTGATTCCGGGGCCGAGCGATGATCACAGCGGCTCAATTGCGGGCTGCGAGGGTGCTTCTCGGCATCGATCAGCGTCGACTCGCCGAACTGTCGGGACTTTCCGTGCCAACGATTCAGCGCATGGAGGCCAGCGAAGCGATGATCCGAGGCAATGTCGATTCGCTGGTCAAGTTGATCGCCGCGTTCAACGAGGCCGGGATCGAGATGATCGACGAAGGAGCCGTCAGCCATTCGCAGGGGCGTGGGGTTCGGCTGAAGACTGATTCAGGTCAGACGAAGTCCGTTCTGCGCACTCGATCGGGAAACAAGGCATCGAGCGGAACCAGGGCGCGGACATGATTTCTGCTGTCGTTGTCTCTGCTGTCGTCCTGCAAATGTCGTGCGTCGCAGGATTGCTGGCGGTCGCCGCTCTCGCGATAGCCCTGAGCCGCTCAAACAGCGCCACGGACCTGATCTATGGCGCCACATTGAGCATTTGCGTGGCCGCATTGTTTGGATCCATTGGCTGGCTGGTCGGCGGTCCCGTGAATGCGTCAAACCTGACCTTGCCGATCGGATTGCCGTGGCTCGGCGCTCATTTCCGCATCGATGCACTGGCTTCATTTTTCCTTGTTGTCGTCAATCTGGGAGGCGCAGCAGCAAGCCTTTATGGTCTCGGCTACGGCCATCACGACCCGACGCCGCACCGCGTGCTTCCCTTCTTCCCCGCCTTCCTCGCCGGCATGAATCTCGTGGTGCTGGCGGACGATGCTTTTTCCTATTTGCTTTGCTGGGAATTCATGTCGCTGGCTTCCTGGGCGCTCGTCATGGCGCACCACCGCGAAACGGGCAACGCGAAGGCAGGCTATGTCTACCTCTTGATGGCAAGCTTCGGCACGCTCGCATTGCTGCTGGCCTTCGGCCTGTTGGCGGGACCGACCGGAGATTACGGATTTGCAGCCATTCGCGCCGTTCAACATACGCCGTACGTCGCCACGTTGGTGTTGATCCTGATGTTGGTTGGAGCCGGTTCAAAGGCCGGCCTTGTGCCGCTGCATGTCTGGCTGCCGCTCGCTCATCCAGCTGCTCCCAGCCACGTTTCGGCGCTGATGAGCGGCGTCATGACCAAGGTCGCGATCTACGGTTTCATTCGCGTGGTATTCGATCTCTTGGGACAACCGACCTGGCCGGCCAGCGTGATCGTTCTTTTCCTTGGCGGCATCACCGCTGTCATGGGGATCCTGTACGCAATGATGGAAAAGGATCTGAAGCGCCTGCTCGCCTACAGCACGATTGAAAACGTCGGCATCATCTTCGTCAGCCTCGGCCTTGCACTGGCGTTCCAGGCCAACGGCCTGAAGCTTCCGGCGGCGCTCGCTTTCACGGCGGCGCTGTTTCACGTGCTCAACCATTCGTTCTTCAAGAGTTTGCTTTTTTTCGGGGCCGGCGCCGTCCTGACCTCGACGGGCGAGCGGGACATGGACAAACTGGGCGGCCTCATCCACCGGATGCCGCTGACCAGCTTCGTGTTTCTCGTTGGCTGCGTGGCCATCTCGGCGCTGCCGCCGTTCAACGGCTTCGTTTCGGAATGGCTGATCTTTCAGGCCGTGCTGCAAAGTCCTCAACTGCCGCAATGGGCGCTGAAGATCATGGTGCCCGCGGTCGGGGCGTTGCTGGCCCTGGCCGCGGCCCTGGCGGCGGCGTGTTTCGTCAAGGCGTTCGGCGTCACGTTTCTCGGACGACCGCGCAGCCCGGCAGCGGAAACCGCGCAGGAAGTCGACAAGTACTCGCTTTCGGCCATGTTCGTCCTCGCCGCACTCTGCCTGCTGGCCGGAATCTTGCCGGGACCGGTGATCGATGCGCTTTCGCCGATCACGACTGAGATTCTCGGCGGCCGCATGCCGATACAGGCCAACGAGCCGTGGCTTTCGATCGTGCCGATCGCAGAGAGCCGCAGTTCGTACAACGGATTGCTGGTGCTGGTATTCATTACGATATCCGCTTCGCTGGCCGTCTATTTCATTCATCGTTTCGCTTCGCATGCGTTGCGGCGGGCGCCGGCCTGGGGCTGCGGTTTTTCCGATCCGACGCCCGCCGCCCAGTATTCCGGCGCGAGCTTCGCGCAACCGATCCGTCGTGTGTTCGGCACGCTGGTGTTTCGCGCGCGCGATCATGTCGAGATGCCCGCCCCCGGCGATATCAGGCCGGCGCGACTGAGGATCGAACTGCATGATCTGATCTGGGAGGGAATCTATGCGCCGCTGGCAGGTGCGGTCGGCTTCTCGGCCGACCGGCTCAATCGTCTGCAGTTCCTGACCATCCGGCGCTATCTCAGTCTCGTTTTCGCGACCCTCGTCACGCTGCTGCTGGTGCTCGCGATATGGTCGTGATCTCGGACATTCTGGTGCAGGGCGTGCAGATGCTGCTGGTGCTGTTGCTCGCCCCGCTGCTGACCGGCTTCGTGCGCAAGATCAAGGCCCGGCTGGTGCGCCGCCAGGGCGCGTCGGTTTTTCAACCGTATCGCGATCTGTTGCGGCTGCTCCGCAAGGAGGTGGTGCTGGCCGACAACGCGTCATGGCTGTTCCGGGTCACGCCCTATATCACCTTTGCGGCGATCTGGGTTGCCGCCGCCCTGGTGCCGACTTTCGCGACCGGCCTCTTGTTCAACTGGACCGCGGATCTGATCGCCATCGTCGCATTGCTGGGAAGTGCGCGCTTCTTTCTGGCGCTGGCGGGCATGGACGTCGGCACCAGTTTCGGCGGCATCGGCTCCAGCCGCGAAGTCATGATCGCGGCGCTGGCGGAGCCGGCGATGCTTCTGTTCGTGTTTTGCATGGCGCTCGTTGCCGGCTCGACCCAATTGTCGACGGTCGCAAATTTCATGGCCTCGTCCTACGTCGGGCTACGGGTCTCGCTGGGAATGGCGATGATCGCGCTCATCATGGTGGCGCTCGCGGAGAACGCGCGGATCCCGGTCGACAATCCGACGACGCATCTTGAGCTTACCATGGTGCATGAGGCAATGGTTCTTGAGTATTCGGGACGCCATCTCGCGATGATCGAGTTTGGCGCCTTTCTCAAGCTGTTGCTTTACATTTCCCTGATTGCATGCGTGTTCCTTCCATGGAAGATCGCGCTGTTCGGCACCGGGCCATTGTCGTATGTGGTGGGCGCCGCCGCCTATGGCGTCAAACTTGCGGTAGCGGGTTTTCTCCTCGCGCTGTTCGAGACCGCGACCGCGAAGATGCGGGTTTTTCGAGTCCCGCAATTTCTTGGCGCGGCGCTCATGCTCGGCCTGCTCGGAACGCTGCTGCTGTTCGTGTCGAGGAGTTTCTGATGCAGATGCACAGCCTCTCCTTCGACGTCTCGCATACGCTGGCCGGAGGCCTCGTCCTGATCAGCTTCATGATGCTGTACCAGGACCGGCTTTATTCGCTGCTCAACGTCTTCGCACTCCATGCCCTGGTGCTCGCGCTTTCCGTGGCCTGGCAGGCCTATGTCCAGGACGCGCCGCATCTTTACGTTACTGCGGCCATCGCCCTTGTCTTCAAGGCGATCGTCATTCCGGTGGCGCTGCACCGCATCGTCAAGCAGCTTGGGATTCACCGCGACATCGAATCGGCCGTGGGTATCGGCCCGACCATGCTGGCCGGGATGGGGCTGGTCGCCCTCTCGATGGTCCTGATGCTGCGGGTGACCGCCGAGGCCGACCCGCTGGCGCGCGAGGACCTCGCCTTCGCATTGTCGGTGGTGCTGCTCGGGCTGCTGGTCATGGTGACCCGCCGCAACGCCGTCAGTCAGGTGGTGGGATTCATGTCGCTCGAGAACGGACTGGTGCTGGCGGCCACCGGCGCCAAGGGCATGCCACTGGTCGTCGAGATCAGCGTGGCGTTCTCGATCCTGATCGCCTTCATCGTCATCGGCATCTTCCTGTTCCGGATCCGTGAACGCTTCGACTCGGTCGACGTGTCCGCGCTCGACGACTACCGGGGCGAGCGGGAATGAGCACGGCTTCCTTCGATGCGGTTACGGCGGTTCTGCTGATTCCGATCGGCTCGGCGGCGTTGCTGGCCATCCTGCCGGGCTACCGGCTGACGGCTCGCTTGAACGTGGTCGCGAGTCTCGCGACATTTCTTTCGGCGCTCTCGCTGCTGGTGGTCGAGCGTCCGCAGCCGATGCCGTATGTATTGATCGACGATCTGAACATCGTCTTCATCGTGCTCAACACCTTCGTGGGTTTCACGACCAGCATCTTCAGCGCGAGCTATATCGCCCACGAACTCGATACCGGCCGGCTGACGCCGGTGTATTTGCGTTTCTACCACGCCATGTATCAGACCATGATGTTCGGCATGAACCTCGCCTTCGTGTCGAACAACATCGGCCTGATGTGGGTCGCCGTCGAAATCGCGACGCTGACCACGGTTCTGATGGTCGGCATCTATCGCACCCACGCCGCGCTCGAAGCGGCGTGGAAGTATTTTATCCTGGGCAGCGTCGGGATCGCGTTCGCGCTGTTCGGCACCATCCTGGTCTACATGGCGGCGGGGCCGGTCGTCGGCGAGGGCCAGGACGCCATGGTCTGGACGCTCCTGATCCAGCATGCCGGGGATTTCGACCCGGCGCTGCTCAACGTCGCCTTCGTATTCCTGTTTCTCGGCTACGGGACCAAGGTCGGCCTCGCGCCGCTGCATGCCTGGCTGCCGGATGCGCACGCCGAAGGTCCGACCCCGATATCGGCTGTCTTGTCGGGCCTGCTGCTGAACGTCGCGCTCTATGCGCTGTTGCGCTTCAAGATCCTGCTGGCCGCCAATCCGGCGGCGATTGCCCCCGGCCCGCTGATGGTGACGATGGGCCTGGTTTCGCTGGTGTTCGCGGCGTTCATGCTCTACCGCCGGCGCGACATCAAACGGCTGTTCGCCTATTCCTCGATCGAACACATGGGCATTATCGTCTTTGCGTTCGGAATGGGCGGCCCGCTCGCCAACTTTGCCGGGCTCTTGCACATGGTGATGCACAGCCTGACCAAGTCGGCGATTTTCTACGCCGTCGGCCATATTTCGCAGATCAAGGGCACGCAGCGGATCGGCAGGATCCGCGGGCTGACGGTTACCCATCCGGTGCTTGGCTGGGGTCTGGTGATGGGCGTCGTCGCGATCGCCGGACTGCCGCCGCTCGGCATTTTCATGAGCGAATTTCTCGTCGTCAGCTCGACCTTTGCGCGGCAGCCCCTGCTCGCGATCGTGCTGGTGTTCGGGCTGTTGCTGGCGTTTGGCGCATTGATGCTGCGCCTGACCAGCGTCGCCTTCGGAAACCCGCGCGGCAGTACGAAAGCGGCCGAGGCTTCGTATGTCCCGATGTTCGCACATCTCTCACTGGTCCTGGTCGCGGGAATCTATCTTCCCGCGCCGCTCGTGGTCTGGTTCCAGCATGTGGCTCGCCTCCTTGGATAGTTTTTTAGGATTAACGGATATGCCATCGCTGATCGATCTAATGCTGGAGGGCCGCGCGGTCCCGCACCACCGTCCGTGGCCGCGGGCCTCGGTCAATGCGGACCTCTGGAAATTTGCCGCCGGCGAAGTGGCACGCCGGCGTTGGAGCCTGCTCGACCTCTGGGGAGAACCCACCACGGTGCACATGGCGATCATGGATGAAGAAACGGACGAAATCGCCACCGTCAGCCTGGATTGTCCCGATCTCACCTATCCCTCGGTCGGCTTGCACCACCCGCCGGCGCTTCGACTGGAGCGCGCCATCAACGATCTGTTCGGGTTATCGGCGGAAGGCTTGCCCGATGCCCGTCCCTGGCTGGATCACGATTGTTGGGGCGTGGGCTTCCCGTTGGGAAATCGCGTCTACGGGTTGTCGAAGACATCGCCCTATCGCTTCTTGCCGGCGGAAGGCGACGGCCTGCATCAGATTGCGGTCGGTCCGGTGCACGCGGGGATTATCGAGCCCGGACATTTCCGCTTTACCGCCAGCGGCGAGACCGTGGTCCGGCTGGAGCAGCGGCT
>Ga0137415_10008502_pt1 | contig 10170 bp, 9 predicted proteins | sample CZODoug3_1_1_16f_FD_183082 | JGI IMG/M metagenome (GOLD analysis project Ga0137415, IMG submission 183082) | Vadose zone soil fungal communities from Angelo Coast Range Reserve, California, USA - CZODoug3_1_1_16fungal (Hybrid Assembly) | ecosystem: Environmental > Terrestrial > Soil > Vadose... | reverse complement strand
TCCGTTGAAGGCTTATATGTTTCAACGATAACGTGATCGCTCACGGCAAAGACCGACAGAAAGCCCACTCCAAACCGACTCACGGGTGCGAACTTGAATACCCGCCTAAATTCCTCTGTCGTGTAATAAGATCGGCCGACCTGCAGAAAGAACCTCTCGATTACGTCTCGATTCATGCCGAGGCCACAATCGTCAACGAAAAGAACTTGTTTCTTCTCTCTCTCCCCCGAGAGTTCGTTCTCCCTCTCTCGCTCTTCAAGTCCAACTTTGAGAACGTAACGGTTCCTTCGCTCGGTAACCACCTGCGTCGGAGATTCAGGTGGATCAGCATCCTCCGCCATCAGCTCGGCGTACATCTGGCATCTCATTGCATCCAGTGCATTCTGGACCAACTCACGCACGAAGATGTACGGGTACTGATACACATCATGGATGAGCCTTTCAAACACTGATTCCCGATCGAGTTCCAGCGTCCACCGCGACGGCAGGTATCGAGCATTCGGAGCAGGGCGGATCACGATTGTTGCTTCTGGTGCCTCAAATCCGGCCCTCGGGGGCTTCCAACCTCCGTGACGAGCAGCGCGCGCCAGCTTGCTACGCGTTCGAGCGGATCGGAGAGGTGGCCGTGGACCTCGGCTTCGCCGACCGGGAGACCGTCGATCAGGCCGTCGAAATAGCTCGCGGCCAGGGCCGGCCGAGCCGCGACCGATCCGCACGACGCATCCCTGCCGGTCAAAGTGACCCTGCGCGTCAACGGCGACCGCAAATCGCTCGACATCGACGCGCGCACCACCGTGCTGGACGCGTTACGCGAACATATCGGTCTCACCGGAAGCAAGAAGGGCTGCGACCACGGCCAATGCGGCGCCTGCACTGTTTTGATCGAGGGCCGGCGCGTGTTGTCGTGCCTGACGCTGGCGCTCGCGGCCCAGGATCAGAACATCACGACCATCGAGGGTCTTGCCAAGGGCAACGAGCTGCATCCGATGCAGCAGGCCTTTATCGATCAGGATGCGTTCCAGTGCGGCTATTGCACCCCGGGGCAGATCATGTCGGCGGTGGCCTGCGTCAGGGAGGGCCACGCCAACAGCGATGACGACATCCGCGAATATATGAGCGGGAACATCTGCCGCTGTGCCGCCTATCCGAACATCGTCGCGGCGGTGAAGCAGGCCGCGCCTGCTATCTCATCCGAGCAGAAAGGTTAAGGAGCATGCGACCTTTTGCATATCAGAGGGCAACCGATGCATCGTCCGCGCTGAAGGCCCTGGCTGCCGCCGCGGTCGACAACGCTCCGTTGACCGAAGCCGCGATCCAGCCGCTCGCCGGCGGCACCACGCTGATCGATCTGATGAAGCTCGACGTGATGCGGCCATCTGCCGTGGTCGACATCAATTCGCTCCGCCCCGGATGGTCCGCGATCAATCTCGAAGGCGGCAATCTGCGGCTCGGCGCGCTGGCGCGGATGTCGGACGTCGCCGCCAATGGCGAGATACAGCACAGCTATCCCGTTGTCGCCGATGCGCTCAAGCTCGCCGCGAGCCCTCAGCTCAGGAACATGGCGACGCTTGGCGGCAATGTTCTGCAGCGGACGCGTTGCACCTATTTCCGCGATGTCAGCTATGACAATTGCAACAAGCGCAATCCGGGGTCCGGCTGCGCCGCGACGGAAGGTTTTAATCGCACCCATGCGATACTTGGAACCTCGGAGCAATGCATCGCCACCTATCCCGGCGATTTCGCGCAAAGCCTGATCGCGCTCGACGCCACGATCGAAATCACCGGAACGTCCGGCGTCCGAAGCGTCCCGTTCGCGGAGCTTCACAAGCCGCCCGGGGATTCCCCGCAAATAGAGACGACCCTGGCGGCGGGCGAGTTGATCTCCGGCTTCACCATTCCGGGGCGCTGGCCGCGCTCGGTCTATCTGAAGGCCCGCGATCGGCAGTCCTACGAGTTTGCGCTGGCGTCGGCCGCGATCGCGCTCGACCTGCAGGACGGCATGGTCCGTGACGCCCGCGTAGCGCTCGGCGGCGTTGCCACCGTCCCCTGGCGGGCGCGCGAGGCAGAGGCGGCGCTCAAGGGGCAAAAATTCGATGACGCGCTGGTCCAGCGCGCCGCGGAATCGGCTTTTGCCGACGCCACGGCGAAGAAACATAACGCATTCAAAATTGCGCTCGGCAAACGCGTGGTGGCGCGCGCGTTGCACCAGGCCGCAACGATGGAGATTTGACCATGTCGATTGCCGCACCCGAGCCGAAAGCCAATATGGGCCAGCCGATTCCACGTTACGACGCCGTCGCCAAGGTGACCGGCCAGGCCGCTTATGCCGCGGACGTGCCGCTCTCGAACCCGGCCTATGCCTACCTTGTCACCAGCTCAATCGCGAAGGGCCGCATCGACAATTTCGATTTGACCGACGCCATGAAGGTTCGCGGCCTGATCGATATCGTCACCCACGAAAACGCCGAGAAGCTGAAGGACGCCAAATTATTCAGCAATGGCGGCTACGCTTCCACCACCATCCAACCGCTGAAATCGCCCGAGGTCGGCCACGACGGGCAGATCGTTGCCGTGGTGCTCGCCGATACGTTCGAAGCCGCGCGCGAGGCGGCGCATCGCGTGAAGGTGCACTATACGGCGGCGGCCGCGACCACAACGTTCGACTCGCCGGGAACAACGTCGGCGCCCGCCAAGGGACAGGCTTCCCGGATCAAGGAAGACCCGAAAGTCGGCGATTTCGCGAAAGCCTTCGATGAGGCCGAGGTCAAATTCACGGCTTCCTACGAGACGCCGACCCAACACCACAATCCGATGGAGCTGTTTGCCACCAGCTGCGCCTGGAACGGCGACAATCTGACGATCTACGAGCCGAGCCAATATGTTTACGGCCTCAAGAACGGCGTCGCCGAACAGCTCGGCATCGACGCCGACAAGGTGCGGGTGATCAATTCCTATGTCGGCGGTGCCTTCGGCTCGAAGGGATCGATGACGCCGCGCACCGCGGTCATCGCCAGCATCGCGCGGCGACTAAATCGCCCGGTCAAGCTGGTCGCAACGCGAGATCAGGGCTTTACGATTGCGACCTATCGCGCGGAGACGCGGCATCAGATTCAAATCGGCGCGAGCCGCGACGGCAAATTGACCGCGCTGCGCCATGAAGGTGCGGAGATTTCCTCGCGTGCCGACCCCTATGTGGTGGGCGGCACCAAGACCACGACGCGGCTCTATGCCTGCCCGAATGTCGACAGCATGGTGTCGATCGTGCGCGCCGACCGCAACACGCCGGGCTTCATGCGTTCGCCGCCGGAGGTGCCGTATTTGTTCGCGCTCGAAAGCGCCATGGATGAATTGGCCGTCAAGCTGAATATGGACCCGATCGAGCTGCGCCGCGTCAACGACACCATGAATGAGCCGATCGGCGGCAAGCCCTATACCTCGCGCTCGCTGATGGCCTGCTTCGACGATGGCGCCAAGGCCTTCGGGTGGGCGCAGCGATCGGCAGCGCCGAAATCGATGGCGGACGGCGATTGGCTGATCGGTTATGGCTGCGCCACCACCTGCTATCCGAGCCAGATGGCGCCGGCTGCGGCGCGCGTCCGCCTGCAGCGCGACGGGCGCGTCCGGGTCGAGATCGCCGGACACGAGATCGGCAACGGCGCCTATACCGTGATCGGCCAGGCTGCGGCCGAGAAACTCGGCGTGCCCGTCGACAAGGTTTCGGTTCGCATCGGTGACAGCGATCTGCCGCCCGCGCCGGTCGCCGGCGGCTCCAATTCCACCGCCAGCACCTGCTCGGCGGTGATGATGGTCTGCGATCAGATCAGGCAGCGTTTGTTCAAGGCATTGATGCCGCAGGAAAGCATGGTCGACAAGGCCAAGGAAACGGTCGGTCTCGGACAAACGCCTGTCACCGAAGCCGCGAAGAGCGATCGCCCGCTCGACCGCGACAAGGCATTCGATGCCCTCGGCGTCGCCGTCGTCGAGGAATATGGCGAATGGAAACCGGATGGCGCGCCGACGGATTCATTCCGCGCGATGCATGAAGGCAAGGTGCGGATCGTCGGCGGTCCCGAGATGAAGGACTGGATAGCTTACGCCTTCGGCGCTGAATTCGTCGAGGTCAGGATCAACCGATGGACCCACGAAATCCGCGTTCCGCGATTGCTCGGTGCTTTTGCCGCCGGCCATATCATGAACCCGCGGACGGCGCGCAGCCAGTTGATGGGCGGCCTGATCTGGGGAATGTCGTCAGCGCTGCATGAGGCGACCGAACTCGACGGGCGCTACGCGCGATACGTCAACGATAATCTGGCCGACTATCTGGTGCCGGTGAATGCGGACGTGCCGAGCGTCGAAGTCATCATGCTGGCCGAACAGGACGATCACATCAATCCGGCCGGTGTCAAGGGCCTCGGCGAATTGGGCAATGTCGGCACCAATGCAGCGGTCTGCAATGCGATCTTCCACGCTACCGGCCGGCGCCTTCGCAAGCTGCCGGTGCGGCTGGAGCAGCTTGAGATCTAGACTTTGCCTGCTTGATATTTTCGGTCGGGCGACTTTTGTCGTTGCGGCCGGCCCCGTTGCGTGAACATTTTCCGTCATCACCGATGAAGCGACATCCTCGTCGCACGCGGCTTAATCCCTCCGATACGGCGTTCGCTCAAGGTATCGCCGGGTTGGCGATCTCCAACCCGGCTTGCGCGCACCAAAGGGGTGGAAACGCCGGTGGCATTGGGCTAGACAGCTTCCCATTCGAAACGGAAGGTGCTCGGGAATGCGACGTCTCCAACGTGCAGGAATATCGATGGCGGCAACGGCGATCACGTTCGCCGTTGTGTCATTGGTCTGCGTACCGACCATAGCAGCGGCCCAAACCGCGGGAAAAACCATGACCACAGCTTCAGGCTTGCAGATCACCGACAGCACCGTCGGCACCGGTGCCACGCCAAAACCCGGTCAGATCTGCGTCATGCATTACACGGGTTGGCTCTACGAGGGCGGCAAGAAGGGCAAGAAGTTCGACAGTTCGGTGGATCGCAATGAGCCGTTCGAGTTTCCGATCGGGCAGCGCAAGGTGATTGCCGGCTGGGACGAAGGCGTCGCCACCATGAAGGTCGGCGGCAAGCGCACCTTGATCATCCCGCCCGCGCTCGGCTACGGCGCCCGCGGCGCCGGCGGCGTCATTCCACCGAATGCGACGCTGATGTTCGACGTCGAATTGCTTGACGTGAAGGGGTAAGGCGCCGGCGCCGCGTCAACACGCGCTCGTGTAAGCCACGGCCTCGCCGCGTCATGCCCGGCCCGCAGCCTAGCTTGCGCCGAGTGCGTAAACTTGTCTGCGATGCCGGGCATCCACATCCAACATTGTAGCAGCAAGAAGGACGTGGATGGCCGGGACAAGCCCGGCCATGACGAATTCTGGTGGCATCGTTATTGAACGACTCAAAAAAAGACCGGCCCAAGGGACCGGTCTTCACAATTCAAAATCGACCGGTGTCGATCAGAGTTTCTTGTTCGCCGCGGCGGCGGTCTTGTTGACGGCGTCCTTGGTGGCTTTCTTGACGTCGCCCATGGCCTTCTGGCCCTTGCCTTTGACTTCCTGAATGGCGCCTTCGCCCTGCATCTTGTCGGAACCGACGGCTTCGCCGACGCCCTGCTTGGCCTTGCCGATGGCTTCGTTGGTGGCGCCTTTAACCTTGTCTGTCGTTGCACCCATGGGAACTCTCCTGTGGAGGGGTTAAGTTTCGCCAGGACAAATCCCGAATACACCGAATGTTCCTGATCCCGGCTGGTCTGGGATCACAGTATTATGTACCGTTCCCGGCGAACGATTTTTCTCGGAAAGTATCACGATGACCGACCCTCACGATCATACCCACGCCGACCGTTCACACGATCACGACGGCACGGCGCGCTGGAAGCACGATGGCGTCCGCGTTATTCCCGGCGACCAGCTCGACCCCAACGTGCCCTCGACCGCCGGCATGGACCGCAAGGCCGCGATCAATTTCGCCCGCGCCGGTGCGCAGAAATTATGGGCCGGCACCGTGACCATCAAGCCGGATGCCAAGACCGGCGCGCACCACCACGGCCATCTCGAGAGCATCATCTATGTCGTGAAGGGCAAGGCACGGATGCGCTGGGGCGAGCATCTGCAGTTCATGGCGGAAGCCAACCCCGGCGATTTCATTTTCATCCCGCCCTATGTGCCGCATCAGGAGATCAACGCCAGCCCCGACCAGGTGCTGGAATGCGTGCTGGTGCGCAGCGACGGCCAGGCGGTCGCGATCAATCTCGACATCGAGCCGGTGGAAAAACCGGAAACGGTGCTATGGGTCGATCCCGTGCACCGCGATCCCGCGGAGACGAAGTGATGAAGTCATTCCGGGGCGCGCGTTAGCGCGAACCTCAGACGTGCGATTGCACATCGGGGAATCTCGAGATTCCGGGTCTGGTCCTTCGGACCATCCCGGAATGACAACGGCCACTGCGCGCCTTGGGTGTCAACAGACCCGCCGCCCGGCTCACTTCTTTATTGTGACCAACGTAATGCCGTTCACGAGGCTGTTGGCCAGCATGAAGTTACCGTCGCGCGTGACTGAGGTATTGCGCACGATGTTTCCACCGCCCGGGATCGCCCAGCTCTGGAATTTCGCGGTTTTGGGATCGAAACGCACCACGGTATTCGGGGTAGACCCGGACTCGCTGTACCAGATGATATCGTTGATGGCCGAGATGCCGTAGGGCTCAGACTTCGGTCCGCTCGGAGACGGCCATTCGGTCACCTTGCCGGTCGCAGGATCGAGACGACCCAGATAACCGCGCGAGTAGTCGGAGTACCAAATGACGTCGTCGCTGGTGATCGCGAGGCGCCTTGGGCGCGTCGCCGCATCCGGCAACGGGTACTCACGAAATTCCATCGTCTTCGGATCGACGCTGCCCACCTTGTTGGTACCAAACTCCACGAAAAACACGATGCCTTTTGAATTCAGCGCCATGCCGTAGGGGCGCGAATTTGCAGTCGGGGGCGTCAGGAGTTTGATCTCGCCGGTCTTCGGGTCGAGACGTCCGATCCGGTTGGCATTCTGCATCGTGAACCACAGGATTCCACCGTTGTCGAAGATAAGCGTATGCGGATCGCCCGGCTCCGGGGTCTGGTACTCGGTGACTGCCCCCGTTTTCGGGTCAAGCTTTCCGATCAACGATCCAGTGTTTCCGGTGTACCAAATGTTGCCGTCACTATCCTCCTTTAGGCCATGCGGTCCGGAGTGCGGAGTCTTGAGCGGAAACTCCGTGGTCTTGCCGGTCTCCGGATCGACCCGACCAAGCACATTGGCCAACTGGCCTGAGTACCAGAGCGAGCCGTCCCTCGCCGCCAACGGATCGTGCGGCCGCGACCCGGGCGTAGGCGCCTGCCATTCCTTGAACGAAACTTCGGCGGGCCCTTCGATGACAACACCGGCAGGCTTGCCCTTTTCCGGGAAGCTCTTGGTCAGATATTCCCTGAGTGGTTCAACCTGATCCGCCGGCAGCGGTGCCCCCTGATTGAGCATCATCTGCAGCACGGTGCGCCAGCCTTCCGGCGTGTAGCCTGCGCCCACGCGGCTCAACAGGGTGTGGCAGCCGTTGCAGTTGGCCACGGCCAATTCCTTGCCCGGTCCATCGGGCAATTCCTGGCTCCAGGCTGGAAGCCCAGAGTAGAGCAGCGCTGCCGTCAAAACCGCGCATGATTTTTTGGACATGATATCTCCCTAAATTTCGCGCTCTACGGTGCCCGTGGCGCAATTGTATTGGACGGGTCAGCGTCGTCCGCAAATCAGTCCGCGTCAACCCATCGGAGCCGGCAGAGGGAACCATTTAAGACGCATCGATCGAACGCCCGACACCACTTCATCCCGTCGTTAACTTACATGGAGACGCGCGAGTCCCTCGACATGCCGGCGCCGCAAGTCAATGATGTCTGCCTCGGTTGGACGGCCGAAAGACCAGACCTCGCTTTGCCGGGAGCAAGCCTGTTGCGGTCTCGGCGGTGTCCATTTGTTGCGCACTGCAGCGCCGCGTGGCTTCCGCGAAACGGAGGGATTTGCTAGAACACTCAACGAAGCTGTTGCGTGTTCGAGCGCAGGGGCGCGCAGGTTGCGGCGCCGCGTAAAATCCGCAAAAAACAGGCCTCATCTGATTGGAGGATACCATGGAAAAACTCGATCACCTGCTGGCGCGGCGCACGGTCATCAAAGGTGCCGGGCTTGGCTTGGTTGCCGGCGGACTCGCGAGTTCGCTACCTGCGCAAAGCACGAGCGCGGCGGCTGCCGAGGCCGGCGAGATCTGGAGCAGCGAATACTGGGCCAGGAAGGGCGATATTCCGTTGTGGATCTATCGCAAGCGGGTGGGGGCGCCAAAAGCCGGCGAGCCTTCGCGGCCGGTCGTGTTCTTTGTCCACGGTTCGTCGGTGACTTCGAGGGTATTCGATCTCAAGGTGCCTGGTCGCGGCGAATATTCGGCGATGGACGAGTTTGCCCGCTATGGGTTCGACTGCTGGACCATGGATCATGAAAACTACGGCAAGTCGGGGCGCACTTCCGGCAATTCCGATATCGCCAGCGGCGTTGAGGATCTGAAGGTCGCGGCCGAAATCGTCACCCGCGAAACCGGTCAGAAGAGATTTCATTTCATCGGCGAATCCTCCGGCGCATTGCGCGCCGGCGCCTATGCCATGGCGGCGCCGGAGCGCGCCGACCGGCTGGTGTTTGCCGCCTTTACCTATAAGGGCGAGGGATCGCCGACCCTGACCAAACGCGCCGAGCAGCTCGACTATTACCGCACCCACAACATGCGCAAGCGCGATCGCGAGATGATCCGCTCGATCGCCACCCGCGACAAGCCGGGCACTAGCGATCCCGCCGCCGTCGAGGTGTTGGCGGATGCCGAGATGCAGTTCGGCGACCAGATCCCGACCGGCACCTATCTCGACATGACGGCCAATCTGCCGGTAGTGCACCCCGACAAGGTGCTTGCGCCGGTGCTATTGGTGCGCGGCGAATATGACGGCATCGCCACCGTCGCCGACCTCGAGGAATTCTATAATCAGCTGCCGAACGGCGACCGGCAGTTCATTATTCTTCCGGGAACCGCGCATTCGGTGACGCTTGCCACCAACCGGCAATTGTTCTGGCACGTGACCCGGGCGTTCCTCACCATGCCCGCGCCGACCGCCACGTGATGATCGCGATAATTGCAATGTAATGTGATTCCGGGGCGCGTGGAACACGCGAACCCGGAATCCGAGGATTCCCCGATGTGCAATTGCACATCTGAGGTCTGGTCCGGAGCCTGTCATCGGGCGGCGCAAAGCGCCGACCCGTTGGGACCATCCCGGAATGACGATTGAGCGGCTGGCAGAAATAAGCCTGCCGTCATTTGCGACGGCAGGCCATTTTGGGCGCGCAGAAGTCTGCGGCCGTTACTCAATACCAACGCGTATCGAACTGGATGGCAGTTCAGAGGGCGCTCAAATGCCCGAAACGGGTCAAATGACCTCGGCCGTGACCCGGCCGACGCCGGCGCCGGTCAGACCGATCACGCGGGCAGCACCCGTGGACAGGTCGAGGACACGGCCGCGGATAAACGGGCCACGGTCGTTGACGGTCACGACGACGCTGCGGCCGCCATGGGTCACCCTGAGCTTGGTCCCGAACGGAAGGCTGCGGTGGGCGCAGGTCATGGCGCTGGCGTTCATGCGCTGGCCCGAGGCGGTCCGGCTGCCGGATTCGTTGCCGTAATACGAAGCCATGCCTGAGAAGCTGCGTCCGAACGAAGGGCCGATCGCGGCATTGGCGTTAAGCCAGGAACCGCTGGACGAACCGCTCAACGAGCCGCCGAGGGCGTCGCTGGGAGTATTGCTGGCGTGGTGGGCGTGATGATGGTGGTGGTGACGATGGTGGTGTCTGGATTTGGCCGAAGCTTCGGTGACGCTGCCGCCGACCAGGAGAGTTGCGGCGAAAACAGCTAGCGCCGTACGCGACTGGGTGACCCTTCCCAGCGCCAGTTTTTTGGATGTCAGCATTATAAAATCCCTTAGACAGTATTGCCTCATACACGGCAAGTGGAACCCCCGCTCCGCTTTGCGTGATTGCCGTTTGGTGACCCAATGAGGCCAAACCTTGGCAGTAA